>ORJL011682880.1_pt1 | contig 41693 bp, 59 predicted proteins | sample 1779941 | NCBI WGS metagenome assembly ORJL01 (sample SAMEA104232317, study PRJEB22302) | groundwater metagenome | biome: forest; feature: aquifer; material: groundwater | place: USA | collected 2011-08-07 | depth 5.8 m | reverse complement strand
GCGATCCAGTTCTGGGGCATGGCCGAGACTAAGGAAACACAGACCGAATGGTACGCCGTGATGTCCGGCAACAACCGCTCAGTCGTGGTCAAGGGCAAGCAGGCCAAGCACTCCGAGGTCTTCAAGGTCACGGCCTCCATGCTGGCCGAACTCGACTTCGACCTTGCCATCGTCACAAAAAGCGAAACCCTGGCAGAAGCCGACGCTAGGTATCGATTAGCTCGTCAAAAGTACCTTGATGGAGTCATAACTCCTGATCAATTCCTACGTGAAGCTGGTGCGGATGACGTTGAAGGTCAAAAACAAATGCTTAGGCAGGCCGAGACGTATGGATTGATGCAGCCTCTAGTCCAAGAAGCCAAGAAACAGGCCATGACGAAAATGTACAAAGTGATCGCCGGGATTGATTTGGCACCGGCTCCGGCTATGGCAGGGCAAATGCCTGTAGGTGCACCGAATCCCGTCAATCCGTCCGGTGGACTCGGGGGCCTTACACATTTCCAGCAGCCGGGAGGGTTTCAAGAACAGCAACAGCGAAATGCTACGTCCGACATGATGCAAACGTTGGCAGGCGCCGGCGCTGGGAGCGTCGAGGGTGGCGCGTCACCTACTGGTTAGGACTTTATGACGATGATAGTTGAGCCGATGACACTCACGAGACCGGGCGTGTCAGCGTCGCGGTCTCACTCTATTTTACCCGATTACGAGGCAGTGGCGTGAGTTTGTACAGCATTGTAGAACAAGGCAAAGAGCGGCTGTGGAGTCCTATCACTTTCCCCTTGCCCGCTGACACTGAGAACGAAATCCTTTTCGACGTGGCCGAGCAGATCAAGCGCGAAATCTGGGACGACATCGAAGCCGCCTTCCCCGAGTTCCGCCTGCCCGTGGCGCTCCAGCCCAGCCGCGAGACCCGCCTCAACTTCTACACCAACGGCAGGATCGACGCGCTGGGTATGAAGCAGGGCGGCACCGAGGCCGTAGACTACCCGTTTCTGCGCGACCGGCAGTACCTCAAGAAGCTCAAGGACGGCCTCTATCCGCCCCTGGTTAGTCCGTTCTGGGCGGATTTGGTTGACCTTCCGCCAGTCTTCCGCTTTGTTCAGGCCGATTTCCTTCGCCTCACAAATTTCATTGCCGACGCTGACGAACCCGAGCGCGATACCGAGGCTTGATGATTTCGTGATGACAAACCTTACAACTTCGCTTGCCACTCTTAGGCGCAATGTAGGTATTGACTTCATTGAAGTCGTGGCCACGTTTGCATTGGGTCTTCCTGGCAGCGTAGCCAAGGTCACTCCGACCCTTTGCGATCATGTCGTGGATGTTCTCGCGCGCGGTGCCTTCAAAAAGATGGCTTTTGCGTACACACAAGCGGTTGTCGCACCGATGCAACACCCAGAGATCGGTTTGCCCGAAAGCGAAGCGGTGAGCGGATGTGCTGGAGCGGACTGGATAGGAAAGTCGGAAGACGCCGTAGCCGCTGGTGTATCGCGCACCCGTCCATACCCAGCAGTTTCCGATTTCAGGGACGTGTGCAGGAACAGGCCCGTCCTTGTTAACAAATCGCCAGAAGCGTTCTTCGGCGGGTACGGGAGTAGGGCCTTTGGTATGCTGTCTGAGCATCTGAATCGATCCTTTCAGGTGTCACGGAGCGGGACGTTGGACGCGTCGCCGCTCCCCTCTATTTTACTCGATCACGAGGCGGCAGAAGCATGAGTAAGTTTGTCGATAAGCGTTACGCGAGAGTAGAGGCTCAGCAGTGCCTTACGTCACAGACTGCGGTGCACATTGAACGGCGCGACGGACGCCGTATCCGTCGCCGTCCAGACCACGAGGCGCTGGTGCAGGCCGAACGCATCTTACAAGCGCAGCCTGAGTCAATCTGGCGCAAGGAGTTGTAGCCACGGTCCAGGAATCGCTGATCGAGTACGGAGACCGCGAGGAGGAAGCGCTGCGCCAACTGCGTGCGGCCGCTCCCGCGCCGCCTCCGCCTGCGCCCACCGGCTACGGCGCCATCGGTGAGACGGTTGCCGCTACGCTGCCTACGCAGGTAGCACCAGCACCCGCACCGCTAGCAGTGCCCACCTACGCGCCACCGCCCGAAGTAACCGCCGCGGGCGAGATGCAGGCTGCCAACACCTTCGGTGCCGTCCTGCCCCAAATGCGCGACGCCTACGCTGGGATGCAGGCAGCGGGCGAGTTCCCCGTGGCGCAGGGGCAGACTCCATACAATCTCACTCCCGCCGGGCTCGAGGATAGACAGTCTCCGCAGGACACACTAAGGGCGCAACTTCTCGGCCAACCTGCGACTCAAGGCTACGTGCCTACCGTGCCTACGGACTACACGGAAAGCCCGCTTACTTCCGCTGTGCGTGTGGCATCGGGTCCGTTGCAGGTTTACCAGGGACTGAACGCTGACATTCCTATCTGGTCGGACATTGCTCGCGACTACGTTGTCCCTGCTGTCAACGCTGTGGCTGACCCGCTAGGGATCCAGTCATTTGTCCAGCGCAAGACCATCGGTTCTAACATCGGCATGGGTGACCTGATTGTTCCTATTGGCGCTCTCGACGTTGGCTTGAACCTTGCCACGGGCGGCGGATTTACCGGCTTTGACGATCTCGCACGCGCGGGCACTAGAAGCCTGAACGCGGTCGATAACGTCGTTCGCGGCGCGTTCCCCGAGCCGTCCCTACTGCCGGGCTACAGCGCGGGCGTGCCACCGCCCGGACGGTTCAACCCTCTCGGCGGCGAAAACGCCTTCGGCCCCGGCTCACGCGGCGCGATGCCGAACGATACGGCTTTTGCTGATGCCGTGCTGCGCAATCAAACCATGAGCGTCGAAGACCAATTGAGTGCCAGCCTCCCACCCAGCGTCATCGACCAGCAGAGAGCGATCATGGCTGCCGACCCCGAGACCGCGCGGTCCGCTGGCTTCCTTCCACGCGAGGCTCCTGTGCTTCCGGCTGAGCGCTACCCGTCCTTCCCTGAAGGCACGATGGGGGAGCGCTTCCCCGATGCAGTGGACATGCAGCCGCGCGGTCCGCGTGCTATTGACCCCGACTCGCCTGCCGCACGCATGGGTGCCCCGTTGGCCTACGACCCGCAGTACACCCCCGGCACGCGCGAGTACGTTGCTCGCGAAGCCTACGAGGCAGGGCTGCCAGGTGGGGGTTCAGCGCCGAGCCCGCCCTCGGCTGAGATAGGGACAGCTCCCCCCGTCTCACCCCCGCCTGCTAGCCCGTTTGCTGACGTGGGCGCACAGGACGCCGCGCGTTACGCCGATGCCAGCGCTCGCGCACGGGAAGCCTTCAGCATCCAGCCAACGCCGAACGCTGTACCTGAGCCTGCGACCTTCCCGATGGTCCCGGACGAGGCGATAGCGATAGCCAACCGCATCGGTTTTCCCATCGATGAGGTGGCGATCCAGCGGGGTTCACCCCTCTATAAGGGTGGCGAGTACGCCAACCTCGCCGCTGCCATCGACTTCCATAATTTCAAGAATGGCTACTCTTCTGAGGGTTCGGCGTTAGACTACGTGCTCAACGCGTTCCGAGAGGATGCCGCCCGGATGGGCGGCGGGGGAGCAGGCAATGCGAGTTCTGGCGGCCTTGGTGGTGTTGCTAACGATCCAACTGTTGGCGGTTCTGGTAGCGGTACTGGTGGTGGTGGTGGCAATCAGGCTGGTGCAGGGGGTGGCGCTGGCGGACGTGGCGCTTCAGGTGGGAATGGCGCTCCTCCTCTTGGTGGTGCTGGTGGTGGCTCTGGCGCGTATCCCCCGCCAGACAGCGTAAACACTCCCGCAGCGCGTGCCCTCTGGAATAAGGCGATGGAAGTCGCCTACCTGCCGCTCTCCGGCGACGTAGGCGTACTGGGCCGTCAGGACATCACTCGTACAGCCAACATCCTACGTGCCGGCGAGACGCGCGAAGTCCTTGGCATCATGGTTCGGGCGGGAGCGAGCCGTGACGAGGCGACGAAGATCGCCAGCCAGTTCGAGTCTAAGATCGCGGACTGGGAGAAAGCCTATGGGCAGAAGCTCAACCTCGCGGATTGGGCAGGCACCAACCTGACCAACCGCGAGACCATGCAATCGTCTCTGACCAACGGCATCCCGATCTGGGGCAACCTCAACCGCATGAACGCCACGGAGCTGAATGCCCGCCGCGTCATCGCGGTCGAGCACTTCATCGACGCCCACGGCGCCAAACTCAAGCCTGCCGAAGTACGCGACTACATGAACTATGTCGAGCGCGTCACCGGACGTGGTGCCATCCCTTTCGAAGACGTACTCTCCAAGCTCGGCCCACTGTTCACGTCGATGCGCTTCGCCCTGAGCATCCCTGAGCGCGTGCCTTACTTGGTTCCCGTGAGGGTGGTCGAGGGGAAAGTGTCCATTGCCGATAAGGTGTGGCGTGAGACGGTCAAGGACCACGCGGGTTTCGCTGCCACTCTAGGCGGGACGCTCCTGCTGGCGCAGCAGGCGGGTCTCAACGTTGACTTCGAGACCGGCACGATCAAGATCGGCAACACCAGTTTCAACCTCACGGGTGGCATCGCCGGCTACTGGAACACAATCCAGAAGATGGCGGACGGCGATCTTATGGCCGGCGCCGACTTCGTGCGCAACAAGATGGGTCCCCTGCCTGGTGCCTTATTGCAGGGGACCCATCTGGCAGGCATCGACAAGGCTCTCGGTATAGAGGATGCGGTCAAGTACCTGCGCCCGGACTTCTTCAACCGGGGCGCTACAGGCACCGGAGAGGGCTGGGACAGGGCGCTCGGGTTCGTCATGCCGCTGTGGTTGCAAGATGTGGCGCAGGCGGTACGTTTTGCCCAGGATGGCAAGGGCTTGCAGGCTGGCCTCCGCGCCGCACCCGCCTCCCTGTTCGGCCTCAAGGTAGATACCTACCCTGGTACCGGGCTGAGCAACCTTCGCGCTGAGTACAAGGACGATCCACGTCAGCCCGAGGCGATTCGAGGCGTTGAATACAAAGACCTCGGGCCGGACGGCAAGGCTGTGCGAGACGAGCTGGCGAAAACAGACAAGCCCGACGAATACGAGAAGGCCAAGTCGGACAGGGACGAATACGCATCGAACCCCGTCTTCACCAAGTACCACGAGGCCGTGGACAAGGCCAACCAGCAGGCCGACCAGCGCAAGACCGACCTCTATAACATGCTGCGCGACGGCAAGATCACCGGCGAACAACTGCGCCAGGGTCGCGACATCGTTAACAGTTCGGCTAACGCGCAACGAACCGCTGCCCGCAACGACCCCGAATACAAGAAAGCGCTGTCAGAACTGGAGCGGAGCGACGTTTACAAGGCGCTGGATGTCTACTACCAGATATACGACAAGGCACCGAAGTTGGCTAACGGCAAACCTGACTACGATTGGATCGAACAGAAGCAGGCTGACTTCCTCAAGTTCGCCGAGCAGAAGAACCCCGAGACCGCGAAGCTACTCAGGTTCGAGGTCGAAACCAACAAGGAGCGGACCAACCCGCTTGATCGGCTCTACGACCTGGCGAAGCCGATGCTGGAGCGCTACGGCGCGATCAAGGACGATTACGCCCGCAGCATGGCGCAGCGTAACAACCCTCGGGAGGACGCATTCCTCGCGCTTCTGGGTTATGGCAAAACCCAGTCACCCCAGGCGGCGCAAATCCTTACCGAGTTGCGGTCCAAACTGCCGGGCACCGCACCCGTGGCTGCTGGTGCGCCAGTCCAGCGCTCTACCGTAGCCCCACCGTCACCAGCACCGCTACCGCAGCCGATAGTTGCGCCGCTTGCTACGGGCGGTAGGCCTGCGCCCACGGGTGCGGTGCTGCCACCTGTAGCGCCCGGTGAGTTCAACAGCGCCACCGCGTCGCCACAGCAGCGGGTGAACTTCATCAACGCAATGACTGCGCCGGCCATCGCCTGGTCGCAGGCAACTGGGATTCCGCCGTCCGTGTATGCCGCTATGGGTGCGTCTGAGTCCAACTGGGGCCGTGCTCCCAGTGTCTTCGGGATCAAGGGCTCCGCTCCCAGTGGAGGCTCAGCCAACCTTGCCACACACGAGGTCTACGGTGGTAAGAACGTCAACATCAACGACCAGTTCGCGGCCTACAAGGGGCTCGATGAAGCGTTCAATCATTTTAACGACCTGACCAGCAGCGGCAGATATGCACCAGCACGTGAGTACCTACAGCAGACCGGCGACTGGTACGGCTTCCTGCGCGGTATAACGGATGCTGGCTACGCCACAGCCAAGAATTGGCCTGAATCTATCCGCGATATAGCGGCCGACATCGAACGCAACTACCCGCAACTTAGGAGATAGCTATGGGCTTTTGGAACGAGTACAACCCCGAGTTTGGTGTCGTCTTTGATGACTGGGACGACTTCATTAAGAGTCTCCAGGGCGGCAGCACTACCGGCACCAAGCCGACCGCCGGCACCCCGCCGACCTACGCTCAGTCGTCGCTTCAGGACAAGAAGGACACACTCGCCGGTCAGCCTGGTATCTTCCAGCGCGAACAATTGGCAGCGCAAGGTGGGCGGCAAATTAACGCCAACCAAATCCAACTTCCTGACGGTTCTAAATACTCGTTACGTAGCGACGGCACCGGCCTCTATCAGGCGGCGGGTGCAGCACTTGGCACCAAGCAGGACGTAGCGATCTGGAACGCAGCCGCGCCTTTGGGTGGAGCAACCACGCCAACGCCCACCCCCGGCGTCACTCCCGGTCTCTCCAGTCCGCTCGGAGCACGTGACTTCACCAGCCTGCCCTCTACCGCTGGGCCGCAGATACAAGGCTGGGATGCCTTCATCCATCCCGGTGGTCTCTCAAGTGAAGGCAGGCAGACCCTCGGCGGCGTCAGCACCGGCCTCAACTCGATGGTTGCTGGAAGGCAGGGCTCAGCAACGCCATTGTTCCCCGTCTCGCCCGGTTTCCGTCAAGGGCCGGGGCAACTGGGCAACAACATCAACTTCGTCACCACCCAGCCCGGTTCCAACAGTCTTCAGCCACAGAACCTATTTGGTGAGACGAGCGTCAGCGTCCCCGGCACCTACGTCTCGGGGCAGGGCAACGTGGGCGCCTCTAACCGTGGCTACTCGGTGCCGTTCAACATCGGCCCTAACGGTGCCGGTTTGATGAACATCGGCGGCAACAACGTTCAGATACAGAGTGCTGACCGTGGTACCGGCTACGGCTACGTTCTCAACGCCATGCCGCACAGCAACGTTGGCGCGCTGACTGGCCGTGACCTCAGTGACGACCCGGCGCGACAGGCCGCTCAGATTTTAATGCTCAACTCGGCCATCGCGCAGGGGCGCATGGGCGACCTCATGGCGGTTAACCCGAACCAGTTCGGCGGCAATCCTGCCGGCACCGGCAACGGGCCGTGGTCGGGCAACGGCGGCATGGGACAAAACCAGTTCTGGGCAGGCTACTCCCAAGGACCGACCGCCTTCACTGCGCCACCCCCTGCGGTGCCGATTAACTATGGGCCGATTGGTGGCGGCGTTGCGAATATGGGTGGAAGCGTGATTAACGCCGTAAGCAATGCGGTTTCACCACCCAACGGCGGCATGATTGGCAACACTATTGCGAACACAATCACTGGCGCAGGTCGTGACGTGGTAGCAGGCTCTGGTGTTCAGACAGAGGAAGAGGCTGCGGCCTTGCGCGGTTACTCCAAGGGAGGGCGCGTCGCCACCGGCCCTTTAGGCGGAAAGCCCGATCAGGTTACTAACGAGCCGATCATCGCCATCGGCATGATGACCGGCAAGCCTCACTTCATCGCGGGCGAAGACAACGCCGACGCCGACTCGCGCCCCAACCCGGAGATGATCAGCATCAAGCCGATGCCCGGCTACGCCACCGGCACCACGGGTGGCATCTCTACCGCTGCGCCAGTGACCGCGCTCCCGGCGCCGCCGCCCCTGCCTACCGCCACGACTACGCCGGTCATCGACTCCGGCCCCGAGGTGCAGTCTGCCCTCAACACGGCGCGTATCCAGCAGCAGCAGCAGACTCAGAACCAGATACGCGCACGCGCTGGCCTCGGTGGAGCCACGGCCATCCGCACCAACGCCAAGCTAGAGGGCCTGCCGCCCGGTTACTACACCACGCCTCCCGACTACTCGGAGCAGGTTGGTGGGCTCCAGACTCAGCTCGCCGGACTAGGGCCAATCAGCTCCGACCCCAACTCACTGCTGACCTACCAGAACACGCTCAAGCAGATGTCCGACCCGCTCAAGGAAGCGCAGGGCATCGAAACCGAACTGCTGGGGCTCGGTACGCTCGGCGACCCGTCGCAGTTGCAGCAGGAAATCTCCAGGGTAAACACTCTGTCTGATCCGCTAAAGACGGCACAGGCCATCCAGAACAAAATCCTCGGGTTTGGGCAGACAGGCGACCCGGCGACCCTCTTGGAGCAGATCAACACGATCAAGTTGCAGGCCGGGCCGCTTGCCACGATTCAGGAAGCCGACCAGAAGTTGGCGGAACTGGGTCAGCCCTACGGCCTGGATGCGATTCAGTCGCAGAGCGGTGTGATCGAGGGTTACGAGCAACAGATCAAGGACGGCTACGCGCAGATGGCGTTGATAGGTGCAAACCCTACTCTCTACGGCCAGGGTGCCGCGACTCAGCTTGGTGGAATTATTCAAAACGCGGAACAGAACCTGGCCAACGAACGTAATAGGCTGTCGCAGATGTTCAGCCGTAACAACGCCATCGAGCAGACCTCCGCGCAACTCAACAACCTGTTGATCAACTCCGGCCTGACTCGGGAGCAGATCGCGCCGCAACTGGCCCAATTCAACGCGGCGCTGGACGCTGCCGAGCAGGGCTATAAAAACGCGCTGGACGTGGCTGGGCTAAGGGCTCAACTAACGCAGTACGCACCCCCTGGCACCAACATCGACGCCATCCTTGGCCAGTACCAGGCGGAGATTGCGGGCTACCAGCAGCAGATCGCCAACGCTGGGCGAGGGACCGAACTTCAGGCGCGGCTTGCCAACTACGTGCCTGCCGGCACAAGCGTGGCCGGGCGGCTTGGTGAACTCACCGGCCTGTCGGACCAGGCACGATCAATGTACGAGAACACGATCAAGGCGGGCGACATCCAGCGGCAGATCGCGTCCTACCGCAACTCGACCGAGATCGAGGGGATCACCCAGGACGAGGCACCCGCGCCGGTAATCGCCCAGGCTGTCGTCTCAACGCCCGCGCTCAAGGCAATTTCGCAGTCCGACCCGGCCTCGGCCAACGCCATCGCTAAGCTGGACTACGCTCTGAGCAATGGGGCATGGACTCCCGCTTCGTCGCAGGCCCTTGTCAACCTGACAAACTCGTTGTCAGGGTCGAAGGCGAAGGACTCCATTCAGGCGATGCTTCAGAGTCTCATCGCGCGTATGGGCCAGTCCGGGGGCGTACCGCCTGCGGTGGCGGCTGCGGCCCAGACCGGCGACGCCAGCAAGATAGGAGCTGCGGCTAAGTTCGGAATGGCCGCTTAGTTTGTAGACGATACACAAATGAAGTAATCTAGCGCGTAGACGTGCCTCCTTGTGCGGCCCCGACTTGTATGTCGGCACCAACTAAGGAGGCGCTCGTGGTAGCCGAAGCTCCCACCCTCATAGCACCAACGGAAGAACTACAGGTTCCCCAGACCGAGGAGCCGTCTTCCCCTCCCGCGCCCGAATCCGAAGAGAACCCACCGGAGCAGCAGGCCGAAGAGTCTGATGCTGAGCCGACGCTTGAGTCGGTACACGATGAGTTCCTCAAGAAGATCGGCGCGGGCGAAGACGTTACCGACACGTCCGAACCAGGTGCGAAGCCGTTGTCGCCAGAGGCGCAGGCAGAGCTAGAACGCGTACTCCAAGAACGCGACGAAGAGACCCAGAGGCTCACGCGCGAGACTGGCATTCTCAACACCTTCCGTGACAATGCCACCACACTTCGTACCTGGGCCGCGAACAAGCTCCAGCCCGGCGACACCGAAGCGCTGGTAGCTTTCTTCCGCGATTACCACGGCATCTCAGGACAGATTCACAAGGGCGAAGCCGTAGCACAGGAGACCACCCGTCAAGTGACGGAGTACTCCACCGCGATGGCGAAGGCCCTGAAGCTGCCTCCTGCCAAGTCGCAAGAGTTCGTCTCGGAGCTGATGAAGCCCGACATGAACCAGGCGAAGGCGGCTGAGGCCGTGGTTGCACGCGCCCGCGAGGGCTATGTCTCGAAGCAGGAGTTGACCAAGGCGAAGGCCGAAGCGGTCAACGAGTACAAGGCTTTCCTGATCGAGAAGAAGTTGCTCAAGGGACACGATGCCCCGCCCGCCGAGAACAGTAGTGGCGTCGCATCTTCCTCGGACGAGGCCAAGTTGGCCGACCCGAACACACCCGTTTCAGAACTAATAGCCATCCGTGAACGCCAGAAGCGAGCGGGTGGATAAGGGATACGTAAATGGCATCAGGAATTACATCCAGCGGCACGCTGGCTGACAGCAAGAACGCTATCGTTGCGGACGCCCGCATCGTGCGCGAGTACGAAGGCGTCTGGCAGCGCACCTGTGAGAAGCAGAGTCTTGCCAACGGCACCGGAGACTACTGGCAGCGCGTGACCATCGACCAGATGGCGGCTCAGGACATCACCGAGACCACCGACAACACGAACTCGCAGCAGTACGGCGACACCCTGTTCACGATGACCCCGGAGATGACCCAGATTCTGATCAAGGTCACGGACCGCACCTACCGGCGCATCGCCGCCGTCGTCAAGAGCAAGATGGGCACCGCCGCCGGCAACGCGATGGAGCGCAAGAAGGACGAGGACTACCTCGCCGTGTTCTCCACTCTCTCCACCGCCGTTCAGCCTGGCTCCGGCGTCTCGATGAGCTATGGCTACATCTCCGCCGCGAAGTCACGCATCAGCTCGAACACGACCGAAGCCACGATGACCAAAATCCACACCGTCCTGCACGGGTTCCAGTGGAAGGACATCTGGGACGAAGTTGTGCAGATCGGCACCTACCCCGTGCCCGCCGGCATGACCGCTGAGATGTTCGGCAGAGGGCCGCAGCCGCTCGGTATGGTCGCAGGCTCGACCGGCTACGAGGACGGCAACATCACGATCACCTCGAACAACGCTCGCGGTGCGACCCACGCGGTCGAGGGCATCATTGCGCTCCAGGGCATGGGCATCAAGAGCGAGACGCGGCGTGACCCGGCATACGGCGGCGGCGCGGACGAACTGTTCATGACCGACGAGTACGCCTTCGCTGAGTTCAACAGCGCTGCGGGCTGGGCCTTCGGGCACCTTTCGGACGCGACTGCGCCTACTTCGTGACATTGGATTTGTAGCATGATGTTCTTAGATTCGCTAACAACCACGCCGACGCGCTATAATACACCTGGAAGAGGTGTTCTATGGCTCGTCAACAACGTGCTCGCAAGGTTCAGCAGATTCCTTGTAAGCGATGTGGTGTGCTCTTTGGGGCTCAGCGGATCGATGCGATGTGGTGTGGGGGGTGCAGGGCGCTTCGCAGAAAGGAAATCTCCAGCAGTCACGAGCAGCGGAGTAAATGCCCTTGTTCAATCTGCGGAGAACCTACCGCCCGTCGCTCTACCCTCTGCCTCTCTTGTGAGAACAAGCGAAGGGCAGACGCCTATCGCGGGGAAAACAACCCGAACTGGCGAGAAGGACGGACTCTCGACCGAGCTGGTTACGTCCATGTTCGGGTCAAACCGAATGGGCCTAAGCCTTACCGGCTGGAACATCATCTTGTTTGGGAGCGGGCGAATGGTCGTCCGCTTCCGAAGGGCTACATCATCCATCACCTCAACGGGATCAAGGGCGACAACCGGATCGAGAACTTGGCTGCTGTGTCACGGCTCGACCATCATGTCCGCCACGCAGAGCCGTATGAGGCGCGGATTCGGCAACTGGAAGCTGAACTCGCGGAGCTTCGCGGCACTGGCTAACTCCATTCCAGACGTTACCCCCACGGATGCCCGCTTCGGCGGGTTGTTCGCGTTGAGCTAACAAGCTCCATCCAGGACGGATGGGAAAGGGATACAACATTGGCTATTCAGGACCAGTTCGGACGTATCGGCTTCTTCGAGGACTTTCTCGGCATCGCTGCTGCGGCCACCATTTCTGACGCTACCGCAGGGACGCGGTACAACGATGTCTGCCTTGTCGCCATCTCCGGTGACGTGGCGATGGACCACACTGTGGACGAGGCTGGCGGTGTTGTCAGCTTCTCCGGCGCCGCGGGCGCCGGTGACGGTGTTGCACTGATCGGTTCGCCTCTGCGGCCATCGACCAACGGCACCATCGTTACGGGCGGTCGCTTCAAGGCCAGCGCCGTGACTGACTACCGCGTCTTCGTCGGTTTCGCCAGCACGGCGTCGCTGTCTGAGACGGTCAACCCGTTCACCCTGTCAGGCACCACCCTGACGGCGAACAACGCCGGTGAGGCTGTGGGTTTCTACTACGACACCCAGGCCACCACGGACGACATGCGTTTTATGTCTTCGACCGCTGGCGTTGCGGACACCACGGCAACGGTCTACGACCAGTACGGCACCAAGACGACTCTTGGCTCCCTTGGCCTACGGTGTAACGCGACCATTGCGGCGGACACCTACATGGTCTACCGCATCGAGATCGACAACGACGGCACCGTCCGTGGCTGGTTCGGCGACGAGTCGATGGGCCGCAACAAGGCTCCGATCCGTATCGGCACCCTGGCCGCAGGCACGATGACCACGACCTCTCACTACTTCCCGTTGATGTTCCTCGCGGAGCAGTCCACGGGCGATCCGACGCACGAGGTGGATTACTTCTACGCATTCGGTTCGCGTGACTGGGACGGCACCCAGCCCTAACTAACAACGTGAGGCGGGGGGCGCAAGCCCCCTTCCTTCTGGTTCAGGTGCTGACCTTCAGCACCAGGAGGATGAAATGGCTTACAGAACCGCACCCGTAAACCTGGGGCACCGCGGCTGGCACCGTGACGACGTTAACAGCCTGCTTGAGGCGTTCTACGGGACGACCCGCTTCATGGCTTCAAGCACCACTGCGACGACAATGGATCTGGCAACTACGTTCACTCTGGGCGTTACCACAACCAGCCTCGACGCTACCGCCGCAATCGGGCTCGCCGACGACATCTCGCTCGAACTGGGCACCGACGACGACTCGGTAATCCGTCACAAGTCCGGCACCCTGGCCGCGAACACGACCCTGACCGACGTGCTGACAGGTACACCTGTCTCGGCGGCGCTTGCTGCCAACTCGCTGATGATCTCCAACAACACGGCCAACGGCGACCTTGCCGCTTACGTGAACACCGGCACCGTCTCCGAGCAGGCGTTGTTCGTTGACGCGTCGGCCAAGTTGTTCGCCATCGGGCAGACCGGCTGGTCGGTCAACGTGCTGGAGGGTGCGGTCAAGTTGACCCTTGGCACGGAGACCGCCTTCGGCACCACGCAGCCCACGAACACGCTGGTCTTCAAGACGGGCACGGCACCTGCCGGCACGATTACCACGTCCTGCGGCATCTTCACGGACGGCACGACGCTCAAGAAGATCATCGCCGCCAACACCGTGTCCGACATCCAGACGTAGGAGACGACGATGACGACTGAAACTCTCAACCCACAGGTACAGGCTGACATCATCTCGATCCTCGCCACGGCGGGCATCCCTGACGTTATTTGGCGTGACCACGATGACCTTTGCGACTGCACCTTTCAGCGCGTGTGCCAGTGGACTAACCCGCACCTCGGCGTAACGCATGAGGAGCGGCTGTGCTGCATCTGGGCCAAGTTGCACGAGATGTTCCCCGGCTGTTCACGCGACATTCCCGCCTACTTCGACATTAACGCACAGCAGTTCGTACCTGATGTGGTGCCGTGGAACGGCGAGTTCGACATGCCGCCTGCCTTATTCCACCGGCAGATTGCCCGCTTGAGTGGGTCCTCTGTCTCGGAGGCGCGTGACAAGGCGAAGGAGTTGGGCCTACAGCCGCCGAAGGGCAAGCCTCTCCCGGTGAAGCCGACCATCATCGTGCGCCACGAGGGTGAGTGGCGGGAAGCGCAGCTCGGCTAATGAGCGCGTTCACGCTTGAGTCAAAGCGAGCAGACGAGACCGATGCCGACTACGAGGCACGGTCAGAAGCCTACTGGCGCCAACTTGAGCAGCAGGTGGACAGGGTGCGCGAGTTGCGTGCGATCCACACGAACAAGGTCAAGCAGCCGGTAAAGAGGCGGACGGTATGAAGGGCGAGTGGGGAGTAAGTAGCGGTGAGATGTATGACGCGGCCCCGCACACGATCTCTTGTTGGCGCGTCATCGAATACGACCGCTACTCGATAGAGTGCCGCACCATTGCCGTCTTCTTTGACAGAGATGAGGCGTGGGAAGTCATTAGGGTTCATAACGATGCGCTTAAGGCGGTGCCCGCATGAGGCTGGTAACGAACTACATCATCCCGGATGAGCCCTGCTTCGGACTGTTCGAGGGACCGTGCATGGTGCCGAACCTGCTTGGCATCTCGGAGCGCTGGGTGCAGGACATCAAGGTGATCCGTGGCGACCGCATCCACCACTACGTCACCGACCTTGGGCCTGCATCTGAGTACCCCACGGTGCAGCCGCTAATGATGCCGTCTCTCGGTGACGACAGCGTTGCGCAGCTCCAGGAGTACGCCGACCGCAACCGCCAGGATGACTATTGGGCCAAGCGCTCGGAAGAGATGCTGGCCGAGAGCACGCTGATTCAAGACCACGTTAACCAGCGTGAGGAAATCAGGGAGATCGTGCGCAACCGCAGCGTCTTCGGCCCGATGCACACGACTCAACGCAACGAGTACCCGCAGCAGGCCGTGTGGCGCAAGTGGTTTGAAGAGAGGGCCGAGAAGACCGGCAAGAAGAAGGGATACACCCGTGGTTAGCCAACTAGCGCAAGAAGAAACCATCCGCGACCTGCGGCGTCAGATTGACGGCATCAGCCGTGAGGATGAGCAGGAAGTGATCTTCCGTGAGACCTCGGCCCGCAAGGGACGTGAGTTGCTCTATCGGATGATCGACGGTGAGCCGGTGCCGATGCGTATTGGCCTTGCTCGCCGGGCGATCAACATGCTCGACAATCGGGGCAATCCGAAGTGGACGACTCACCAGGAGTTAGCCCCGAAGTGGACGCCGGGTGAGGTCAAGTGCTTCCTGCACCCTGAAGCGCCGGAGCGTGCGGTGCTGGCCGAGATCGGCATCCCTCCCGTGTGCGAAACCGGCAACCTGCGCAACGGCCAGGCCAAGCGCGACCACGCCGAGCACTGTCACAAGCGCGAGTGGGCGGCGTACAACGAGTACCTGTCGCAGGAGCGCGAGCGCGTCTACAACGAGCGCCAGGACAAGCAGCTTGAGGCGACGCTGAAGATTGCAGGCATGGCGGCGGAACCGAAGCCGGGCATCCGTAACACTCCCCTGCCCGCGTCTCAGATGGGCGCGAACTACGCCGACACCGACTTTGCCGGCGGTGGCTCTGCCACCTTCTCGCCGGCGCTGACCTGTGCCTGCGGTTGGGACAAGGGCAAGAACGCCGCGTCGCTTGGCCTGCACAAGCGGCTGCACTGTCCGCTGAGGGAGAACGCCAGTGGCTAATTATCTCGAACGCCTCTTCAAAGACGCCGCGTACCCGTTCGCCGTCCTCTCGGCGCAGGGGCGCATGTTCGGCGCGACCTTCGGTTCCGTAACTACACCGCTGGCTACGGCGGCTACCACTGCTATTGCGGCAAGGCGTCCGATGGCATGGCTGCGCGTCCCCAACGGCTCAGTCGTTGTCCCCTCCAAGATCAACATCATCGTTGAGTCGGCGGGTGCGACCACACAAGGCGAAATCTCTATCGTCATCGCGCAGAACGACGTTGGCGACGGTACGTCAACCGCAGGGACCGTGCAGCCCACGCCACTGAACACGTCAGCGCCAATTACTAGCCTCTGCACAACACGGCATCTCTCGACGGCTGACTGTACGTTGGAGACCAATCCGCTGGAGCTGAAACGGTTCAGTTTCGCTGCATCCGCCGTCAACCAGGACTTCTCATGGAGGGCCAGCGAGGAAGCGGCGCCTCCAGTCCTGCGTGGTCCGGCGTCGCTGATGGTCTACATCGGCGGCAACGCCGTCAACTTCTTTGCGCAGATGGAGTTCGCCGAACTGCTTGAAGCAGACGCCACATAAAGGAGACGCACATGGCCACCAAGAAGCCTAACCCGTTCGCCAAAGGAAAGATGGATAAGGGCAAGCCTGTCGCCAAGAAGGGCGGCAAGAAGGGCTTTGTCGCCTTCGGTAAAAAGAAGTAGCCCATTGGCCAGCGTCACCTTCAAGGTCAGGACTAACCCTAACGAGGAGCCGCCGATCATCGTCCCGCTTACGTTGGCGTGGACGCAGAAGGATGGCGCTCACCAGGTGACCTTGACCGGCGACGCAGGCACGAAGCCGCTCTACGAGGGCAAGGCGCTTACCACGGCGAAGAACACCTATGAGCACTGGCGCTTGCACTACATCGCCAGGGGCAAGGAAGAAAAATGGTGGTAAGCGATGGCGTATGAAAGCACGACCCTAACCACCGCTCGCCGTGAGATTGGCCGCGCCCTCGGCATCTTCAGGTACGGAGCGCTGACCGCTGCGGCTGCCCAGTCGGTCACGATACCGTCTCTGTACCTGAACACCAACAGAGGATCAACGCAGGCGCAGGACGAGACGATCATCCTCCGCCCGGACGCTGCGACCGCCGCAGACCGTAAGCGCTACATCGCCAGCGTCACCACGTCATCTGGGCTAGTTACCCATGCCGGTACCGCGTACGCCGACACTACGTTCACGTCAGAAACGGGCGAAGAGTGGCAGCTGAACATCGATCCCGATGTGGACGTGCTCGATGCGCTCAACTACTCGCTGCGATTCACGATGGTGCGCACGCTCTACATGCTGTCCAACGTGGATGCAGACCTCAACTATCACATGCAGGAATCGGCAGCGACCGACCTCACGTCGGTGGGTACGCCCACGGTCTCGGTTGTGACCACGGCACGTAGGACGCAGTTCGGACGCAGGGCCGTGCGTGTGCTCAGCTCCGGCGCAACTGAGGGCATCCAGACCGCGACCATCCCCAACGTCAGGAGCCACAATGCGCAGGCGTTCGTCTTCGGCTCCTGCGACGTGGACACGGCGACCATCTCCCTCTACGACGTGACCGGTTCTGCCGCCATCGGTAGCGTTACACCTGTCCTGGCCGAAGAAGCCGAGATGCTGGTAAAGATTCCCTGGGTCGCTACACCCTCGACCAGCAAAGAGATCGCGATCAGGATGATTGGCGACTCCACGATTGCTGACGCCTACTACAACGGCTGCGGCATCGTGCAGCAGGGCAACCGACGGCTGTACTTCCCCGCCGGCGTATCCGAGCGCTTCAAGGCTCCAGCGATCTTCCAAGCCGTACCGCAGGAGACGAGCACCGTAAGCAACATCTACCCGGCGCACAGCATTGAACTTAAGCCGTTGACCGAGGGCGAGCACTTCACCTTCCTGTTTCATCACCCGGACGCCAATCCGTACGGCGTGCTCCTGCATGACGACGCCTTCCTCGAGTGGCCGTTGTTTGTCGAGGCGCAGATACCTGCTTACGACCTGGGCACGTTCTCGACCGAGGCGAGCACGACGGTAGCGGACGCGCACGTATTCATCCCGCGTGCGGTGCTACGGATCATCGACCACGTAATCCTGCCGCGGCTGGGCGCGAGTGACCGCTGGGTCGCGGTGCGGGCGATTGCGCAGAAGGAGTTAGACGACGCGCTCAAGGTCAGGGCCACACCCGTAATCGCCCAGATACGGCGTAACTGGGGCGGACCGTCAGGCGGTCGCATCTGATGGCTGACCCGTTTGGCTGGATGCAGAACCAGGAGATATGGGACCTCGTGTATTACAACGGGGTTGAGTGGGTGCCGCTGCCCTATCCGACAACAGCAGGACCTTATCTGCTGACTGCATTCCACACGGCGCCAGCCGTTGCCCCGGCGTGGATTTCGGCGAGCACCGCAGCCTTTCACACCCTGCTAGATGCTGGGTTTCATACAGATACGGCGGCAGACGGCGTTACTCGTGGCTCGCTGATCTACGGTAACTCGACGCCGAAGTGGGACGAGTTGGTCATCGGCTCTGCCAACAGGGTGCTGCGCTCAGACGGCACAGACGCCGCTTGGAGCCAGATTGCAGCGGATACGGATATCGTATCCGGCGCAGGCAACACGGTGCTGCGTTCGGGGGGAGCGTCTGTTTCGTGGGGCCAGATCGTTAACGGCGATATCACCGATGGCACGATCACCGCAGCAAAGATCGCCAACCGGGCACGGACGGTCACTTGCGTCCTCTCCGGCACTCCGGCCCTTGACGCTCACGGTGGCGTAATCGGTTCCGTCCCTCACGTTGATTGCGCCAACGGTGCCTCGGAACAGTTCTGGTGGCGGGCCGTACATCTGCCAGTGGACTACGTGGCCGCTTCCAACATCAATGTGAATATACGTTTCTCTAGTGATGCTGCCGGCAATAACTGGGCCTACAAAACGTACATGGTCACGCAAATATCCGGGACTACAGGGCAAGTGCAGGTAGACGACGGCGGTGTAGTCACCCAATGTAATGCCACGGCCAACCGGCCTAACGATTACACCTGGAACGCGGGCACGGTCACAGCAGACACGACCGTATACGTGTTCATCATCACCGACCGTGCCGCCTTGCTCGATGACAACACCGGGGTCGTCTCTATCTGGGACGTTTGGCTTTCATACACGGCGGACTCCTGATGACCAGCCAATTCGACTTCTCACAGCCCTACTCGCCAACCGGCGTCAACATCTATGGCAGCGCTATCACTGCCACTCCTACTGAGGACTTTCAGCGCCCGACATGGCGACGGCTGGTTTCGCCCGACCCGAAGAAGTACTTGGTGCAGGATCTAACTGTCTGGATGCTCAACAACGGCTACCAGAAGCGCGGCCAACTTGTCGGTACTGCCACCTCCACCCTCGACCAGCGCTACGGGCTGAGCCTGCCGCCGAAAATACAAACGTCCACGGTGAACATCAGCCAGGCTTACCCCCAGTCATGGACTCACTTCGGTATACTGAAGAAGCTGGCAATGGCGATGGGCTCTGGCTCGGGCACGTCGTTGTTTTGTGAGACCAGCGCCACGGACCCCACCCCCGTAGCCACCAACTACAACCCCGGCGCCAACATCTGGTCCCTGTCGCCCATCGTCATCGGCGGCGTGACCACGGAACGTCTGGCTGTTGGTCTAGCGGGCGCGGCCACCGCCGTCTTGAGCGCCATCGGTTCCGGCAGTTCGACCGTGGACGGCAGTATGCACGCCAACACAGCTACTATGTGGGGCCTGCTGCGATCACCGCTCAACGCCGCAACTCCGGGCACGGACACGTTGCTCATTTACGCGGGCGCCGGCAGCGCTAGCATGTATACCCTGCCCATCACCTCGGCCATCGGTACGGCTCCAACGGCGGTACTGACGGGTATCCCCAGTGGTGGTTGCGCTCTTGAAGTCGAGCAGTTGCAGAAGAACGAGCCACTACGTTCCTACTGGTGCATCCCTGAGATTGCTACTTACGACGGCGGCACGCCTGTGTCGTGCTTCTCTTATGGGCTGGGCAACGGATTCAACGTAATGAGTATCAGCCTTGAGGGAACCAACCCGCGGCGCGTGCCGTTCAAGTCCACCCGCCTGTTCGGTGCTGCGATGTGGAATCGCATGGTTGCGGTGCATGACGGCCAGCGGGTCTTGTCCTACGACGGAGAGCAACAGCGTGACCTACATCTATTAAGGAACCGAGGAAGCAATAGCGATCTGCGCTGGTTCTGCCAGAGCATCGGCGTCAGTGGTGGTGAACTGTTCGCGGTTACGGGCCGGGCCGACCTGGTTAATCTCCCCGGCGCTATAGGTAGCTCAACTCTACAGGTCGAGCGCTACTTACCTGAGTTCGATGCATGGGTGCCAGCGTCTGGGGTGATTACACCCCTCGGTTCTAGTATCCCTTCCGGGGCTCCCATCTATCCGACTCTTCCGTACCTCTTGTCTACGCCTGTGGTTGGCAACCAAACGATCTCGCAGCAGACCAGTCACCTGCACATGAACTCGCTTGGCAACATTTGGTTCCGTCAGTTCATCCCTCCCGAGGGCTTGAATCCGCTCGACCACTACAACCAGACCGGCGCGGCAAACAGGATCGCCCAGACCTACGAGGCGTCCGGCACGTTCACATCGTCTGAGTTCCCGATCCCAAACGCGGGACGTAACCCTACCGTGTTGTACGAGATCGACGGCACGCAGATGAACACGCTGATCGGTGGTACTGCATCCAAGGTCACGGTGACATGGGGCGAACAATCAACCACATCTCAGTCATGGGCATTTACCAACGCCTTGACTGCTGAGTTCCTGGGCTCCGAGCCGCAGGCCAAGCTCTACAAGTTCTTCGGCAACAACACGTCCACGTTCACCCTCGGCAAGTTTCAGATAGTGATTACGCAGGGCGGGGACACGGAGCAGACGCCGCAGGCACTGCCGATTACGTTCCGCATGATCACGTACCTAGACGGAAAGGTGGACAAGCCACCGATTGCCGTGATGGGGAACGTGTGATGAAAGACCTGCACCGCATCATTGACCATTTCACAATCCAGGCGAACGCGGAGATTTACGATGGCGAGGACAAGTACGGCCAGCCCATCGTAATCGGGCGTGGGTTCAGCCCCTTGAGTTTCGCGCATAACGACGCGGCTCACGAGACGGCAGACCCCGACCCGATGCAGGCGTATTGCGACTCGTGCTTCCTGATTAACGCGGCACGGATTCTGCCTGAGAAGAAGACCAAGACGGAAGCGCGGGCGCTGCTGGCCCAGATGCGGGCTGCGCTCGCGCGCTTTGGGAACGAGAACCCGACGGCGAAGGCAGACATCACAACGGCACTGGATAAGTACAAGGCTGAGCGCGGGTTATGAGCGAGCAGCACGAGCCCGAGTGGATGCGCGACAAGAGGCTACGTGACGAGGAAGCGCGCATGGTTCTGCTTGAGTCGAATGTGGCGGCAACCAAGGCGCAGACCGAGGCGATCCACGAGATGTTCGTGGAGGAGAGAAAGTTCAGACGGGCGGCGGAGGATGCGTTGTTGAAGCACGAGAACGATGACGCGAGCAAGTTCAACAGCATCGACTCGCGCTTACAGGGCACGCAGACCCAGCTCGCCACGATCAACGAAACACTGACGCGCATCGAGCACAAGGTAGACGGCCACGAGCCACGCCTTAAGTCGCTCGAAGACGAGACCGCTGGCCGTACTGCCGTAACCCGCTGGTTGCGTTCGGCCTGGGTACAGCTTGGCATCGGCGCCTCTATCGGCGGGACGCTGGTAGGCGCCTACACACTGCTGGCATGAGGGAGTTGACATGATTTTGGGTTTTATCGCAGGGTTCTTCTGCGCCTTCGGCGTCGGGATGCTGCTGCTGTACTGGCTGGGCGGTGACTATTGAGCCGTCAGTTCGTCGCGCTGCTTACCGCTGTACTGATAGGCGCCTGCACGCTTTACGCGCCGCCAGCGCCGTCTCAGGCGGCCTACGCCCTATCTGCGGATGAGGTGGTGTCTCTGGTCTGCGCACCGCAATTCGCCTGGGACTGCGAGACGGCACTAGCCATTACCTGGCGGGAATCGAACTGGCAACCGCACGCCTACAACCCGAGCAGCGGTTGCGCCGGCCTTTGGCAGTTGAGCCCTATTCATCACGCACGAGTGACGGCTCATGGCTGGCTGTGGTCTGACACCTATGACCCATCCAAGAACACGGTCATTGCGTACGAATTGTGGCTCGAAAGCGGGTGGTATCCGTGGCGATATTAGCCGTGAATCGGTATAATGAAACATGCCGTACAAAGACCCAGAAATCGCACGCATTAAGGGTATCGAATACAACCGTCGATGGGTCGCGAACCATCCCGAGTATCGAGAACGCCGCAAACTACTCCCTTCCTATCATCCCTATTCAAGAGCAACGGCCGAAGCCCATGCCGCACAGCAGGCGGTATATCGAGCCATCCGTAATGGAGCGCTTGTCCGCTCTGCCAGTTGCAGCGAATGCGGCATTGAGTGTAAGCCCGAAGCTGCGCACGAAGACTACTCAAAACCTCTGGACATTCGGTGGCTGTGTCGTCTCTGCCATCGGCGAGAGGATTCGGCGAAACCTAAAGGCGGAACGACTACTGCTCCGCGTCCTGTCCGCATTATCAAAACCCAAGCCGAAAAGAATGCCAATCGCGCAGCATGGGCACGAGCTGATCGAGCCAAGAAAAACACCACATTGGCGCAGCGTTGCGTTACCTGTGGTCACAACTGGCTTTCGCTTGTGCATCGCGAGTCTTGCTTAAGTGGTTCAGGCGCAAGCCTTTAGAGGTGGGAGATAGAGGCCACCGACCGTCATCGATAGCAACTTAGGAGCCCCGCAAATGACAACGATTCGAGTGAAGTTCAAGCTAGACGAAGTCCGCATCACGAGTCAAAAGTTTCGCCAGTTCGAGTTCTCGCCGGTCTACTCAAACGAGCCCAACCACGAGAACAAGGCGTTCTGGGACGCGACGCCGCAAGGCAAGTTGGTCCTTGGCATCACCAACGAGAACGCATGGGTGTTCGAGCACGGCAAGGAATACTACCTCGACATCACCGAGGCCGACGCATGAACGCCGACGTGCTGCACTTCTTGAACACCGCGCGTCAGCTTCACGACATCGAGCACGCCGGGCAGGTTCCTGATTTCGAGGACTGCCACGCTTGGAAATGCCGCCGTTCGCGGGCGGCGGCTGAGCGCCTGGACAACCGAATCTTCACGCCACCCAACACGCGGCTGACTGAGGATTTGATGCTTGATTCGGCAAAGCCTCCTCTCGTTCTCCATGACCCCAAGTGGCGAATGCCGAAGATGATGAGCTAAGGGAAAGGGAGCGCTTGAACCACATACGACACCCCATCCACGGCCACTCGCTATCGACCCGCTTCGACCCCGAGGCGAGCACCGTCATCGCCTATGACCTGTGGCTCAAGCAGGGCTGGCAACCGTGGAGGACGCAATGAGATCGAAGGCCGTGCATTTTAATCCTTCAGATGAGAGGCGATATAAAAATCGCTCACAGTGCGGCGAGATGCTGGCGAAGGTCAACCACTCGACCAACAAGGCCCACACCACATGCCAGCGCTGCCTGCGTTCACTAGGCGTTAAGCGCCCGTTTGTCGAGGACGACCTGGGGCCGTATCAGCCATGAGCACCGACATCTTCATCGTACCCAACCCGGCTGACCGCGCAACCCTGCTCAATGCGGTGCCGCGTATCCACTTCCCCTGGGAGAAGCTACTGCCGGATCTGCAACGGCTGGGCAAGCAGGGGTTCACGGTAGAGTTCGCCGACCTCTCGGCGTTCGGCCCCAGTGAGGACGCCTCGAGCCACGCGGAGGACAACCATGCCCACGAAGGCCACATCATGTTCGGCAACCGTGTCCCTGGTCTACCGCAAGAGTCAGCCGCTGCTGCATGGGGCCTGTTCTGGTTCGATGGTCGCATCCAGATTGAGAACACCCTACGAGGGCAGCAGCCCAATATCGACTGGGTGATGGCCGCGGAAATTATGCACGCCATCGATGTGTTCTACATCCTCAGCCGGGGCATGAGGCCAGCGCTGAACGCTCTCCTACACGCGGTGCCAGACGCGCATCCGTGGTTCGGTGGACCGTACTGGGAACAGCCGGGCGAAAGTTGGATGGCCGGTGGGGGACTGGCCTACACCGACTTCGTAACCGAGGACCCCCGCTTTACCCATCGGTTCACGCGAGCGATGGCGCCGCAGATACGTGCAATCTTGGCGGCGCCCCGTACCGATGAGGTAGCACCGCCACCGCCGCCGCCGCAGGGCATCGATTGGACGCTGGTGAACGACGACGAGTTTACCGCCGAGTACCTGAACAGGTTCGGCGACTGGGCTGGTATCGACATAGCGATCACTCACCGCAAGGGAGTGCGCTGGTCGCGAGGATGGAGGGACTAGATGATCCACAACGGATCGGCCCTCGTAACGAACCCCAACGGTAACGCTGCACAGGGCGCCGTCATCGGTATCGCGATCCACCACACGGTTGGCAACAACGCGGTGCAGTCGGAAGCCGAGGAGCGGGCGACGATACGGGCAATTGACCAGCAGCATGTAGCGCAGGACTTCGGCGGCTTCGGTTATCACGGCATCGTCTTCCCCTCAGGGCGTGCCTACTTCTGTGGCAGTGGGCAGCGAGCCCACGTCAAGGGCCGCAACCACGAACTGCGCGGCTGGGTATTCTCCGGCACATTCACCAACGAGCAGCCCACCGTCGCAGCCTTTGAGGGGATGAAAGAGGCGTTGCTGGCTGAGCGCAGGCAGTTCGGGCCGGTGCCGATCATGGGACATCGTGAGTGGGCGCTACCGGGTGAAGGTACAGCCTGCCCCGGCATCATCGTTCCTCGCGACTGGGAGGCATTCTTGCAGGAGGACTCTATGACGACAGACGACACTCAGATCAAGGCGCTGGTAGCGCTGGCTCACTTCATCAGGAACGGGTGGAACCTAGCCGACCTCAGTGAAGGGGACAAGGCCGCGATTAAGGCAGCAGTAGAGAGGATACCCGCATGATGCTAGAGATTACCGCAGAGGGATGGGTTGCCATCATTGGCGCCATCGGTGCAACCGCCACGGTCATTGGTGCCGCCGTCGTCGGCGTGATCATGGCATGGAATGCCAACAAGAAGCTGGACGTGGCAGCTCAGCGGCGCGAGGAGATCGCGGTGTCGCAGCCCGGCAACCCGGTGCCGCCGGCTACCCTGTCGCCGCCGAAGGAGTAACCGTGTGCTGTAGGCTCACGATCACGCCTTGCGATCCTGACATCGCCCGCACGATCTTGCTGGTCGGCATGTTCACGCCGGTCTTCGAGGGCGGCAACGAGTTCGGTCGCAGCATCCCGGAAGAGGGGACGCGGGTGACGGCTACCATCCAGGCTGACGCGCTACACCTGCAGATCAACCCGACGATATCGATGATGTCGCACCACTCCGACAAGCGCATCGCCGCCAGTGTTTACTTCGAGATCGCTGCCAGGTACGCCGAGAAGGTAGACGGCACGGTAACGCAACTGTCTAACATCGGCGCCTGCATTGCCGACGGGGTATCGCAGAAGGTGCTGGCGCAGTACCCCGACCATCCGCTCGACTGGAGCAGGATATGCGTGGGCTTCGCTGAGGTACTGGCGGGCGGTCACATCCACGACGATTACGAGGGTGAGCCTATCGCCTACTGAACTGTTGGCAACTTAACAGTTGACACACTACGCCTACGTAGTAATATGACGACATGGTTACGACAATCTCTCAACTCCACTGTTACCGCTGCGGCCACGACTGGTTCCCCAAGCGGGAGCAGCTACCGACTGTCTGCCCCCGGTGCAAGTCCTACGTTTGGATGAACCCTAAGAGCGGCCCCCGCGCTCGCATGTCGAGGCCGGATAGCGAATCTGATAAACCGGCATCTGGCAATAGCGAAGGCGATGCTGCTGGATCGCGGATGGATCAGCCAACCAGTAATCCGGCGACGTATCCGAGTCAACCAGGAGCAGGCGAGACTGCTAATGCTGCGCCTGCTGGACGAGGGAGTTAGGCTGTCGTGGACTTGACATACCATATACAGCCCGACGCTGAGCGCGGGGCTTCGCCCGCTATGCACCCCACTGGTGCAAGCCCCGCCGCGCCGGAGGTGGTGCCGAGCATAGGCGCTACCTCCGGCGCCTACTGCGTCCACCACTTCATCCTGTCATCGCCTAACGGCCCGACCTGCGAGGGCGTGTGCCGCAAATGCAACGAGCGCCGCACCTACAGCAGCAGCGGCGAAGACGACCTGACGATCTCGATACGCCACCGCCGAACGTACCCAAAGCCGGAAGTGCTCGCATGACCTTCGACGGCTACACCTTTGACAAGGACCGTGACGGCCAGCGCCTGAGCACCGAGATGGCACGCGTCAAGGCGTACGTCCTTGACGGTGAATGGCACACGCTCAGCGAGATTAGCCTCATCTTGTCAGCCATCTATGAATGCAGGTTCCCAGAGAGTTCCGTCTCTGCCCGCCTGCGCGACCTGCGCAAGCCCCTCTTCGGTGGCTACGTGGTCGAGCGCGAGTACGTGGCCCGTGGACTGCACCGCTACCGCGTACTGCTGCCCGAGCCGGTACAGATAGCGATGTTCGCATAAGAAGCAAGACGCTCAGCCGCGTGAGCTGAGCGTCTCAAGTGCCGCGATGGATGCGGCAGAAGGAGCATATCGCAATGGAAACGCAGAACCTAGGTCTACACAACCCCGCAGTTCAGGCCAAGCGTAAGGAGCTTGCGCAAATCATCTACCCCATCAGCCGTAAGGCGATCCAGTGGGGAACAACGGAAGGCTACGCCGCGTTGTTCCGTGACGTTGACAAGTTCATGGAGCACTACCGCACCGCGATGAAGGCACAGGCAGCGGCACAGGCAGCGGCGAAGGCGGCACTAAACGCCAACGGTTACTACGAAAGGCAGAGCCCTGAAGCCCTCTCGCTCATGCTCCAGCGTTCACAGAACCGGGCCGACCGAATCGCTGAAGCGCTCAAGGCCAAGATGAACGGAGCGCAGTCGTGATGAACGAGATCGATTGCACCGGAGACGAAACCGAAACCTGTACCTGCCCCGGCTGTGTCAAGTTCCACGCCGACTTCGACAAGTGGGTTGCAGACCTCGGCAAGCGGTGGGGGAAGACGCCCGCCGTCCACATCTGCGACGGCGATTGCGGCCCGCTGGCACTGTGCTGCGGCGACGTACGCGATCACTCGGCGGTGCGCTGATGACGCTCGCGATCATCCTCACCGCATGGGTCGTCGCCTGCGCCATCTGCCTGCTCTGGCTGGACGGAGCGACCCGCGATGCTTAGGCCCGAGATCATCTGCTTCGTCTGCAAGAAGGGCTCTGCCGGGCACGACCCGCGCGGCAACTGTGTGGCTTTAAGGAAAGACAGCAAGCGACACGGACAACTGGAGTCGCTGCGATGACCGCCGACAACCCGCTCGCCGGCTTCATGGCCGACCTCGATGCGGAGGAGGCGGACGCCCGCCGTGCCGCCGTCGCCAGCATCAAGGCGTACGACGTTGAGCGCAGCAACGAGGCCACGGCCAAGGCAGCGAAGGACGGGCACGGTGTCACGCTGCGCAACTGGCTGCTAACACACCCGGACGAGCAGGAGCTGGTCGATAGCGAGTGGAACCTACGCGCCTACATGCAGTTCGGCGGGCGCATCGCTTACTACGATCCGCCGTCTGCAATCAAGGCCGTCAACCCGAAGCTCTGGGCACGGCTCGAAGAACTTGGCGTGTTCCGCATCGATAAAGACGCCATCGAGAAGGCGATCAAAGAAGGGGCGCTCAGCCGAGGGGACCTGTTCGGGTTCGCGCATGAAGGCGAACGCACTCCGAGTCTACAGGTCAAGGCGATCAAGTGAAGGCCAACCGTACCGTCATCCGACATCTTTGCGACTGGATGCGAGTCTGCCGCAATAACGATGTCAGCTTCGACGCCTGCTTATCCGATGCACGCAAGCAGTTCAACAGGGAGGTACGCGAAGAGACAGACAGCAAACCGTTACCGCAACCGAAGTAGGCAAAGCGAAATCGGAAAGGAAAAGGAAATGCCAATCGTTAATGAGAGCACAGGGACAGCGCCGCAGATCGAAGATGGTTTGTACACGTTTCAGATCACTGAGACCACCCAGGGAGTACGCCAGTCCGACGAGTACGGACACGCCGGCGAACTAACCCTGACCCTGAAGTGTCTGATCATGGGAGTGCTGGACGAGGACGGCAACGACATCTACTTGGACCCCATCCTCAGCCTCAAGTACAAGCCAGCAGGCAAGACGCAGGCCAGCAACCTCTACCTGTACGCAGTGGCGGCAGGCGTGGCGCCGCCGTCCGGCCAGCCCTTCGACACGGATTTGTTAATCGGACGCGTGTTGCAGGGGAAGATCAGTACCGAAGAGGGCAAGTGGCCGCGCATCGAGCCGAAGTCGCTGATGCCCGTGAAGAAGGGTAACGGCAAGAGTGCCCCGTCAGCGCCCGTAGAAGGCCGTGCACCGTGGGAAGGCGAGACAGTGGACGCTGACACGGTGTCGGCATTCTGGGAGGCCACACTGGGCGTTGGCTTCAAGCGGGCTGACGTGCTCGCTGCTTGCAACACTTTGTACGAGGGCCGCAACCCTGGGCAGCTTACCCCTACTGAACTGCACGCGTTGACTGACAAGCTCAACGAGAGCGCCTAACCGCATTCGCCTTCGGGGTCGGGCCGTCTACTGGCTAGGGCGGCTCGGCTCCGTTCGCAAATGCAGAAGGAGAACAGCATGGCCATTCAATGCAGCATCCGTACCGTGAAGGACATCTGGACAGGAGTAGGTGAACGCTGTCCCAAGCTAGCGACTACGATCCTGCGCCACAACGGGATGGTCGTCTCCCATCGCTGCGATGAGCACGCAGTCAGCCCCTTCCGTGATCCGCAGTACGTTAGCGACCTGCTAAGGGAGCCAGCCGCATGACCGCCAAGACGCTGAGCCCAGTACCGACCTGCGCATGTAGAGTCCCCGCATGGGACATCGCGAATGAGAGCCTGTGCATGGATAAGGGTAACTACGTGGTCTGGATGCAGTGCAAGCGCTGCCGCAAGGCGACATGGGTAGCACTGCTGATGCTGGCAGACTCCGATGAATAGCACCGCCAAGACGCTGAACGCTTCCCGCCAGGTGCCTCTAGAGGATCGTATCTATGGGGCGCTCGAAGTGTTCTGCTTCAAGTCGGTTGACGTGGTAGCGGACGACCTCGGCCTCAAGGCAGACCGGGTAGAGAAATACCTCAAGCAGTTGTACGCCGCAGGCCGTATCGATCGCGCCGATTTCTTTGCGACCCAGGTGTACCGGCGAGGGTCGCTGCTATGAGCATTGTGATTACCCTTCCGTTCCCGCCTGCTGAACTCAGTCCCAACTCCCGCTGTGGCTGGCGAGCGAAGGCGGCTGCCGTCCAGGCGTACCGCTATGAGTGCAAGGTGCTGTGTCGCCAAGAGACTAACGGCATGACCATGCCGCAGTACACCACCGCCACCATCACCTTCGTCCTCAAGGACAAGCGGCGCCACGACTGGGACAACCTGCTGGCGTCCTTCAAGGCGGGCATCGACGGCATCGTTGACGCTGGCCTGCTGCCGGATGACGACGTCAGGTCATGGTCGTGCTCTTTACGATATGAGCAAGGCCCCAAGGCTCTCGTTAGAGTAGAACTATGGGGCCAGTGGTGGACGCTGGAGCCCATCTCAGACGCCGACGGCGGCGCCACGGCGCCTGCGCGGGTGGAGTTGTCTTCGTGAGCCGCCCTCGCCTGCTTGACCTGTTCTGCGGCGCTGGTGGTGCGGCGATGGGCTACCACCGTGCGGGCTTCGACGTGGTTGGCGTAGACATCAAGCCGCAAAAGAACTACCCATTCGAGTTCTACCAAGTCGATGCCCTGGACGTGCTAAGTAACAAGGTTGGCATAGGCGTCCCGCCGTGGAGGTTCGACGCGATACATGCGAGCCCGCCTTGTCAAGCCTGGACCTCCGGCGCCCGCGCGATGGGCACTGCGGATAGGTGGCCTCAGTTGATTGCGCCGGTCCGCGAGCTTATCCCCGCAAATGTGCCCTACGTGATCGAGAACGTCACGGGCGCACGCCGTGAGATGGACTCACCGCTATTGCTTTGCGGAACCATGTTCGACCTGGGCGTGTTTAGGCACCGCTATTTCGAGACGAGTTGGAACTGCCCGATGGTGCTTCATACGCCGCGGCATTCGGGGCGCATTGGCGACGGTAAGTACTGGACAGTTGTCGGTGGACGTTGGAACACGCTACCGCACCAACATCGCAATACTGTCGCCGACTGGCAGCGTGCAATGGGCATCGACTGGATGACATACGACGAACTGCGCGAGTCGATACCGCCCGCCTACACCGAGTACATCGGCAAGCAACTCATGGCGGTGCTCGCATGAACGCCCGCACGCGGTCGTCGTACCTGATAGCGCGGTTGTGGGAGCTGAGGGCGCTGCCGCTGAGGTCTACGCATGAGCCGACCGGCATCGAGGTATGGCTATTAATTTGCTTAGTGCTCGACGCTTACGAGCGCGTAGAGAACGGGAGATTGGGGTAATGAAGATCGTAATGACAAACGGTTACGCATCGTTCAACGAGTGGGTGAGGGCTGGTTATCCGGGGTCCGTGTCGTCCTCGCCTGAGCGCCAGCCTGACCCCCGTGTCGGCCTGTGCCGTTACGAAGACTGCCCCAAAGTGGAATGGCTAAGCGGTTACTGCTTCCCTCACTACATGCTACTAAGGACTGGAAACGCAAAGCGATGGCAGCAATGACCAGCCGCGTTGTCGCCAACCGCTACAAGCCGCCTGCGCCGTGGCTCTCGCTGATGTTCCGTATGCGAGGCGAGTGCCCAAGACGTGAGCCATCGCCGACGCAAAAGTGGTGCGCTATCAGCTCGCTTACCGACGCTGAGTTTGCATGGCTTGGCCGCGTATGGCTGGCAGATGCGCAGCGCAGAGCGGCGGGCGAAGTTGCGCGGCAACGTGAGGTGCAACGTGCAGGCTAATCGTGGTAGAATAACTGCGTCAACACGCATGGTTGAACGCAACCGCGCCACAAGAGTATCGTGCCCTTGCCCCGGTCTGGACCGTGCGTGTTGACAGCGTTGCGAATCCAGGCCGGGGCGTTTTCGTACCCGGCAGAAACGGAGAGTCAGATGGTTCCCCGCCACTGCACCCCCGATGGCTAGGGCTCGGCTGATAAAGCCAGGGTTCTTTGCCAACGCCGACCTCGCGCGTGTGCCGGCGCATGGACGATTGCTGTTCGCTGGGCTCTGGACTATCGCTGACAAGGCCGGTCGGCTGAAGGATGACGCCCTCTGGATCAAGGGCCAGGTGTTTCCCTTTGAGGACATCGACTGCGAACCGTTGCTCGAAGCGCTCCGAGTGGGGGGATTTGTGCACCGCTATGTCATAGGTCGCGCACGCTATATCCAAATCGTGACATGGGAGAGGCACCAACACCCGCATGTGAACGAGGCGGAGAGCTGCATTCCAGAATCGAAAAAGCACCGTGCTCGTACCGCCAATGGGGAGAGCGCTACGTCCAATGGCGGTACGACTCGGGCAGTAAGTAAGTCAGTAAGTAATACGGTAAGTGATCCGGTATACGGAGTCGGTAGTCCGAAACCTGCGAGCGCTACCGCGGTCCCGACTCTTGAGCCCGTTCTTCCAGAGCATTCGGCAGAGCCCGGACTTACTGACTTCGAGGCACTAAGGAACCACTGGAAAAGTTTGATTGGAGCGTTGACCGTGGACCAGTCACGAACCCTGAGGAACTTTCACGACGTCCATCCTGATTGGGCCTGGGCTATCGTCAACGAAACGATAGCGGCGCCGACACCGAGCTGGGCGTATGCCGTGACGGTTATCGACCGCTGCAACAACGACGGCAAGCCACCTTCCAGCCTAGGAAAGAAACGGGACGTTGAATATTCCGCGGGCGGCGGCAGCGTCCAGATGCTTAGAGAGGTAGCGGCGCGATGAAACCCGTAACGATGGCCGTCTGTCGTGCCTGTTGGGAGCAGGGCGAAGGCTTCTACCTGCCCGTGTTCGAGGCCGGTAGCTACTGCGAGAACGAGCACGATGGTAAGCGCCCGAGGCTGGTTAAGCGCCGCCTCTACCTTTGCGATGACGGGTCGTGTGAGGAAGTGCTCGGCTTCCTCACGGCTGGCGACCTTGTACGCCACAAGAAGCGCGACCACGACGACTAGACAGGAGGACATCATGGCAAGACTGATTCTGTTCAACGACCCGCGACTCGGTGAGTTCGTCGTTATTGAGACCGATCAATTATCGGACCAGCAACTTGAAGAAGAGTACGGCTCAAAGCCGCGAGACATCGTGACGATCTGTAGTGACGATGAGGTGGGCAGTTTCCCTTGCGACCGCCCACTTAACGTGTAGCCAAGGAGGCGAGGAACATGGCAGACGAGACGACGTGTAAGCATACCGACCAGACGGCAGTAACCGCATTGCTTTGCAACCACTGTGATGCACTGCATTGGAACGGTGTGAGACAAGTGAGCGAGCAGCGCTTAGCCACCGCCACCGCGGCGCTGGACGAGGCACGGGCGGCGCTAGAGTTGGCAAAACCGCATATCGGTTATTCGCCGAACTCTGCTAAGTACGAAGCCTACCGCAGAGTTTGTAACGCCCTCGCACGCATCGCCGGCCACGACGCCGCGCAGACGGTTGCCGAGAAGGACTCCATCATCGCCGGTCCCGAGAGATAGAGGACGCGGCCGGCGTAGTTACCCAGACAGGAGACGAGGACATGGCAGACGAGACGAAGACTCACGCTGAACGCTTCGCCGCTTACAGGTCGCAATTGAGCACTGACCTTTCGTATGACGATGCGTTGGGAGGGGTGTTGGACTTGGCATTTACTGACCTAGCCGCCTTAGAGCGGCGCTTAGCTGCCGCCACCGCAGCGCTGGAGGACGTACTCTATTTTCTCCATCTGTCAGCGCATACCACGGACTGGACGATAGCCAGCGCGGTTGAGCGCTTCATACGTGGCGAAGTTCCGTCGGTGCGTGAGACTGCCGACGCCGAGATTGAGGGCCGTGTACGTACTGCCAATCCACTGGCCGCAGCGCTGGAAGAACTAGCGTCCACTGACCGAGGGCGTAAGCGGTTATGGAGCATCAAGCACCTACACGCGCTAGAGAGGGCGCACGCTGAGAAGGACACCACCATAGCCGGCCTGGTGGCTGCACTACGGAATGTTGAACGCTACGTTGTGGCTGCGTTGGACACGGTAGGATTGAGGTCAGACTTCGAGGCGATACTCGATATAGCGCGTGCTGCCATCGCAGCCGCCGAAGCAGGAGCGCAGGCCACATGACGATCAAGCGACTTAACCACCAAGACTTTACGCAGGCCCCTTCGGGAGTGCCCATCGTTAGGGTATTCGAGTATGACCTCAACACACTTGAGGCGAAGGTCGCCTGCTACGAAGCGGCGCTGGACGAGGCGGTGGCGGCGCTACGGCACTACTCTAAGCCGGGAATGCATAGCCATGAGTTGGCTGTTGTCGTACTCGCCCGCGCTGAGGCGGCGCAGCACCCGGAGGCGACGGCGTGACGACGACAATGCCCTGTCCTGCCCCTACGATGACCGTCAGCCGTCTTAATGTGCGGTGCCTATGTCATTGGGCGGGTGCGCAGATCGGCAGTGTCAGCGGGCTTCTGCTTGCTTAGCCGGGCTTCATGCCATCCGCCTCGCTGGGCGGTCAGTGGGACGGGCAGACACTTTGCCGCAACGCCTACATTTCCAGTGTGCTTGTCGTGTGTCTATGAATCGCCAGTCATGGCCGACGGCCTTGCAGACCTTGTCTTCTCTCATTTCGCTTGCTCCTTCGCGCGTCGTCGTTCGTCACGCTTGCGGCAAGCGGCTGACGCATAGAGTACGTCGGCTCTGCCGGTGGCGAGAAGGCCGCAGCCGCATTCACATAACCTGACTGTCTTAGGCCGCGCCTTATACGTCCTCACTTGCGCTCCTCGTAGACACTGGCGCTCCTCGTAGACACTGGCGCGGTTCTCGCCGGCGTGTAGGCGCCAGGTAGTGCCGTCGAAGGATGGGACCAGGCCAGCACGCCATAGGTCTACGGCTGGCTGGCACGGGTAGATGCCGGGCGTGTGGTCGATGTAATTCCAGACGGTGACGTTGGGGAAGAGAGAACCTATGTAGGCCCAGAAGCTGTCCCCGACGCTGTCCCGGACGCTGTCCCCGACGCTGTCCCGGACGCTGTCCCAGACGCTGCCCCAGACGCTGTCCCCGACGCTGTCCCCGACGCTGTCCCGGACGCTGTCCCGGACGCTGTCCCGGACGCTGCCCCAGACGCTGCCCCGGACGCTGCCCCACTGGTGTAGCAGCTCGATCTCAGCCGGAGTGACGGCCCCTCGTGTGATCATGAGTGGGTTGACCGGGTTGATAGCTTCGGAGTAGCGCCAGCCGAAGAGGGTATCGAGGTCGGTAACCTCCCTCACTACGCGCAGGGTTTCAGCCTTGCTTTTCTGGTTGTCGATGGCCTTGTGTCTGAGGCCTACGGGTTCGACCTCGTAAGCGGAGCAGGGGATCTTAGCACCGATGAAGCAATCGTTAGGGTTGGCGCAGTAGTGCAGGCCGTGGCCACAGTCGGCGGTGTGCTGGTAGTCGGGTGCGGTGACGGTGCCGCCGATTGCTGCGCGATAGTTGATCGTGTTGCCAGTGTGGAAATCGTAGCCGGTGGTTTTGGCCAGTTTGTAGTAGGTCATTGGTCGTTAGCTCCGTTGCTAGTCGTGCGTTAGGGCTGAAGCTGCCCGCGGCTGCGCCCCTGGTGGCAGAGGCGCAAGCGCGGATGGCTTAGTCGTGGTGGCTATAGCGCTCCCTCTGACAGTAGATCGTTGGTGGTCTGGATAGCTGCGAGCATGGAGTCAAAGTCAGATGCGACCTCGACGCGAGCGATGGTGATGCAGAGGATGGCGAGCTGCTCCCAGTTGGTGACGCCATCGGTTGACATGACGGCGATGGCTTCAAGTGCGAGCTGTTGAGTGTTAGTGTTTGTCATGATCAGATAGCTCCTTGTCTGGTCCCGCCGGCGGACGCTGCACACGTCGCGCCGGCTCTTCGTGCGTGGTTGCGGTTAGGCGGTGATGCGCTGCTGGATTGCGGCGATGTCCGCCTCGTACTGTTCGCGACCGCGGACACAGAATGCGTACTCCATGCGGTAGAACGTGCGGGCCTGCGGTACGGGCAGCAGGTGCGGATACTGCTTGATGACCATCGAATCGGACGGCATTCGGCACTCGGCGCCGAAGATCTGGGCGGATTCATCGTGTGCCGCGAGCTGCTTGAGTTGAGTCTGTAGCTTGTCGTTCATCGCTTCTGTCTCCTTCTGCTACTGCACTAGTTGGTGTCACAACTATGTACCCCATCCAGCATGAGGTCAATAGCTGTGACTGTTAACCTGCTAACACCTAGCGAAAATAGTTTGACGAGGGTAGAATGACGCCAGCGACCAACATCCCCAGATGGGAAACGACGGGCCGCTTCTATCGGACGGAAACGTTCATTGATGCGCTGTAGGCTGAAAGGCTAGCGTTCGCGGTTGAATGATGCGGTTACCGAATGAGTAACGAGGAAGATGGGAGTACTCCGCCCACGGCTAACGATGATCGCCTGCAGAAAGTACTCGCCGAAGAGCTGTCACCTGAAGCGCTCAGCCCCAAGCCGGCAACGTACAACGTTTCCGCCGCAATCGGTCACAGCAGACCGCGCACGCCCATCCGTGGCGATTTGAGTCCGCCGTGGCCTGCCGGCGTCTCTGCGAACCCTGGTGGCGTACCTGCAGAGCGGACCGCGGCCAGCCGTTACACGGTTACGCGGGCGCTGCGGGAGGCGTTGACGCTGACGGAGGCGAAGCGCATCGCAGCAGCTGCCATCGACCTAGCAGCTGACGGCAGCATCCGTCACATGGAGTACGTCAGAGACAGCGTCGAGGGTAAGCCTGGCGTCCGCATCCAGGACGGCGAATGGAACCCGGAGACGAGTCCGCAGTTCGCCATCATGCAAACGTTTGCTGCACGCTTTGGTGTCCAACCACAAGAGACGGAAGAACCACAAGAGACGGAAGAGCTGCCGCCAGCCGCAAACGTAGACGCCTAACGTCTTACGTATTGTGGCCAGCACACAACGCCAGCCGCCGGAGTTAACCGTCAGATTTCTGACGGTTAACGGCTACGCTCCAGCAGTAGCAGCAGGTAGGGGTGATACCGTGGTAATAGTCTTATCTATATAGTATTACGAAGTAGATGAGCGAAGCTTATATACGGCCATGCGGACATGCTGCAAAATATGACGGAGGTCGTGTGCGATGGGCTATTACCTACATCCTGATGGAGTCATGGGGCCAGACGCTGAGCACAAGTGGAAGGGTTGGACGAAGGGCGATGGCTACTGGATGTGTATGGCTTGCACGAAGATTTATCGTTATGCCCGCGTCTCTCACGAAGTAGGCTGCCACCGTATATTCTGGCTGTCGTAGCCTCACGGAGATAGTGCAAAAGTTGACCGTCTACGTATGCGACACTTGTCGTTGATCCACAAAGGGATTAGGATGGCGGCATGAAGCTAAGCCGGCGAGGGTTGCTGAGGCTTGTAGTTGCGACACCAATCGCGGCTATAGTGGGCAAACAGGCCATACCTGATCCTCTAACGATTGCTCCTGCTGTCCCTCCTTGGCTGAACATGACGGTCCGAGTCCCTTCTCACTATGGCAGCAGTTTCAGGGACACGAACTGCTCCGAGATGTCCAACGCCACCAGCACCTACATGGTTTTCCGTTACCGTCAGCCCGAGGTGTCTTAGGGCGTGGTAACTCCAACTGCTCAATATTGGCAATGCCTTCAGTGTGGTAAAACGCACAAGTTAACGGTTGATGGGCGAGTGACGAGGCGAACTCACTGCATCTTCTCTGGGCAACGGCCAATGGGTAAGCTCGAATTCCTACTCTTGTCGCACTTGGTAGAGCCCGGCATCAGGCCAGATTTCTGGCATAAACATCGCAGGGAATAGATGGTAACGCTGACGGCTCCCGGTCTGGCGGAGATGCGGGCGCAGTATGCGCTGGCGATGATCGGCAGTGTCGGGGTTGACACGTCAGGGCCGTCCTTCCGCACCGCACTACTGGGCCAGCACATCGAGACGATCATTATTGGTGGTGTCCGAGGCGGCAAGACGACCTGCGGCGACGCCAAGATCAAGGCGGACGCCGATTGGCACGCGTTTTTAGGTGACACGAAGGAACGGCTCTACTGGGTGGTCGCGGCACAGTACGAGTTGTGCCATCAGGAGATGGAGTATTTCCATCGTTGGGCCGAGTTGGACGGCACATGCCGGATTCGCCAGTGGAACCATCCCGGCGACGGCCAATGGACGTTGATTTACGACCAGGTTACTTCTGGGAAGCACCTCCAGCGCGTGATCATTGAGAGCAAGAGCGGCGAGAAGGACGAGGGGCTGTCGTCTGTGGCGCCAGATGGTGTGCTGGTGGCTGAGGCGGGCCAGTGTCCGCCGGCAATCAGGAGCAGGGTACTGGAGCGAGCGTCCGAGAAGGGCGCTTTCATTGTTTACCAGGGCACGCTTGAGGACGACGAAGCCAAGCCGCGCTACTCGTGGTACGTCGAGGAATCACAGGCGGCGCTGGACGACCCGAGCCAGTCAGTGGGGGCCTACTCCCTGCCCTCATGGGAAAACAAGGCGATCTACGGCGACTGCCGTAAGCAACTCGCGGCCAACCCCCTGTATGCCGAGTGGTGTCCCGATACCAGGCACGGGCCGGAGCATTCGGAGTTGAACCATCCCGTCATGCGCCGGCTACTGAGCATCCTGCCAAGGGACGAGTTCCGCAGACGTTACGGTGGCGAGCCGGTGGGATTGCAGTTCTCCGTTTACAAGAACCTGGACGAGTTGGTGCTGCCCTGCCCACAGGAGCGCATGATCGGCGCCTACGGCGGCATCGACTACGGCTGCTTCCCGATGAACACCGAGATACTCACCAAGGAAGGCTTCAAGTTCTACGAGGAATTGAGCATAGGTGAGTTGGTCGCAGGCTATAGCATCGAGGCACGTCGCATCGTCTGGACTCCACTAATTGAGAAGGTCCTTAAGGGACCCCAGCCGGTCATAAAGATGCAATCACGTTCATTCCAATTCGTCTGTACTCCTGATCACGCTTGGGTGCATGAGAGATGGCCATCCAAGGAACAGAGTCGGCGGGAATTGCATGACATCCCAGTGGGGTCTAAGGGCCGCATTCTAGTAACTGCGCCTTGTGATGATGAGGGTGAGATAGAGTGCACACCCGCCGAAGCTGCAGTTCTAGGATGGCTGGTTACTGACGGAGCAGTCCAGGGAATGCCGTGGGCAGAGACCGGCAAGAGTACGGCAACCATCGCCCAAAAGACTCGGGTTGACGACCTTCTGCGCGACCTTAACGAATCAGGTTTAGCCTACACAGAGCAGGCTCCTCGCTCGTGGGGAGTGAGGATGTTTCATCTATCGAGCCCGCCTCTGCGCAGATTCTTGCAGCGGATGGAATACCAGGGCAAAGAGTCGCTGCCGTACATCGCTACTCGTCTATCGCCAGATGCCCGCCGCCGAATGCTCGACGCCATGCTCGCGGCTGAGGGCCATATCCAGCCGAACTCGTGGCTATTTACCCAGAACGAAGGGCCTGTATGGGAATCCTTTTGTTTGTTGGCAACGCTGTGTGGCTATCGGTTAAATCCGTACGAGCATGAAGCGGGTACAGGTTTCAAGTCAGACAAGACTTGTTACAGGACGACGCTCGCCAGGCGACAATACCTCTGGAAGCCGGAAGTAACTGACGTGGGAGTTGAGGACGTTTGGTGCCCAGTCGTTGGGCCCACTTTCGTTGTTGCACGTCAGGGCAACCAGATCACCATCACTGGGAACACCGTGCACCCGACAGCGCTGGTGGCTTGCACGATGCAGTACGACCCGCTGGACCAGAATGCGCCCAAGGACCAGCCGCAGGGGATCATGTGGGTGCGCGAGGTCAGGTTCAACGACTCCGCCGACCCCGGTGACACGGTATGGCTGGCCAGGAACAAGCGGGAACTGAGCGAGCGCTGGGGCGTGAGGCACTGGGGTGTTGACCCCAACGAACGCTTCATGGCCCGCAGCCAGAACGCCGAACGCGGCCAGATTGTCGAGGCCGTGAGGATTGACGACGGCAGTAGGGGTATGCGCATCGCTGCCACCAAGACACGTCTGTCGCTGGGCAAGCTCAAGTTTGACGAGTCCGGCCAGGGCGTCAGGGAACTGGTGGAGGAGATGAAGGATGTCCACCTTTACAAGACCAAGACGGGCGAGATGAAGCTCAAGCGGGAGAGGGACGACCGCACCGCGGCGCTTGAGGATGCCGTCGAGATCGCGGACGGCCAGCGGTCGTTCTCTATCCCCAAGCCGATGGGCATCAGGTACGGCTCAGGACGCCGCAGCCGCAGCTACGGGAAGCAGAGGAGGGTGTAGATGACTGATTACGATTACTGGGGCGAGATGCCTTCATTTAGGGTCGGCAAGAATGAGGCTGGCTGGTTTGCCCTCTGTGAGACTCACCCCGGCTTCGGCTGCGTCGCTCAAGACAGAGACGAATTGCTAAAGAGCATGGAGCAGCTATGGCGTGAGATCGTGGTGCAAGCGAAGCATCGCGGGATACTCCAGCACTAGAGGCGGGTATGAGCGAGATCATTAGGTTGCAGGCCAAGTGCAAACACCAATGGCCCACCGGAAACATGAACGGTCTTCAATCCTGCCTCAAGTGTGGACTGACACGGCCTGATCCGAAGTACACATGGACAGGTTCGTCAGCCTGATGACCACCACCGCCCGCCCGCCGCTCCAGACACGCACCGAGACGCGCAACGTCACGTCTCTTACGGTTACAATCGACTTTGCGCCCAGGTGCATGAAGTGCAATCTCCCGCTGGCCTTCATGGTCACACGCCCCTGGACGCTCCAGTGCAGCAGGCACTCATGCAAGCAGGTCAATCACGGCAACACGGAGACGAAACGATGAGCAAGCCTATCATTGTTGGACTACCTGAAGGCGTAACCAAGATCGGCATCGTTCACTTCGACGGCCAAGTTCCACGAGTCTGGTGGGCCTTCCCAGACGGCTCAGTGTATTCGACCAATATGGAGGGGATGGACCTCTTCAAGACACGGTACTCCTTCGACGCGACGCAGCCACTGGACGAATCCTACGGCTTTACGCAGTGGCACCCGATCATGGGGCAGGCCCGGAAGTTGCGCTACGAGTCCGGCTCCATCTACCCCGAATGAGAACGGTGTAAACTAGCTGCAAACCATCGTGCTTCCGCGTGAAGCCCCGACATGAGGGCTTCACTTGCCAGACGAATATCCTCTAGCCAACCAGGTAGAACAGGCCCGCAACCGCTTCAACGTCTTCCGTGAAAAGCGCAAGACCTGGGCCGACCTGCTCAAGCGCGACCTCGACATCGTACTGCCCGAGGAAGTCGTCAAAGGCGACGACTACTACCAGTACAAAACGCCGGAGCTTGAGAAGGCCGCGCACGACTGGATCGATATCGGCCGCACCAACCCCACCGTCTTCGATGTCCTGACCATCGACCAGTCAGCCGACGCCAAGGAAGACGGGCGCAACGTCCTCATGTGGTCGGCCCACGGCTGGGAGAAGGAAAACGAAGCCCGCTGGTGGGACGCCGCCGTGCTGGAGGGGCAGGCCAAGTACGGCCTCGCCGTCATGCGCCAGTGCTATCACCCTCAGAAGGTGCTGACCGGCGACGCTAAAGAGAAGCGCCGGCGCCAGAAGCATCCCTTCTACTGGCAGGACTGCGACATCATGGGCGTCGGTTGGCTGGGCGATGAGGCGCAGGAGGGAGGGCCGTCCTTCGCCTTCTACGAGTCCGAAATCCCCTACGTGGACAGCCTTAAATACAAGAAGGAGGGGATGAAGTACGGGCGGGCGAGCGGGAAACACGGCTGGTACGGACAGGACCAGGCGCTGGACACGGGCACCGACCCGCAGACCCTTAAGGTCACGACCATCGACGCGATCAGTGACGAACCCTGTCCGCTGGACGGCTGCGACCACTGCCTGCGCAAGATCCACGTCTACGTCTGCGGCATGTCGGAAGAGATCAGCGAAGACAATAAGTACGAGACTTACGACTCGCCCTTCCCCGGCTGCTCATTCCATGTCATCCCCGGCAGGGCGTCGCGCGACCGCGACATGGACGCCCGCTTCCGCGCCATGCTGGTGCCGATGTACGTCGAGGCCGAGGCCACCAACTACCTCTCGACCCTACTCTACGCGCAGATCAGGGAGGACTACGGCCCTTCTGGTTACTACGTGGACTACTCGCAGGCCGACCCGCGCAACCTGCCCGAGGGCGAGACCGTGGACTTCGACTTCCACGGCGCCTCTGAGGGCAAAATCCAGGGCTTCCCCGGCGAGGTTCGCAGGATGCCCCGCACCCTGAGCCCGCACCTGCCGACCGAGATCGCTCAGCACAACCAGCGGATGCAGGAGTTCATGCCCAACCGCTTCCTCACCGGCTCGGCCTACTCCGAGGCGTCCAACGCCACCGGCACCGCCTTCCTGGCCCAGCAGCAGCAGGCATCACTCCCTGCCAACGGCCTGTTGAGCCAGTCAGATGCAGTGATCCTTAAGAGCCGCAAGTACGAGTATCACGCGATCCAGTTCTGGGGCATGGCCGAGACTAAGGAAACACAGACCGAATGGTACGCCGTGATGTCCGGCAACAACCGCTCAGTCGTGGTCAAGGGCAAGCAGGCCAAGCACTCCGAGGTCTTCAAGGTCACGGCCTCCATG
>ORJL011345354.1_pt1 | contig 41735 bp, 49 predicted proteins | sample 1779941 | NCBI WGS metagenome assembly ORJL01 (sample SAMEA104232317, study PRJEB22302) | groundwater metagenome | biome: forest; feature: aquifer; material: groundwater | place: USA | collected 2011-08-07 | depth 5.8 m | reverse complement strand
TTCTTCCAGTAAAAGTCAGGCTATCTGGAACTTTTCTTACATCGCACATTGGTTTATACTTGCCTGTCATTTTAAACTATCTCAGAATTCGCTCTGAGGTGCTAATCACCTTCATAAATAAGAATGAGTGAAGTTTTTAAATCTAATGGTAGATTATATTCTTTAGTACCTAAAATCTTTAAAACACAAATAACAGTATCATTTCATGCAAAAAGAGCTGTTAAAGTTTATTGTAGAGAATAATTTATCTCCCTTTAATTCCAGTAGGACTCAGATTTCTGGAAATTCTTACAGCATATTTAAAACTAGGGATGCAAAAAGCATACATAACAAAGTTATCTCTAAGATAAGCGAGAATTTTTGCTTTTCTGACACTAGCAATCTTCTTGAAGCGTTTTATTTTACAGATAGCATTAATGAAATTAAAAAAAGGCAGGGATTTTTTGAAAACTTTCGGAAATTAAAACTCGAAAATAGTTTTCTTTCTGAAATTAAAAATCCTGAGCCTAGCTGGGCTCCAAAATACGATATTTATGCTGTGACTGCAAATGAAAAAACCTTTATTGAATTAAAAAAACTAGGATGCCCTGTAAAATACATTACCTCTCCTGATGATGTTGCTGAACTTGAATCGTGTGATATTATTCAGGCCATAGATTGTGATGATTTTGAAACTTATCTCGAACAGCTCAATCAAACAATAAATATAAGAAATGTTGAGGAGGTTTATCTTGAAAGATATCTTGAAATTTTATCTGGCTGGAAGAAAAATCTCGAGATTCTAGATAAAAACATACATGACGGAGATATAAAAGAAATAGTTAGCCAACTAAAAAATATACTTTTGTTAATAAACGAACAGGCAACTGAAAAAATAACGCGAGAGAGGATTGAAGAAGCTCTTGAAGCTATAAACAATAATGTTTCTGAAAAAATAAAGACAATAAGCATAAGCGGAAGTCAGCTTTTTGAAATGCTTAGTAAAAATAGCCTTTCTAAGGATATTATGGATATTATTGAAGCAGAAATTGAAAAAACCAAATTGCCTGAAGAAATTTTTCATAAAAGCATTCCGGTAACTATTGATGAACAAGAGCTATCTAAAGTAGTAAAACTTCAAGATTCCAATGAATTTGTATCTATGTCTGAAAAGATAAAAAGAAAGGCTGAAGAATTGAAACAAGTTCCGGAGAAACTAAAAAAACTTGAGAATCTCCTAATTTTGCTCGATTTTTATGCTGGAGTCTCTAAGTTTATCAAAGAAGATCATCTACTTACGGAGTATTCTGAAGAATTTTTGATTGATGATTCTAAAAATATATTCCTAGAAAATGCTCAGCCAATTTCCTTTTTGCTTGATAAAATGCACAGATGCTCCATTCTAACAGGAGCGAACAGCGGAGGAAAAACAACTTTGCTTGAGCATATAATTCAGGCAATATCCTTATTTCAAATAGGTCTACCGATTAGCGGAAAATCGAGAATGCCAATATTTTCAGAAGTCTATTATTTTGCTAAAACTAAAGGAAGTGTTAGCAAAGGCGCGTTTGAAACATTATTATCACAAATGGCAAAAATAAATCCTGGAAAACAAACACTAATTCTTGCAGATGAAATCGAGAGTGTTACAGAACCAGGAGTAGCAGGAAAGGTTTTGTGCGCTACTGCTGATTATTTCATCAAGAAAAATTGCTTTTTAGTTATTGCCACGCATTTAGGTTATGAAATACAGAAAAATCTTCCGCAAAATGCAAGAATTGATGGCATAGAAGCAAAAGGATTAGACGAGAATTATGAACTAATTGTTAGTCATAATCCTATTCTTGGAAAACTCGCGCATTCAACCCCTGAATTGATTATAGAAAAAATGGCGCGTTTGAAAGAAAGTGAATATATTAATTATATCTTTGAGTGGATAAAGAAATAAAAAAATTGCCTAACAAAGAAAATTAACTAATTTTCTGGGCCCCGAAAAACATTGTTTTTCGCGGATTTGCTATCTCTGTTCTTCGCAACCGCATTTTTGAGAATCTACCTGAGTTATAGACAATTTGGATAATTGTATTGATATAAAATCTAAATTCTCTATCTACACAATTCTAAAAGAAGTAACTTAATCAACCGAATTGTGTATATCTAAAAATGCAATTGCTCACCAAGAGCACAGGGTATTAAACCCAATTTTAAAATAAAATCAGCGCATCCGAATATATTTATCGGCGCGTCTTTGCGCAGGTTTTAATTTTTCCCCAAACCAATCTCTAACTTCTCTTGGAGATATTCTTGATTTTAATTTTCGTTTTGTAAAAAAATTATATTCTGCCATTTCCCCATATAAATCGTCATTCTCTTCATCAACCTGCCTAGCAAGCAAATCGAGCAGGATTTTTGAGGGTTTTGGCGATAAATCATATGCATCTTCTACACTAATGCCCTTATGAATTATTTCTTCTCCTAACTCCATTAATTTTGCAACTCTTCTGTTTTGAGTTATATCCATATATTCATCGTGCTCTTTTGGAGTCATTACTTTAATTTTTGCTCCTGCCTGACATAAAACCGATAAAATTGAACGGCATTTTTCACCTGTTCTTTTCGTAGGGCATGCAACTATTGTTGCTCCTTTATAAAAGTTTTTATAAAGCGGATGCATACCCATAACTTCGCAATTTTGATTTGAATACTTAAGCATCCATTCAACTGGTAGAACCTTTACTCCCGTAACATCTATGAGCGCTTTTGAATAAGGGGCTACTCTCTGGATTATTTCTTCTGTTGCGGAAATTGGGACAGAAATAATTGTTACATCGGCGATATCAGCTGCTTTTTCTAGGCTTAGTTTTGTCTTTCTTCCAGAAACAATAACTCTATAGCCTGCTTTTTTGAAGATAGGTTTGTGAGTTTTTCCCATTATTCCCCTGCCCCCCGCTAGATTAATTATCATTTTTTATTATCCTTCCAATGAATATTTGGATAGCTTCCTAAAATCTTAGAGTTTATTTTTCCTAAAATTTCTGCTATAGCCTTATCTTGAAAATGTCCATTGAATTCTATATAGAATATATAACCTGCTCCGCCATCAGGTCTTGACTTGATGTAATTAAGATTTATTTTCTTCCTTTTAAAGTTAGCAAGAATATCATGCAATATTCCTGGTCTGTCTTCTCTAGGATAAACAACTGCAAAGGTTTTATCATCCCCTGTAGGTTCTGCATATCTTTCTCTGGAAAGTACTCCAAAACGTGTCAGATTAGCAGGGCATAAATCTCTTGCCAATGTTTCTAACCCATATTTTTTAAGCGCCGCTTCTGAAGCTATTGCTCCCGCATTTAACAGCCTCTCTTGAACTATTTTTTGTGCTGCTGAAGAAGTATTATCTGTAGTTTTTCTTTTAGCAAATCTATAATTTTCCTTAAGAAATCTTTTGCATTGGTTTAATGCAGTATCTTTAGAATAAACTGCCTCTATCGCAGCATGATCTGGAAGAGCTCCAAGGCAGTGAACAACATCCAACGAAATTTCCTCTACTATTCTTGTTGATGAACTTTCTGCTAAAGCATCAAGACCCTCATCTATCTCACCATCATATTTATTTTCTATAGGAATAACGCCTTGTCTAGCTTCTCCAGATTCAACAAACTCTACTATTTCGGCTATTAGAGGAGTATAAATTATATCTGTTTCTTGAGGAAATCTTCTTCTTGCAGCTATACTTGTAAATGTCGTTTCATCGCCCAATAATGCTAAATTTTTCATGTTAATTCTCTCAGAAAAAGTCTTCTGAGGCTAAATACACCCCTGAAATAACTTGTTTTCATGGGTATAAAAAGATGCTTATTTATCAGATTTTAGTTTCGTAAACATTAAAGATTTATTATTGAGAGTTTGGAAAAACCCTAAAATATCAAACTCTCAAAACAGGACTTTGAAGATATTTCCTTCGGAAAGGGGGTTATTCAAAGTCCTCTATTAATGTAACCTGTTTCGGAATAGAAGTTACAAGTAAGCAAATTGGAGAAATGCAGAACAAATCGTTTGAAATTTTTTGCATTAACTACTAGTTATGGATAATTCTGTTGCTTATATGACTTTCTTCAGAATTATCCAGATAGAAAATTCTACATGAATTGTCATACATCTAACAGAATTTTCTATAAAAAGATATACAAAGCCTAACTAAAAATTATTCTTCTTCATTCAATCCAAAAGACTCCATAAAATTGACTATTGTTGAATATTCTGACAGATATTTACTTCCTTTTTCTGTGATTGCGTAGGTTCTGCCTTCTTTTGCCCTGTTTTCTTTTATTAAACCCCTAGATATTAAATCCTGAATATATTCTTTCATCATAATATGCGAAAGATTGGATTTATAAAGAATTCTTGTAGGCTTTGCTCTCCCGTTTCTTTCTTGAATTACAAGAAGAATGTCCCTTATAACTTCAAGCTTATTTCTTTTTCTTTCCATATTTGAATACATTTATTAAACTCATGGTGATTGAGGCGTATCCTAATGCTTCGATAAGATAGGACAAAACATAAGCTCCGGATAGCAAGTAATTTGCTGTAAGCGCAAACAATAAATTACTGAGAAAGAGCAAAGTAAATCCTATGAATACTAAAAGGGTGTTTTTATTATGAGTTTTTTTGAATTCCTGAGCATAATAGAGTGCTATAAAAAAAAGAAAGATTGCTGAAAGAGTATAGAGGGTAAGAGATTTATTCGTACTGAGCAGCAAAAATGAAGCAGAAAGAATAATCACTAAGAAATAAGTTTTCAAGCTTTTTATTTTAAGAGACATATAAGAAAGCGTTATTAAACCCAGGATTAAAAAACAAATGTACAGTGCGGCAGTTAAATTTCTCATACCCAGAATATCTCCGAACTCTACTGCCCGAAATCCGCCTTGAAGAATTGAAAGAAAGAAACTGTTAAGTATTATAAGAAAAAAATGAGCTATTGCAAGAAAAGAAAAAGACAAGCCAAATATCTTAGACTCTCTTTGATTCGTAAATTTGTATATTCTAAATGCATAAAAAGAAATTGCTACAGCAAAAATGAAGAAAAGGCATTCGAATATCAGATTTGTGCCCCAAAACCAGCTTGGCATTATATGAAGGACTTCCATTCTATTTAGGCTCATTTTTGATTTATAAGCCTTATGAAAGACGGTTCTTTAATGCGATTCTAGAAAAAACTTTCCTAACTCCTTTATAAGGCATTTCCTTAAGATAATTACCGAGGAAAACGAGTGTTAACCTGCCATAAAGGAGGTGGCTTGGAAAGGCACTTGTTTTTCTTAAGCTAAATAATAAACAAAAAATAACATGAGAAACAAAGTAATTCAACAGCAGCACGCCGGCAGCGCAGGCGAAATATTAAACAGAAGGTTTGTAGGCTTATCGATTCACCTCCCGCCCCGAGAGGGGCAACACACTAACACCTACTTTTCTAAATTTTTTACCTCTTGAAGATTTTTATTTTTTATGAATTACCTAGGGCTTACGCTTATTCTAATATATTTTATTAATGCACTGAAACTCTAAGACTTACCTCTACTTAAGCAAGCGAGAAAATTTGAGCAAATTGTTTTAAGATATGAAAAATTATTAACAATTTTATCGATTCAAGTGATTTGGTTACTCTCAACCAGATCAGACTACTCTTAACTTCGTTCATTAGAATTGTTCGGCTTCTTCAATTTTGTTCAAACTTTCCTGCAAAATTAACTTTCTCTACTTGCTTACTTGTAACTTTGGCTTCAACATTGAGGCATTAATAGTTGTTCAGAATAATGCGGAGCGTCTCTATTACACCCGCTCTCAATTTTATAGAGGGAATTATTTTCGGAAAGTCGGCTCGGGAGGAGCGAGTGGGTGGATAATTTTTTTCTGAAGAAAAACATTCTTAGGTTAGCATAAATCATAAACCAAAAGGTTTATATACTATGTAAGACACATCTTACTATGGCAAATATCGGACTAACAAGAATAAGCTCAAAAGGACAAATAGTAATTCCTTCTGAATTAAGAGGCGATTTAAAAGAAGGCGAAGAGTTACTCATAATTAAAGACGAAGGAAGGATTATGCTTAGAAAAGTTGGAGTTTTAACTGAAAAAATGAAAGAAGATTTAGAATTTGCAAAAAGAACAGAAGAAGCCTGGCAACAAATAGATAATGGAAATTGCATCTCTTATTCTAAAGAAGCATTCTTAAAGAAATTAAAAGGAGTATAGAATGAATATTAAAGAGGTAAAAGAATCTGATAGCTTTAAGAGAGCATATCAGAAACTGGATAACTCTATAAGAATTAAACTCGATAAAATTCTTCTCAAAATACTAGAAAATCCTGAGCTTGGAAAACCTATGATGTATACGCGGAAAGGAACAAGAGAACTTTATATAAAACCTTTTAGACTTTCTTATTGCTATGATTTTAATTCTAAAATTTTATATTTGCTGAATTTTTATCATAAGGATGAGCAATAATAACTATATCTAAATTAAATTTAGGTGCTTTTGCAAAAAAGTAACTTCGCTCTGTGCTCGTTTACACAAAGTATTATTTCTTATTCTTAATTTCTTTTCTATCAATTAACTTAATCAAAGCTTCTTCTCCTAATAGTTTTTGCGATTTTACATAAAGACTTTCCTTGAATTCTTTTGCGAATCCTGTTGCATTATAATAGAGCAGTATCGAAGAAGTTATTATCATAGTGAGTATAGAACCTAATCCTGCTAAAGCCATATCTTTCTGGGCGTCCCAAACATCACCTTGGGTTCCAAGATAAGCAATTCCTAAATCTCCTCCGAAAATTACTGCAAATGCCCATTCAATTAACTCGAATACGCAAGAAAGAGCTAAAACGAACTCAATTGGGATCCAAACAGCCCAAAATCCTTTCAGATTTCCAATTCTCATGGATATCTCCCTTATAGGATATGCCCAAAGCAAGCCGAAGGCAAAGTGAACAATTCTGTCATAATGATTCCTTGTGAGATTAAAAAAATTCTGCATCCAAAAGCCAAGTGGAACCTCAGAATAAGTATAATGGCTTCCAACAACATGCAGAACCATGAAAAGAAAAATCAGGCTATAGGAAAGCTTTGAAAATTTAAACCACCTATGCAAAAAGTAAATTATTATCAAAAATGGCAATACCAAGAAATTTTCAGATTTCCAGCCATCAAAGTATTTTGCATTTATTGCTATTAGTATCCAAAAAATAAGGTATACAACAAACAAGAGAATTTCATACCTTGAATTGGATTTCATCTTCTCATAAGAATAGAGAATCAGCAGGGAAGATAGGAGTGCAATAATGAATATTGGCCAGACTCCTAAAATAAAATTGACATGTATAGGAGAATCTCCTGTATTTGGTGTTGAAAATGCAATTGTCAAACCTGCAAAGAGAGTTATGCTAGCCAATGCAAAAAGCGAGAATCTTGAAAAACCTTTTCTAGCGAAAAAATAAAAAAATCCTAGCGAAATCAGGCTTATAATAAATTTTTCTAAAAAAGAAATATCAAATTTAACTCCGAGAAAAAAATAGATTAAAGTGATTATAACAAGCATTAACACTATAACTAAAAATGATGTTTTCCTCTCTTTTTTCATAATTAACTATTGATTTGGAGTTTTTAAATATTATTTATTTAAAATTTTAAGTTTCGGAAGCAAAAAAATAGCTTATTATTAATATTACGACTTTCGAGTTTAAGTTTTGAGAGAGACTTCGTCAATATTTATTAGTAATGCCTAAACCTCGTTTATCCGAAGGGTTCAGCTTCTTTGGGTCTGCTAAATTTTTCCCCGCTTACTTACTTGGAACTTCGAATTCAATATGAGAGCATTAACAATAATTTTTTATTAATTCTCTAAACTCATTCAGGATTGTTCAACCTCTTCAATTTTGTTCAAGCTTTCCCGCAAATTAAGTCCAAACTCCTAATTGTATTTCTAAGTATTATTAATAATTTTAGATGACGCGAAGCGCAAAATGCGAGCAATCAATTTTTCTCCGGTTTCTTAACACTCACGAAATCCATGAGATTTTTCTTGTCGAATTTTATTATTTTTCCGGTTTCTGCATCTATTATCATATTAATTATTGTAAACGCGCTTGCCATGCAAGTTAAATTCCAGACTAATTTTCCTTCTTGACTCTGCAGGACTGCAATGATTTCTTCCAACTGCTGAGTTATTTTATTATTCTTTATTTCTTTTTCTGCAAAAAGCTTTAGATCATCTATGTCAACCCTTATCTGCTTGGCTTTTTCTTCTTCAACTTTTTCCAAGGGCTTTCTGCCTTCGAGCAAGTCTTCTTTAAACATTGTTATTTCTGAGTTTTGAGTGTCTGCAAACGGAACTTTAAATGTGAAAATGTTCTTATCGTTTCTAAAATCCAAAGAATATTCAAACATGCTTTGCTTGAAGTTTAGAATTATGAAAGCCGCGCAGAAAAAAGCGTCTTTTGTTTCATTATCCTTCCTGAAGTTCTTAAAAATTTCTGATTTCTCGAGTTTATGCAATAAGTCGCTAATTTTCATAATAAAATAAACTATAAAGAACTATTTAATCTTATTGCTTTTTCAATCAAGATTCTAAAGAATCTTTTTCGCTTCTTCTCTTACTTTTAAAAGAAACTCATGAGGATCCAGCATACTATCCGGGAGATTATTAACCTCGAACCATCTAAATTCCTCGGATTCTTCATTTATTTTGATTGGTGCATTTTCATCGATTATTGTTGCATAAGCAAAATGTATTCCGTGATGAGTTTTAGTAAAATTTGGCATTTCTCTAATTTCAATTAATTTAACCTTGTTTTTATCTAATGCTAATCCTGCTTCTTCTTTTGCTTCTCTTATTCCTGCGTCCAGAGAATGCTCTCTTGATTCAATTCTGCCCCCGACATTTCCCCAATCAGCATTCCATCTTTTTCTTTTTTCCTCATTTCTCTTAAAAAGCAGTAGTTTAGAGAAGTCTCTATTAAAGATTATTATAGAAACTCCGAGTCCGACAGGGACTCTACCGTCTTTGTCTAAACTTGCTGTTTCAGTTTTCATTTTGTTTTCCATTTTAATTTCTTCTAGCCTTCATGGGATTTTTATACTCGCTTCTAAGCAAGCCATACATAAATTCATCGTGGATTTTTCCTGTTGCTTTGCTCCTTACTGCTTTTCTTTTATAGCCTTCCTGCTGAAAACCGAATTTTTCCAGAAGTTTGCCTGAACTTGGGTTTCCAGCTAAAACTCCTGCTTCTAATCTTCTAAGTTTTATTTTTCTGAAAGCTAAATCTATAAGCGCTTCGAGGGCTTCGCTACCGTAACCTTTTCTATGATGACTCGTGCCGAGCCAGTAGCCGATGCTTGCGATTCCTGCATATCTATCTACCTTAGTTAAGCCTATTCCTCCGATTACTTCTTGGTTTTCCTTGAGCTCTATCCAATAACTATAATCTGTCTGAGGTTTTTTCTTGAGCTTTTCGCTACAATGATTGATATACCATAAGGCATCTTTCTTTCTATAAGGATAAGGGACTAGCAAAAGCCATTTTGATACTCGAATATTATTAAGATTTTTTATTATATCGGAAACATCATTTCTATGAGGCTGCCTTAATATCAGACGTTCTGTTTCAATTCCTGAATTTTTTTTAGAATATTTTATCATTTGAAAAAAAGACCAGTTAATCACCCCCTGATTAATTGGATTAATAGAAGGCTACTGGAGTATTAGACTTTCCAGTAGAATTATTATTCATAATTTCGCAATCTAATACTCGTATTTCCATATCATAAAAATATGAAGGAAGTTTATAAATATTTCTGTCAGAAGTGGAATCAGAATTATTAGAATATTTATAAACTTCGAGTTAAATATTGTTAAAACTTAAACTAAAATCAATTGAGATTTCTTCGGATTACTTTATTAAATTTTTCACAGAAATTATAAGATTTAAGATAGTGTGAAAAATTTAGTTTAGTAATTCTATGGTAAAAGGCTTTGGCTCGGAGTAGTAAGGGGTTTTATTTCTAGCTGGTGAGGGGGCTATTTTCTCTCTTTAATTTCTTCAAGAATTTCCTTCAAGAAAGCTTCTTTCTTAACGCCAAACTTAACTTTACCATTGTTTCTTACTGCAAGAGTTTTTGCTGCTTCTTCTTTATCACCTATCATTATAATATAATTTATTTTCTGAAGCTCTGCGTCTCTTACTCGGCCCTGGACGGGAGCAGAATTTATGTCTAGCTCACATCTTATTCCTGCTTCTCTTAATTCTTCAAAAAGCTTCTCAGCTGCTTTAATATTTTTATCAGTAAAAGACATTATCTTAACTTGAACAGGAGAGAGCCATGTTGGAAGACGGCCTTGTGATTTTTCTAAGATGTAAGCCATTGTTCTTTCTATACACCCAATAGATGAACGGTGAATTACCATTGGCCTCTGCGACTTATTATTTTCATCGAGATATGTCAGATCATATCTATCAGGAAGAGCAAAATCTATTTGGACAGTTATTAGTGTATCTTCTTTTCCGTAAACATCTTTATATTGCAAATCTAATTTTGGGCCATAGAATGCTGCTTCGCCGTCTGCTTCAACATACTTTAGTTTTAATTTATCAAGGATTTTCTTCATTGATTTTTGAGAAGCATCCCAGGCTGCTGGATTTTGGATATATTTTTTACTTTTATCTTTTGGATCCCATTTAGAGAATCTATACCAAACCTCAATATGAAGAGTTTTCATAATATATTTTACGAAATCAACGACTTTGGCAAATTCTTCTTCCAATTGATCGGGCCTGCAGACTATGTGGGCATCTGAAAGAGTGAATTGCCTTACTCTTGTTAATCCACGCAACTCGCCTGATTGCTCATTTCTGAATAAATCGGCCATTTCCGCATATCTTATTGGAAGTTCCTTGTAGCTTTTTGGTTTGCTTTTATAAATTACAAACTGAAATGGACAGGTCATCGGTCTTAGCGCAAATTCTTCATCTCCAACATTTAAGACAAACATGGAATCCTTGTAGTGTTGCCAGTGTCCTGAAACACGATATAAATCTGCTTTCGCCATTATTGGAGTAGAAGTATGAACATATCCGCGTTTTAATTCTTCATCGACATTAAATCGTTCTAACTCGCGCTTTATTATCGTGCCTCTCGGTGTTAATAAGGGAAGACCTTTGCCAACAATCTCGCTTACAATATATAAATCCAGCTCTCTGCCAAGCTCTACATTACTTTTCATATCATTATCTCCTCTTGGTGCAGACATGTGAATCTTACTCATCATGTTCCACAAGTTTTCTCTTTGAGATTTTGTTAATTCTGGTTCATGATAAGTATTTTTCATACTTTTACTTACTTCTATTTTTTTTATTTGGTGACTTTCTCGTTCTGCGCCAATTGTTCTTGAGAGCTCTGCAAGAGGATGACCTTTGCATTTTAGCTCGAATTCTTTATAGAATCCAAAAGGGGCGCGGGAAACATCAACTTTCTTTTTTTTCAATTCTTTCTCAGCTTCTACCATCAAGTTTTTTGCAAAATCTGGATTTGAAAGTGAAGAGGATAGGTGCGCATAGGGATAGAGAACAATATTTTTGGCTTTTGTTTTATCCTGCAAATCTAAAACATTTGAAATATATTCCTCAAGAATTTTTTTATCAGATTCATCCTGCTCTTCAACGGCTGTAAAGATTACAAGAGGTTCTTTAACTTCAATTTCTTTTTCTTCTGCTTTCTCAAGCACTGCTCCTTTTAGGGCTGCTTTTACTGGTCTGAATTTGATGTAATCGCAATGTAAACTTAATATCTTCATGTTATTTTAAGAATATAAAGGAAGTTTATAAAGATTTAGAATCCTTAGAGATTATTAGTAGTAGTAGTAGTAGTAGCTGTTGATGAATCAGAAGTTTTTGTTTCTAGGCTAGGAGTTGAAGATTTTCTTCTGAAATCAAAAAAATCTAGAAAATTTCCTAGAAGCTCACTAAAGTATTCAAATCTAAAATATCTTTCGTTATCGTCTGCTTCATCAGTGATTTCTTCTGGTTTAGAATCATAACCTTTTCTATCTGCCCGCGTATATTCTGCTACCATTTCTTACTCAATTTTTAGCTGTTTATAAAACTTTCGAACCGGATAATTTGCGCTTCACGTCATCTTAAATTATTTATTAATGCCTCTAATCTCGAGATGGAGTTTCAAGCAGTTAAGCAAAGAATTGTAGAATAAGCTTGGTGGAGTTATTAGAATTATTACAGATTTTTATTAAAATTAGGTTTACGAAACTGTAGTTAAGCTAGGCGAAATTGAGCAATTGTTTTAATACTCTCTTGTTTATCCCTTAAAAAGGAATTTATCAAAGTTTTTCCGCGCCTCTTCCTTTCGTTTTTGATGTTCTTTTAGGAAAGCATTAATTTTATCGATTAAAATTGCTTTAAGCTCGCCTGTAAGCATTTTTCCAGAGCGATAATCTTTTTCAATTTGGGCGAGCTTTCTATCATCGGGCTCGAAAAACATTCTTAGATACTGAAAAGAAACATCAACATCAGGATTTCCGCCTAATTTTCTGTGTTCTTCAACTGTTGCCTGGCCTCCGCTAAAAGCATACTTATTAATTTTCTTCTTGACATCTTCAGGAGAATCGCTTAGGAAAATCTGACTTCCTTCTGAGCTCGACATTTTCGCTGCTCCTGTTAATGCAGGAATAAATTTTGCGTGAAGAGCTGCTGGTTTAATAAAATTAAAATCAGGGTGCTCTGCTATATCCCGCGTAAGCCTAATAAATGGATCCTGGTCTATTGCAACAGGAACAACAGAAATATGACTCCCTCTTGCGAACTGCGGAAATAAAATATGCGCTGCCTGCATTGCGGGATAAAAGCTCCAACCAACATTTTGCTCGGGTTTTAATCCGAATGCTGCTTTTGCAGTTGAATAAGTCATTCGCTTTGCGATTCGCGCAGCGTATTTATAGATATCAGTATAAACAAAATCTTCAAAGATAAAAGTTTTTCCTGGTTTGAAGCCCAGAGCTATTAAATCCAAAATATTATCCTTCGAATATTCCAGAGCCTGTTCGAAAGTCAGATTTTCTTTTACAAAGAATTTTTCATCATCGGATATTGGAATAAATACCTCGCAGTCGAAATTATCTTGTAAGGACTTTGCTACTAAAAATGGAACTAAATGCCCTATGTGCATTTTTTCACTAGGGCCGCGACCGGTTATAACTGAAACTTTTTTCCCCCTATCATACGCTTCCAACCATTTATCAAAATCACGATGGGAAAAATAAAAACCGCGTTTTAGAAGAGGATGAAGTGTTTCCAGCCTTTTTTTCAGCTTATCGGCTATCAGGGTTGTTCCGAAATCTTTAATCAACTTTTCATAATTAATTTCTCCTGAAACTTCCCAAGGAGTTACTTTGAAGTCGTTTGTTTCTTTTTTCATAATTTTATTATCCTATGATTATATATAAAGGTTTTGAGAAGCATATACTAGAACTTAAAAACATTTAAATAAGGGTTTACTCTTTATAAAACATAAAATGGGTGCTAAAAGACTATATCTAATTAGTGTATTTTTTATGTTAGTGATATTTGCTCTGCATTTAGCAAGCGCGAGCATAGCCATATCGCAGCCTAATGCGCTTTACAATCTTGGTGATAGAATTTCTATGGAAATTAATATTGACTCAATAACAACCGGTTATCTTGAAGTTAATCTTGTCTGCCCAGAAACTGTTGAAAATATTTATCAGGATGTTCCTGCTTCGACTGCTATTTCCATAACAAGAGAGCTCACTCCTGCGTTTATAAATAATTCCCATGGCGAATGCCATCTTGTTACAAACTATGCTGAGGAATCGGTTTTAAGCCAAAATTTTCAAATAAGTAATTCTATAGATGTTATTGTAAGTAATGCTAATCTAGGATATATTGCCGGAGAGCCTATAAATGTAAAAGGAACAGCTTACAAGAATAATGGCAAGCTTGTTGGGCAAGAATACAAGGCTTATGTTGAAGTCATAATGAGCGAAGAAATAAAAGTTAAGGGAGAGGTAAAGGACAGCCAGTTTGATGTTAATTTTAAAGCTCCGGAAAATATGAAAAAAGGAGATTATACCTTAACTGTGAAAGTAACAGAAGAAGATTCTAGAAGCAATGTTCTAAGTTCAGGACAGACTAGTTTTGCGGTTACAATAAAACAAATACCTTCTAAAATCGACATTGCTATGGATAGGGCATCAATAAATCCTGGAGAAAACGTAACGCTGATTCCCACTCTCTATAATTTAGCTGGAGAAATTGAAACAGGCAAAATTTCTTTTGTAGTTCAGGATACAAGCGGAAATGTTGTTTATGATGGGCTTGTTGATTCAAATCAAAAAGTAATACTTCAGACAAAAACCACAAATCCTGCTGGAACCTCCAAAGTAATTGCAAAAAAAGACAGCATTTCTGCAGAAAGATTTTTCCAGATAAATGAATTAAAAAAAGTTTCTGCGCAGATAATAAATAAATCTATGGTAATAACTAACATAGGCAACGTGCCCTACTCAGGGACCATAGAAGTTACGATGAACGGGGAGAAGACAAGCAAAAAAGTGGAGCTTGAGCTTGGCGAGAGCAAGATGTTCCAGATAGAAGCTCCTGATGGGACCTACGACATAGGGATTTCAGATAGCGGGTTAATACTTAACGAAAACGGAGTTGCGCTTACAGGAAGCGCGATAACCATAAAAGATACAAAAAATGCATTAAATAATATTATTTTTAACTATCCTATTGTTTGGATATTTTTAATTATAATTGTTGCTATGTTTATCTGGGTTTACTATAAAAGGTATTTAGAAGGCAGAAGATTTAATTCTATTCCTTCGCAAGGCTTCAGTGGAAGCAGAATTTCTGAAACCGAAAAGAAGCGTGGAGGTATAGAGGTTATAAACCCAGAATTAATAAACAAAAAAATCGAAGAAAAAGTATTTGATAGCGATATAAGAAGAGCTGAACAATTAACTGTTTTGCATGGATTAAAACAACCGGTCAGTATTATTGCAATAAAAACTAAAAATGGAATTAGCGGAATTTCAAAACAGACTATGCATTCTGCTCTAGAATCTGCTTACAAAAAGAAAGCTGTATCTTATAGTTCTGGAGATTATGTTCTTCTGATATTCTCTCCATTAGTAACCCGAACAATGGCAAATGAAGAAACAGCAATAAAAACTGCAATAGAGATAGATAATCAATTAAAAGAGCACAACCGAAAATTCAGGAATGACACGATTAGCTATGGAATTGGAGTCAATAACGGAGAAATAATCAATAAAATGGCTGGAAAAATACTGCAATTCACTAATATAAGCAATACTATTAACCTTGCAAAAAGAATTGCTGAAGCTTCGAATAACGATGTTTTGCTCAGCAAGCATATCCATGAAAAAACAATGAATAATATCAAAGCTGAAAAAGCGATGGCAGGAAGCCTGGAAGCATTTTCGATTAAAAGAGTTGTTGACAAGGAAAAAAGCGAAAAGTTCATTAATGAATTTATGAGAAGAAATACGGTTAAATAAAAAAATTGCCTAAATTTGCTATCTTTGTGCCAAGAGCACAGAGTATTTATCGCAAATTTTTAATCCGGCAATTTTAGTCTCCTGGAAAACCTCGGGTTTTCTGGGCCTAAAAATCCAGTAGGATTTTTCGGTTTAAAATTGGACGGGTGCCAAGAGCACGTGGTATTAAACCCAATTTTAAAATAAAAGGGTTTAAATATAATCGCATGATAATTATAATATGAAAAAAGGCAGATTATTCACAGGAATTTTAGTAATAGCTTTAGTCTTGATTTTGATTGTTTTGATAAATACTGGCATGCTGGGAGATATTCTGGCGAAAATAACAGGCAAGTCTGTAACTTATTCGACCGCAATTTATTCTGTTTGCGATGACAGTGATGGCGGAGACATGCAATTTATTAAAGGAACCGCAGTTCATACATACAAGAATAACACTAAAACCTACGATGACTATTGTGACCTTCAGGGCAGATACTTAATAGAATACTTCTGTGTAGGGAATGCAACAGTTGATTCAAAGCAGTATACTTGTGAAAAAGGCTGTAAAGATGGAGCTTGTGCTTCTATTGATAGTACTGCAAATGCAGTAGAACCAAATAATAGCAGGAACAATCCAGCTTCTCAAACTCCTGAAGCTCCTGAGACTACTCCTGATACGGCTCCTACTGTAACTTCTGCAGAAACTCCGAAATTGAGTCTATGGCAGAAATTTCTTAATTTATTTAAGTAAAATCAAACTCTTATATTATCAAACTTTTTTCTTAGCCCTAAATCTTTGCTTGAATAAACACTGATTAATTCTTCTGCAAGCTTTTTATCCTCGAATTTTTCAAATATTGCCGTAGGACCAGGAATTTCTTCAGGAATTATAATATTATATTTCAGCTTTTTGTTCAGTTGTTCAAGAATCTTATTTTCATACTCATTCTTTCCAAGAATAATCTTACCGTTATTCTCGCTTCGGAAATGGCGGAATTTTTCAAGGGACTGGAGTTTTTCAGGCGTTAAAGTTTTTTCCTTATTGAAGAGGTCTTTTAATCTCGGCTGATAATTCTTTTCACAAAGAAGACAGCCGCCAGCAGGTGAGGGAAATTTAATGTTGAATTTTTTTGCTAGCTCTATCTGAATATTTCTTTTTCTTCCGCTAATGCCAAGGAATTTGATTCTATCCACAAGTTTTTCTTTTTCTGCTTGAGTTTCTGGCAAGAGTTTTGCTGATAGCGGACGAAGCAACTCGTATCCTATTTCTTTGTCTATCCTCTTCATGGCTGAAGAAGTCTGACTCATGGGTCGTTCTCCAAGAACCTCGCCTGTTGCTATAATAGTTATTTTTGGTTTTTGGCTATCAGCGTACTGTTTTGCTTTTTTGAACATAAAAATCTTACAGTCTATGCAGGGATTAAAACCTGAGCCTCTTCCATATTTAGGATGCTTAATCACTTCGAGATATTCCTCAAACAACTCGCCTTGAGTGCAGTCCATAATTGTAAGTTTTGCCCGGGATTTTTGAGAAAAATTAAAGCTACATTGTATATCATTACAGCATCCGCAGCCAAAAGGCAGCTTAAAATAAAAAAGTTCTACCTCTATATTTTGCTCCTGCAGCAGTTTTACAACTAAACGAGAGTCTAGTCCTCCTGAAAATAGGACTAGGGCTTTTTGTTTGATTATCATTAACTAAGCTATTATCAGGGGTTTAAAAATGTAGAGAATTGCGTTTACCAAAAAATATCGAAAGCTATTTAAAGTCGAGCATCTTATTTAAAGAAGTATGAGCGAAAAGATGTTAAATCACTGGGTTTGTAATAGGGTCCATAGATTTAGCGGAGCTTATACTTTAATTTCTACTAAAAAACTCTACTAATCCGCATTAATCTCGGATTATAGAATTTCTTGATTTCACAATGGCTTCTAAAAATTTTTTAACCGGCTTTGAAAGAGACACGATACAAACACTACAGGAGTCTTACGAATGCGCAAGTTGTTTTGAACCGATAACAAATCCTATCTGCCACGAATGTCTCGGAAATCAGATAACGCAATGGCTTGGCTTTTATCCAAATATAAAAAAGAAGATGCTTCCTAAGAGCCTAGTGCAAATTAAGTTGCCTTATTTAGAATATGAAAATCTTCATTTATAGACGAATCTTCTGAAAAAGTCATAAAAAATATGGCATTTTATTTTGAGGCAAGCCCTAAGTTGAATAATTATGTAAAAGAAGTTAATAATAACATAATAGAGTCAGTTAACTGTGTTTCCTGTAAAAAAAAGAAAGCCGCATTATGTCCTTACTGCTTTACAGAAGGAATTTTTAATATGCTTAAGAAAGCGAATATAGATAAAATGATTATCATGGATTTCCTGTCAATATTCAACTTTGACTTAAAACATGAAGGATATATTAAAGAAGCTATTAAAAATGGGTTATATTAAGAACTTTCCCTACATCAGCCCTGCTTCTTCGAGCTTTTCTACTATTTCTTCATGGATATTCTCAATTGTGCCAAAACCGTCAACTTCTATAAGAAACTCTTTAGGATATTTGCTTAAAACTGCTGCTGTTTCTTTTCTATAAGTATCAAGGCGCTTTTTCAAAACTTCATGAGTATCGTCTCTTCTTCCTTCAAGGATTGCGCGTTTTTTTATTCGCTCTGCAAGAACTTCATCATCCGAAGAAACCAGCGAAATTATTTTTATTACCTCAATTTTATCCTTTAGAAGCGAAACTTGGGGGATATTTCTTGGGATACCATCAAGAATTAATATTTGTTCATTAGAATTGAATTTTTTTTCTTTTTCGTAAATTTCTAGAGTTTTGAAAAAAAGCTCTGTTGTTAAACTGTCAGAAACCAGATGACCTACATTAATCGTTTCTAAAATTTCTTTTCCGGTTCCGGAATTAGCCATTTCTTCATCATTTTTAAGATTTCTGAACATATCGCCTGTGGAAAAATGGAAGAAACCTTTCATTTCTCCAAGAAGCTTTGCCTGAGTTCCTTTTCCAATTCCAGGAGGACCGAACATGAGCATTGCTTTGTATTCCATAGTATTTTGCAGAGATTATATTTCTCTTTGCAAATAAAAATCTACTAAGAAGTTTATAAAGATTATGCTAAATTAGATAGCCTATGAACAAAAATCATGGGTAAGCATTTCTTCAATATAGGGGAGCATAAACTCTTTTTTAATTTCTCTATATAGGGGATGTTCAAGATAGGCATCGCGAGTGTTTCTATCTAAAAATGTCACCATGAAGCCATAATCATATTTTCTGCTTCTTTTTTCAGCTCTTTCGCTTTGGTCTGAGCTTACAGAGTCTATTCCAGGTATTATGTCTTTTAAAGATCTAATGCTTCTATAAATTCGCTCGGCATGAGCTTCTGAAGCGCTGAGTTTCAGATTAAATAAAACTATGTGATGCAGCATAATTTTGAGGGCATTAAACTGCTTATAAGATTTATTGTGATAAAGAATATCTAAGCAACTTGCTTGATTCTAGAAGTTAATTGTTCTCGAACCAGGGACAAATACAGGTAAGAACCCTCTGATTTTATATACTCAGTAATTCCGTTATCGAAGCTTAATTTTACTAGCGGATCTTTTTCATAGATATCTCTTTTATCTTCTAAAGCGCTTTTTAAAATATGCAGGCCCTCCTATTTTGAGTTATATTAATACAACAAGTATAGAAAGGCAGCTCAGGTTTATTTGGAACGATTTTATCGGACCTAGATAGAATATATCCTCTTTGAGTTACCTGTTTTTGGCCTATTAATGTTTTTTTAAGAAAAGTGTACAGCTTTCCCCATTCTGAAAGATATAATGATTCATTTTCAGGAGGACCTCTAAACTCAGGAAAAACTATTTTATCACCGGATATGTCTATTCACATATTATACAAAGGCTCGCCGAAATCTTTTTTTTCAAACATTTTACTGCAAAAACTCTATGCCGAGCTCGCTTGACATTTCAGCTTTCTTTTTTGAATCAGGAGTTTGGCCTGAAGAAACTCCAAGAATCTGCGAGCTCTTTACGCCTGTAACAATAAGCATGACTCTAAGAGAATGCTCGAGATCTTCGGAAATCTGCGCCCCCCAAATCATCTTTGCATCCGGGGATAATTTTTCGCCAACAGCGCTTACAATTATCTTTGCTTCGTCTAAGGTTAAATCTGGACCGCCGATAATATTTATCAACGCGCCTGTTGCGTTGCTAATATCTACATCCAGGAGAGGATTTGCAATTGCTTTTTCTACTGCTTCTACTGCTCGATGTTGAGAATCTGATTCTCCCATCCCGATTAATGAGACTCCTCCATTCAACATGACTGCTTTAACATCTGCAAAATCAAGATTAACAAGCCCGGATTTTGTAACTAATTCTGTAATTCCCTTTACTGCATTTGTCAAAATTTCATCTGCGACTTTAAATGCTGTCTGCAATGGAAGTTCTGGAGCTAGTTCAAGAAGTTTGTCATTAGGAATTATTATTAAAGTATCGACGCTGCTCTCTAGTCTTTCCAAGCCATACATTGCGTTTTCAATTCTTTTTTTGCCTTCCATTGAAAATGGAAGAGTAACAACTCCTACAACAAGAGCTCCCTGTTTTTTTGCAAGCTCTGCGATTACTGGAGCAGCGCCTGTTCCTGTTCCGCCGCCTAATCCGCAGGTAATGAATATCATGTCTGTAGAAGAGAGTTTTTTCTTAATTTCCTGCTCGCTTTCGTGAGCTGCTTCTTCTCCTACTCGTGGATTGCTTCCTGCTCCAAGCCCCTGCGTTAATTCTTTTCCGATAAGAATTTTATGATCTGCGCTAGTATAAAGAAGGTCTTGAGCATCTGTGTTGACCGCAATCATTTCACAGCCTTTTATCCCGATTTCCTTCATTCTTGAAAGAGTATTACCTCCACCGCCCCCAATTCCGAAAACTTTGACTTTTGCAAGCTGTTTCTTTAGAAGTTCTTCTAATTCCCTATCTATTGCTGCAAGCTCAGGATTTGAGTTAAAAAAATTCTCTCTAGTCTGCTTATCTGCTTCTTTTTCTGGTAGTATTGCCATTCGTATGAAAACCTAGGTTTTCCTAACAAGTCACCTTTCCTACATTAGTAAACCTATTTTTGTTAACAATAAACAGGATTTTTAGTTTATAAGGATTATTGAGATAGAGAATAGGATTTAAAACAAGATTAAAACTTAGTTTTTTCAGTTTCTGCTTCGCATAAATTTTCAAATAATTGAGAGTTTGGAAAAACCCTAAAATATCAAACTCTCAAAGCAGGACTTTGAAGATATTTCCTTCGGAAAGGGGGTTATTCAAAGTCCTCAATTAATAATGCCCCATAACTTAAAACGACTTGGCTTCTTTTCGCTTAGATTTAATCAACTTTACTCTGCTTGCTTACTTTAAACTCCAACCCTACGTTTTATTGCATTATAGTAAATCACTTTAATAATCGAACATATTAACGAGTGATTTCCTATCTAGTAAATAACAAAAAACTTACGGAAATTGATGTTATTTACTATAATAATATTCAGACTAAGGTTTACGAAACCTGAACTATTTTCTCTTCTGTTTTTTCTTCTTTTTTGGTTTCTTCTGGTTTTTTTTCTTCTGAGATTTTCTCTTTCTTCTCTTCTTTTTTCTTCTCGAGAATTTCAACGTCCATGTCAAGAAGCTCCTTGAACTTTGGTTTTAACGCATTAAGAACAGGTATTAGCTTTAGATCTTTAAAAACGATTTTTTTCTTGCTGTCTTTTTCTTCTATATCGCACTCAAATTCCTGATTGAAGAAAAATATTTGAACTGCATTAACTTTCTCTTTAGTATCTTTCAAAATTCGTTTTATTGTAAACTCATATTCAACATCTTTCCCTGCAACAGGATTGTTAAAGTCTACTAAAACTCTTCCGCCTGAAACACTTACAACCTTCACAAGATTTTCATCTAATGCCAGAGTCATACCTGGTTGAGGGTATATTTTTTGCTCTGCAAAAATGCGCATTGGAATTAATCTAACAAGGCTTGGATTTCTCTTGCCAAATGCCTTTTCTGGAGCAAGTTTTATAGTGTATTTCTTTCCTGTTTCTTTTCCTTCAAGAGCTTCGTCTAATCCGCTTACAACCATACCTCTTCCGACTGAAATTATAAAAGGTTTAGTATTTAAATCCAGGCTTATTTTTTTGGCTTCTTCAGCAATATTTGTGTCAAAAACCTCGTTGTTTGCCAGATTTCTTGCTAAAAATTCTATTTCTACAAAATCATGCTTCTTTGTGATCTCTGAACTTTTGGTTTCGGCCATGCTGAAGACTAACAAGTAAGGTTTATAAATCTACTTTTTTTAAGTTTAGCATGGCATTAAGACTCATTACAGCACACGAAGCAAGAACAGGAGCTACAATCTTAGTTGAAGGAAATGCGTGTGTTGTTAAAAGCAATGATGTATCTAAAACAGGAAAACATGGAGCCTCAAAGTGCAGAATTGAGTGCATCGGAGTTTTAGATGGAAAAAAGAGAATTGTAGCTGTTCCTGGCTCTGAAAGATTTGATGTTCCCCTTATAGAGAAGAAAAAAGCGCAAGTTTTGTCTATTGCCCCTAATGGAGAGATGGCTAATGTCATGGACCTAGAGAGTTTTGAAACAATGGATTTAGCAGTCATGGAAGAGGCAAAGGGGACTTTCAATCCTGAAGACCAAATAGAGTATATGATTGTAGACGAAAAAATTAAAGTAATCAAAAGGAAACTATAGGGGGAAAGAAAGGAGACATAACAACTGTAAAAAACCAAAACTTCCCTTCGGGTTCAAGGTTAAGGGTTTTTTACACTCAGAAAATTCTTAATTTTCTGATTGTTATTTTTACTTCGTAAAAACAACATGGTCAAAATTCCAGCAGCACAAGCAAGACTTTTTAAGAATATATTTGTATGCAAGAATTGCAAATCAAAAATACGCACTCAACCAATTAGGGTCATTAATGGAAAAGTGCGCTGCAGAAAATGCAAGAGCAATGCGCTAAGACCGATTAGGAAGAAATAAACTTTCTTTTTATTCTATATGTTTAATTATGCTATAGGTATTTAAATTAGACTTTAGATTATTCTTTTATGAAATATCTTAGATTAGAAGGCGCGGCTAAAGAAAAAGCAAACCAGATTATTTATTCTAGATTATACACTCAGTGTAAGGATATTGCTAAGAAATTGGGCGAACTGACTTCTAGGAGCAGCAGCTGGGCTAATGCTAGATATATTTTTGAGGATAAATTTTTAAAAATTGATTTTGAAGTTTATGCCATGGCTGATGAGGAACTTAGAGTTTTTCACAAAGGTAAAAAAGTTCTTTTGCTTGATGAGGTTTGTAATAGCCCCCCCAACCCTCAAAATCCAGTTATAAAAGTTGACGAATTTAAAAGATTCGAAGTTAAAACTCATGAATTGGAGGCTTGGCAAAAAAGAATAGAAAATTTATGCTCCAGCATACCAACTAATACGCCCCAATAAGGAATCCCCTAAATTTAAATAGCCCCTTTCTCTTCTATATCTGAGGTTAAAATTTTAAAATAAAAATGAGCTTTTTAATGTATGACATAACTTTCCTAGTTGTATTCTGCATAGTTATAGGAAGTTTTCTTTGGATAAACCGAAAAAAATTAGTCAGGGATGGTCCAATGTATCTTTATAGAACTTCGATAGGACTGAAGTTTATCAGTTATATTGGAGGAAAATATAAGAAAACTCTTAAAGCGCTAAGCTATGTTTCAATTGTCTGCGGATATTTTTTGATGGCTGGTGGAATTTATCTGCTTATTCAGCTAGTTTATATGTTTATGCGGCCGGATATTGTAAAGCTCGTTAAGATTCCCCCAATTATGCCACTTATTCCTTATCTGCCAGAACTGTTTAAGGTTGATTGGCTGCCGCCGTTTTATTTTACATACTGGATTGTTGCAATTGCGATTGTTGCTGTTTTCCATGAAGGATTTCATGGTATTTTTGCGAAATTTCATAAAATAAAAATAAAATCTACTGGATTTGGCTTTTTAGGGCCTTTTTTAGCATTCTTTGTAGAGCAGGACGACAAGCAGATGCAAAAGGCAAAGCCTTTTGCACAAATGAGTGTTTTATCAGCAGGAGTCTTTGCTAACCTAATTTTATCTGTTTTATTTTTAATTATTATGGGTGTTTATTCTCATACGGCTTACACTCCCAATGGAGTAATATTTAATGATTATACTTATTCTATTATTCCTATTTCTGCAATGTCTGGTTTTTATAGCTATAATGAAACGATAAAACTGGATGGGATAACCATGACTAAAATTGCTGTTGATGGAAAAACGTATTTTATTGCAGAGGATTTTTTTGCGTTAAATCTTACAAAACCGCAGATGATTGAAGATAATTCTACCCTTATCAAGCTTTATTGGGATGAGCCTGCAATAAGGCAGGAAATGAAAGGAGCAATAATAATGATTAATGATAAGAAAATAAAAAGCAATGCAGATATAGCAAACATCATTAGCAAACTCTATGTTGGCGATAAAATCAGCGTTCAGACAAAATACAAAAATGGGAGCGAGGATATCTATGAGAACTATGAATTTAATCTGGGAAAAGATTATAATAATGAATCTCGGGCAGTAATGGGCATCGCGTCTGTGCAATCAAAAGCGATTACAGGATTAAAATCTTTAATATATAAAATTATGACTACTTTCAGAGATCCAAATGTAAATTATGAGCCAAAATCAAATCCCGAATTAACAATATTCATTTATACTTTATTCTGGTGGCTGTTCTGGATAAATCTTAGTGTTGCTCTTGCAAATATGCTACCTATCGCAATTTTTGACGGTGGAAGATTTTTTTATCTTACAATTTTAGTTTTAACAGGCAAAAAGAAAACCGCTGAAAAATCATTCAAATTCATAACTTGGGTATTGCTCGGGCTCGTGGCTTTTTCAATGGTTCTCTGGATTTTCGGGATTTTTTAAAGAGTTTTAAGAGAGACTTCGTCAATATTTAATTTTATTAATACCTATAACTTCGTTTGTCCGAAGGGTTCAGCTTCTTTGGATCTGCTAAATTTTTCCCCGCTTGCTTACTTGGAACTTCGAATCAGATTTGTTATTAGTTATTATTTTTTATTTTAAAATTGGGTTTAATACCCCGTGCTCTTGGCACGGCGTCCAATTTTAAAAGACTAAAATTGCCGGATTAAAAATTTGCGATAAATACTCTGCGCTCTTGGCACAGAGATAGCAAATTTAGGCAATTTTTTTATTTAGTAGAATAACACGAAGCGCAAATTTAACATAGCCCAAATGTGTTTAGTTTAGTTTTTAAATAAAGAAATTCTTGTATAATTGAAGAATAGAAAATCAAAAATCAACTAAAAGCTCCGCTTTGACCTTACAAGATTTTGGATACTCAGAAAATCGAGGATTTTCTGATTTTTATTTTTACTTCGTAAAAACAAAATGATTACCAAAAAAAACTTAGTTATGCTGAAAAGACAGCATTATGTTGTTGCTGGAAAACATTCTGCTGTCCAAATATGCCGATGGAATAATGTATACAGTTGTTGCCAATAGTAACCTTTAAATAGTTAGTTTATCTATTGTATACATGAGAAGAGCAATGTTTGAGGATATGAATAATCAACGAGAATTCTTTTTAGCAGTTAAGAAAAAATTAAATGTTGGAGGCAGAGAACTAGCAAATAGATTAGGCTTACCTTCTCGAGGAGCGATAGAAGGTTATGCTTCTATGAGAACTTCCCCGCCAATTGAAATAATAAAGAAAATTGAAAAACTAGCCCATATAAAAGCTGGAAAATATCACGAAGTTGAAGGAAAGATTTATAGAAGATCCCGAGGATTTATTCCAATGAATCCCATAAAAGCGGAAAAAATATTAAAGGAAAAATTTGGAAAAGATTTTGCTCATTTAGATAGCCTAATTAAAAGTGATTTAAGTGTTAAGCAAATAGTAAAAAAGATTCGTGAAAAAAACTACAGATTTGATAATTGTTTTATGAGCAGGGCAATTGGCGCGTATAGAACAAATCTATTATCTAAAATAATTAATAAAATAGAACCTGAAAGAGGCGAAATTTCGGTTAATGGTTTTATCAGACCCGGAAGAAAAACACTAGAAATAAACTTTAATTTAAGACCCTTAACAAGAATTTTAGAAAAGGAGAAAATAAGGGTTGGACTTGAAATTTCTGAAGATAGAAAAAATATTAGAATATTTCCATTAGAATTTGGAAGGAATCTTATCCCTAGCAGAGACGCAATAAAAATATTGATTACTGAAAAATCAGAATTAAAACCACGCACTAATATTTCAATTATTTTTAATCCAGAAAGGTTTGGATTGAATATTTATGATTCAATTTATGACAAAGATTCAAGAGAGCTTGCTAAAAAGGCAATTAAATCTAGTTTTATATTAGATAGCTTCAGAAGTACTCCTTCAAATCATAAGGGAGACCTATCACTATTTTATAAAAGGAAAAATATAATCTTAGAGATTACTCAAGCAAGTTCATATAAGGCTTCTTATTTTAAAGTCGGGCAATGTTACGTCCAAAAGCAGTCTTGGCCAAATGCGACTCATTTTTTAATATGCAAAAATGAGTTTTTAAGTAAAGAGTGCATACCTGCATTAAATGAATTAGGAGTTAAGATTATATACACTAATTTTGATAAAGACTGGGAAGAGGAAGTAATTAAACAATTAATAACAATTATAAAATGACTGAAGATATAAAAAAAATTCTTAAAAAACAGAGTTATAGATTCGCAGGCAGTCATTCTATGGTTAAAATCTGCAACTGGTGCAAAAATTCATTAAGAGGTTACGGTGAATGTTATAAATTTCAGTTCTATGGAATTCCTAGTTGGAGATGCTGTCAAATGTCTCCTTGGATTGCTTGTGAAAATAAATGCCTGCATTGTTGGAGACCTGTAGAATTAGATATGAAAAAACTAATTGACAAGCAAAAATTACAAAACCCTTCTGAAATTATTGAAGGCTGCATTCAAGAACAAAGAAAGCTTCTTACGGGTTTTGGCGGCCATAATCGGCTTGATAAGAAAAAATATAAAGAAGCGCAAGAACCGATGCATTTTGCAATAAGTTTAATCGGTGAGCCGACACTTTATCCTAAGATTGGAGAATTGATTTCTCTGCTAAGAAAAAAAGGAAAAACAACTTTTATTGTTACAAATGGATTGCATCCTGAAATTCTTAAAAAAATGGAAAAGAAAAAACAGTTGCCAACACAACTTTATCTATCTCTAAACTCGAGCAATGAAAAAGATTATAAGGGGTGGCACAAATCCTCGATGAAAAATGCATGGAAAAAATATAATGAGACTCTTGATTTTCTTAACAGGATTACGAAAAAAGGAAAAAGAACAGTGCTTAGAATGACTCTTGTGAAAGATATGAATATGTCTGAGAAAAATATTAAAGAATTTGCTGAAATAATCAAAAAATCTGGAGCTCTTTATGTAGAAGTAAAGAGTTTTATGTGCTTGGGTTCTTCAAGACAGCGGCTTGCTTATGAAACAATGCCAAGTCTTAAGGAAATAGAAAGTTTTGCGAGAAAACTGGCTAAAGAAACGGGCTATCTTGTTCTGGATAAGCATATGACTTCGAGAATTGTTCTTCTGGGAAAGAATAAAAGCGCGAAGAAAAGGATGAAGATAAGTAAGAAGGAAATATAATCTTATCTTTTAAGTTTGCTTTCTTTATTTTCCTTAGTCTTTTCTAATCCTTGAATTTCTGAATCATAATATTCTGCTAATTCTAATTTATCTTCTGCTAATGCTTGTTTTCTTTTTTCTTTATGGATTTCTATTTCTCTGGAAAGAGATTCTATTCCTTTCATTAATCTTTTTTTTCTGTTTGTTATAAATTTATCTCGGATTCTAAAAAATTTATTAATCTTTCCAAATCAACTATTTTTATCTTGATCTTATCTTTTTCTTTTTCTTTAATATTAAGATATTTCTGATAGATAGTTTCAAATTCTTCTTCTCTTAAAATCGGGGCGAGCCATTTTTTGAAATTCTCATTTGTATATTTTTTTCTTTTTATAAGACATTTTATTAAAAATAATCCCCTAAGTCTAAGAATAATTGAATAAACTACACTTTCTGATTCTAAAAAATCTCCATCTAGTTTATCCAGTTCAATAATCTCTTTGTTAATTTTAATTATTCTTCTCGTATCTTCTATAAAACTCTTAAAAGAAGATTTTTCTATTTTATTTTTCTTAATATCTTCAAGTAATCCCTTATTCAGCAACACCTTTGCTTCGGCTAATCTTGGAAGTATTAATTCGGGATATTTGCCCTCCAAGGTTTTTCTAATAGACTTTAATGGCGATATAAAAATATGATATTTTCCAGAGATTATTTCTTTTTTTAAATTATCTGAAATTGCAATGATGTCTATATCTGAATCTTTTCTTTCTTCACCCCTTGCATAACTTCCCACCAGGTAAATTCCTGCTATCTCTTCTAAGAATGGGTATAATATGTTAATAACTTCTTTTTTTATTTCTAGAGTTCTGTCTATAAGTATGATTTTTACCTGGTTTCCAAGATATTCCTTGGGAAGAAGTATTCCTGCCCCATTCCCCCATCGGGATACATTGCGAGTTATTTCCATGTATAAACTATGTTTAAACATTATTTAAGGCTTTCGGTTGATGTTCTTCCGGGAAAGGATAAGACTGCGAAGAGAAGGATGAAGATTACGCGAAGGAAATATAAAGATTTATTAATTAGAAAGATTACAGAAAGAGATGCAAAAAAGCGGAAAAATAATGTATTTAGTTTTAGCAGGTTTAGTATTAATCTTCACTATGGGTTTAACAAGTGCTGGATGTGTTAATCAAGATTGTGATATGAATCCTCGCGACGGCATTATTGATGTTGGTAAATCCTGCACAGGAACCTTCAATACAACATATTGGAGCACAAGATACGGAAATGCAACTTACAACATATCTTTTGGAGCAAACAATTGGGGCTGGGTTTACAGTGGGAATAGTGGCGAATGGATCTATAAGTATAACAATGGATGGTATTGGGCTTATGGAAATTGTGAAATCGGAACTTACCCGAGATTTATCTGGATATATGCTATTGACAGAAATACACCTGGCGGAAGATGGGCTTATGGATTAAATGTTAATTGTAGCCAAAATGGAAGAAACTACTGCGCCAATCGCCTTGTTAACGGCTTATGCGGAACAACCTGGAACAACTGCACAAAGGGTACATTATGGGATATTAATGATAGCGATACAAATTATCTATGGAAATGCTTGGGCTTAAATGGAGGAGCTAATGCTTCTTGCAGTCTTCCTATCCTCCCACCTTACGGAACCAATCAAAAGAATATTTCTAAATATTCAAATAGGGAAGTCTTCCTTGTATCCGATAGAGACTGGAAAAATGTTCTTCCATGGGTTTCTGCGCTTGTCTGGACAGCAAATACAACTGAGGAACTGCAAAACTGCGTGAGACCCTATGGCGGAGCGAATAATACCTGTGCTTATCCTTTATTAATTTATCATGAAGAAATTCCAAGAAATTCAATTGATGTATCTACGCAGGATTTTAGTTTTTATCCGCAGCCAGGATTTTCTATAGAAGTCGTCTCAATAAGCAAAATGCACTTGGTGGCTGGTGAAAACCTAACTATCATAGTTAGACTTACTAATGATGACCAACAGTATAGCAACGTTTATTACATAGGATTGAATTCGCAAAATCCTTACATTAGTTTAACTACCCCATCTAGTTCTTATGTTTTTGTGGATGCAATAAATCCCGGAGATTATATGGATTTTGAATTCAACTTTACATTTCTTGGAAACTCTGGAGGTTTTGATGCTGATTCTATAATTTATTTCATGCAGCAATATCAAAATGGAAATGAAAAAGTTACATTAATAGGGGATACTCCTCAAGAACTTGACAACCTGCTTATTGCACAGCCAGAACTAGGCGCAGGCATAAACCAGTATAACCTTTTTAGAACATACCCTAGCGGCTATTTATCTTACTGGAAATCTTCCAAAGATGTTGTTTATGTTGAAGATAATTACGAACTTGCATTGCTTGCTTCAACCTATGCATCACTTATTAACGCACCGCTTGTTATTAAAAACAGCGCTGCAGACATAGACGGCATATTTGCAAGAAAAAACGTTATTTGTGTTGGAAATCTTAATAGAAATTGCAATCATAACTATACCCCGCAACAATTACAGCAGCAATATCTAAATCTAACAAGAACTAATAAGATTATACTTGTTAATCCCGGAGATTTAAATATAAAAGTTATTGAACAATTTCAACCAGATAAATCCTCGGACTCTATTTATAATATCTATGGAAAAACTTCCTTAGCTTCTCCTATATTGGCTGGCGCTAAACAGGAGTTGATAATATCCACTAATTATACTAACTACTTGGATATTGATAATTTTCTAACCTCTAAGTTATATAGTTCTTTCAATATAACTAATGAAGGATATTCTATTTGTGCTCTTGGTGATTCTTGCTCTTCAGGGTTTGAGCTAAAGACAAAAGAAGTATACGCTTCTGAAAATAGTTTAAAATATAACATATCTATTTCTTCTTCCAGCTCTACATTTACAGTATGTCTAGTTACTAACCTTTTAGATTGCGACGGAATCAGGAGTGTAGAAATATATAACGCTGGAAGTTTGATAGGACAGCAAAGTATGAATTGTGTAAGAAATTCGTCTATTTTCTTTGGGGTATATACTTCCTGTTTCCAGGTTGATAATTTACGAAGTGGAGAATTAGAATTTAGAGTAAATGGAGCTAAATTTGCCATGCCAAATGCTTCTGAATCATCTAGTTGGCTGAATATCTATGATTATGATAGTACTGCATTTGAATGTATAGTGGATGATAATACCTGTACGTTAGGGCTCTCCTTGGAGAATATAACTGGAGCCGTAGCAAATACAACATCTAATTTTAATTTTCATACTAATCCAACTAATGAATATTATCTTTCTTTCTCTGATTATCCTAATACCCGTAATATACAAAACTTTTCAGTCTATGTAAATGGCATTTTTGTTGTAAGTCTACCCTCTTGGCAAGTCTACGATTATAAAATTAAGATTCCTCATGATTTGATTACGAATAGAGTTAATGTGACCATCATTCCTATTCTCCAAGATAGCTCTTGGCGTAGTTCTGAAGAATCAATTTATTATATAAGCCCTGTTCTAGAACCTCTGGTAGAACTTCCTTATTTCTTGACTATAATCGCCTCACCTGAGGTAATACCCCTTTCAAGACCAAGCGGAACATATTATTACGATACTGAACTCCAGTGGGAAGTAGATGGTAGAATCTATGGTAGTTTAAACAATAATAGATTTATTAATCTCCCCACCGGCAGAATAATGGGCATAACTCTGTCTGATGTTTCTAGCTATATGTCGAGAGATTTGTTCTTTGATAAATTGCCAAAGAACAGAGACGCTTTAATCGTTGTAAGAGAGGATTATCAAGATGAAATATTCCAAATAGGGCAAGAAATGGGCAGTATAAGTGAGCCTAGCAGAGATGGAGCAGTTCTAGCACAATACGCTAGAAGATATTTTTGGACAAATAGCGTAAGAAATCAATTTCAGCAGGAATTCTTTTATTCTGGAAATTCTGGCGTAGATAACAATCAATCTGCTATTTACGGCGAGTATGATAAAGTATATCTAAGATTGTTTGATAATCATGGCTGGACTGGCGGGTTTGCCGGCATGATGGATGTTGATTACTTGAAAAATAATAAGATCTATCTTAAACCCGGATTTGTTTTAGGGTTGGCTTGCAGTACTTGCGGTTATGTACCCATTTCTTTAAAAGGAGATTTATTCTGCACACAGGGAATAAGGAGAGGTATTTTAGCCCAGCAGGGGGCAATTGATGTCTCATATTGGCATCAGGAGTTTGATGATGTATTAAATGGGACAATATTAGATAATGAAACAATTGGGGAAGCTTATTTAACTGCAAGAAATAACGAATATATTGACAGACTGGGCGGCGGTGACAATTACTATGCTATGCTAGGAGACCCTACCTGGAGGCCAAGATGGTGGTAAATCTTAATAAGAAAGCGGCATATTTCTTGTTAGCTTTATTCTTCATAGTATTAATTTTACCAGATTTTATCAGTTCTCAAAATAATTTTTTATCTCTCTCTTCAAATAAACAAAATTATACTCTAGGAGAAAATATCTTGATTTATGCTAACATAACTAATGTTAATAATTATCCTGCAAACATACTACTAGAATCAGTTTTGCTTAACAAAGACAGGACTTATCCCGAAGCGATAATCCCTCATCAATACTTATTAAATATAAATGAAAGCAGAATAATTTTGCTCTATAATATTTCTATAGATGAGAATTTTAAAAATGGGGAATATGTCCTTGAAGTAAGAGAATCTGTCAATGGAAGATTAAGTGGCATCAAACAAATAAGTTTTTCTGTAAGAGGTATACCTCTTGGGAGAAAGTTGAACGTACAAATCTGCAAAGACTCTGCATGCACGAAAAAATCTAAAATTTTCCTGAAAGGCGAAACAGTTTACATAAACTATAAATCGGAGATTACAGGATTATCAACCAGTGCAAAATTGATTCTGCCAGATAAATCATTTCAACAATTAACTCTGCCGACTTCGATAAAAGCAGGACAAATTGGCACTTATAAGCTCGGAGTTTCTGCATCAAAAAAAGGCTATAAATCAACTATGCAGGAAGAGCAGTTTGCAGTTATAGAAAAGTCAGCGAATATAACTGCTCTTTCTGGGACTTCTAATAACAATGCGCAGACTAATGCTCTTACGGGAAGAGTAATACAAGATAATGAGATAAATGGCAATTTAATCCCTATTTTAATTGCGATTTGTGTTGTCATGGCAATTGTTGCATATATTTATTTTAGTCGGAAAAAACATCCTAAAATAGTCAGAAACCTTTAAATAGTCATATGAATTGGCTTTCATATGAACAATAAAACATATCACTTATTCTTCAGCAAACTGGCTAGCTCTCTCAAGGTAGAGATAATTGCCTTGCTGAAGAAAAATGAAAAGGGGCTTTCTGTTAGTGAAATAAGGACTAATATGTGGATAGAGCAGAGCAAATTAAGTCATGCGCTTGCTGACCTTAGATCGTGTCGTATAGTCAATGTAAAACAGAAAGGAAAGCAAAGAATATATAGTTTGAATAAAGAAACTATACTGCCAATACTAGAGATTATTGACAAGCACGCTAAAAGCTATTGCGGAGGAAACTGCGCTTATTGCAGTAAGAGCGGATAAAAATATGGTTAATTCAAAAACATCAAAAATGCTATCAGAGGAACATAAATACATACTAAAGGTAATCTCAGCTATAAAAAATGAAGAGAAAAATATGGAGGCAGGCAAGATTAATGTTACATTTTTGAAACAGGCCATAGAATTTATAAGAAATTATGCAGATAAGCTGCATCATGCTAAAGAAGAAGATATTTTATTCAAGGAATTTGAAAAAAATGCTTCCTGTGATTCTTGTAATCCTGTTCCTCAGATGCTTCATGAGCATGAAATAGGAAGAGAGTATGTTAGAAATCTCGAACAAGGAATAAATGAGAAGAATCCTAAAAAAATAATTGAAAATGCTCTTGGTTATTGTCGGCTTTTAGAAGAGCATATTTCAAAAGAGGATAGTGTTCTTTATCCTATGACTGACGAAACAATAGATAAAAAGAAACTTGAAGAAATGCATAAAAAATTCATGCAGATAGATAAATCAAGAATGGCCGAGAAAACTAAATATGAGAAGTTTGCTAAACAGGCAGAAAAAAGAAACTAAAAGTAAAATGGCTAAAGAAATTTATCTCGATAATGCAGCAACAACTAAAGTTGATGAAAGGGTTGTAAAGGCCATGGCGCCTTATTTTACCGAAAAATATGGAAACGCTTCATCTTCACATGGATTTGGAAAAATAGCACGAGATGCTGTTGAAAAATCGCGGGAAATTATTGCAAAATCTATAAATGCTAGCCCTGAAGAAATATACTTTACGAGTGGCGGAACAGAAAGTAATAATTGGGCGCTGAAGGAATTGTTCTTTGTAAATATGGCTTCTAACAAGAAACAAATTATAACAACAAAAATAGAGCATCCAAGCATATTAGAAATTTGCAAAATGTTAGAGCATCTTGGAGCAAAAAATATTTATCTCGACGTTGATAAAGGGGGATTTGTTGACATAAAACAACTTGAAAAAACAATCGGAAAAGATACACTGCTTGTTTCAATTATCCATGGAAATAATGAAATAGGAACAATACAAAATCTTGAAGAAATTGGAAAAATCTGCAAAAAGAACGGAATTTATTTTCATGTTGATGCATGCCAGAGTTATATGAAAACAGAAATCGATGTTAACAAACAAAGTATTGATTTACTTACTTTAAACAGCCATAAAATTCACGGACCGAAGGGTGTTGGATCCTTATATATTAGAAAAGGTCTTAAAATTCCTCCTTTTATAAATGGAGGCGGGCATGAAAGAGGAATGAGGAGCGGAACAGAGAATGTTCCAGGAATTGTTGGGTTTGCTGAAGCGGTTAAAATATACAGCGAAAAAGATATTAAGAAAATGCAAGAACTCCGAGATTACACAATAAAAAAAATTCTTGAAATTTCTAAAACAAGATTAAATGGTAGCGAAGGCAACAAAAGACTCTGTAATAATATTAATTTTTCATTTGGCGATATAGAAGGAGAGGCTATTGGACAGTATCTTGAAGGTTATGGAATTTATGTTTCAACTGGCTCGGCTTGCGCTTCGCATACTCTTAAGAAAAGCCATGTTCTAAAAGCGATAAGCTTAAATGATTTGGAGATTAATAGTTCTATAAGGATAACTATCAGCAAATACACAACCAAGGAGGACATTGATTATTTTATTGATATACTCAAAAAAGTTGTGGAAAAGCTCAGAAAAATGAGCCCATTTGCTTAATTAAACATCGGAGGCTAAAACATGACTGCCAAAAATAAAACTGACACTTACGAGGTTTTTGCTGGAGACTTCAAGACAGAAGATGAATTCGAAGAAGAAGTCGAAGAAGAAGGGCTTAATCCTGAAGAAGTGAAGAAAAAGCACTTTGAAGAGGATACCGAGCCTTTTGAAGAAGAAGAAGAAGAAGAAGGAAAAAAATAATGAAAAAAAGCAACGTGAAAAATAAGATAAGCAAGAGCATGACTTTTGCGGAAATAATGAAAAAACATCCCGGATTAGCAAACGAATTATTTCAAAGCGGGATGCATTGCTTTGGATGTGCAATGGCAGGAAGTGAAACTCTCGAGCAGGGCGCATTTGCGCATGGAATTAATCCTGATGAATTGACTGAGAAATTAAATCGGAAGATTAAGAAAAAATAATGAATTTAGATAAAAAAAATAAAATAATTGTTGCAACAAGTGGATATTTTGATCCAATTCATTGCGGCCATATAGAACTATTTCAAAAGTCAAGGCAGTTGGGAGATCATCTGATTGTTATAGTAAACAATGATAATCAAGCAAAAATTAAAAAGGGCTATGTTTTTATGCCTGCTGAAGAAAAAGTAAAGATTATCTCTGAACTCAAATGTGTTGATGAAGTTATAATAAGCATAGACACCGATACAACTCAATGCAAAACCCTAGAAATGTTAAAACCAAACATATTCACAAAAGGAGGGGATAGATATAGTTACGAAATTCCAGAAGCAGAAGTATGTAAAAAGCATAATATAAAAATAATTGATGGACTCGGCGATAAAATTCAAAGTTCAAGCGAATTAATAAAAAATTTAAACGTAATAAAGCAACATGAACAACAAAAATAACATATTGAAGATGATTGAATATCCTAAAGCAGGCATACTTAGTAAAACAGTTATAGAAGATAAAAAGAATGATGTAACTCTATTCTGCATGGCTAAAGGCAGTTCTATGAGCGAGCATACTTCAACAAAGAGCGGTTTTGTTTATGTTTTAGAAGGAAAAGGGATCTTCAATCTTAAGGGAAAGAAAATAAAAATGAGACCAGGAGTTTTCATTTTTATGAAAGAAAATGACAAACATTCTCTTAGCGCTGAATTAAATACGAGCTTTTTACTGTCTTTGAGGTAATATGAGTAATTTAGAGTATACAAAAAATGCCTTAAAACATTTCAAAAATCCAAAATTCATAGGGAAGATAGAAAATGCTGATGCTGTTGGGCAAGTGGGCAATCCTAGTTGTGGGGATACAATGAGGGTTTATTTAAAAATTGGAGAGAAAAAGAATAAAGAAAAGTATATTCGAGATATAAAGTTTCAAACTATGGGCTGTGTTGCTGCAATAAGTTCAAGTGATGTTGTTTGCAAATTAGCAAAGGGAAAAACATTGAAAGAAGCCCTGAAAATAAATAAAAATGATATTTTAAGAGAACTTGGGGGGTTGCCTAATATAAAATATCACTGCAGTTTATTAGGCGAAGAAGCTTTGCTTAAAGCGATTGAAAATTTTGAAAAGAAGAAGCTTTAAAAACCCATAAAAACAACCAATAGAGTCACACTACATCGCAGAAACTCCTATTCTGAGAACATGCGCATCGGTAGTCGTTATTAAGTTAACAGACATGGAGATAAAGAAATGCCTACAAAAGAAAATTTCATAAAAGCATTGCAAGAAATAAGAAAGAAAGAGGGCGAGAAGCATAAACAAGTTAAGTTTGACCAAACTATAGACCTTATTATAAATCTCAGGGACTTTGATATCAAGAAAAATTCGGTAAATATTTTTGTAACTCTCCCTCACAAACTCGGGGACAAGAAAATTGCTGGATTTTTAGAAAAAAAATCCAATCTCATCGATACTATAACTAAAGTTGAATTTGACGAGTTCAAAGAAAAGAAGAAACTTAAAAGACTTGTCAAAGAATATGATTTCTTTATAGCCAATGCAAAACTCATGCCAGCTGTTGCTACAACTTTCGGCAGAGTATTAGGACCGGCTTCAAAAATGCCATCGCCGCAGCTCGGTGTTGTTATGACTGAAGACGAAAATGCAATAAAAAACATTCTTCAAAAAATAAACTCTGTTGTTAAAGTAAAAACAAAAGAGCCAAGCATAAAAGTTGCTATTGGAAAACAGAGCGAGAAGGATGAAAATCTTGCGGAAAATGCGCTGACTGTTTATAATGAAGTTTTTAAAAATCTTCCAAAACAAAAAGAAAATCTGAGAAATGTTTTAATTAAATTGACTATGGGTAAGCCTGCGAAGGTAGCGTTGTAAAATGGAAGAAAAAACAAAAAAGGCGCATGTATCTGAGGAAAAAATCAATGCTGTTAAAAATATAGCTGAAGAATTAAAACAAGCGCGCACTATTATGCTTGTTTCTATCAAGAGTCTTCCTTCTTCGCAATTGCAAAAAATAAAAAAAGACTTGAGAGGAAAAGCAGTGATAAGAGTCGCCAAGAAAAGCACATTAATACGAGCCATTGATGCTTCAGGAATTTCTGAATTAAATGAGATTAAAAAAAGCGTGCAGGAAGATTGCGCCTTGCTTCTTTCGAATGACGATGCCTTTGAGTTATCGGGTTGGTTTACTGAAAATAGAAATCCTATCGGAGCAAAAGAAGGCCAGATTGCTGAAGCAGACATAACTATTGAAGAAGGGCCTACTGACTTAGTTCCTGGACCTGTTATTTCTGAATTAGGCGCGCTTGGATTAGCAATCATGGTTGAAGATGGAAAGATTACTATAAGAAAATCTAAAGTTGCGGTAAAAAAAGGCGATAAAGTATCTGGACCTGCTGTTTCAATTTTCCAGAAACTTGGAATAAAACCATTTATGATTGGAATTAATCCTCTTGCTTTTTACGATTCCGTATCAAAAAAAGTTTATGTTGGAGTTAAAATTGATAAAAAGAAAATGCTTGAAGATTTCCTTTCTGCAAATGCAAGAGCAGTTGGATTTGCTGTGAACCGAGCTTATGTTTGCAAACAAACAATCGGCATGCTTTTAGCTAAGGCTAATGCGCATTTTAATGCTTTAAATAAAATTGCGAATAAAACTTAAATTAAACCAGGGAGAAAAATAAAAAACAAATGGAATACATATACGCAGCTCTTTTGTTGCACAGATTAGGAAAGCCAATAGATGATGCAGGCATAACTAAAGTTATGCAGGCAGCCGGCGCTACAGTAGATGAAGCGAAGGTAAAAACTCTAATTGCTAGCCTTGCTGGTGTGGACATAGAGAAAGAATTAGCTAATGCGTCTGTAATGGCTGCTGCTCCGGTTGCTGGGAATGCTCCGGTTGCTGAAGAGAAGAAAGAAGAAGTCAAAACAGAAGCGGCTGCTGAGGGCTTGAGTGCGCTCTTCGGTTAAATCAGCCGGACAATTTATATTTAACTTTTAGTCTAGCTGATTAGCAGAGTCAAAACTAGTTTTTGACTTCTTTTTGTAGATTTATTTGCAAAAAATGGTATAGTTATGAGGGTGTTTCGACACTCAGACGATTTCTGAGAAAATTAATATGAAAGAACAATCATTACAAGAGAGAATAGAAGATTTAAAATATCAGATTGGAAAGATAGATGGACACACTTTATTAGGAAATATTGGAAATAGGGTTTATAGTATTTTGGGCCTAACTTTATGCGCTATGGGAACTTATGGAGCTTCAGGAACACGACTTGCATCAGTTTTGCCAATTATTACCATGCCCTTTGCAATAGAAATGCTTGGAGATATTGCAACAGGAAAGCACCATTTTATTTCTTACAGATTACTAAAGATTCATCCTAAATATGAATTAGAAAGTATAATGAAACGATGATAAAAAATATAACAAGAAAAATCGGAAATTATTTTTTTGCTAGAGATATTTATCGGGCACATAAAGCTTATGATAATAAAGTGCGAGAGGCTGTTATGGGCAATAAAGAGCTTTATGCTTGTTTAAATGCCGACAAACGCCTAAAAAATGCTGAGGTTTTAGCTTGCTCTGCTTTTCCCAACATAATTGATTGTTTGGGTATTGGATTAGCTATTCATTATAATAATCCTTGGTTTGCAGCAGCAGGCGGATTAGTTGCAGAAGGTTGGAGAATCAGCTTAAGGCATAGCGCTAAAGAATCATTAAAAAATCTTAATAAAGGGCTTGATTTTATTATAGATGTTGAGGATTTAGCAGATAGAATGATGCATCATCTGGATATTCTTAAAGATAGACTGAAAAAAATTAATGATGAAGACAACGAAGGCGAAGAGTGGAAGAGCGGAAACTCGAGGAATTAAAAATTCTAAATCAATCATATATCTCAAAGACTATAAATGCTTTTAAACATTAAAAAGATGTTTTGCTATGGCTAATGACAGAAAGGTAATTGAACGAAATGGTCAAAATGTAATTTTATTTGAGCTCAATAACAGAGAAAGGGCGGATGTTGAAAGTTATCCTACGAGAGCAGAAAAAACAAAAAGGTTAATTCAATTAATCGCGCCAGATTTTATGGTAAGGAATGTTGAGGATACTGGAATGAATGTTATTGTGGGATTAGAACAGGAAATTAAAAAATATGATCTTGTTTTTGAGCAAGAAATCGAATTTTTAAAATCTTCTAAAGTGCCTCATTGGAGTGAAACTATAAATCCTGCTGCTAAAACTGTGGAAGGAATTGCATTAAAGGCTAATCTTAGTATGACTGATAAATTTATTGCAGATTTGGCTTTAGAATGCAATGGAAATAAAGGTTGGATGGGTCATATAAAAAGCTCAGCATTTCTTCCCAGTTGGCATGTTGGCGGCGGATATCGTAGTGATGCTCCTTATACGCCAATTCTAAATGCAATGCTAAATAATATGCCTATAGCTGCAGCGCAAACTGCGTATAACAAAAGAGGAAGACCCATTCTTTCGATTAGCGGTCATATCGAGATTTATTTATTTAATCCAACTAAAGACAGAGTAATGGAAGCTGCTAAAGATTTTAGAACATTTATTGATTATTCTAAAGAAGTTAAAGGAGATTTAATTGAAATTGCTGGATTAATTAATAGGGCAGATATGATTGAAGAATTAGAACCTCATAAAGGAAGCGGAAAGGCAAAAAAATTTGTTCAACAAGAAATTAACAGATTTTATGAAAAAGCTGATGAAATATTTTCGCATCTAAAACTTCCTGATTTCTCAAGATTGGCTAAAAAAACTCTTTATTCTACGAATACTGGCGGATATAGTTCAGAAACACACCAGTAAATCTTTAATCAATTATATCCTTCAAACAACAAATCTTTTTTAAGGCAGATTTATTTCTATTCACATGATTGCCTCTCCTGAAGAATTCGGCAAATGGGATTTAATAACATTAGATAAAAATTTAGAAGATTTGATTATAAAAGAGTATAATGGGAGAATGTTTGAAGAACAGCACGAAGTTGCTGAACTCTAGAGCGGAATTAAAATTTACGCTTTCTACCGGCTTGAGGAAGATTTTCTCAATGAATTTTTTGATTGTTATGGCAGGGATTTTCAATATTGGCTGATAGGCTCAGAAGGGACTGTAAATGAAGGAGAGTCTACTGTTTATTTTCCGATTTATCAGGAATGATGAAAAGTTAACTTTCCTGCCTCAGATTAACTTTAAAAACAAGAAAAAACCCATATAAACATGCCGCTGTGGGACAATGGTACTCCGATAGCCTTGAGCTGATATTGCACAAGAAAGCTATTTTCCGCAAGGATATCCCGGTTCGATTCCGGGCAGCGGCGTAAAAATAATATGGTAAAATTGACATATAGAGTTAAAGAAAAATCGAATATTCCCATAGGAATGGTTGACGTTCTTTACAGCAGAAGATATCAACCGCAACAAGATTCTTCTTATTGGCCAAAATTTTTAGCAGGTCTTAGAGATTTTGGCAAACTCTCTCCGCAAAAGATGGCTGCACAAATTGGAATAAAATCTGCACCGAGAGCTAAAGAATCGAGCTTGCCCACTGTCTGTGCTAGATGGACTTAAATGCTTAATGCCCAAGACTGGAAAGGACGTAGGGGAAAAAGAGTTTTGATACACTAAATATGACAAAACTGCATCTTGATGAAAAATGGCTTGAAGGAGATAAAGACACTTTAATCAAAAACATATCTAAAGTGGAAAGACTAATTCTTAAAAATCCTTTTTCTGAAAGAATGGTTTTTTTACTAGGACATCAGGAATTAGCTACTAAAAGGGTTCCTGCTGTTCTCGGCAATGAAAGCGAGCCTAATTGTATTGGGACCCTTCTTTGGATAGCAGGCCTTAGCAAATTGGACCATCCTTATCATGGATATGATTCTGAATTAGAACCTCATACTAAAGTTGAAGGAGATGATTGGGGGGATCTTTTTAGGGTTCATCCAGAAAGAAAGATTCCTGGAGCACTCGGCGTATCTTATGATTATAATGGCGATTGTCATACTGGAATTTATCTTGGAGAAGTAAAATCAACAGAGGTTCTTTTTGCACAGCACGGATTGGGCAAAAGATTCGGTATAGAAACTTCGAGATGTTATTCTAATCTCCGATATTATATTCCTAGAACATTAAGAAAAAATTAATTTTTATCCAAACAATTTATGCCAAAGCCTTCCGAAGAAACCTCGGTTTGCCTCGTCTTGAGCTGCGACTTTTGCTGCAAGTTCTTGATCGTCTATAACTTCATATTTTATGACTGGCTTTTCAATCATTTTTGGAGCAGTTGATGCAAGCTGCTGGTTTGCTAAATCCAGAGCTTTTTCCACGCTTGTCCTTGAATATCCCTGCTTCATAAGGGAGTATTTAAGAGAATCAGGAGTATATCCTTTAGAGAGATTCTTTTTAATATAATCTGCAAGCTGCTGATTTTGATTTACTGGATTTGGCATGTTATATTGTGTGCTGGAGGGTTTAAAAGTTTTTACTATGCTGAATGTATATTTTGAAGTAGTAAAAAGAAAGAGATTTTGGAGATGCTTCGCAAATCTTAGAACGATTAAATAATT
>ORJL011937976.1_pt1 | contig 41743 bp, 37 predicted proteins | sample 1779941 | NCBI WGS metagenome assembly ORJL01 (sample SAMEA104232317, study PRJEB22302) | groundwater metagenome | biome: forest; feature: aquifer; material: groundwater | place: USA | collected 2011-08-07 | depth 5.8 m | reverse complement strand
TTGCACTCCTGGGATGATCATGAGCGCCAAGGCGTTGTTGGCGGAGAAGCCGAAGCCGACGGAGCAAGAGGTGAGAGTGGGAATCAGCGGCAACCTGTGCCGGTGCACGGGGTATGTCAAGATAGTTGAAGCCATCCTGGCGGCTTCGGGCCAGGCCTAGCTTTTGTCATTCCCGTGACTAGTGGAAGAATCCCCCTTGATCCCCCTTTGGAAAAGGGGGAGAGTATGGAACAGGCATCCTTGCCTGTTCACTCGACAGGCAGGGATGCCTGTCGTACCAGAGAGTTCGTCATTCCGGCGAAGGCCGGAATCCAGGCGGAATCGCGGCGAACGGTGACTCGCCGTACCTGCGCAGGCACGGAGGCCTGCGGTACCACTTGGAGGGAACCTAGGTCCGGGGTGGGGAATCTTGGAATCTGTAATCTTAGAATCTTAGAATCTGCAATCTGTTAACCGTAGGAGAGTCCTATGCCAGAATATTCCGTACTTGGCAAACGCCTGCCCCGCACCGACTCTATACCCAAGACCACCGGCGAGGGGAAATTTGCCGCCGACCTGACCTTACCCGGGATGCTCTGGGGGAAGATGCTGAGAAGCCCCCATGCCCACGCGAAGATTTTGAACATAGACACCAGCCGGGCCAAGCGGCTGCCGGGGGTACGGGCCGTCATTACGGGCAAGGACCTCGGCGGATTCACGTACGGGTTCATTCCCACCACTCGTGACGAGTCGCCCCTTTGTCCCGACCGTGTCAGATTCTTTGGAGAGGAAATGGCTGCCGTGGCCGCCATCGATGAAGACACCGCTGAGGAAGCCTGCTCCCTCATCAAGGTGGAATACGAGCCCCTGCCGGCGGTATTCGATCCCGAGGAAGCCCTCAAGCCAGGCGCCCCCCAGGTCCACGACCATGCGCCTGACAACATAAGCTTGCACTACAAGATGAACTTCGGGGACATAGAAAAGGGATTCGCCGAGTCTGATTACATTCAGGAAGATCGGTTCAAGACGCCCCGCGTGTATCATGGGATGCTGGAACCCCATGCCACGCTGGCCAGGTGGGAGTCCACCGGGGACCTGACGGTGTGGGCCTCCAAACAGAGCCCCTATTTCATGTACCGAATCTTCGCCGCTGCTTTCAACCTGCCGCAGCACCGCGTCAGGATCATCCAGCCCTACATCGGCGCCGGCTATGGCGCCAAGAACGACGCCTTCCCCCTGGACTTCGCCGCCGTCGTCCTGGCCAAACAGACGGGAAAGCCGGTTAAGATCGTCTACTCCCAGAATGAAATGATCATTTCCAGCCGCCGAAGGTTGCCGTTTATCATAGACATCAAAACCGGGGTCAAGAAAGATGGCACCATCATGGCCCAGGACATCCGGGCTATCGGCGACGGCGGCGCCTACACGCTGATCGGCCCCATTACCATGTATCTGGCCGGCGCGCTCAAGACACTGCCCTACAAGATACTGAATTACCGGTACGACGGGATACGGGCTTACACTAACTTGCCGGGCTGCTCGGCGCAACGCGGGCACGGCATAGGTCATACCCACTTTGCCGGCGAGGTGCAACTCGATATGATTGCCGAGGCCATCGGAATGGACCCGCTGGAGATCAGGAAGAAAAACATCGTGGGCCCCGGCTACGTAACTCCCAACCTCCTGAAGGTCGGCAGTTGCGGCTTGGAGGAATGTCTCGAGAAGGTGGAAGTTGCCACCGATTTCAAGAAGAGGTATAAGAACCCGAAGATCGAGGGAAACATCGCCACCGGCATCGGCGTTTCGGCTACCTCCTTCATTTCAGGGATGAGAATTCGCGGACATGCCGCCTGCGCCTGCACCGTCAAAGTCCACGAGGATGCCACTGTCAGTTTGCTCACCGGCGCCACCGACGCCGGGCAGGGTTCGGATACCGTCCTGGCCATGATCGTTGCCGAAGAACTGGGAGTCAGCCTGGACGACGTCAACATCAGCTTGCTCGATACCCAGATGACCCCGGCGGACCCCGGCACCTACTCCAGCCGCGTTACCACCTGCGCCGGCCCCGCCGCCACACTGGCTGCCCGGGACGCCAAAGCACAGATGGCGGAAGTGGCGGCCGAGATGCTGAACACGACCCCCAACGACGTGACCTTCAAGGACCACAAGGTCTTTGTCACCAGCAATCCCCGGAAGGAAATGTCCATCAAGAGGCTGACCAGGGCCATCGTGGGACACGGACTCGGCAAAGTCATCCTCGGCAGGGGGTACTATGGGCTCAACGTGGATGTCCCGGACTTCGAAACGGGTATGGGGAACATATCGCCGTGCTACAGCTTCGGCGCCCAGGTATCTGAAGTCAGAGTTGACCTGGAAACCGGCAAGGTGGACTATTACGACACCACGGCCGCTCACGATTGCGGCTTTGCTTTGAACCCGATGCTGGTCGAGAGCCAGGTGGACGGCCAGATCTCGGAGGCCCAGGGGCAGACCATGTTCGAGAGCTTTGCCATCGACCCCAAGACCGGGCGGACGATCAACACTTTCCAGGACTACAAGATGCCGCGGTGCGCCGATACCCCCAAAATAAACAGAATACCTGTTGAAACCATCGACCCGGAAGGTCCGTATGGCGCCAAGGAAGCCAGCGAATCTCTCATGATTTCGACCTATCCTTCCATCGTCAGCGCCATCCACAACGCCACCGGAGTCTGGATCAAAGACCTGATCGTGACGCCCCAGAAGGTGCTTAAGGCGATCAAAGAGCAAAAAGGCAAGACCGCGGCGAAGTAAGGGCAGCCAGGGTGTTTCCATTGCCCGGAGAGTAGCCCAAACCGTAGGGGCAAGGCATGCCTTGCCCGACTGGATTCCGGCTCCCCGCTTTCGCGAGGACGGGCTTCGCCGGAATGACAATCAGTGAGTAAGGCGGCTGTCACCCTGAGCCGTTTTCTGTCGTCCTGAGCGGAGGCGAAGGACCTTTCGGGCGGGGTGGCCGCCACCCCGGAAAGATTCCTTGCCCAGCGCTCGGGATAACATTTGGCGGGCGCTCATATCGTAGCGGCGACCCGGTGGGTCGCCCGTCTGCCGGGCGGTTTCCGATGCAGCGGCGTTACATAACACATGCTGATGATTAACCGAACACCCTTTGTCTCCGCCATCATCCTCGCCGCCGGCCAGTCCAAACGTTTGGGCCGGACCAAGCAACTCCTCGTCTATCAGGGCAAGACCCTCATCGAATGGGCTGTGGACACTGTCCTCGCTTCAAGCGTGGGCGAGACCATCGTTGTGATCGGGCATGAGGCCGAATCCATCAAAGCCGTTCTCAAAGACAAGCCGGTGAAACTTGTCTTCAACCCGGACTATGCTCGGGGTATGAGCACTTCTCTGAAAGCGGGCATAGGCAAAGTGTCTTCTGAAGCCCACGGTGTCCTTATCATGCTAGGGGACCAGCCCGGACTCACCCCCGTCATCATCAACGAGCTCATTGCCGCTTTCGAAGCTGGGAAAGGCGGCATCATCGTTCCCGTGTACCAGGGCCGGCGTGGGAACCCCGTGCTTTTGGGCGTTAAGTATAAGCCCGAGTTGATGGCGTTGTCCGGGGACGTGGGCGCCCGGCAGGTACTGGCGGCCCATCCGGAGGACGTGCACGAGGTTGAAGTAGCATCTAATGGAATCCTGCAAGACGTGGATACCGAAGAAGAATTCCGGCGCCTCGGCGAGCGGACAATGGGGAACAAAGGGTAAACGGCTTTAGAGTTCTGACACGCCCAACAAACCGAGTGAGATAAGATGGAAAAGATGGACACCAGTCATTGTGAGGGTCTATGGGCTCTATTTGGAGACGAGACAATGCACACCAGCCAGCTCAAAAGCTTGCCTCGCCGACTCGAGTGCCTCAATGGTCGCGCTGGGCACCTGTGCCAGGCAGTACACTCTGTCCAAGGCTTCGTATTTGCCCATGCCAAGGCGATGATAAGGCATGAGTTCGATGGAACCCTCCCCGTGCAGCAACCCTTTAAGAAATGCGGCAGTTGCTTTGATGTTTTTCCCGCCGTCGTTCAAGCCAGGAATCAACGGCATGCGAAATCGGACTCTTGAAGGGACCGCCGCCGCGATGCGAGCATTGCTCAAGACCAGATCGTTCGGCTGGCCGGTTAACTGGCGGTGTCTTTCTGTATCCATGTTCTTGAGGTCAAACAATACCAGGTCAGTGAATTCCAGTACCTCCCTGAGCGCTGCTGACGGGGCGAAGCCGCACGTCTCGATGGCCGTGGAAATCCCCGCTTCCCTGCAAAGCTTGAAGAGGGCTGCCACAAAGGCCGGCTGGCGCAAGGGTTCACCGCCGGAGACGGTCACCCCTCCATCCGGTGCAAAGAAGTCCTTGTCCCGGAGTACCTCCCGGAACACCTCCTCCAGCGAGCGTCTTTTCCCGTAAACAGCAAGAGCTTCGGGAACACATGCAGGTATGCAGTCGCCGCATGCATCGCAATGCACGCGGTCTATCCTTGGCATGCCGTCCGAAGCGATTGCGATAGCCTGCTTCCTGCATGCCGGCACACATTTGCCGCACTGGCTGCAATTCACCCTGGCAAGTCCAAGTTCGGGTGCCTGGTCAATAGACTCGGGGTTGTCACACCATTGGCAGTGTAAGTTGCACCCTTTCAGGAAAACTGTTGTCCTTATTCCCGGGCCATCATGGAGACAGAAGCGCTGAATATTGAATACTACGGCTTCGATCTCTTTCACCTCGATGGGCTTAAACCCCCGCCAGACTGTGTTCGGTCCGCTCGATCAACTCGTCCTGAACTTCAGCGCTGAGGTTCACAAAATAGGCACTGTAGCCACCCACCCTGACTATGAGGTCCCGATGTGTTTCGGGGTTCCGTTTGGCATCCCTGAGTATCTTGGCATCCAGAATGTTGTACTGGATGTAGTTGCCCCCTCTTTTCAGGAAATTCTCCGTAAGCCCAGCCACCTTGTCACGCAGCTCAACACTTGTCAGGAAAGGCGCCGGAAACTTCAAGGTCAGAACGGATGCGGTTGACTCCTTATGGTCCGCTTTCAATGCGGAATTCAGCAAAGCGGTGGGGCCATTCCGGTCCATCCCCTGCATGGCTGACAGCGAACCATCAGCCAGAGCCTCTCCCGCCTTGCGGCCATTGGGAAGAGCCGCCAACCGGCTGCCTGCCATATAGTGCCAGGCTGACCCGTTGCGGTTAATTGCATAAGGCTGGCCAAAGACGTTCTTCTCAGAAGTAATGACCTCAGCGCTGAACTTGGCCACGTCACGGGCCATTAGATCCGGTTCATCTGTATCATTGCCATATTTGGGGGCCGCCAGGCAAAGCTTTCTTATGGCTTCCCCCTTGTCGCCGTCGAAGTTGGTATCCAGGGCCTCCAGAAGTTCTCCCATGCTGACTCTCTTGTCGTCATATACCAATTTCTTGACGGCCATGAGGGAGTCTGCGGCGGGTATGAAGCCCCTGTCTCTAACAAGCCAGAAATCATAATGGAAGTGACCGCCCGCAAAGAAATCTCGGCCTTTCTCCAGGCAACCGCTCTTCAGGGCGGAGGTCAATGGCGCCCGGTGTGAGGCTATCAGTACCCGGTCTATGCAGCGGTCATGCCACAGTTGTTTTCGCACTACATACGCGTATTGTTTCTTGTAAGCGTCATAGAACGCCTCAAAAGTGACAAACTGTCGCGGGTCACCGGTGTGAGCACCGATCTGCTTCCCCGTCTTTGAGGCTTTCCCGTCGTGCAGCGCCAGGTCAATGCACAGAGGTGCATTGGTGAAGGTTTGCGTCAAGGTGGCCGTCCTGTCCCATGGTTCAACTCGTGCGCAACCGGTGGTCTGGAAGTAGTTCGCGGTCTCCTGCGGGATACCCCGTTCGGTCATGTAACGAATAATGTGCTCTGCGTTCTGGAACTGGGGCACCCCTCCCCCAACACGAAGGTTAGTCTCCAGGGCCTTGCGCATCAGCCATGCGGGGGTTTGTCTGTGCCAGCGGATGACCAGGTGGGGCTCGATATACTTTATCTCGCCCATGACGTGCAAAATGAGGTAGGACAATTCGTTGCTGGCGTCTTCACCCTGTCGGTTCGGCCCACCCAGACCAATGCTGGAATTCGGACCCTTCTGTTTGTGCTCACGGCGAACGATGTCCATTACCCTTTCGCTCAGGTTCAAATGCAGAAAGAGGTCGCTAATCAGTTCAGCCGCCTTCTGGAGGGTGAGCCGGCCCTCCTCTAAGTCTCTCTTGAAGAAGGGGTAGAGATACTGGTCAAGCAGCCCGACACTCTGGGGGACTACGTTGGCTGTCTGCATTTTCATGGCCAGTCGAATCATCACGATACTCTGAAGGGCCTCCCGGAAGTTTCGCGCCGGGTATTCGGGCACCCTCTGGCACACCTCGGAAATCTCCTCGAGTTCAGCACGCCGCTCGGGGTCCTTTTCCAATGCGGCCATCTCCCTGGCCAATTTGGAATATCGCTGGCTTAGAGTGATCGTTGCCTTGAGGACAATGATGGCGGCTTGCCAGAAGTCGATCTTCTCGACATCATCGTCGCCGCTGTCAACAAACTCTTTCATACGTCTTTCAATGCCGGCAATGATGCTACCGAGACCCTCGTTGACCAGCTTTTCGTTGTTGAAAGTCTGACCGGGCTGGTTCGAAGTGTTGGAGCTCAGAGTACCTGCTGCCACCAGATCATCATACCAACTGCCGAAAATCTCTTTTGACACTCTCTTGGTTTTGTCTGATGTCGTCTTACCTTTCCAGTATTCCACAGCTTCCTTAAGGATGGCCCAATCTTCCGGGCTGACGATGCCTCTTTCGACAGGACCCCCCAGAGTTAAGGTCCCCGGCTTTTCCTTCAAGAGCGGGATCATGAAGGTGGAGTCGTGATCAATTTGGGGGTTGGTACCCCTGAAATACTTGGTTTCACTGCTCACCAGCATCTGACCGGGGAATATCACCACTGGCATCCCTTCCACGACTTTCTTCATAATCTTGGCAAACCGTATGTCAAGGGGTTCGCCCTCTGTTTCCTTGTGGGCCTCCATAGCCAACTTCGCCCGTTCACCGGCTATCCCCGGCTTGCCAAGCGATTGCTCTTTAAGGTGGAAGGCCCTCTGGCTCAGTTTCAAACCGTCTATCGCTTCCAATAGCTGCATATTCACGTTAGTTTTTCCAGCGATGTTTTCCATGTTCGTTCCTTTTCGGTCTAGCTTTCGTGCCCTTTTGCAGCTTCCCTGCTCTTGGCGAACTGCTTCTCACAAGATACTCTATCCATGGCTCTGATGTCCATGACGTTGGTCAGTCACAAAGGAGGGACCCTGTTCCAGACTCAGCATCGTCCCGTCTATCCCGAACCGCAATGTCAGCGATTATAACATCTGCACACCACAGAGTACAGTAATAATTTCACCACCGCATATAGGGTTTTCTCGTGAAGAGCGTGCTCGAAGAAGACAGGGTTATGAAAAACCCCGGAGGCAAAATTCGCGAACAATTGCACCGGGCTAAACTGGAAGGCGCGGAGGCGGTGTTTAGACACGGTCTCAAACCTTGTTTCTTTGACAGCTTGGATTACATGCCGGTGTTTGCGGTGTTGCATCAGAGAGTTGGACCCCGAACATTGCGCCACCTGTACAAAGCCGGTTCGAATTCTCTCTATTTTCTGATTGACCAGTGTCATGGACATCCGGGGCAGGGCAGCATATGCTTTCCTGAAAAGGGAATGACAATGTCATACTACAAAGACTTGCGGCAGCATATCGCGGCCCTGGAGCTAAGGGGGAAGTTGGTCCGTGTCCAGGAGCCCATCAACAAGGATACGGAATTGCATCCACTGGTGCGTCTGCAATTTCGAGGCTTGCCGGAAGAGGCCAGGAAGGGTTTCCTGTTTGAGAACGTGGTAGACGCCCGGGGACGAAAGTACGATATCCCGGTGGCGGTCGCGGTCCACGCGGCCTCGCGGGAAATATACGCCATCGCCATGGGGTGCCGACCGGAGGAGATCGTGGAGAAGTGGGCTCAGGCTGAGTTGCACCCCGTGGAGCCAGTGCTGCTCGATCATGGGCCGGTGTACGATGAGATTCACCGGGGCACCGCCCTGCTTGAACATGGCGGTCTGGGTGAGTTCCCAGTACCCATTTCCACCCCGGGGTTTGATAACGCCCCGTACTTGACCGCGGCCAACTTTGTCAGCAAGGATCCGGAAACGGGCATTCGAAACGTGGGAAACTATCGCGCTATGGTGAAGAGCCCGACCCGCCTGGGCATTTGCGCCCTGGCCACCAAACACTTCCGCACGCACTGGGAGAAGCGCCGGGCTCGGGGCCAGGCTATGGAGGCCGCCGTGGTCTTGGGGGCATCCCCCAATTTCGGCCTCGTGGCCACGGCAAGATTGCCTTACGGGACCGACGAATATGCCGTGGCCGGAGGCATCGCCGGCGGCCCCCTGGAACTGGTTAAATGCCTCACCGTCAATCTCGAGGTGCCCGCCACTGCCGAAATAGTCATTGAAGGCATCGTTCCCACGGATAGCGTGGAGAGAGAAGGCCCTTTCGGCGAGTATACCGGGTATCAGGGGCTGGAGCAGTTCAACCCGTTTCTTGAAGTGACTTGCATCATGCATCGCCGGAAACCTGTCTTCAATGCTTTCATCAGCCAGTTCCCGCCGAGCGAGAGTACCAAGCTCCAGAATATTGCTTCCGAAGGGGTGCTGTACAAATTCCTAAAGCACGACTGCAATATCCCTGGCATTGTCGACGTTGCGGTATATGAAGTCAGCGGCAGCGCCGGCCAGTGGATCGTAATCAGAATGCGCAAGAGCCATCCTTCTCAAGCATGGCAGGCACTGAATGCCGTCCATGGGGTCAGCCCGGGGCAGGGGAAGTTCACCGTTGTTGTCGACGAGGACGTCGACCCGTGGGACCCTGAATCGGTAATTTGGGCCATGAGCTACCGGGTGCAGCCGCACCGGGACGTCAGGGTGGTCCAGGGCAAAGTGGGGGGTCTCGACCCTTCCACCGCGCCTTCGTCCGAGCGGGACCGGCGTTACCCCGGCGTCACCGGATGTTCGGCCATGCTAATCGATGCCACGCGTAAGTGGGCATACCCACCAACCTCATTGCCCAAGAAAGAGTTCATGGAGCGGGCCATCCGGATATGGGAGCAGTTGGGGCTACCGGCGGTGAGGCCCAGGATGCCCTGGTACGGGGTGTCCTTTGGCAACTGGACGGCCGAGTACGAGGAAGAAGCTGCCCTGGCCCTTGAGGGCGGGCACTACGTGACCGGCGAAAAGCTGGCCCGACAGCGCAAACGAACTGCTATGACACTATGCGACACGGATAACTTCCCGTGCATTTGAACCATGCAACGGAAGAAAGGTATAATATGGCCACGGACAAACAATCTGGGTGGACAGAAGAAGCCGAAGTAGTTGTTGTAGGTTACGGTGGCGCCGGAGGAGTTACTGCAATTGCTGCTCACGACGCCGGGGCAAAGGTGCTCATTCTGGAGAAACAGCCCAACGATACACCAACAGAAACAAGGCATACCCCTAATACACGTATGGCTGGCGGCGGGGGATGGTTCTGGCCCACGGATGTAAAAAGGACGACTCAATATATGGAAGGGTTGGCCAGGATTTCCAACGAGACGCTGGATCCTGAGCGCAAGGAACTGTTTTCAGTTTTAGCTGAACATTTGGTGAGCAATTTTGATTGGATTTGCGGGATAGGCGTTCCTCACGGAGGGGATGAGAGCCTGGGCCAGAGAGATAAGCGCGCATGGCATACGGAAGATAACTCGACGAGGGTCGTCGATGGGAGGGTCTTCAACTCTGACTTTCCTGAGCTTCCGGGATCCGAGTGCTCCAGTTTGATTTATCCCAGGCCTTCAGGCAAGTACCGCGGCGGCGCAGCGTTCTTTAAGCATTTGTCGGAGGCTGTCCAGAAACGGAAGATTCCGATAATGTGGGAGACTCCGGCCGCGCACCTGATTACGCAAAACGGAGAAGTTCGGGGTGTGGCGGCCGTGAGTGGAGGCAAAGAGGTAAGGATAAAGGCAAGTCGCGCCGTGGTGCTCACCTGTGGCGGTTTCGAATTCAATGATTGGATGAAGGAAAATTACCTCCCGCTCACCCCTGTCCACTTTTATGGAAACCCGGGGAACACAGGGGATGGCGTTTCGATGGCTATGGAGGTAGGTGCTAATCTGACCCATATGAGCAAAGTATCCTGGCGCGTCGCCATGAAATTTCCCGATTTCCCCATTGCTTTCACCACGCAACACCACTCCGCCACAATCTTTGTCGACAAGAGAGGCAGGAGGTTTACCAACGAGAGAATCAAGCTGCATAGTCTGGGCTATGAGCTTACCAACTATGACTGTTACGCCTTATGCTATCCCAAGGTGCCATGCTACTGGATTATGGATGAGAAGCGCAGAGCACGGGGGCCGTTGGCTAGCGGCGGGGGTGCCAGTAATCCTCCGGGAGGAGTCATGGGCACTTCCTTCTATAACTGGAGTGCAGATAACAAAGACGAGATAAACAGGGGATGGCTCCTGAAAGCAAACACCATAGAAGAGATGGCCGGCAAGATCCTGGCAGACCCTGACAATAATGGCTTGATGAGCCCTTCCGCGCTGCGGGATACGATCAAACAGTATAACGACTATTGCCGTAAGGGTGAAGACCGTGATTTCAACAAACCGAGGGAATTTCTTCAGCCCATTCAAGACCCGCCCTACTATTTCGTCAAACTCTGGCCTGGCGGCCCGAATACCCAGGGAGGACCGAAGCGCAATGCGAGAGGACAGGTAATGCGTGTCGATAATACTCCGATCGGTCGATTGTACTCGGCCGGTGAGTTGGGCTCGATATGGGGGATGCTCTATCAGGCCGGCGGCAACACTGCCGAGGCTATTGCTTTTGGACGAATATCCGGCGTCAACGCGGCATCTGAAAAGGTCTGGAAATAACTTCCAGGTCTCTTTTGATATTTCGAGTTCCGGTAGAATCAAAAAAGGAGATGAAAGATCCGATGAACCGTAAGTTGTCCCTGGTAATAATAATGGCCTTGGTTGCTGTCCTGGTGGCGTGCGTTCGCTCCGCGACACCCTCACCCACCGCGGTACCTTCACCAGCGGTCAAGTCCACTGAAAAGAGTGCGCAGAGTGCAGCCTGGCAGGGCGATTGGGACAAGCTGCTTAAAGACGCAAGGAGCGAAGGGGTACTCAACCTGTGGGTTGGAGGTTCGGGCAGGGAGGAAATTAGAACCAATATCGCCAGGACTTTCAAGGAAAAGTTTGGCGTGGATACCGAGTGGGAGACCGGTCAGGGTTCAGACGTCGTGACAAAACTGAAGGCGCAAAGAAATGCGGGGCTCTATAATGCGGACATCCTGATGCTGGGCCTAAACACTTATTACACAAGTGAACTCAAACCGATAACGGACCCCATGGAGCCCCTGCTGATTCTGCCTGAGGTTAAGGATCCCAGAAATTTCTTTGCAGGCAAACTTCCCTGGGGGGACCCGGACACCCATGTTCTCGCGTTCGGCATGGGCCCCACGTCGATCCCGGTTATCAATACTGACCTGGTCAAGAAGGGGGAGATCTCAAGCATTAAAGACTTTTTGAACCCGAAATGGAAGGGAAAGATCATCTACTTTGATTCCCGGACCAGTGGCCCGGGCGTATATTGGTATCGCATGGTCCTCAAAAACGTTTTCCCGACTGAGGAGGAAGGTAGAGCATATTTTAGAGAGCTCGCAAAGAATGCGGAGTCCAACACCAGGGACTACCGCCTGATGACTGAAGGCATAGCCAGAGGAAAATATGCTATAGGCTTGGGCATGGTGATGGAACAACCCCTCGACTTTATGAAGAACGGCGCCCACATCGACCTGCTCGACACCCCTGAACCGCGAAGAGTGAGTAACAACTGGGCCGTTATCAACACCTTCAAGAACCGGCCTCACCCCGCAGCCACTCAACTCTTTATTAACTGGGTCCTCAGCAAAGAAGGCCTCACCCAAGTCTCAAACATTTCCATGATGGGCACCACCAGGGTTGATATACCCACCCCTCCGGGCTTGCACCCACTACTGATGCCTCGCAAAGGTGACTACGTGTCCGATCCCGCGGAATCGCAAGAAACCGACAAATATATAAAGATGATCAAAGAGGACTTTGCCACCCTTTACCAGTAGACCAAAGAGAAGAATGATCGAGAAAGAGAAGAATTCACTTACCCTCGTTGCCGTGGGTGACATAGTACTTGCCAAGAAAGACCAAGCGTCTACTTTTGCCAGGGCTGCCCCCATTCTCAAGAACGCGGATATAGCCTTCTTTGACTGCGAGACTTGCTACGCAACGGTGGGATCCCCCAACATGTATACAGCGACGCCTCACGATCCCGCCAAAATGCTCCCGCTGGCATCCGCTGGTTTCAATGTTTGTACTTTAGCAAACAACCACACTCAAGACTGGGGTGTAGATGCAATTGTGGAGTGCAGGGAGCGTCTGGAAGCCATGGGGATCGCTGTTTGTGGCGCTGGTCGCAACCTGGCGGAAGCCAGAAAGCCCGCTATAGTGGAGCGCAACGGTGTAAAAGTGGCCTTCCTTGGCTTTTCATGCGTGGGGCCGAACGGATTTATGGCCGAAGATAACAAGCCCGGCGTGGCGATGGTTAGAGTACATACCCTGTACGAACAATTAGACTTCCAACCCGGAACCCCGCCGACGATCATTACCTTCGCCTACAAAGAAGATTTGCAGCAAATGGTTGGGGATATCAGGAAAGCTAAGGAGGAGTCTGACATTGTGGTAGTCGCCCCACATTGGGGTCTGCACCATACACCGGTGCTGATCCCCGACTATGACTACGAAGTCGGACACGCGGCAATAGATGCGGGTGCTGATTTGGTTGTTGGCGATCACCCTCACATTCTCAAGGGTATCGAGGTCTACAAAGGAAAGGTCATCATGCACGCTGTGGCGAACTTTGCCATGGAAGTGCGTTTCCCCGAGAAAGAAGGCGGGCCGCGCCAGATGAGGCTAAAATCCCACCAGAAGGCTATGCACAGGCTCTATGGCCCACCGGACCCTAATGAGATGACAAAATCGCTCATACTTAAGTGCGTAATTTCGGATAAGAAGATACAGAAAGTCTCGTATATCCCCGTTATGCTGGAGCAATGGACCAATCCTGAACCTCTAACCAGGAACGACAAAAGGGCACAGGACGTATTCGAGTACGTTGGATATATCAGCCGGGCTGTTGGGCTCGACACAAGATTCACCTGGGAGGGCGACGAAGTGGTGATCAATCCAGATTCCCAGGGTGCAGTGTAGATGCTGCTTCGCCATGAGTCGGTTCGGGGACGGGTTCGCCAGGCGACGAGCGCTAAAAATGTCGGGCCTATATAGGGCGCTCTGGACAAGTTATTTCCCCATAGCTGCGCCTTCCTAGCCGTGCATTGAGCAATATGGACATGAATTCCTTGGTACAATTCGTTGATCTAAGGGCCAAAAGAGGTCTGAAATGAGTAAATCGCTGGACTATGACGTCATTGTAGTGGGCGCCGGCAGTGCGGCGCTCACCGCTGCTATTTCGGCACGCAATCAAAGAGCCAGCGTTGTCGTTCTTGAAAAGAGTCCTCGGGAATCAAGGGGCGGAAACTGCAGTTTCACCGGTGGAGGTTATAGATTCTGGCACAAAGGTCTTGCGGAGATTCTTGAGTTCCTACCGGATCTCTCGGAGGAAGAACGCCAATCGGTCATCATCCCGGAGTACACGGCAGATGACTGGTACAACAAACTGCTCCAGCTCTCTGAGGGGCGGGCAGACCCCCGGTTGTCAGAACTGCTGGTGACAGAATCGAACCCGACCGTCAAATGGTTAAGAGACCAGGGCCTAACATTTGGGCTAAATATGAACACGGCATTTCGCCTGGGAGACCGGTTCGGGTGGAGGGCCGACGGCATAGCTTTGCACGTGAAGGGCGGCGGAAAGGGGCTTTTGGACCAGCTTTGTGAGATTGCTGAGAACAAAGGCATAGAATTGCTCTACGAAACAAAGGCAGTAAAGCTAATCCTTGATTCCAAAGGCAACGTATGCGGTGTCAAGGTTAAGGGCAAAGAAGGAATCAGGGATATTGCGAGCAAGGCGGTGGTTCTAGCCTGTGGTGGATTCGAATCCAACCGGGAATGGCGCGCGAAGTATTTGGGGCCGGGCTGGGACCTGGTCAGGCCGAGGGGCACAAAATACAATACAGGTGACGGCTTGAGAATGGCCCTGGACATAGGAGCTCAGCCGGCGGGCCACTGGTCGGGATGCCATGCGATTGGCATTGATTGCGATTATGCAAGAGTACCCGAAGGTGAAGACATCCCTCTGATTATTAACCGGAGAGACTGCCTTTTGGGGGTGACCGTAAACGTTGACGGTGTGAGGTTTATGGACGAGGGAAAGGATCTTCGGAATTATATGTACGCCACGGTAGGGCGACAAATCGTTCAGCAGCCGGAAGGGATGGCCTGGCAAATATTCGACGCCAAAGTCGTTGACCGTCTTGACTCGGACTATCACAATGCTCCGGCCATAACGGCGGACTCGATAGATGATCTGGCCGCAAAATTACGGACGCCAGCCCTGACCACGACCATAAAGACGTTCAATGCCGCGGTGCAGGCCCAAATACCGCTGGATTATGACGTTCTGGATGGGAGAAAGACAGTCGGAATTACCCCACCCAAGTCCAATTGGGCGCAGAAGATCGACCAGCCGCCGTTTGCAGCGTATGGGGTGGGCTGCGGTCTCACCTTTACCTACGGCGGACTAAAAATCAATAAACGGGCCCAGGTGCTCGATAAAGAAGATGAGGCAATCCCGGGCCTGTATGCGACAGGGGAAATAGTAGGTTATTGGCACCAGATTTATACCGGTGCAGGTGGTGTGACGTTAGGGGCGGTGTTTGGGCGCATCGCCGGGGCCAACGCCGCGGGAGAACAGATGGCATGAAGACCATCGTTTGCGTCAAGGCAGTGCCGGGGCTGGTTAGCCGGATGCGACTGGCGAAGACCCAGGACAGGATTGAATACGAAAGCGCTTCCGTAGTTATCAACGAGGCCGATGACTATGCTCTGGAAAGCGCCTTTGCCCTGCGAAAGGAATTTGGTGGTACGGTAACTGTGATGACCGTCGGCACCCTATCGGCCCAGCAGGTCCTGTACCTTGGATTGGCCAAAGGCGCTGACGGGGCAATCAGGATTGGCGCAGACCTCGTCGACCCTGCCTGCGTTTCCAGAGTTCTGGCAGAGGCCATCAAGACAGCCGGTTATGACCTGGTCCTTACCGGCATGGAGTCCAGCGACAGCATGGCGGCGCAGGTTGGAGGGCTAATTGCTGGAAGGCTAGGCTCGCCCTTTGCCTATGGGGTCGTTGAAATAAGGCGAGGCGAGCGTCCCGGAACCGTCAAGGTGACTAAGGAAGTAGGAGGCGGCATCAAGCAAATACTGGAAATGTCGCTGCCGGCTGTGCTTGGCATCCAATCGGGTATCGCCACACTTACTTCCGTACCCTTCAAGAAGGTCATGGAGGCCCGCTCCAAACCGGTGCAGACACTGACCCTCAGTGCACTTCACATTAACGAGAAAGACCTGGAAGAGGCCAGGAAGTTCAAGATATTATGCGTTTTTCCTCCGCCTCAGCGCGGCGGCGCCGAGCTAATTCAAGGGGATCCTGTCGAAATAGGGCGGCGGCTCAGTGAAAAGATTAAGGAGGCGCTGCGATGACGGCAGAGGGCGGTGTCCTGGTGCTAGCCGAGCACAAGAACGGCGAATTGGACGGGATCACCCTCCAACTGCTGAGTAAAGGGCGGCAACTGGCGGACACATTGGGCATGCCACTGGAAGTCCTTGTGTTGGGGAACAAACCCGAAAGCGTGACTCGAACCCTCCTTAACGGGGTAGCAGATGTACTACTGCTCGCGGAGCACCCTCTGCTTGACCCGTACAACCCGGAGGTCTATTGCTCAGTGGTCGCCGACTTGGTGAAAAATAGCAACCCCCGGGTGTTCTTGATCGGCCACACCTTCCTGGGCATGGAAATCGGGCCGGCCATTTCGGCCAAATTGGGAATCAACGCGTTCACGAATTGCGTAGACGTCGAATCGTCGGATGGTATCCTCACCGTCACGCGGCCCTTCTTCAATGGGACCGTCCACGCCAAATTGCAGATCGAGGGACCAGGTCCTCACATGGTCAGCTTGCAGAAGGGCGGGCTACCGAAGAGGAGCGTTTCCGGCAGGACCACGAAAGTAGTGACGGTCCCGGTTCAAATTGACCAGAATTCTCTCCGGACCAGGGTGATAGGCTATGTCGAAGCTAGCACGGCTGGAATTGATGTTACCAAGGCCGATATTGTCGTGGCGGTCGGGCGGGGCATTGGAGGGAAAGCCAATATCAAGCTAGTGGAGGACCTGGCCAAGGCCATGGGAGGGGTAGTTGCCTGCAGCCGCCCCGTGGCAGATTTGGGCTGGCTCCCCCAGGAGCACCTTGTCGGCATGTCAGGGAGGACTGTCAAACCCAGGGTTTATCTGGCGTGCGGTCTCTCCGGAGCCAGCCAGCACGTAGCCGGGATGATCGAGTCGCAGCTCATTATTGCCATAAATAAAGACCGGAGCGCGCCCATCTTCCAGGTTGCCCACTGCGGAGTGGTGGAAGACCTGTTCAAAATTGTCGGTCATATCTCTGTGAAATAGTTTTGCCCCGAAAGCAAGAGAAGGATATTATGCTTATTCTTGGCAATGATGACATACGACAGGTTCTCACTATGAAAATGGCCCTGGAGGCTCTCGAAGGCATCTACCGGGACCTGGCCAAAGGCGAGGCCGACCAGCGGCGTCGCATGGACTTTTTCATCCCAACGGAGCGCACCGATGGTTATTACCGCTGGTCCACTACCGAGGGCGCCAGCAAGCGGCTGGGCGTCCTCGCCATGCGCATCAAGTCCGATATCCTCTTTTGGCCCGGCAAGACCGAAGAAAAATACTGCATTAAGCCCGGTACGTATTGCGGCCTGGTCATCCTGGTCAGCGCCCAAACGGCAGAACCCCTTGCTCTGATGCAAGATGGCATTCTCCAGCACATGCGCACCGGGGCTGCCGCCGGGTTGGGAGTCAAATACCTGGCCCGTAACGACGCGACCAACGTTGGCATCCTGGGCTCGGGGGGCATGGCCCGAAGCTACTTGCAGGCCTTCTCAGAGGTGCGGCGGATTTCCCGGGTCAAGGTCTACAGCCCCACGCCGGAGAACCGCGACCGATTCGCTGCCGAAATGAGCCAAACATTGCGCATCCCCTGTGAGGCCGTACCCCGGCCGGAAATGGCGTGCCGGGGCACCGATATCGTGGCCAGCGCCACTGACTCTACCCGGCCCACGTTCGGTGCCTCGTGGCTGGAGCCCGGAATGCATCTGACTGACGTCAAGACCGAAGAAATCGATGCCGAGACCCTTGAACGCTGCGACGTCAAGTTGCGTCTCGGGGGAGGCGGCGGGGGACACGGCATGGCGGACATGGGGACAGTTGGCCAGTTTGCCGAAGCCATCATTGGCAATGCAGAGGAGAAAGCGCGAATCCCGGTTATCCCTCCGCGCAAAGCCGCCAGCATCCCTCCCCTGGTCGATTTCTTGACCGGGCGCGTCAAAGGGAGGACAGACCCTTCGCAGATCACTTTCTTCTCCAACGGCGGCGCTCAGGGGCTCCAGTTTGTCGCCGTCGGAGCTAGAGCTTACGAACTGGCCAAGACCAAAGGTCTGGGAAGGGAAATTCCGTCCGATTGGCTGCTCCAGAACATCCGGGACTAGCCTATGAATGTTAACTCAATAATGCGGTTTAGGAAATTGGAGAAACGGCGACTATGGAGAACCTGACTATTTACGGCGTGGGAGATGTGACGCCTCGAGGGGAGAACCCCGAGTCAATCTTCACACTTGCGGCCCCGACTCTCAAGCAAGCTGATATTCGCTTTGGCCAAATAGAAACCAACATCTCGGAGAAGGGCTCGCCACAATTGTTCTCGTTCCCTGTGGCTCGGGCTCATCCCAGAGGCCTGACTGCGCTGACATACGCGGGCTTCGATATCATGTCGTTCGCCAGCAACCACACTCTGGACTGGGGTGAAGAGGCATGCCTCGATACGATGGACCTGCTGAGGAAGGCCGGTATCGCGGTAATAGGGGTCGGCAAAGACATCGACGAGGCCCGAAAACCTCTCATCCTTGAGAGAAAGGGCGTCAAGGTTGCTTTCCTGGCCTATTGCTCAGTCGTGCCTCCAGGATATGAAGCCTGGAAAGCGTCGGAGACATCGCCCGGTAAATTGGGCGTAGCCCCTATGAGAGCCTCCACCTTCTACCAGCAGGTTGACTGGCAACCGGGAACACCCCCGAAAATTGTCAGCATTGCCGATGAGGATGATCTGAAGGCAATGAAGGACGATATAAAGAAGGTGAGACCTCTGGCGGACATCGTGGTAATGTCTATCCACTGGGGGGTCCATCACGTTCCAGGCATGATAGCCATGTATCAAATGGAAGTCGGCCATGCTGCCATCGATGCCGGTGTTGACTTGATTCTGGGCCATCATGCCCATATCCTCAAAGGAATTGAGGTCTATAAAGGGAAGGTGATCTTTTATAGCCTCTGCAATTTCGGCACGGTTTCCGGGCGGCGCCGAAGGACTGACATCCCCAGGATCAAAGAGTCACGTGCCTACACCAAGTTTTGGTCCGCGCCTGACCCGAACTACCCTACCTACCCTTACCATGTTGACGCGAGGAAAACGATCATCGCTAAATGTGTGGTTTCCGACAAGAGAATTCAGAGAGTTTCCTTCTTGCCGGCCATGATCAATAATCAAAGCCAACCCGAGGTGCTGCTCAATTCCGATAAGCGCAGTTCTGAGGTGATGGATTATGTGGATTGGTGCTGCAAATCCCAGGAACTCAACACCACACTCTCCTGGGCAGGAGATGAGGTTGTTATTGACACCTAGAGTGCTAGCCACAAGGAGAATAGATTGACAAGGAATCGCCATGGCTCCGAGTGAGTTGCGCGATAAGTTTGCAATTGTTGGTGTAGGGATTACACCTACTGCGCGGACGCATGCCCCGGGCGTAAGCCCGCTGAGGCTGGAGGCCTGGGCTGCGCGGCTTGCTATCGAGGATGCTGGGCTTCGGCGCGAAGATATTGACGGAGCCGTGCACGCCGCGGCTGGCAGTCCCCATGCGAATTCCGGTCAGTGGCTGGATACCTACACTCGCACACTGGGCATCAGGCCTAATGTCTACTTGAACACGGTCCGCGGCGCCTACGTCGCTCACAACGGTATCAATGTGGCCTGCCAGCTCCTGGACATGGGGCTCGCTAACTATGTCATCATAGCCACCGGTCTCGCCGGGATGTCATCCGCGCACGCGGCCGGTGCTCGCACCCAGAAGAGCCACAACACGGGCCTTCCAATGGACAGAATTGAATTCGGATTGCAGAAACTGGGGTTGGACGCTGGCGCCAGCGCAGCCCCGACCGGCCACGGCTTTTATGCTTCCCGGCACATGTACGAATATGGCACAACTCATGAGCAGTTAGGCGCCGTCGCCCTCTCCGCCCGAGCCTGGGCCCAGTTGAACCCGGACGCCCGCTACTACGGCCGGCCCGCCACCATGGAAGACTATCTGCGAAGCCGCTGGGTCTGCTATCCATACCGCACCATGGACCTCTGCATACAGAGCGACATGGGGGGCGCTCTGATCGTCACCACCGCCGACCGCGCCCGGGACCTCCGGCACAAACCCATCTACATCAAGGGGATTGGCTTTGGCGACCAGGCCCGCGACCAGTGGTGGCACAAGTCCAACTACACGCAGACCGACGCCGCCTACGCCAAGCGCAAGGCCTTTGAACAAGCAGGGGTGAACCTCTCGGACATCGACCTGGCTACATTTTATGACTGCTTCACCGCCGAGGTGATCTTCTATATGGAGGACTACGGCTGGTGCAAGAAGGGAGAGGGAGGGCCGTTCGTGGCCAGCGGGGCCATCGCCCCCGGAGGGTCGATTCCCGTTAATACCCACGGAGGACTCCTCGCCGGGATGTTCATGTACGACGTCGGCGGAGTGGCTGAGGCGGTACGCCAACTGCGAGGGGAGGCAGGAAAACGCCAGGTGAAGGGGGCCGAGATCGCGCTCACCAGCGGCCATGCGGGCGAGATAGTTGGTCCCGGAATGTGCGCCATTCATGGCACCATGATACTGGGCAACGTCCTATCCTGAGACAATACACACCAACATGCGAGATAAACGCCGCGAACATGGTCCGGGTCCACGGCTTTGAACTTGGAAAGGGAAAAACATATGCCTGACGAAAGACCCATCGGGACAAAGCTAGGTCCCTGGATCACCAAACCCCTGGGACTCGTACATCCCGATGTCATGCCCTTCTGGGAGGGAGTCAATAAACATGAGTTTCGCCTCTGCCGCTGCAAACGCTGCGGAGCTTTATACTGGCCGTACACCGTCTGTATCAACCATGCCGATATCCCCGATTTCGACGAGATGGAATGGACCGCGGTCAGCGGCCGGGGCAAGATATTTTCATACCTTGTGGTGCACCAGGTGCATGACCGTGACTTCCAGGCGGAGGTCCCCTATGGCGTGGCCATGGTCGAACTAGACGAGGGTCCCCTCTTCCCCGGCCGGATCGTGGATTCCGATCCCTACAAGGTGAAGATAGGGACACCCGTGGAGGTGGCTTATCTTGACGTCCCCGAGGCGGGGCATACGCTCCCTTTCTTCCGACCAAGCCATGAACCGAGCAAGGAGAATGCATGACGACGCCTGATGTAAGGGACAGGTATGCCATCGTCGGCGTCGGCATAACCCCCACGGCGCGGACCAACGCCCCGGGAATTTTCAATATGACTCTCGAAGCCTGGGCGGCCCGGCTCGCCCTTGAAGACGCGGGACTGAAGAGGCAGGACATCGACGGCGCTGTCCACGGCTGGTCGGCCAACCCTCACCCGGTTGCCTTGTGGAAAGACGCTTACACGCGGGAATTGGGCCTCAAGCCCGGCTTCTACATGAGTATTCAGAGGGGCGGACAGGTAGCCCATAACGGCATTCTGCTGGCCATGCGCGCCCTGGCCACGGGTCAGGCAACTTGCGTCATCCTGGCCTGTGGTGTCAGTGGTGTGAGTGGCTGGCCCGGCCCCACCGGGAAACAGAGCGCGGAAGACAGGATCACCGGTCTGCCCCGCCGGTTCACCCAGGATTTGGGCGCCGGCTGTACCGGACTGGACGCTGCCGCCAGCTACTCGGTGTCGCAGGCCTTTTACGCCTCGCGGCACATGCATGACTATGGCACCACCCATGAGCATCTGGGCGCCGTCGCCCTGGCTGCCCGGGCCTGGGCCCAGAAGAATCCCGAGGCCCGCTACTACGGGCAACCCGCTACCATGGAAGACTACCTGAACTCGCCCTGGGGGGCATTTCCGCTGAGGGACATGGACAGCCCGGTCTACAGCGACCTGGGTTGCTCCCTCATTGTCACCACCGCCGACCGGGCGCGGACCTTTCGGAAGAAGCCGGTCTATATCAAGGGAATCGGCATTGGAGACCAGAGCCACGATCAATGGTGGAATAAGTCGAGCTTCAGCCAGACCGCCGGCGCCCACGCCAAGAGCCGGGCCTTCGAGCAGGCAGGGGTGGACCTCTCGGACATCGACGTGGCCGAGCTCTATGACTCCAGCACCATTGAGATGATCTTCTACATGGAGGACTACGGCTGGTGCAAGAAAGGCGAGGGAGGCCCTCTTGTTGCCAGCGGGGCCATTGCACCTGGTGGCGCCATCCCCACCAATACGCATGGAGGGCTCCTGGCTGGAATGTTCGACTTTGACCTACCCGCGGTGATCGAAGCCGTCATCCAACTGCGGGGCGAGGCGGGAGAGCGCCAGGTGAACGGGGCGGAGATCGCTCTCACCAATGGGAACGGCGGTGAGATGCTGGGGCCCGGCATGTCCAGCAGCCACGCCACGATGGTACTCGGCAACGTCCTTTCCTGAGGCATCGCGGTAGCCAAGTTGAACACCGTGAATAGCCAACAAAGCATTATTGGAAAACGAGGTAGGTTGAAATGACCTGGGTCCGTGATCTGGCCTGGGAGACCCTGGATCTGACATCTCGATCAAGCGTTTCTCACCAACTTGCTCGCTACGCTCTCAATCTCCAATACGAAATGCTTCCGCAGGAGGTGATACACCAGGCAAAGCGCAGCGTGTTGGATACTCTCGCCTGCGCCGTGGGAGCCTACGAGGCTCCAGGTCGACCAATCTGCGAGGATGCGGTACGGGAAATCGGTGGTGCGGAAGAGGCCACCATGTTCGGCTCCGGGCAACGCACCAGCGCACTAAACGCAACCCTGGTAAATAGTTTCCTGGTGCGTTTCCTGGACTATAACGATGTAGGAGGCGGCGGGCATAACAGTGATTCCATCCCGGCCATTCTTGCCATTTCCGAGCGTGAACAAGCGCGCGGTCAGGACTTCCTGAGTTCGACGGTAATCGCGTATGAAATAGGTGCAAGGTTCAGCAAGGCTGCCGATTCTGAACACCTTGCAAGTAACGGTTGGTGCGGTGATATCAGAGGAGGATTAAGCATGCCTCCCGCGCTAGGAAAGATAATGGGGCTAAACGAAGGTGAAATCGCGAATGCTATTGGTATCTGTGCCAGTCACAGCCTCCCCATGAACGTCCTGGATGCCGACGCAGAGGAAAATACTATGAGCAAGAACCTGCGTTTTGGCTTCGTCTCCTACAACGCTATCCTGTCCTGTATCCTTGCCAGGAAGGGCTTTACCGGTCCTGTTCGTGTCGTTGAGGGGGATGGTGGATGGCGCGAGGCAATATTTCGCCGCGAAATGGACCTTGGCCCACTAGCGGATTTCAGCGGATGGCGAATCCTGGAGACCAAGCATAAGTCTGTGGCAGCTCACTACGGATTGCAGGGGCTCATAGCTTCAACAATAGCCATCGTGAAGGAGAATGATCTGAAGCCCCAGGATATTTCGGCGGTCAGGATCACCACCAGCCTTAGAGAAAAGCTCCATACCGCAACTGACCGTGCAAAGAAGTATCCAAGGAACGCGGAAAGTGCCGACCATAGCGCGCATTTCGCAACTGCTATCGCTATCAAGGAGAGGGCTTTCGGACCGGACCAAGTCAAACCCGAAAAGTTCACTGATCCCACTGTGCTTGACCTGATAGAGAAGATAACAGTGGAAGTAGATCCGGGCCTTCCGAGGAAGAGCACCGCATCCACGACCGAGATAACCACCAATGACGGGCGACGATTTCAGAAGCACGTTGAGGGCGCCCATGGCCGCTTGGAGGATCCTCTTACGGATGCAGAGATAGAGACCAAATTCAGGCACATGGCCGACCCATACATGACTGAGAAGCAGATCAGGAAGATATTCGACACCGTTTGGAACCTGGAAAGCATCGACAACATAAACACATTGACAGGATTGATGGTTTTCGGGGCACTTGCGCCGAGGAACCGATATTAGGAGCCTACCACATGAGTGAAAACAATGAAGCAATCTCCATCTATGCCGTTGGAGACGTATGCGTCAGCCGCGAAAATCCCGAATCAATATATGAGTTCGCGTCACGCACAATCAATGAAGCTGATATTGCCTTTTGCCAGGTCGAAGCAGTCTACTCCGACAGGGGATCTCCTCAGGTTCACGCCGTTGGCGATGTGCATGCTCGTCCAAAAAACCCCAAGAATATTGCCGCCCTAAAGTATGCCGGCTTTGACGTTGTCTCACTTGCCAGCAACCATTGCCTGAACTTTGGATACGATGCCTTCTTCGATACCATTGACAAGCTGAGAGCGAATGGGTTGACGGTTATCGGGGTTGGAAAAGACCTGGCTGAGGCGCGACAACCAGCGATCTTCGAGTGCAAAGGGACTCGCCTCGCTTTTCTGGCCTACAATTCCATGATCCCGGAAGGGTTCGCAGCGGGCGTTGATAAGCCGGGTTGTGCCCCGGTCAGAGTATTGACTGTATACCAGCCGGTTGAATACCAGCCAGGAACAGCTAGCAGGGCTCTTACGTTTGCTGACCGCGAAGACCTGGAGGCCATGCAAGCCGACATCAGGAAAATCAGAGATTCAGCGGACATTGTAGTGGTCTCACTTCATGCCGGGTTGCATCATACTCCCGCGGTCGTACCTATGTACCACAAGGAGATTGCGCATGCTGCGGTTGACGCCGGCGCCGACCTGGTGGTCAGTCACCATGCCCACATACTCAAAGGGATCGAGGTTTATAAGGACAAGGTGATCTTCTATGGTTTATGCAACTTTGGTTTCGATACTCCAAGCCTGCGCAATGCTTCGCCTGAAACAAAGAGGCTGAGGGCACTTTACGACGTGCCACGCGACCCCGAGTATACCACCTACGCATTCCATGTCGACGCGAAGAAAACAATAGTAGCCAAGTGCATCGTCTCTAAAAAGCAAGTTCAGAGGGTCTCATTTTTGCCCGTATTTGTTAATAAACTAGGCCAGCTTGAGATTCAACACTGCGATGACGCCCATTTCCACGAGGTGTTGGGATATATTGAGGATATTTCCAGAAGCCAGCACCTTGACACAAGATTCACCGTTGAGGGAGATGAGGTTGTCATCAACGCCAAATCGTAGAAGGAAAAGATAACCGACAACCTTCAAGCAAGGAAATAGCTATGAATGAATCAAGAAATTCTGTTCCAGGTCTGGGTAAAATGGCATCCCCCTGTCGGAGACAGAGATGGCTGAGATAGTCGGGGACGCGACTGACGGGGCATTGGCCGGGATTCGGGTCCTTGACCTGGCTGAGCCCATGGGCCAGCCGTGCGGCCGGATTCTGGGAGATCTCGGGGCCGATGTCATCAAGATAGAGCCGCCAGATGGCGATCCGGCACGGAAGGTCGGCCCCTTTGCGGGCGGCATGGACAACCCTGAACGAAGCATCTTCTTTCTGCAGTTCAATGCCAATAAACGCTCTATGGTCCTTGACCTCACCTCTTCCAAAGGCCGCCGGACGTTCCTCCGAATGGTTCGCACAGCGGACGTCATCCTGGAGAGCTTTGCACCCGGGTATCTGGACGGACTCGGCCTGGGATACGAACAACTAAAGCGAGCCAATCCGGAGATCGTGCTAACGTCGGTTACACCGTTCGGGCAGACCGGCCCCTACCGGGACTTCAAAGCGACGGACTTCACCGCCGTGGCCATGGGTGGAATGGCCTATCCCGAGGGTGATCCCGGTACCCCGCCCTATACCCAGCCGCACTACCAGGCCTACCAACAAGCCGGGCGCCATGCCGTCTTCGCCACTCTCGTCAGTCTATGGGAGCGCCGAAAGAGCGGGCGGGGCCAGCACGTGGACGTATCGGTGCAGGAAGTCGTTGCTCATCAGAGCCCCCAATTGGTTGACTATTCCACAGTTCAAGAAATTGCCAAACGCACCGTCGGCCTTCTGGGGCGCCGCGGCATTGCGAACTTCTACGGATGCAAAGATGGAGGCTGGGTGGTTCTCGCCTTCTTCCGGCCCCAACAGCGGCAGGCATTGGCCGACTGGATCAACGACCCGGCCACTTCGGGCCTCTTGCGCAATCCGGCAAATATCCCCGGTCCCGGATCTCAGGATACACCCAACGCTGAGTTGGTAAACAGAATCGCGGCCTTTGTTAGCCGTTTTGCCCGGGATCAGTTCCTTGCCGAAGCGACCAGTCGCCATATCCCGGCCAGCCCGATGAACTCCCCTCTTGAATTCATTGAGCATCCCCACACGAAGGAGCGGGGCTTTTTCACCAACATCGAGCATCCTATCGTTGGGCAATACAGAGCTTCCGGAGCGCCGGTGCGGTTCAGTCGCACGCCCTGGCGCGTGACTCGGGCGGCGCCCTTGCTGGGACAGCACACCCAGGAGATACTGGCCGAGACCGATAGAATTGCCAGCCAGAGTCGGAGACTAGGGAAGGCCGAGAAGACGTCTACGTCGAGGGCGTTGCCCCTGGAAGGCATTCGAGTACTGGACTTCGGGCGCGCCTGGGCCTCTGGCTTCGGTTCGCGGTTTCTTGCCGATTTCGGCGCGGAAGTTATCAAGGTTGAATCTACCAAGTTTCCGGATGCAAGGCAATTGGCGCGGGAACCGAGCGAAAATGATTGGCGGCGCGCCAATGGAATGTTTGCACAGATGCACCGCAACAAGAGGTCCATCTCGGTGGACCTCCACACCGAGAGTGGACGTGCACTCATGTCCAGATTGGCTGCGCTTTGCGATGTCGTCAGCTCGAACTACCACCCCTCTACTCTTCCCGAATGGGGCCTGGGATATGACGACCTTCGAAAGGTCAGGCCGGATGTTATCATGGTCAATGCGCCGGCCTTCGGCGATTCAGGTCCCATGAGGGACTACTTCGGCATGGGTACTACCATCGGCGCCTTCGCGGGGATGTCTTACCTTTGGGGTGTTCCAGGAACCCCCCGATACAACCGGTCGAAGAATCCATTTCCAGACTTTATTGCTGCCGCCAATATAGCTCTTGCCGTGATGGCGAGCCTCCTCTATCGGAATCGGACTGGACTAGGTCAGTGTATCGAGGTTGCTCAATCTGATGGGGTGGCTGACAGCATCGGCACTGCTTATCTGGAATACTTCATAAACGGCCTCACGCCCGAGCCCAAGGGCAACAGGGATATGAATGCCGTGCCCCAGGGGATGTACCCCTGCAAGGGCGACGACCGGTGGTGTGCCGTATCTTGTACCACCGAGGACGAATGGCGCGCTCTTTGCCGCGTCATGGGGAATCCCGCTTTGGCCGAAACCCCGGACTTCGCAACAATGGAACTCCGCAAGAGCCATCATGATGTCCTGGATGCACAAATAGCGTCCTGGACGCGCCGGCATACTCCCCACCAGGTCATGTACCTGTGCCAGCGGGATGGTGTGCCTGCCGGAGTTGCAGCGAACGGTGAAGATTTGTGCCTCGACCCTAATTTGCGCCAGCGCGGCTACATTTTCGGAATGAAGCATCCGGCCCCGGGTTGGATGGAACAACTGGGCATTATCTCCCGACTATCCCGGACCCCGGGATCCGTCCGACGACCTGCTCCAGGTCTAGGCGACGACAACGAATACGTGTTCGGCACCCTCCTCGGCATGAATCAAGGAGAATGGATTGAACTGATCGCAAAGGGGGTTCTCGTCTAGATCCCGGAACACCTCTCACCACCATTCCTGTTGCTATAGCTTAGGGCCTCGTATTAGACCCGCGCCAGCAGCCTGAGCTTGTCTTGTTCCAGCAGTATCAGCTTTCCCCGAAACGCGTCTACTATGCCCTTCTGCTTCAAGCGACTCACAAACCGCGACACCGTCTCGGGAGTCGTTCCAGCCATTTCCGAAATTTCCTCACGGGTGAGAGGGATGATAGGGCCAAGCTGCACGAACAGGGCGAACAATACCCGGGCCAGACGGTAGCTCATTCTTTCCACCGCCAGGTTGCCGAGCTGCGCTACAGCGGCTTGCCGGCGTCTGGTGATGGGCTTTAACATTCTCGCCGCTATCTTGACACCCAGCTCAGGATATTGGTCGAGGAATGCGGCAAAGTCGGCGCGCTTTATGCCCAATACCCTGGTTTCAGTTATGGCCTGGACCGAGGCCGTATACCGATGGCCAAGAAAGACTGCTGTGATGCCAACCACTTCTCCGGGGCAGTAGATGCCAGTGATCGAGTCTCTTCCCGAAAGGGAATGCTTCAACATCTTGGTCATTCCTGAAACGATCAGGTAACAGCATTCCACGGCGTCGCCCTCCGAATACAAGAACTGACCAGATTCCAGGCGACGGCTCAGGGCAAGCCGGGATAGCTCGGCAATCTGCTGTTGATTCAAATCCGAAAAGATCGGACATTTCCTTAGCGTGTCGGCTGCTTCTGGCGAGACTTTCGTGACCTTCGAGGCGCTACCGCCGCCGCCAGATGCCCCCTCCCCAGCCGGCTCATCGCAGGGAGGCAATACGGCAGGTTCGTGGGTGGGCGCATCAGCCCCTTCAAGACCCCCCGTTAAGCACTTGCCGTTAAGCCCGGGCTGCTGACCAAAGCGCGCCAGGGAACGTGCAAGTACATCTATCTTTCCGCTGGCCTTGAGCTCTTCCACTCGCCCCAGAGTGCAGACCACTCGTTGGATCGTTCGAGGCCCGTCGCGGCGATTCTCTACTAGCTGCAAATACTGATATTTCCTGGTGCCGCTGACTCTGGCAAACATCTCTCTCTCCTGTGGTTTCTCAATCTTTAAAACACCGCATAATAAGTATAGCCATCTATCGAGGCAAATTCAAATTTGGGTTTCAATTATCCACCGCAACAGACCTGACTGATGGAGGAAGAATGGACACTGAGTGCCGTTTATAGCGTAATAGTTCCGTGGGAACAGATTAACAGTGTTTTGGAGCTTCCCTAGGTGAAATCCATGAATACCGACCTCTGGCCGCCGCCCGACACCACGCCTGCGCAGTGAATCCTTCCTGCCCTCAAATGGAAATCTTATCTGGTATATGCCATAATTCAGCTACTATGACAATCTCAGGTTTCGGGCGGAGTTAGTCTATTGGGCGGCAAGCTCAGTGACGTTGTCGTCCTGATCAAGGGCGCCGGTGAGGTGGCCAGCGCCGTGGCCCACCGCCTAGCGCGGTCCAACTTCAGGGTCTGCATGACCGAGATCTCCGAGCCCCAGGCTGTCACCCGCACGGTTACTTTCAGCGAGGCCGTCTACGACGGCGCCAAGGTCGTCGAAGGAGTCGCTGCCAAACGCGTCAAATCGCTAGCCGGAGTCCGCGCGGCGTGGAAGCAGAACAAGATACCTGTCATCGTGGACCCGGAGGCGGCCATAGCCGCCGAATTGAAGCCCGACGTGATTGTCGATGCCAGGATGTTCAAGAAGAATGTGGGCACCGGAATGGCCGATGCTGCCCTGGTGATTGGCATCGGCCCCGGCTTCACCGCCGGGAACGACGTCGACGTGGTAATCGAGTCCAATCATAGCGAGAACCTCGGCAAAGTGATACGGGAAGGTCCCGCGGAGAAGAACACCGGCATCCCGGTCGCCATCGGCGGCTACACTTTCGAGAGGGCTCTGCACGCGCCAGAAGACGGAATATTCGATTCCAAACTGGAAATCGGCCAACGGGTTAAGAAGGGCCAGGTTGTGGCCCGGGTCGGCGGTCAGCCGGTCAAAGCCGAGATTAACGGCATCATCAGGGCGCTGTTCCGGAACGGCATTCGGGTGGAAAAGGGCACCAAGATCGCCGAGGTGGATCCAACTGGCAATGTCGAGATCTGTTTTGTGATCCGGGATAGGATGAGGGCCATCGGCGGCGGGGTGCTGGAGGCTATCCTAATGAGGTTTAATAATTAGGACGGAAGATTCTTCGACTTCGCTCAGAGCAACGAAATGAAAGTCAACATCGAAGAAGGCAACTTTACTATCAGGGTCAAGCTGGGAGCGGCCTTTGCTGGCGACGGCCGAGTTCCGAGAAAGGAACTGGAACTGCCTCTGGACTCTGGAACCCTGAAGCAACTTCTCGGCGAACTGACCGACAAGTACAAATTCGCCGGCCGGTTTCCGGTCCGGCTGGTGGACCTCCGTACGGGAGAAGTGAGCCGGGATTTCGGGGTTTCGGTGAACGGTGTGGAATATGAATTGCTGCCGGAACGACTGGAGACCGGGGTCAAGCAGGGTGACGAACTGGAGATTACCATGATCATGCTAGGGGGCGGATAGCCCATGCGAATTACCTTGAAATCGAACTTCGAAGTTGGGGTAGGCGGCCTTTTCAAGGACGGATACATCGAGATGCCCGGCGATGCCGTTACTTTGAGACAGGTGCTGGATGAGCTTTCCCGGAGAAGCGGTACCATGGAGATCATCCGTCATGCGACCCGTGAGGTGAACCCGGAGGACTTCTCCATTTCAGTGAACGGCCACGAGCATCCCTTCCTGCCGCAGCGGCTGGAAACGAAACTGAAGGAAGGGGATGTGGTGAATGTTATGATTACGGTATTCGGCGGCGGATAAAGAAAGTTGATCTCTCCCCCTTTTTCAAAGGGGGATCAAGGGGGATTAGCTGCACTGAGGAGATCAAAATGGCAGATATTTTTGAAGAAATCGTCAAAATAAAGCGCGAAGGCGGAGAAGCTGCCCTGGCTACCATTGTCACCACCAGGGGCTCGACGCCGCGTGAGCAGGGCTCGAAGATGCTGATCAAGAAAGACGGCACTATCATCGGGTCCGTAGGCGGCGGCTGCAACGAGGCCGAGGTGTGGCAGGAGGCGCAGAAGGTCATGGAAGAGGGCAAGCCCAAGGTGCTGCACTTTGACCTGACTGGCAGGGAAGCGGAAGAGCAGGGCATGATCTGCGGCGGCACCATGGATATTTACCTGGAGCCGATCCTTTCCCAGCCGACCGTCTGCATTTTCGGAGGCGGGCATATTTCTGTTCCCATTTCCCAGATTGCCAAGATGTCGGGATTCGACGTGGTCGTCTGGGACGACCGTCCGGGCTATGCCAACAAAGAACGTTTCCCCGTGGCTGACAAAGTGATCGCCAGCGAGTTTCCCGAGGTTGTTCCGCAGTTGTCCGTCACCAAGGCCACCTACATCGTTATCGTGACCAGGGGCCATGCCCATGACGAAGAAGTTCTGGAATGGGCCATCAAGACCCCGGCGAAGTACATCGGAATGATTGGCAGCAAGAAGAAGGTCAAAACCCTTTACGCCCACCTGATAGAGCGGGGGATTAACGCCGAAGCCCTTGCCAGGGTAAATGCGCCTATCGGGCTGTCCATCGGCGCCCAGACGCCGGAAGAGATCGCCGTCAGCATTATGGCGGAGATTATCAAGGTGAGACGGGGTGGGGAAGGGGAAGAGGCCAAGTCAATGGCACTGGCGAAGGTTAAATCCTAAATTGCAGGAAGTAGTCAGAATCCAGTAGCCAGTAGCCAGAATCCAGAATCCAGAATCCAGAATCCAGAATCCAGAATCCAGAATCCAGTTAGCCGGTAGCTAGAAGCACCGCCCGTGCCTGGATTCCTGCCTTCGCAGGAACGACGCGGTGGCTGTGACCCTGAGTCCCAACGGAGGACCTTTCGGTGTGGGCTGATGGCCACCGCCTGGAAAGATTCCTTGCCTGCGCTTGGAATGACTGAAGATGGGTGTCGCAGGCCTCCGTGCCTGCGCGGGCTCTATTCAACCACCGTGGGTCTCGGAAGGACAGAAGACTGGTATCGCAGGCCTCCGTGCCTGCGCGGGCCCGGTTCAACCACCGTGGGTCTCGCGGTTGAAGGTAATGAACAGGCAAGGATGCCTGTTCTACCGGTCCCGGTCCCCTTCGCCTGCCCGGCGGGCGGTTCACGAACCGCCACTACGAAGTGTTCGCGCTTTGGGGGCGCCGCTGGCCAGCGGCACTGCGCATACCGGGGATCTGGGCCTGGCTGATTCAGGATTTGGCGGCTGAAGTCGCCGGAGTGTGGCTCTTGAGGTATTCGATGGCCGCCTGCAGTTGCACGTCTTCTTTGGAATCTGCCTGCGGCTTGATCTCGAAATCGGGGCGAATCTTATCTTTCCCTATCTGGCGGCCGTCCGGCGTCAACCACCGGGCGGTAGTCACCACAAGGGCCGAACCATCGGAAAGCGGGCGAATGATGTTCACCGCTCCCTTTCCGAACGAGTCGGCACCGAAGAACGTGGCTCTCTTGTTGTCCTGAAGGGCGCCGGACAATACTTCGCTGCCGCTGGCGCTGAACTCATTGAGCAGAACGGCCAAAGGCATGTCCCTAAGCTGGCCCTCTTCGCGGTTGGAAGTGGTCACCTTCTTCTTTTCGCTGTCGACCGTATGAAGGATGATGTCACCCTTCTTGAGGAAGTTGCTGGCTATATCGACAACGGCGTCCAGCAGTCCCCCGGGGTTGGAGCGAAGGTCTATGACGAGGCCGCGCGGGTTGTTCTCCAGTACTTTTGGAATCTCGTTCCGAAGTTCCTGGGCGGTGTTTTCACCGAAGTACGATATTCTGACCACGCTGATATCGCCGTTCATTTCGGAGAAGACGCTCTTGACGTCGATCTGGGCTCGCACGATCTCGATTTCGACGGGGGTGGCATCGCCCCGGTGCAGGATTTCCAGCTTTACGGCGGTATCTCTGGGGCCGCGGATCAAGGTTACCGTTTGGTTGATGCTCATCCCTTCGATGGACTGCCCGTTGACTTTTAGAATGGTATCGCCGGGCTTGATGCCTGCCCTTTCTGCCGGGGACCCGGGTATGGGAGAGATGATTACTATCTTGCTGTCCTGCAATCCGACGTTGGCCCCAATGCCCTCGAACTTGCCGCTGAGAAACTCGGTTTCCATTTTGTAGTGATTGGCGTCGAGGTAGTTGGTGAAGGGGTCGTTCAGGCTGGCGACCATTCCTTTGATGGCGGCCTCGCTCAAAGTCCCGGAATCCAGGGTGTCTTTGTCCACGAAGTCCTGTTTCAGGATGCCGTATATTTCCTCAACCTTGCCGAAATCAGAGGTGACCTGACCGTTGCCGACTGGGAAACTGACGTCGCCGAAGAAAGGCGCGGCGGTAATCCCGGCCGCGAAGGAAAAGGCGCCGACGACCAAGACCAAGAGAATGGCCAGAATAACCGGTTTAGGGCCGCTGTTCATTTTTCATACCCCATGCTGCCATTGTATCATTTACCATCTGCCCCCACAAAAATGGCCGGGCATTCGCCGTTCCGACCGCGTTCTTGTCGCGAAACCCGGATTCGTCCTATAATACCAAGGCTTTTGTCTTCAAAGAAACGGAGGAGTCCTTGGTTTGCCGAAGATTCCCAGGTTTCGTCTTGGTTGCTGCCCTGGCCGCTCTGATGGCCTGCGGCGGAGCCTCCGACTATAATGCCGCTCCAACCAGCGCTCCGGTCGGACTATCGGAAACCTTGCCTGCCGTGGAGTCAGTTCCGAATCCCGAAGTAGAACGGCCCGCGGCTGTGACATTGGAGATGTATGCGGTACTGGCGACCCCTACAAGGGGTCCTGCGCCGACGCCGGAAATCAGCTTGTTGACGCCCGTTGCGCCGCTGATTGCCCCAACGCCCGAAGCAGCGCTGACGCCGGTTCCCGTTGCAACTGCCACGCCAACACCGGACCCGATGCCGACTCCCGCGCGGCTGGAGCCAACCCCCGGTCCGCAGACCACGATTGTGCCCACCGTTACGCCAACGTTGCCCGCTCCCACGGTCCCGGTCTACACCCCTCCGCCGACGGCGCGACCCACGGCAACAGCCGTTCCAACGCTTCCTCCCACCGCGGCGCCGACGCCCCGGCCGACGCCGGTTCCAACGGCCGCTCCTTCCCCGGCGCCGTCTCCGGTTCCGTCAGCGGCTCCGGTGATCACTCTCAGTCCCTCGCCCGCGCCGTTGCCGTCGCCGTCGCCTGTGCCGCTTCCCTCGGCCCCGCCGACTCCATTTACTACGGCATCTCCCGTGCCATCGGTTACTGCCACGCTACCGCCGACAGCCACTCCGGCATCCTCGCCCGCCCCCGCGGCATCTCCAACGGCACCGCCGACGCTAACGCCAGTGCCGTCGCCAACTGCGTCCGCGGTTGGAACGCTGTCGATACAGGTTGTGTCGCTGACATCCCCCATCGCCGCGGGCCAGAGCGCGACTCTCGTGGCGCATACAACTGCAGGGGCGCAATGCTCCATCGTCGTGCGCTACAAGAGCGGTCCGAGCGGAGCCGCAGGACTGACCGCTAAGAATGCCGATTCCGCTGGCAACGTTTCCTGGACATGGAGAGTGGGCGGCGGCACCAGCGCCGGGTCATGGACAATTGATGTGACGGCCAGCCTCGGAGGACAGACTGCGTCGCAGACCGTTAGTTTTGTCGTTCAATAGCTGTGCTGGAGAAGTTGCGCGAGCCGCTCAAGGTTCAGACCGCTGGTTGCGAAATCGGGTATACTCTGGTGGCGATTTGGTCGCGCGATTTGGATACAGGAGGGACAGGATACAATGGATATCATCTTGAAGCCTATCGGTCAGGTGGTGAACTCCGTTGACAACAAGGAGCATCGAGGGTGGAAAGAAGTCGTTTCGGAAATCGTGCTTGATAAAGAGTACCGGCCGGCCCTCGACGGACTGGGGGACTTCTCGCACGTCTTTGTCTTCTTCTGGCTGCACCAGGTGACGTCCGAAGAGAGGGCTACCAAGAGGGCGCGTCCTCTAAGGAAAGCCGAAATCCCGGAGCTGGGGATATTCGCCTGGCATTCGTCCCGGCGACCCAATCCTATCGGAATGACCATCGTGAAGATTCTCGGGGTGGAAACGGACAGGGTGCGGGTCGTGGGCCTGGATGCGATAGACGGGACCCCGGTGCTGGACTTGAAGCCGTTTATCGCGGGTTACTACCGGGTGGACAATTCGAAAGAACCCGCCTGGGTGGCTACGGCGTTGGCGGCAAGGGAACAGGCTGGGGAATGACAGAAGGATGAAAGAAGAGAGAAGGTATCAGGGGATGGATGGGCAGCAGAGAGGTTACTTGTACTGGAGTTGCATCGGCGGAACCTAGAGTGGAATTCTGTAGCGTGAAGCTCAAGAACCTGATCAAATCGCGAAGGCGGCGCTTTGTTGTCGTGAGGGGTATTGCCCTGGCCAAACAAATTGAAAAGAACGGCTTGTATTACATATGATAACGAATCCGCAATTGGAGCCTATCGGCAATACTGCGATTCAAGGAGAAGAGTTTGAAGATTGATTTGAGAGACTGGCTGGCCGAGGTGGAGAAGCTGGGTGAAGTAAAGCACGTGGATGGCGCCGACTGGGACCTGGAGATCGGCACTGTGACCGCCCTGAATGCCAAGAAGGCCAGACCCGCCACACTTGTGTTCGACAAGATAAGGGGCTATCCCGCCGGCTATCGCGTGGTGACTGGCGTGGTCAACAACGCCCATAAGATGTGCCTGGTGCTCAACATGGAGCCGACTGGGTCCAACAATGAGTTTGTCCATCTGCTGGCGAAGAAGCTGGCGGCGGTTGAAAAGAAGGTCAATGATTTCGCGCCGGTGACAGTCAAGAAAGGGCCGGTGCTGGAGAATGTCCAGAAGGGCAAGGAAGTGGACATGTTCAAGTTCCCGGTGCCGAAATGGCACGAGGATGACGGCGGGCGGTACATCGGCACCGGACATGCCGTCATAACCAGGAACAAAACAAACGGACGGATCAACCTTGGGTGCTACCGGGTGGCAGCCCACAACAAGAACACCTGCGGGCTTCATATCGCTCCGGGGAAACACGGGCGGCTCGACTTCGAGGCCTACCACGAAGAAGGAAAGCCCTGTCCGGTGCTGATCTCCGCCGGCCATCATCCGCTGTTTTTCGCCCTGTCCGGCTGTGAGATACCGCATGAAGCACTTTCCGAGTACCATTACGCCGGTGCTCTGTCGGGCACCGCTATAGACGTGATCAACGAGGAAGTGACCGGCCTGCCCATGCCGGCCAACGCCGAAATAGTTCTGGCCGGGTGGTGCCCGCCGGGCAAGATGATGGACGAAGGCCCCTTTGGCGAATGGACGGGCTACTATGCCGGGGGAAGGCTGCCGGAGAGGATCATCGAGGTCGAAAGGGTGTATTACCGGAACAACCCGATTATCCTGGGAGGACCGCCCGACCGGCCGCCCAGCGATTTCAGCTACTCCCTCAATACCATGAGGAGCGCCATGATACTGAATGAGCTGACGGAGCACGGCGTTCCCGACGTCAAGGGTGTGTGGCTGGGCGACTTCGGGGGCCAGCAGTGGATGGTGGTGAGCATCAAGCAGAGGTATGCCGGCCATGCCAAGCAGACCGCCGTCCTGGTTTCCCAGAGTCTGCTTTCCGGCGCCACCGGCAGGTATGTCATCGTCGTTGATGAGGACATCGATCCTACCAACGATCAGGAAGTGCTGTGGGCCATGTGCACCCGGTCTGACCCGGAGAAGGACATAGACATAATCCGGCGGGCCCGCAGCAACGCCCTGGACCCGATGGTAAGAAAGCCAACCAAAGCGTTCTTTAACTCCCGGGCGATCATCGATGCCTGCAAACCGTTTGAATGGATCGAGGATTTCCCTAGAGAGATCAAGATCAGCGCCGAGTTGGCGGAATCGGTGAAGAAGAAATTTGGAAAGGTGCTGGGAGTCTGAGGGCGACTAATCCGCGTCCATGGCATCCAACCCATTCGTTGAATTCATCCGCAAGACGGGCTTCCACCCCCTGAAGCTCATCCATATTTTCGTCTACGGCAAATTCCCCGGGCTGTACTCCAGGGCTATCAGCAGGATAATGACCTCCGCGCCGCGGGGGGTCAAAGTCAACCTGATTCAGAACTATCATGGCAAGGTGGTCGGGCTGGGAGACGCGAGGAAGATTATTTCGGTGGACCGGCCGGTGGAGTTGCGGAACCTTGAGAAGGTCATACCCTACAAGAACGCCCGCGACTTGATTCTGGCCAGCAACGGACCCATCGCCGCCTACGAGTGCATGTGCCGGTCAATGCAGCCCCATCCGTGCCGCCCTACCGACGTCTGCCTGGTCATCGGGGAGCCTTTCGCCAACGGGATCGCCTCCATCCAGCCGAAAAGGGCCAGGTTGATCAGCCGGGAAGAAGCCATCGAAATCCTCGAAGCGGAGGAAAAGAGGGGCCATATCCACACCGCTTTCTTCAAAGACATCATGCTCAACCGGTTCTACGCCATCTGCAACTGCTGCCGCTGCTGCTGCGGGGCCATGAGGGCCACCGTGAAATATGGTCTTCCCATGATCGCGCCTTCCGGCTACGTGTCATCAGTTTCCGAGAACTGCAACGCCTGCGGCTTGTGCGTCGAGTTTTGTCCCTTCGGGGCTATAACGATGGGTGAAAAGCGGGCGGTGGTCGATGCCGGCGAGTGTTTCGGCTGCGGACTCTGCCAGACGCGCTGTCATGCTGACGCCGTTAGACTGGTCAAGACCCCGGAAAAAGGCGAGCCCCTCGACATCGAATCCCTCGCGGCTGGCGCCGGCGTCAGTCGGGGAGCGCAACGGTGATAGTTGTCGCTCTGGGCGGTCTGATCGCGATCGGATGCCTTATCGGGGCCTTCACCTGGTTGCGTCGCAAGCGCCTCATCGACGATCTCCCGACGTCAAAGGCCAGGGGAGTGTTCATCGGCCTGGCCGAACTGAAAGGCAGCGCCGAGAGCGAAACGCCATTTACCAGTTACCTCGCTGGTGTTCGCTGTGTCCAATACTCCTGGCAGGTCGAAGAGCAATGGTCGAGGATGGTGACCGAGACCTATCGTGATGCCCAGGGCCGTACTCAGACCCGTATGCGGAGGGAGACTGGCTGGACCGCCGTCGGCAGGGGCTCCGAAGTTGCCCCGTTCTATCTCAAGGATGATACCGGCGTGATCCGCGTAGTGCCGGAGGGGGCCGTCATCAAAGGCAACACTACCATGAACAACACTTGCGGCCGTGACAACGCCCTGTACTTCGCCAAGGGGCCGCCGGGCGAAATCGCCAATTCCGACCACCGCCGCCGCTTCCACGAAACAGCCATCCAACTTCACGCGACTCTTTATGTGGTGGGTCAGGCCCGCGAACGCCAGGACGTCGTGGCCGCGGAGATAGCCCGGGACAAGGGCGCCCCTGTGTTCCTGATTTCGACGCAATCTGAAAAGCAGATAAGTACCGGGTATTTGGGCTGGATGTCTTTGTGGCTGGCGCTGGGGTCGGCGGCGGCTGTAGGAGGCGCCCTGGTACACAGGCTGCTCCAACCGGAGGGAATGGGATCGGTGGCTCAACCTATCGCATTGGCGATGTCTTTGTATGCTGCCGCCATCGGGCTGGGCTGGATCTGGGCCGTGTACAACTCCCTGGTAGAACTCCGCCAGCGGGTGCGGCAGGCGTGGTCTCAGGTAGACGTTCAACTGAAGCGGAGAAACGACCTGATCCCCAATCTGGCCCTGGTGGTCGAGGGATACGCCGCCCACGAAAGAGAAACTCAGGAACTGGTGACGCGCCTGCGAAGCCAACTGGCGGCTACGCCTCCCGGCGTGGCCGGCCCCGATTTCAGCGGCATTGGGGCAGCGGTGCGGTTAACAGCGGAACGCTATCCCGAACTGAAAGCCAGCGAGTCCTTTTTGAAGCTTCAGGAAGCTCTCTCGGATACCGAGCAGCGCATCGCTCTGGCGCGGGACTACTTCAACGGGATTGCCACCTTCTACAACATCCGTCTGGCCATCATTCCCGACCGGTTCGTCGCCGCTTTCGCCGGGCTGCGCCCGCAGGCTTTGATGGGCGCCACGGAGTTTGAACGGGCTGACGTGCCGGTCAAACTGGTCTCATGAGGCCCGGCGGCGCGGAAGCGCCGTCCACACTACCTGATCACGAAGGGAATGGTGATGGCCACCAGACCGGTGAACAGCACGGTGAGCATGAAGAGGTTGTATCTGGTCTTGTAGTCCCCCAGAAGAGAAGGGTCGTAGTAACCTTCCACACCTTTGTCCTTGTACATCTTCATCAGCCCATCGAGGAGTTTCTTCCTCATCTGCCGGCCTCTTATCAAGCCGATTTCGGCCACGAAGTTCACCATTATTATCAGCGCCACGAAGGTGAACATCACGACAGTGCTTGACCCGCTGCCGTTTCTCGAAGATGCGATCGCCGAGTTGATGCCAAGGGTCAGGAGATTGAGGATGATGGACGTCAGAACGAAGATAGTGTCTGTTCTGGTGTTGCCGTTGAGTTCATTGATGATGTGTTCGTGTACCCGTTCGATCATGCTTGCCCCTTTCGAAAAGTTGCCCGTAATGCCCGGTTCGAGTCGATTGGACCGGGTAGACCGGGGTTGTCCGCGTGAGGACGGCTATTGCCGGCCCCAACGCCAATAGACGGCGACGAAACCGGCGATAACCAGAGCCGCGATGGCCGCGCCTATCCAGAGCCATGATGACGTGGTTGTCTGCACCCTTACGAAGGCGCTGGTGACGCCGCGTGTTTCGTTGGCCTGAGCGATCAATGTAATATTGTGTTCCCCGCGCCCGGCGCCCTGCGGCGGCGTAATGGCGACGTCTATTGACCGCGAACTGCCGGCCTGCAAGACATCTATGGTCTGGGGCATGAATTCGATGGTCCAATCTCCGGGCTTGTCCGAGAGGAATTTGATGCCGGTTATGGCCCCTGAACCGAGATTCCTGACTTCCAGGAAAAGAGTAGCGGTTTCTCCGGGCCTGATGTCGCGGTAGTAGCTTCCCGGGGCCAGGTTGAGGACGAGATCCACCCTATCTTGCTGGGCCAGCGAAGACCCGGGCAACAGGACTGATATCAGGAGGGCGAGCATGGTGGCGGCGGTCCAGGCGCCTTTGCCCGTGAATGTCGTCTTATTCCTTGACATAAACATGTTATTAAGCGATGACCGTATCTCTCATGTAAAAGATACCATCTGTTACGGCGAAACGCAATCCGGACGGTAATTCGCACCGATTTTTGATGTACCCGCCGGACCGGGCGTTTGATATAATGCGCCAGTGGCAATCGCCGCCGAATAACCGCGTTCCAGCTTTCATGAGGGAGGAGCAATGCCGGCCGATAAGAAATTCGTTGATAGTGTTGTTGAACTGGTCGCCCCGCTGGGGGTGGTGACCAGCAAGCCCATGTTCGGTGGATACGGGATATTCCACGAGGGCGACATGTTCGCCCTGATATCCGGTACCGGCCTTTTCTTCAAGGCTGACGCCTCGAATCTGGCTGCCTACCAGCAGGCGGGTGGCAAACAGTACAAGCCAATGCCTTACTACCAGGTTCCATCCGAGATACTGGCCGATACCGCCAAATTGCTGGAGTGGGCGAAAGCATCCGCCGCCGTGGCGCACGCGTCAGCGAAGAAGAAGCGGAAGCAATAACCAACGGCGGTTGAGGCCACTGCATGGTGGAGTGATGCAAAGAAAGGCACACAAAGATGGCACCAAAACGCTGCCCGTTTCTGCTAGAACTGACGGTAGATGAGTTTAGTTCCATGAAAATCACACTTCGATTGCCAGAGAAGCTGCTGACAGAAACAATCCTGATATCGGGTAAGAAGAACGGGAGCGAAGCGGTGCGGGTTGCTCTTGAGGACTATATTCGCAGGAACGCCTTGAAACGTTTACTGGAATTGCCTGGGAAGATAGGAATAGAGGACGTATCCGAAGATCTGGAAAAGGCGGAACTTGCCAGCGGCTGATCTCCTGGTCGCCGCTGCCGCCGCCGCCGTTTATTTGTTTCTCCACTCCTCCCTTGTGATCTTAGCTTGCTTCGATATCCGGGTGAGCAGGGGAATTCCGATGTCTTTTCGGTGGGGATTGGGCACAGTGAGCACCAAATCGCCTTTGGTCATGTAGGGGTGTTTGCCGCCCTGAAACGGTCCCTCGAATCCGAGTTTGCGGAGCCGAGTGACCAGTTCCGCCCAGGAAACCGGGCCAAGCTCAGGCACGCACTTCCAATCTCCTGGGTTCTTTTATCCTGTACTTGCCGATGGGAGGAACTGGCAGCCCCTTCTTGAGTTTAATCAAGAGCCAGCCATCGATGACCTCAGCCAAATTGTGGCGGCACTCCTCAAGGGTCTTGCCGGTGGCCCATACGCCGTCGAGGCCGGGTACTTCGCCGTAATAGGGCTCGTCATCTTCAATTATTTCGTACTTGGCCCTTTCCAGGGCTGCTTCAACGTATTCCCTGATCACGAATTATGCCTCTCCCGTGTTTCAGTTACCTGCGATTCTAACACATACTATTATAGATTCAATCACTGCCAACGGGCAAATAACGCAATAACGCTGGCTCTGCAAAGCTCGGTCGGAGCTTCACAAACCGAAACCGGTAGCGCTTCAAAGGGGTTCGGCGGTCCGATCTTTGTTGGTGGGTTACACTTCACCTCGCTTCGCTCCGTTGCGTTGCACCCAACCTACGTCGGTCATGGTCAAATCCCCAGTTGTTTCCCCCACTTCCCCTTAACGCGTTCAGCTAATTCGGGGCTGATGGAGATGGACTTGGGGAAGTCGTTGTACCAGCCGTAGGGTTTGACGGCTTCGATGACGGCGCGGGTGTTGAGGAAACCGTCTTCCGGCGGCTTGCGGAGGGAGGTGTCGAGGGGGCTGCTCCAGGCGCGCGAAATGAAATTGATATTCTTTTCAGGGTCGGAACGGGTGCAGATGGCCCACAGGACGTCCTGAAGGTTGGTCGGGTCGATGTCCTCGTCCACCACCACGCAATACTTGCCCAGCGGGGCCAGGCGGCTCTGGGCGGCCAGCATGGCGGCCTGTTTGGCGTGTCCGGCATACCTCTGCTTGAGCGAGATGATGATGAACTGCTGCTGGCCGATCTCGTTCATCCAGACTTCCTGGATATCGCGGATATCTGACTTCACCAGCCAGTTGTACATCATGGCGCTGCGTAGCGCGCCGATGAAATAGGCGCAGTCGCTGGGCGGCTTGTTGGGCGGCGCTCCCAGGATTATCGGATTGTCGCGGTAGTAGACCCTCTTGATGTCAATGACAGGCTCCGGGCGGTCTTTGCTGCCGTAGTAGCCCAGGAATTCGCCGAAAGGCCCTTCC
>ORJL011178600.1_pt1 | contig 41777 bp, 39 predicted proteins | sample 1779941 | NCBI WGS metagenome assembly ORJL01 (sample SAMEA104232317, study PRJEB22302) | groundwater metagenome | biome: forest; feature: aquifer; material: groundwater | place: USA | collected 2011-08-07 | depth 5.8 m | reverse complement strand
CGTCGCCGCGGAATTCGAGGTGTCCGACAAGATCCCGGTCATCGAGTGCTCCTACCTGGACGAGTTCACCGTGACGTACAGCACGGGGATCCACATCGTGAACCGCGTGGCGGTGTTCGATTGATGGTGTCAAGGAGGCGACGCTTGGGGCGCCGCCTCGATCTCTTTAGGAGGCAAAGCATGAAGAAGTGTCTCATTGCGGTGATTCTGCTGGCCGTGATGGTCGCCGGATCGACCGTGTGGGCCTGCCCCCCACCCTCCGCGCCGGACTATGACGGCGACGAGGTGGGCGGCGGCCCGCCGGACGACCCGGGCAAGGCCAAGGACAAGGACGGGGAAGACGTGTGGGGCTGGGGCGACAAGGCGGGCGAAGGACAGGGCCACGACATGGAGCCTCCGCGCGATCCCGCAACCAAACCCGGGAAGAAGAAGACGTAGGCGAGGCGCCTGCACCCGGATCCCGGATCGTCGGCGACTGACGCCGGCGGTTCCGGGACCGGCGTTTTCTCTGCGCACCAAGGCGCCCCGTGGATCGTGCCGCGCAAGCGGGACGCTCGGGGAATGCCGGCGCGCACCCGGAATCTCCGGTCGCGCACGTCCGCATCGCGGCTTCGAGTCGGCTGGGGCTGACCCAGCCGCGCCGCCACCCCCGGGTCACGTCGCCCACGCTCCCAGTTTCGGCAGCCGGATGGAGAGGCAAGTCAGGGCCCCGTCCCCCTTGTGGAATTCCCCCGCCTCGACCTCCCGCGCGTCGATGCCGGCGCTGCGGAGGCGCGCAGCTGTACTCGGCGCGGCGGACGAGACCAGCAGCACCCGGCCCACGAGGAGCGCGTTGGCGCCGGCGGGCTCCTCGGTGGCGAGTGTCCGCAGCCCGGCGGCCCGGAACGGTTCGGGATCGAGCCCGGCGTCGTGCACCACCAGGTCGGGTGCCGCCAGCGAGCACGACGATTTCAGGTGAAGCCCGGCCGCGATCCGCAGCGGTCTCACCTCCAGCCCATCGAGTCGCGCCACCTCCTCGAGACGCGCCGCGCCCGCCGCGTCAGTACGGCCGGTGCTGTAGCCGCGCAAGCGCAACGTCGATCGGCGCGGGATCGCGGCGCAGGCAACGGTCGAAAGCGTCGGGCACCGCGCGCAGCAGGCATAGCTTTGGAAGAGCGAAGGCCGAAGTCATGAACCCTCCCCGCGGGCTGACTCCATTCATTCAGCGAGGACACCAAGACGACGCGTCCGTCGGGTCCCCGTCCATCGGCAGCAGGTACGCCTTCTCCCCATGAGCGATCCCGTGCCCCGAGAAGAACACCACCCCCGCCTATAGGTCCTCCGGCCGGAGCCCGGTCCGTTTCGCAAGACGGGCAAGCATGCGAGGCCCAAGCTCTTCGTTGTCATGGAATGCGAATACCACGTCCGCCCAACCCGATCGGCTCAGCACACGATGAGATCCGCTCTGGCGTTTCACGCTCCAGCCGATGCGCAGAAGCGCCGCAAGGACCCGTTTCGCGCGAGTGCTCGACCAATCGTTCATGCGGCGTGGAAGGAAATGTCGATCAGGTTCTGGCGCTCCTCGCCGTGTTCGAGTCGATCGGCCAGGACGCGCAATGCGAGGGCCTGCACCTTTGCCTTGGCTTCTTCGGCGGTACCGCCGTACGCAAGCACGCCGGGGAGTTCCAAGACTTCCGCAACCCAACGTCGATCCGGTTCTTGTTCGATTTCGACAGTCAAGCGCATGGAAAACTCCCCGCTACGATCCGGTCGGACGAATGCACAGCCCCGCTACGCCTTCCGCGTCGCCGGCGGCCGCATGACCAAGAATGCCGATGGAGGCCGTGCGACGCGCAGCCGCTCGACCTCGTTGCACTCGGCGCGGATTTCCTCGTCGATCTCCGCCGGATGATCGAAGTAACGGACCATGGCGGCGTGAACTTCGGCGGGATGCAGGTAGGGATGCCGGCGAGCCATCCCCTCCGCCGACGCGCCGTGGCCGAGGTAGTCCATCACCACCTGGGCCACGCGAACGCGAGGGACGCGGATCAGACGGGCGGGCTCGCCCGGCTGCTTTACGAGGCGGAGAACCGTCATCCCGATCTCGACACGATCGCCCCTTCAGCCACGCTGGATTCTATCCCTACGGGTGGGGTCGCACAAGGGCGAAGCTGAGCGAAGCCGAGTGAGATGCATCCATCGCGTCACGGCTTCCTCCGGATCAGCACGACGAGCATCACGACGACGGCCATGGCGCCCGCGCCGGCCACCGCCCAGAGCCAGGGTGGGGCGGTTGCGGCGGTCGGGGGCGCCCGCGGGTCCTGCGCGCCGGACGACACCAGGGCCGTCGAGCAACCCGAGCCCGAGCTGCCGTTCGCGGACGACGGACCTTGCGGGGAGATGCTCATCCCGCTGCGCGGGTCTACAATCCGTGCCTCCTCAACCGATCGATCTCCTCGCGCAAACGCCGATTCTCTTCCTCGACTCGGGCCTGCGCCGCTTCTGCCTCGGTGCGCGCCGCCTCTGCCTCGGTGCGCGCCGCCTCTGCCTCGATGCGCGCCGCCTCTGCCTCGGTGCGCGCCGCCTCTGCCTCGGTGCGCGCCGCCTCCGCCCCCGTTTGCGCCGCTTCCGCCTGGGCCCTGGCCGCTTCCGATTCCAACAGGTCGGGCAGTACCCGCCCCGAGGCAGGATCCAGGAGGCGCAATCGACCTTTCACGTCGATGAGCTCCAGCCCGAGCTCGCGGCTGCGCGTGCGACCTTCGCTCACCTGGCGCTCGACCAATCGGGTTCCCCGGCGGTCCCAGGCGCGCAGGCGGTGAGGCACGTACTCGCGCAGGGGGTCGTACAGGTAGTACTCCTTGACCCGCAGCACGTCTTGGTAGAGCTCGCGCTTCCAGCCCAGGTCCTCCCCTTTCGTACCCAGGCTCGTCACCTCGATCACGACCGTCGGGCCCTTGCCTTCCACCCATGTCCGGTAGACGCGGCGGTCGCCTGATTCCACCCCCTTCACGCCGAACATATCGGGGCTGACCTTCTGGTTCGAATCCCCTTCCACCCAGTAGAGCATGATGTTGCCGGTGACGTACACCTTGGGACGTGAGCGAAACCAGAGCTTCAACGCGGCAATCAGGTGCAGGATGATGTCGCGGTGCTCGTCGGTCTCGGCCAAGGGCTTCCCATCCGACTCGGGATAGCGAAACTCGGTCACGTTTCGCGGAGTGAAGATCGAATCTCGTGCTTTCATCCAGGGCTCTCCTCAGAACGAGGTCATTCTATCGCCCGGACGGGGATGGAACAAGGAGCCTCCGCCGCGACGATTCACCGCATCCTCGTCGGGGAAAGAGATCGGGTCCGCGGCGCATGACGCCAGCACCTGGAGGCGCGAGGAATCCGCCAGGCTCGGCGCGAGGCCCGCGACCCCCTTGGCCGTGCCCGCGTGGCACATGAGCAGGATCAGGAACCGCGTCGCCGCCCGCGAGGCGCCCAGGCGCTCCTTGACCCAGGCCAGCGAGAGGGAGGTGTCCGGCCCGATGCAGCCGTCCATCCGCAGGAGGTATCCCTGCCCGTCGAACCGCGCGCCGTGGCCGGAGAAGAACACCACCACGGTGTCGCCCGGCTCGGGCAGACTCGCGAACTGGTCGATGCGGGCGCGCAGGTTGCCCAGCGTCGGCAGGTTGCGGGGCTCCATGCCGTCGGCGAGGACGGCCACCCGCTTGGACGAGAAGCCGGCGACGTCCACCAGGGTCTTGCCGAGCGCCACCGCGTCCTCGGCGCAGAAGCGGAGCTTGCCGACGTACGGGTAGTCGTTGATGCCGATGCAAACACGGTTATCGCTCGCCTCAACGGTAACGCGCTGGTGGCGGCGCGTCTCCAATCCCTTGCGGCCGAACAGGGCCTGGTGTGTCAACCGGATAGGCATGGCTCAATTCCCTTCCACGCGCGCGGTCAGCACCAGCACGGACTGCATCATCCGGTCGTCCTGCCGGTACGAAAGCAGGGCCGACGCCATCGTCGAGCCGGCGGCGCGTTCCGCGAGAATCGCGTACGGTCTCCCCGGTGCCAGCGTCAATCGCGTGCTCAACTCGGTCACGAACAGCGCTTCGCCGCGCCGCGCGCGGTGGAAGTACGGTGTCAGCTCGACGTCGATCCCCTGCGCCGTCGCCCGCCGCACCCGCACGCGGAAGCCCGAGCCGGTCACCTGGTCCTGAATCGTGCGCACCACCACCGCCCCGCGGTAGACCGGGATCACCACGTCGCGCACCACCGGGGTCGACTCCGTCGCCTCGAAGCTCGCCTCGCCCCCTTCCATGAGCACGAGGAACTGCGAGGTGGTCTCGTGCGCGACGCCGCGCGCGCGGTGGGTGCGCAGGCCTGCGGCCAGTTGCGCGCCCGCCCCGATCACCACGAGCCCGTTCGAGCCGCCGAGGTCGCCCGCGCCCGCGGTCAGGCGATCGTCACGGTAGCGCACCGCCAGGTCGAACGCCGTAGAGTCCGCCGCCTCGACCGCGAAGCGCTCCAGGTCGATGCGGACCATCCGACCGGGGCCGTCGGGCAGGGGCTCCTCGAGGTCCGAGCCGGCGCGCGGGTCCGGCAACGGCCGGCTGCTGCCCACCTCCGCGCTCCTCGCCGCGCGCCGGAAGCGCTGGCTCGACCAGGTCTGCCACGGGTCGCGCTCGCCCTTGCGGATCTCCACGCGCAGGGCGAATTGCCCGTCGTCGATCCGCAGCAGGGTGATGCGGAACAGCTCGGCGCGCGCCGGACCCTCGGCCTTGCCTTCCCAGGTCCAGGTGTCCGGCTTGCCCGAGTCCACCTCCACCCCGCGCGCGATGCTGCCGTCCGAGGCGTATTGGAAGCTCACCATCTTGCGCTGCATCGGATCCCACCCGATGACCGTCGTGTCGGTGCGCAGGACGCGGCCGTCCGCCGCCTTCCAGGCATACTCGAGCTGGAGAAAGGCCCCGCCGTGGCGCCACGCGACGTCGTACTCCTCGACGAAGCGGCCGGCGTCCGCCGACTCGCCCTCCGCGGTCCAGGAGCCGGCGAGAAAGCCGAGCCGCTCGAGCGGCGCCACGGGCCGGTCCTGGGCGAGCGCCGGGACCGCGACGAGCGGGAACACGGCAAGGATCAGCGCGACCATTCCCATCGCGGCGCGAGGAAGCGGGAAGCGGGGGGTCATGATGCATCTCCTGAAGCTGGTGTCCCACCGTTCCTGCTCGCCGACGCGCCCGAATGGAAGGTCGGTCCGCGCTGGGCCGCCGACCGGGACCGCGCCACGACCGGCTTCCCGACTCTTCCGGTTCGGCCGGGCGTCCCTGGCGCAGGGCCTCGATGCTCCTCCGCGCGAGTCGGGCGGCGGCACGACGCCCCCGAGCATAGCCGCCGGGCCGAGGCAAGGCAATGGACTACACCCGCGCGCGCCTCTACAATTCCGCCATGCCGGCCCGCATCGCCTTTCTCTTCGAATTCCCCACCGTCAGCGGCGGGGAGGCCGCGGCGCTCGAGCTGATGCGACGGCTCGACCGCGCGCGGTTCGACCCGGTCGCCCTCGCGCCTCCGCAGGGAGCCCTGGCCGAGGCCCTGCGCGCGGGGGGGATCGCCCTGTGCCCGCTCACGATCAAGGAACCGGGCGGCAATCCCCTGCCCAAGCGGGTCGTGCCCGTGGTGGCGCGTGCCGCGGCCGAGGCGGGCGCGGCGGTCCTCCATGCGAATTCGTTGGCGCTCGCGCGGTACACGGGCCCGGCGGGTGAGGACGCGGGGATCCCCGCGCTGGCCCACTGCCGCGACATCATGGGCCTTTCCGCGGCCAAGGCGCGGGACGTGGCGCGCAATCGCCGGCTGATCGCGGTGTCGCGGGCGGTCGAGCGCTCGCTGGTCGGCCAAGGCATCCCGGCGGAGCGGATCGAGCTCGTGCCGGACGGAATCGACTTCGCGCGGGCCGCGAGCGGCCGGCCCGGTCGGCTGAGGGCCGAGCTCGGCCTCCCGGCGGACGTGCCCCTGGTCGGCTGCATCGGCCAGATCTCCCTGCGCAAGGGCCAGGACGTGCTGATCGAAGCCGTACCGCTCGTCCTCGCCGGGCTTCCGGACACGCGATTCCTGGTGGTCGGCGCCCGGTTCTCGAAAAAGCCGGAGGTGCGGGAGTACGAAGCCGCGCTGCATCGACGCGTCGCCGAGCTCGGGCTCGGGGAGCGGGTCCACTTTCTGGGCCGGCGCGACGACGTCGCCGACGTGATGGCCGACCTGGATGCGGTCGCCCACCCGGCCCACGAGGAACCCCAGTCGATCGCGCTCCTGGAGGCGATGGCGGCCAACCGGCCCCTGGTCGCGACCGCGGTCGGCGGCACCCCGGAACTCGTCGAAGACGGGGTCTCGGGCCTGCTCGTCCCGCCCAAGGACCCGCGCGCCCTCGCCGACGCCCTGCTCCGGGTGCTGCGCGATCGCGCGTTCGCGGCAGGCCTCGCCGCGGCGGGGCGGGAGCGGGCGCGCTCTGCCTTTCGCCCGGAAGATGCGGCGGCCCGGGTCCAGGCGCTGTACGAGGTGCTGCTCGCGCGGACCTGACCATCCGCCGGCTCGCTGCACTCATCCGGTGCACCGTCCGACACGGGCGAGGGCTGCCCGAAGCTCCCCGACGGGTTCGGCAGAGCCCACCCGGCCTGCCCGGATCGATCGCGGTCTTCTCGATGAGGCATCGCTCCGCGGGTGGTCCCTGAGCGCCGCCGTCCGGAATCCGCCGGCGGCGCGATGGGGTTCAAGCTCCATACAGGCGCAGGTACCGACGCGCCGCTTCCTCCCAGGTGAACCGGCGCGCACGCGCGGGCCCGGCTGTGCGCAAGCGGGTCACCATCCCGGGATCGCTCCGCACCCGATCGAGCGCCTCCGCCACCGCTTCGGGATCGCGCGGAGGTACGATCAACGCCGCCGTCCCCACAACTTCGGCCAACGATGAGCCGTCCGCCACGATCGTCGGCGCACCCGCGGCGAGCGCCTCCAGCGCCGGCATGCCGAATCCCTCGTATCGGGAAAGACAGAGCACTCCCGCCGCCCCATGATAGAGGACCCGCAGATCCCCCTCCGAAACGTAGCCCAGCGAGCGCACGAGGCCGAAGCCTCCCGCGGACTCGGCGCAGGCCTGCGCGTTCAGGCGGGCGCCGCCGCCGCGCCCGCCCGCGATCAGCAGCGGCCAAGGGGCCCCCGCGATGCGCCGGGCGTGGAGCGCGTACCCGGCGATCGCTTCGGGAAGCCCCTTGCGCTCCTCTTCGGCGCCCACGACCAGCCAGTATCGTTCGGAAATCCCGAGCCGCGTGCGGCTGTCCTCCACCTCGGCGTCGCCCGGAGGGGCGAAGAAGTCCTCTTCGACCCCGTTCGGGATCACCTCGATGCGCAACGGCGGCACCGCATAGGCCGTCGCCAGCTCGGCGCGTGCGAATTCGCTCGGGGCCGCAACCGCGTCCGCCGTCCGCAACGCCGCGACCGTCGCGCGATCGAGAAGCTCGCGCAGGCCCGGACGCACCAGTTCCGGAAAGCGCCGCACGCACGCGTCGTGGAGGGTGACCACGGTGCGGCACGCGAGGCGCTCCTCGGGTAAGGCGAAGCAGGTCGCGTGATAGGCCTCCGGCCGCAGCTCGCGCACGAGGGTGGGCAGCAGCTCGGCTTCGAAGCGCAGGTCGACGGTCCCGGCGTCGACGCGGACTTCGCGGACGCGCGCTCCCCCGTCACCCAGTCCCGGCACACCTTTCCGGCCGGCGACCAGATGGATCTCCAACCCTGGAGCGACCCGGAGCAGCGCGCGGACGAGCCCCTCGACCATCCGGCCGATCCCCCCACGCCGGCGCTGGACCGTGCGGGCGTCGAGCAACAGGCGATCCATCGCGGGCCTTATGAAGATGGGCTCTTGGGCTTCTCCTTGCCCGGAGGCAAGACGCTCCGCCGCGGGTCGCAGCCGAAGATCGAGTTACGCTACATCGTATCGCGTGACGCGGGTGGGGCCATAGGATAGGAACGTGCGGCGGCGCGGGCCGCGACACCCCGTTCGATTCGCAGCCTCCTTGACGCGACCCTGGAGCGAACGTAGCATCGTGAAATCGCCCGAGGTCGAGGTGGCTCGCGCGTGTTTCGCCCTCCTTCCTTGGGCGCCACACCTCGAATACGGCTTCGCTGGTGCCACCAAGTCGGAGCCCGCCTTGTCCAAGCCGCTCGATGCCCTGCTGGGCCGCCTTGCCGTGGAGCGTGGTGGGCTGACGCGCGCTCAGCTTGAAGCGGCGTTGCGCATGCAGGACGCCGAAACGCCACGCCCGCCTCTGGGTGTGATCCTGGTCGAGGCGCGCATGCTCACGCATGCCCAGGTGGGAGAGTTGCTTGGCCTGCAGGCCGCCCGCACCGACGCTGGCGAGCCCGCTCCTGGGCGCTGCCGGGAGGCTTGGCGGTTCGGCGCCCTCGCGGTCCGCTGCGGGAGGACGACCGTGGAACAGGTCAACCGCGCCCTACGGGAGCAAGCGCGCCGGGAGGAGGCCGGCGAGCCCTGGGTGGCTCTGGGCGAACTGCTGGTGCGCCAAGGAGCGCTGGACCCTGCGGGCGTCGCCGATATTCTACGGATGCAGGCGGGTGAGCCCACGCTTCCCGCCAAGCCGGAATGCGCTGACACACCCGGCGCCGCGGCGGGGTCTACGGTAGTGAAGCAGGACGCCGCGCGCACGGTGCTCCGCGGATCGGCCAGAGCCGAACCTGGACCGACGCCCACCCAACCAAGCGTAAGCCGCAAGTTCGGCAAGTACGAACTGGTGGCTGAGCTTGGCCGGGGCGGCATGGGTGTCGTGTACAAGGCCTACCATCCGGGCTTGAAGACGTACTTCGCGGTCAAGGTCCTGCTCGTCGGGGACGATGCCTCGACAGAGGAGATCGCGCGCTTCCACCGCGAGGCCGAGGCCGCGGCCCGCCTCAAGCACCCGGGCATCGTCGCCGTCCACGACGTCGGCGAGGAGGAGGGGAAGACCTATTTCGCGATGGAATACGTCGAGGGCCTGGGCCTGGACAAGGTGCTGGCCGATCCGCCGGCGGCAGGCATCGCCCCGGCGCCCGCGCCCCCGCCCCGCCCGGGTCAGAAGCGACCGGACCGCTGGGGGTTGAGCGCGAGCGCCGCCGTCCAGATGACGCGGGAAATCGCGGAGGCGATCCAGGTCGCGCACGACGCGGGCGTGATCCACCGGGACCTGAAGCCCGCGAACGTGATCCGCGATCGGAACGGCCGGCTCAAGGTAATGGACTTCGGCCTGGCGAAGCTGGTAGACGCGGGGAAAACCGGGGCGACGCGCACGGGGGCGGTGATGGGGACGCCGGCGTACATGAGCCCGGAGCAGGCGGAGGGGCGGGTGCGCGAGGTGGACGCCCGGAGTGACGGGTACCAGCTCGGGGCGATCCTGTACGAACTGCTCACCGGCCGGCCGCCGTACGTAGGCGACACGGCGATGGAGATCCTGCTGCGGGTGATGCACGACGATCCGACGCCTCCGCGCCGCGTGAACCCGCGCATCGACCGGGACGCGGAGACGATCTGCCTGAAGGCGATGGCGCGGGAGAAGCCGGGGCGCTATGCCTCGGCGCGGGAGCTGGCGGAAGATTGCGCACGATTCCTCGCCGGCGACCCGATCCAGGCGCGACCCGTGCCCGCCCTGGAACGCCTGTGGCGGAAGGCCGCGAAGTACCGGCGCATCCTGGTCCCCTTCGCCGCGCTGGCCCTGGTCGCCGCGGCCCTCGGCGGCTATGGCATGTACGCCCGGGCGGCGAAGACGCAGGCCGAGGGTCAGGCCGCGAAGGCGGACGCCGGGGAGAAGGCCAGGAGCGCCGAGGTCGAGGCCGAACGCGTACTGGTCCGGGCGGAGGGCCTCTGGCACGAGGCCAAGCTGGTGCTCTACCGACCGGACATTCCACTCGAACGGTACCATGAGCGGCTCGCCGAGGCGATGAAGCTCTATGACGCGGCGATCGAGACATGCCCGACATACGGCTGGATCTACGAGTCGCGCGGCCGCGTGGGGATCCAGACGAACGATCTGCGTGGGGCGGAAGCGGACCTGAAGGAGGCGGTCAGGCTGCTCGGCCCGGAGCGCGGCAAGGCTGCGCGACGGTCGCTGGGGCGCGTCTATCTCCAGCGGTCGATCGACTTGCTGTACTTCAGCAACGAGGAAGAGAAAAGGCGCAACCTCAAGGAAGCCCAAGATTGGCGAGCCAAATCCCTAGAAGAGCTTCATGCCTCCGCGGGGTCGATCGAGTGGCGCGGGACTGTCGATGAGGAACGGGTCGCCCGCACATTGGCGGAGGCCCTTCAGACTGGGTATGCGGGCGATTGGCAACGCGCCCGGGAGAACCTCGTCAAGGAATTCGACCGCAACCCCGATGAGGAACTTGCCTGGGCCCTTTCGATCGTCACGGTCGCCCTCGACCAGAATGATCGGTGGCGGGAGAAGGCCCTGAGCCTCAGGCCTCGCTTTGGGCGGGCCATATTCGACCGCGCGGCTGCCCGCAAGGCGAAGGACGACCTGAACGGGGCCATCGTCGACTTCACCCTCGCCATCGAGATTGATTCCAAGTACGCCATGGCCTACGTCAGCCGCGGCAATGCGCTCCACGCCAAGGGGGACCTGGACAGTGCCATCGCCGACCATACCCGAGCCATCGAGGTCGATGCCAAGTACGCCGCCGCCTACGACAATCGCGCCACCGTGCGGAAAGACAAGGGCGACCTGGACGGCGCCATCGCCGACTCCACGCGCGCCGTCGAGATTGATCCAAAGTTCGCCCCGGCCTACACCAACCGCGGCCTCGCGCGCCAAGCCAAGGGCGACCTGGACGGCGCGATCGCCGACCAAACCCGCGCCATCGAGATTGATCCCAACTACGCCCTGGCCTACCACAACCGAGGCTGCGCACGCCAAGCCAAGGGCGATATGGACGGCACCATAGCCGACTCCAGCCGCGCTATCGAGATCGATCCAAAGTTCGCCCTGGCCTACAACAACCGCGGCTCCGCCCGCCAGGCCAAGGGCGACCTGGACGGCGCCTTCGCCGACTACACCCGCGCCATCGAGATCGAACCCAAGTTCGCCCTGGCCTTCGTCAACTGCGGCAACGCGCGCCTCGCCAAGGCTGACCTGGACGGCGCCTTCGCCGACTACACCCGCGCCATCGAGATCGATCCGAAGGCCGCCCCGGCCTACACCAACCGCGGCCTCGCGCGCCGAGCCAAGGGCGACCTGGAGGGCGCCATCTCCGACCACGCCCGCGCTATCGAGATCGATCCAAAGTTCGCCCTGGCCTACAACAACCGCGGCTCCGCCCGCCAGGCCAAGGGCGACCTGGACGGCGCGATCGCAGACTACACCCGCGCCATCGAGATCGACCCCAAGAACGCCGTGGCCTACAGCAATTGCGCCAACGCGCGCCTCGCCAAGGGCGACCTGGATGGCGCCATCGCCGACTCCACCCGCGCCATCGAGATCGATCAGAAGGTCGCCCTGCCCTACGTCAATCGCGGCTACGCGAACCTCACCAAGGGCGACCTGGACGGCGCCATAGCCGACTCGACCCGCGCCATCGAAATCGACCCCAAGTGCACCGACGCCTACGTCAACCGCGGCAACGCTCACGAAGCCAAGGGCGACCGTCCGGGCGCGTTGGCCGACTTCCTCAAGGCGTTGGAGGTCGCCCCAACCGGGTGGCCTCATCGGAAGGCCGTCGAAGACTGGCTCGGTTCCGTCGGCGAGAAGTGACCCGCCGCAGGGCGCGCGTGCGATCGCGTCTGCGCGCCCGGCCCCCAAGGGCGCCTCGCGAACGGGGTAGCCGAGCGCCCGACAGACTGCGCGAGAGTGTTCCTCTCTCTCGCGCGGGTCTCGGCTTGCAGCCTTCTCGCGTGGAGTCATGGACTCGGGGTGATCGACAGGTAGGTCAAGATGTGCCGTTGAAAGCTCCGGAAATCGTCCAGGTAATCCAGGTTCGCGTGGACCAACTCGCGATTGATGTTCAGGTACGCGTGAACCAGAATGTTGCGGAAGTTCACCATGGGCTGGATCTTGTCCGCAAACTCCTTGGGTATGACTCCGTGTTCGGCCATGCGCTGAATCGCGGCTGCCCCGTCCTCCGGCTTGGCCCACCCGCTTCGCGCCGCCACATGGTAGCAGACGTCGAGCAGGCACTGGATCGCCAGTTGGAAACAGCGCTCCGCAAACAGATGGTGCCGTGGGTCGTGAAGGAACTCCGCTCTGGGAGTGCTGCGTACGCACTCCAGCAAGGAAACGTGTCGGTCCATTTCCGTGAGCAGGCTCTCCAACGCGGCGCGATTCATCGTCAATTCAGCCCCAGCTTCTCGCGCAACACGCGGGTGTAGAATCCTTGAATGTGGCAGAAGTCTTCGTAGCGGCGGCGGACCAGGAATTCGTATCGAATCCGCTCCTCGTCGTCGGGCGCATAGACGGTCACACCGCAGACGACGGCTTCGAATTGCAGCAGGGGCCCGCAGTCGTTCAAAGTCAGCAGGTCGATAGCGGAATGCAGGAGTCGCCGCAGCTCCGGCTCCAGGTAGGAAACCCGCTCGAGTCGATGGCGCGCGTCTTCAACGGCAGGGAAGAGCACGGCCAGATCGACATCGCTGCGTTCCGTCGCCTTGCCCCGCGCGTGGGATCCGAACAAGTAGACCGCTCGCAAGCCGAAGCTGCGGAAGAGCGATTGCGCCCAGTCGCATTGCAAGGCAGCCATGGGTTCTCGCATGCCGGTTCCCCCGTTGGAATCAGTCGCAGGCTCTCACGGCGCTCCGACGACATGGATTCTATCGGTCAGCCCGGGCGCGGGTCAACGGGATGCACGACTCGGTACGATCCGGCGACTCGGGGCAGACCGCCCCACGAGCACGACGAACGGGCTTGACCCGGTCGAGCGGACCCTGCTACGGTGCGTCGACTTCGGCCGATGAGCGGCCCGGAGCGGAGTCCCGGTGGAGATGCGAGATGGCGACCCCATGGCTCGGCTTGCGAACCGCGATCTATCCGGTGAGCGATCTCGCGAAGGCGACGGCCTGGTACCGGTCGGTGCTGGGGATCGCTCCGTACTTCGAGCAACCGTTCTACGTGGGATTCAATGTGGGCGGGTACAAACTGGGGCTGGATCCCGACACCTCGCACATCGCGCCCGGGACTGCCGGGGTGACGGCTTACTGGGGCGTCCCGGATATCAGCGCCGCGTGGCAGCGGCTGCTCGCGCACTCCGCAAAGCCCTGGCAGGAGATCCAGGAGACCGGCGGCGGCATCAAGGTCGCGGCCGTGCTGGATCCATTCGGCAACGTGTTCGGGCTGATCGAGAACCCGCACTTCCTGCCCGAGAAGCCGGAGAAAAAGCCGGCCACAGCGAAGGACACGGGGACCCGGCGGGCGGAGGCTCCCACGCGCCGGAGCGCCAAGGCGGATGGCCGGCGGAAGGCGAGCCCGGGCGCCCGCGGCCGATCCCGTCGCTGAGCGTCACGCGTTCAGGAGCGGCATTCAGCCAGGCATGCGCGACGCCCCCCTGGACATCGTCGGATTCGCGAAGATGTTGCCGGTGTGTATTGCGGGTCGCCCGGTCGCGGCGGCCCGCTCCGCTCGGAGGACCGCGGCGCGATGAGAATCGTCTGCATCAGCGACACCCACAATCTGTGCGACGGGGTGAAGATCCCGGACGGCGACCTCCTGATCCACGCCGGCGACCTCACGATGCAGGGCAAGCTGGACGAGATCGCGCGGGCGGCCGCGGCGCTGCGCGCGCTTCCCCATCGCCACAAGGTGGTGATCGCCGGGAACCACGACTTCGGATTCGAGCGCACGCCCGCGCAGGCGGTGCCGTTGCTCGCCGGTCTCACCTACCTGCAGGATTCGGGCGTCACGATCGAGGGGCTGCGGCTGTGGGGATCGCCCTGGCAGCCGTGGTTCTTCGACTGGGCCTTCAACCTGCAGCGCGGCGCCGAGCTCCGGGACAAGTGGAACCTGATTCCCGCCGGGACCGACGTGCTGATCACGCACGGGCCGCCGGACGGACACGGGGACAAGAACTACTCCGGCGACTCGGTGGGCTGCCGGGAACTGCGGGAGGCGATCCGTCGCGTGGTCCCCAAACTCCACGTGTTCGGCCACATCCACGAAGGCTACGGCACGACGTGGGAAGGATCCACCCGCTGCGTGAATGCCTCGCTTTGCGATCTCGTCTATCGGCCGGCGAACCCGCCGGTGGTGGTGGACTGGACCTGACGACCGTCACCGCCTGCCGGTCTTCCCCTGCGCTTTGCCTGCGAAACGCGGAGCTTGCGCTCCGCGGTCGGGCGAGTACGATCAACACCGTCCGCCCCGGCGACGGGAAGACTCTCGAGACAGAACCTGACGGCCCGGCCGGAAGGCCCGGGCGAAGGAGGATCCGATGATTCGCTCGGCAAGTCCGGTCGGCCGGCTCGCTCTCGCCCTCGTCACCTTGCTCGGCTGCAGCCGGCAAGATCCCCTGCCCGGCACCGTACCCGAGCTCAAGGACTACGCGGCGAAGGCACGGGACGAGGCGCAGGCGGCGCGGACCGGGAAGGACCCGGGCAAGGCCGAAGCCGCCTGGAAGCGCGCGGACCGCGCGGCCACCGCGGCGCGGGAGCTGGGCGAAGGGAAGCCGGAGGCGGATGCCGCGCTCCTCGCGGAGATTACCCGGACGGCCGACGACGCGCGCGTGATCACGGAGCTCGCGCGCGAAGACGCCGAACTGGCCGCCCGCATCTCCGGGCTGAAAGCGAAGACCTACCGCCACGCGCGGAACCTCGCCCTCGGAGGCGTCCTCGAGGGCCTCGCGATCGCCGCCCGTCATGCGGCCAAGGACCCGGGCGCGCTGCTTTCCCCCGGAATCGGGGAGGCCGCCGACCTGGGCGAGCTGATCTCCAGTCTTTTCTCGCCACCCCGGCCGCGGCTGGGGACCGCTCCCGACTGGAACGGGATCGCGCAGGACCTGGAAGGCCTCGCCGCGACCCCCCCCGCCGCCTGGTCCGCGTTCCTCGCCGTCGCCTTCGCCCTCCTCGGAAGCCCCGACCTCGCCCTCGTCGAGGTGCAGGAGGTGGACGCGGAAGCCTTCGCCCTCCTCGATACCGAGGTCGACCCGGAGAGTCGGCAAACGGGGGCGATGCTCCTCCGGGGATTCGTCTACACCCTCGCAGGGCTTCCCCGGCTCGGCGCGGCCGAGCTGGAATCGCTGGCGGAAGTGTCGGATGCGGGCAAAGGGAAATCCCAGGAGCTTCTCGCCGGCGCCCACCTGCTGCTCGCGTACGTGTTCTCCCGGCTTCGTGAGTGGAAGCTCGCCGACCGCGAGCTCGCCCTGACGCTGCGCGTCTGGCCCAACAATCCGGCCGGCGTGTTCCTCACGGGCGAGCGGTTGGTCGCGAGCGGCGAGTACGAGAAGGCGGCGGAATCGCTCGAGCTCGCCTTCCAGGGCTCGGATTCGGAAGCCCTGGCCAGGCGCGCCGCCGAGCGGGCGCGCGCCATCCGCGACGGCCGCACGAAGGACCCCGCGCTGTTTCTGGACAACGCTTTCCTGGCGGAGGTCGCGCTCCACGTGGTCGCGGAGAGCGCGAAGAAATCGGCAGCGGGCCGCAAGGTCCGGGACTGGGTCGAAGCCGCGCGGGGATTCGGGAGCCGGATCCTGGCCTCGGTCTCGGGGGACCATGCGGGCAAGTGAACGCGCGAGGTCGCACGAGGTCCGATCGGCTCCGCTGGGGCACCCGCCCGGACCACCGGGCGCGGGCGCAGAGAGCGCTTGCCGCCGCCGCCGGCGGCCGGGTATCATTGGCGACGGAAGCGAGGAGCCGCAGAGATGATCGTCACGCGCGTCGAGATCGGACCCGCGGACCACGGGCGCACGCTGTCGCTCGCGGAATTCGCCCATGCCGAGGGTCGCGCCGGGCACATCTACGAGCTGGCACGCGGGAGGGTGGTCGTGGTCGACGTACCCGGCATCACGCACGCGCTGGTCGTTCAGTCGGTGCTCACCGCCCTCCACGGATACCGCCTCGCCCGTCCCGGACGGATCCACCTCGTGTCCGCCGGATCGGACTGCGCCCTGCGGCTCCCCGGCATGCAGTCCGAACGCCATCCGGACGCCACGGTCTACTTGACTCCGCCCCCCGAAGGAGAACAGCCGTGGTCTCGGTGGATTCCGGACCTGGTGGTCGAAGTCCTCTCTCCCGGCGCGGAGGCGCACCATCGCGACTACGTGGAGAAGCGTGAGGAGTACTTGGCAGCGGGCGTGCGCGAATACTGGATCGTCGATCCACAGGAGGGGACCGTGCTCGCGCTGGTCCGCACCGGCGATCGCTGGGAGGAGCACCTGCACAAGAAGGGCGATCGCCATCGCTCGGGCCTTCTGCCGGGATTCGAGCTCGACGTCGCCGGAATCCTCTCCTGAGTCGTCCTCACGCGACCGCACCGCCGCGCGCGCGCCCATGCGCTCATCGACGCCTATCGCGAACCCCGCAGCCGAACGTCGGGCAACCGCCGAAGTAGGGGCCGGCGCTCCCCCGATCCGGGCGGACTCCGCCGCGCGCGTTTGCGCGCCTATTCCCGGTCCCGCTCCAGCAGCCGCTGCTTCGCCGCGTCGGACAGGCCGCAGCGGTCGATCTCCGCGCGGACCTGCGCGAGGGATCCGTTCCCTGCCAGCCACCCGTTCACGCGCGCCGCCGCGGTCGAGTCGCGGAAGGCCTTGGGATTCGGGTACAGCGCGTCGAACTCCCGCATCATTTCGCGGGTGGAGCGCAGGTAGTACTTCTGGTGGTAGTCCTCGGCGGCCCAGAAGCGCCCCGCGGGCAGGATCTCCGTGGCCACGGTCTTGCCTTCCGCCTCGAGGCGAGACTTGCCGGCCTCGGCGACCTGCTTCTGCTCGGGGCTGTGGCAGAAGACCGCGGCCCTGTACTGGACGTTCCCGGTCCGGCGGCACGGGTTGTGGGAAGCCCAGAAGAGGTCGAGCAGCTGCGCGTAGGTGATCTTCGTCGGGTCGAACTCGATCTGCAGCGTCTCGGTGTGGTCGCCCAGGTCCTGGTAGGTGGGATGGTCCTTGCTGCCGCCGGCGTAGCCCACGCTCGTCCGCACGACGCCGGAGAGGCTCCCGAACTGGGAGTCGGGGCCCCAGAATCAGCCCAGCGCGAAGGTGGCCAGCTCGGTCTTCTCGGGCAATTCGCGGTCGATGGGCGGACGCGGATCCGCCGCCTGCGCCGCCGCGGTGCGGGCGCCGATTCCCACGACGAGCGATGCAATCACGACGACGGCAAGCCAGGTATGAATGGGGCACCTCCTTGGGGGTGATGGGCTGAGGTGATCATACAACGTCGAGGTCACGGAGGGAAATTTCCCGGTTTCCGCGCGGTGCCAAGAGACCATACGGTGCGCGCCCGACGGCGACGCGTCTGATTCCGCCCCTGCGCCCTCTCTCCCTCCCTCGCGCACGACTTGAAGGGTTGGGTGGAATCGGGGTATCGTCAGCCTCGGGGCATGTCCTGCTCGACGCGCCGTCGCGTCCATCACAGAGGGTTGCGTCATGCTTGCTCGCCTCTCCCGGCTGTGGGTGCTCGCCCTCTGCGTCTGCCTCTGCCCGTCGGCGGCCGCCCAGATGCCGACCGAGGGCGAGGCGGTCGAGCGCGGCACGCAGGCCTTGCGGGAGCGCCGCTGGGACGATGCGGTGTGCGCCTTCGCACAGTCGGCGAAGGAGCTCCCCGGGCCGCTGGTCCATTCTCCACTAACGGACCGGCGCAGCCGCGCCCTGGTCGGGGCGCTGGAGCAGATCCTGCGCGACCTGGAGGCACGCGGCGCATCCGACGCGGAAAAGCTGCCCTATTGGGATTTCGCGTGGCAGGGCTTCCCCTTCTTCGGCACGCGCCTGGGGGAACTGATCGAGATGTCGCAGGAACGCTGGCGCGAAATCGCCGGCGCCGCCGCTCGGGCGCGGCTGTCCGCCCTGAACCCCGCGGGCAGCGACCCCCGATTTGCCGTCTGCCGGGACCTCGCGGCCATGCCCGACGATGCGGGGTCGGCCGCGGTCCTGAGCCTCCTCGACTCAGTCGGGGCGCACGCAGACTGCGGAGTGTGCCCCTGGCACGCGTATCGTCTGTTGCGCGACGACATGGACGACCCCAGAGTGCGAGCGACCCATGACCGGCACCTGACCGATTCGCCGTTCGTCGGCCTGGTTGCCGACAACAGCTCCCCCGAATCGTCAAGCGCGGAGTGGGAGCGGATCCGCAACCCGATCGGACGCCGCTGGTTGATCCTCTCCGCCCTCGAGGACGATGCCATCGAGCTACGCGGCGGGTCCGCCCCGCTGTTCCAACAACTCGCAGAGTGCGGCGCCCCCTGGATCCTTCCGGAGGAAGCCCGGGCATGGGCGCAGCGCGCCGCCCTGATGCGTGAGCAATATCTCGTCGCGGACCTCGATCGGCGGCTCGAGGAACTGCTCGCCGGACCGGTGACCGCGGAGACCGGCTGGACCTGCCTTTGGGTGACGATCCGGAGATTCGAACGCGGCGACGACCCGTCGGCGGCCCTGCGGCTTCCCTACGTGAAAGCATGGGAGGCGCGCCTGCCGAACGACCCGGCGCTGGCGTGGGGCCGTGCCTTTCTGCTCTATCTGCTCCTGGAAGGCGATCCGGCCGCGCGGCTCAGCGAGCTGCAACGGGCGCTGCTGTCGCGCATCGAAGAGGACGCGCCCGGGGAAGTCCTCGGCTGGTTCGCCGCGAGCGTGCTTGCGGAAGACGAGACCCGCCGCGGCCAAGGTGAGCGCGCGCGCCAGCGGTACGAGTCGATCTTGCGCGCCGATCCCGCGGGCATCCGGCAACGCACCCCGTTGCCGGCTCAGGCGATCCAGGACACGGCGCGGATGTGGCTGATGGAGTACGAACTCGAGCACGATCCGGGGCGCTGCCGCCGCCTGCACGACGCGATCCGATGGAGGTGGTACTCCGTGTTCGGCCCCTGGCGCGAGGAGTGGACGTGCTTCACGGGAGCGATGGAAGACGCCGCCGCCGGCCTGAGATGGCGGGCGTTGAACTCCGCGGACGAAGGCGCCGTCGAGCCGGCCCTGGAATCGCTCTGGAAGGAAATGACCGCCGACGACGGCAAGATGCGATTCGATCCCGCCGGCGCCGCCTTCTCCTTCGCCGAGATCTGCGCGATCCACGGCCTCGACGCCCGGCTTCGGGAAGCGCTGGCAAAGCTGCGTGCGGCGCCGCAGCTTCGGAAGGACTTCAGCGGAGAGGAACGCGGCTCGCCTGAGGCCGAAGCCGCGTTCGTGCTCGAACGGTTCCTGGCCGGCTGGGAGGCCGGCCGGCGCCCGGACGCCGACGCCCTGCTGCGGCACTTGCGCGAATCCGCGCGCGCGCACGAGCACGGACCGTGGTTGCGCGGCTTGTCGTTCGGTCCGGGGCTCGCCGCGGCCGTCTCCCCCCGCCTACGACCGGAAGAGGGAGACGCGGCCGCGCTGCTCGCGACCGTCGTCGAGGGGCCGGAAGCGCTCGCGCAACTGGCGTGGGGTGCGCTCTACGGTTCCGACGACACGCGCAACGCCGCTTCGCTCGCGATCGCGGACCGCGGCTTGCCTGCCTGGCGGGTCTTGTTTCGCACGGTGCGAACCGGCAGCGTCGGTGCGTGGGACTTTTCGTATGGGTGGCAGCATTCGATGTCGAGCCGCGCAGAGCAGGACGTGGCCCGGCTCTTCGCGGAACTGGCGGGCGATCCGGACCCAGCGGTTCGAGAATTTGCCGGAGCCTGGATCGAGGCCCTGCGCAGGGACGACCCCTGGGAGGCCTACTGCGCGAGCGGCGAATGGACCGACCGGCGGGCGCCGGCGAACACGATTCCCTCGGCGCAGGAACCCGCGCAGCCGCCCGGCGTGCGCTGGTTCGGGCGCGTGCGCGACCTGCGTACAGGTGCGCCCCTGGCCGGCGCGCGCGTGCGCGCCCGCGAACTCGATGCGACGCTCCTGCACCGCGCGGACGAGCCGATCGCGGAGGCGGTCGCCGGCGCCGATGGGAGCTTCGCGATCTCCTTGCCTGCGGCGCGCGCCGCGACGCTGCAGGCGGACGCCGCCGGTCATGCCTCGCTGGCGATCGAGGTGCCCCGCGCCGAGCAGGCTTGCCGCGTGGACTTCACCTTGACTCCGGGAATCGGCTTCGCAGGCCGAGTCGTGGACGCGAGTGGGGCGGGAGTGGACGGCGCCCGGGTGGTCGTGTACGCGCCGGGGTGCCCGTCGTGGAACGTACCGCGCCACATGGCTCCTCGCGGAACCGTGCTCGTTCTGGCTACGGACGTGGACGGGAGATTCCGCGTCGAAGGCTGCGCCGCGGGAGACGTGGAGTACGATGTGCGGTCCGACGGGCGCGGGGGAGCCCTGGGATCGTGGCGCGTCCTGGGTGGAGAATCGCTGGAGCTCGCCCTCCACCCGCCGCGCACGGTCGTGGTGCACGTTCGCACCGCGGAGGGCTCGCCGGCCCCGGGCGCCCGGGTGGAGCTTCTCGCGCCGGATCAGGGAGTGCGCGCGGAGATCGCCGGCGCGGACGGCACGGCGGTGTTCCGCGACGCATCACCCGGCGCGCTGGAAGCGCGCGTCGCGCGTGACGGCAAAATCGCGACCGTGACGATCGATGCGGGGGACTCGGCCGACCTCGTGCTGGATGCCGATGCCGGCGGCGTGGAGGTCACAGGCACACTCTGCGATGCCACCGGACGGCCTGCAGCTGGGGTCGAAGTCGGGCTGGATCGCCAGGTGCTCGGCCTCACGGACGACCGGGGTGGATTCCGGCTGCGGCGCGTCGCCGCCGGGGAATACGCCCTCTTCGTGCCCGGGTCGGAGGTGGAGCCGGAGAAGCTCGTCGTAGCGGCCGGAGAAGACGTGGCCGGACTCGACTTGCGCACCACGGGGAACGCGTGGATCGTGCGCGGCACGCTGCGAGCACCGGATGGCTTGCCGGCCGCGGGATCGGTGGCCGTCCTGGCGGTGAGCGGCCAATCATTTCGGGGAATCGTGCATGGGATGGCGGAGATGGACGACTTTCCGCCTTGGCCCGGGATCGTGCTGGATGGCGAGGGCGCCTTCGCCCTGAGGGGATGTACATCGAGGTGGTCCGAAGATCGCTGGGGCCAGGTCGTCGCCTTTCATCCGGAATACGGCTGGGTACGGTCCCCCGCGTTCAACCTGGCCGACCGGCACGAGCATGGTCCCTACGAGCTTCGCTTCCCGGAACGAACCGACCTGTCCGTCCGGGTCCTCGACTCCGCGGGACATCCCATTGCGGCGGCTGCGGTCACCTCGGACCTGCGGGACCGGACGGGAGAGCCGCTCTGGCCATGGCGGGCAGGGGAATTCGAGCGGCCGCCGCGCACCGACCGCGACGGAACCGTGCTCTTGCGCGTTCTTCCTCCCGGTCGCACTGGGATCCGCGTCGCGATCCCTCCGTGCCGGACCCCGGCCACCGGTCAGGTGCTCTGGGTCGAGGAAGGGTCGGGGTGTATGCATCTGGAGATCCGCCTGCTCCCGCCGCGCGAGGCCGAAGGCCGCCTGCTGGACGAGGCCGGCCATCCGGTCGCGGCATCGCTGGAGGCGGAGGGCGGCTCCGATCGTTTCCACGGAACGAGCTCGAGCGGCGCGGACGGAGCGTTCCGCTTCACGGGCATCCCCGCCGACGTACTGCGACTTCGCGTGCATCGGCCGGGCACTGGGGACGAGGACGGACTCGAGTCGGCATGGCTGCCCGTCGACGGCTTCGTGCACGACCTGGTGCTGCGGAGGCTGCGGTAGTCCAGCGCAAAGCGACGTCGCCTGCGATCGAAGTCTCCCGCACTTCGTCGCGCAGACGCCTGATGGCGGACTCGACTCCGCAATAGAATGGAGCCGGCTCGCAACGTCCGCGAGGCCGGCCACCAAGGCGGGACATCCTCGTCGACGAAGCACGCGGGACGATCACCTTCCTCGCAACCGGCCGCGCCCGTGGTGGATCTCTGCACGTCTGTGAGCTTGATCCACTGCGCCGTGGGACCTCGCCACTGCGTTGTGGGACCTCCCCACTGCGCTGTGGGGCCTCGCCACTGCGCTGTGGGACCTCCCCACTGCGCTGTGGGGCCTCGCCACTGCGCTGTGGGGCCTCGCCACTGCGCGGTGAGGGCCTCGCCACTGCGCGGTGGGGCCTCGCCACTGCGCGGTGAGGGCTCTCCACGGCGCGGTGAGGGCTCTCCACGGCGCGGTGAGGGCTCTTCACGACGCGGTGAGCGCTCTTCACGACGCGGTGAGGGCTCTCCAATGCACTGTGGGGGGCGTCCGGCATCCCGAAATCGAGGGAATCTCACCCGAGATCCGATTTTTCGTTGCAGGTTTGGCCCGCGAGGACTGGCTATGGGATGAAGACGCGAGAGTCGGGCCCGTCAGGACCCCGCGGACTTCGCCGCAACCATGGCTTCCGGTCGCGGCAGGAACGAGGAAGGAAGCCGAGGAGGTTCTCGCCATGAGCACACCGTTCGTCCATCGTAAGAAAGTCCTGGGAAACCTGTCCAAGCAGATCGAGGGATTCGCCGCAATCCCCCAATTGGGCGACGGAATGCCCATCCCGCCGGCAGAGCTGAGCGAGATGGAACGCCGGTTCCGCGAGCTCGACGCCCGGCACGACGGGGCCAAGCAGGCCCTCAGCGTGCTCACCGAGCTCGTGGGTCAGGCTCTGTTCGACCTGCGCGAGGCGACCGCGGCGAACCTCGCCAACGCGCGCATCCGCTACGGCCGGTACGCAGGGGAAGTAGATCTGCTCGGCGGGGTCTCGCTCAAGGGCCGGCGCTCCAAGTCCAGCGCACCCGCCACCCCATCGAGCACGACCGGGACCGACGAGAGGCCGGCGGGCGGCGAATCCAAGGACGAGAAGACACTCACCGCATGACAACAGCACGCGGGCGCCCTGGAGGGATCACCCCCGGGGCGCCCTCGGATCCCGAGCGACCAGGTCCAGGATAACTCGAGCGCCCCGAGCACCCGGGCACCCGAGCGCCCTCGCCCCGCTTGACGCTCCTCCGCGCCTGCGGTTATCGTCTCCCCCATGCCCAACGTCAAGATGACCGCCAACTTCCCCGGCCTGGTCAAGCTCCTCGCCGAGCACCTTTACCCGGAGCGCAGCGTCTTCCTCCGCGAGATGGTGCAGAACGCGCACGATTCGCTCGTCCGCCGCCGCGTCGCGGAGCCCGGCCACACCGGCCGGATCGACATCCTCGTCGACGAGGCGCGCGGGACGATCACCTTCCTCGATGACGGCACCGGGATGACCGCCGACGAGGTCGTCCGCTACCTCACCGTCCTGGGCGAGAGCGGAACGGACGAATGCCGCAAGCGCATGGCCGCCGAAGGCCGCCACGGCGTCGAAGACATGATCGGCCAGTTCGGCATCGGCCTGCTCTCCGGCTTCCTCGTCGCCGATCGCATCACCGTGGATACCCGCAGCCGCGCGGGCGCAGGCCCCGTCCGCTGGACCTACGACGGCGGAGCCGACTCCGCCCTCGAGGAACTCGCCGAGTGCGACCTCGGGATCGGCACCCGCGTGGTCCTGCGCATCCGGCCGGAATACCGCCACTTCCTCCAGGCGCAGGTCGTCCACGACGGCCTGGTCCGGCACGCGGAATTCCTGCCCGTGCCGGTCCACCTCAACCGCGGGCCCGACCCCATCAACGTCATGCACGCGCCCTGGCACCGCGCCTTCCCGATCGACGAGCTGCGCGTCCGCGAGTACACGCGCTTCGTCCAGCGGCGGTTCGACGACACGCCCCTCGAAGTGATCCCGATCGACATCGCGTCCCCCGCGCGCGTCCAGGGCGTGCTCTACATCTCCGACCGGCGCATTCCCGACGCGAGCACCGCCGGCGCCCTCGATTTGTACTGCAAGAGGATGTACGTCCGCGGCGGCGACTCCACCGTCCTCCCCCCCTGGGCCAAGTTCGTCCGCGGAGTGATCGACAGCCCCGACCTGAGCATCACCGCGTCACGCTCCGACGTGCAGCGCGAGAGCGCGACCTTCCGGAGCATCCAGGATTCCCTCGCCGCCCTCCTCCTCGGCCACCTCCGCGACCTCGCGACGCGCGATCCGCAGCACTTCCAAAAGGTCATGCGCTGGCACCACTATCACGTGCGCGGCGCGGCGGTGGAGCACGACGAGTTCTTCCGCGCGGTCGCCGACCTAGTCCCCTTCGAGACCAGCGACGGCCGCGACGGCGGCCTGCTCGACCTGCGCCGCTACCTCGCGCGCCAGGCCGCCGATACCTCGGGCCGGCGCCCCATCTACTATTTCACCGAGCTCGGTGCGGCCGCCCAGTTCAATGAGATGTGCCGCGCCCGCAGCATCGTCGTCATCGACGCCAGCTACACCTTCGACGAGCCCTTCCTCAAGAAATATGCGGAGTCCCGACCCGACCAGGTCGAGCTGCGCCTGCTCGACGGCGGCGGCGGGGCGTGGCTCTTCGACGCCGCGGACGAGCGCGAATCGGCCCGCTTCGGCGCGCTCGTGCGCGAGTACCACCGCCTGCTCAACCAGGACGGCAAGCGCGCAGTGCGCGCGACCGCCGAGCGCTTCTTCCCCACCGACCTGCCCGCGGTGGTCACCCTCGCCGAGCGCGGCGAGGTCCGGCGCCGCCTCGCCGACTTCCGCGAGCACCCGATCTTCGGCGCCGGCATGGCCGAGTTCGCCGCCGAAGCCGCCCAGGCGATCGAGACCGAGCCGCTCGTCCTCCACATCAATGTGCAGAACCCGCTCGCCCACCGGCTTGCGGCCGCCGTGGGGGGGGACGGGCTGGAGCCGCTCCTGATCGCGCTCTACAACAACGCGATGCTGTTGTCCAACCAGCTCCAGAGCGAGCGCAACCTCAAGGCCCTCTACCACCAGACCGTTCGGCTCGTCGAGTCGGCTCTCGATGCGCGCGAAGAGCGGGCGCGTTTCGAGCGGGACCTCGAACGCGAACGCACCGCGCGCCTGGGCGAGGCCAAGAAGGCCGCCACGCCCCTCGTGGATGTCCTGCGCGACCGGCTGACGCCCGACGCGCTCGCCGCGGTCCTGCGTCACTACGCAGACGCCGCAGCGCTGTTGGCTGAATCGGAGGCCGGGTTCGTCCGCCGCACCGGGCTCGACGCCACCGTCTTCGCCCAGGTGCGCGCCCGCCTCGCCCGCGAGAGGGGCGGGCTGTGAGGGCCGACGGTCGCCTCTTCGAAAAGCTCGAACTGCTCAAGCGCACCGCCGACGACGCCTATCGCATCGGCCGCGTCGACGTCGCCCTCCAGGGCTACCGCAAGGCGCTCGACGTCGCCCGCGAGCTGGCCGACGAGATCGAGATCGAGGACGCCGTTTCCTGGGTCGGCACCTGCCTCTTCAACCTCGGTCGCGCCGAGGAGTGCCTCTCCGCGTTCGGCGAAATCCTCGAGAAGCTCGACGGCCGTCACGGCAGCAACGGGACCCTCCACCGCGCGCGCTGCAGCGCCCTCAAGTACTGGCTCTGGCTTTCCATCAATTGGAAAGGCAAGCTGCCGTATTTGACCGACATGATCGCCCGCGGGCGGCAATTCCTCGGCGACCTCGGCCTCCCCGGCATCGAGGACTCGCTCCTGCTCTTCGAATCGTGGATCGCGCGATTCCGGGGAAAGTCCGCCGAGGCCATCGCGCTCGCCGACCGCGCCGTCGGAAAACACCGCGAAGACCGCAGCGGCTCGTCTTTCGTCGGCACCGAGTACCTGCGCGCCGCCGCGCGGTTCCGACTGGACGCCGGCATCGCGGACCAGGCGGTGGAAGGCCTCGCCCGCGAGATGTTCGTGCTCGACCGCGATTCCGTTCCTTTCATCGGCGAAGTACGCGGCCATCAGGCGCTTTCCCGGCTCTTCGCCCTCCGCGGCAACCCTGACCTCGCCCTCGACCACGCCCTCCAGGCCGACGCCGCCGCCCGCCGCACCACCCACAAGGCAAGCCAGTCGGAATCGCTCCTGATCCTGGCGCGGGCGTGGCTGGGGAAGCGCGACCAGGACCGCGCCCTCGCGTGCGTGCGCGAGGCGCTGCTGCGGGCGAACGAGTACCACAGCGAGTTGATCCGCCACGACGCGCGCCTGTGCGAGCTCGAGGTCCGCGCCGCCCGCCTGGCAGCAGGTGCGGACCGCCCGGCGGAAATCGTCGACCCGGCGCGTGCCTCCGCGTCCGCGGCCCGCACGGTCGACGTCCGGCTCGAATCGGCATTCTGCTCCCAACAGGTCAGGCGCGTCTGGGAGGAACGGGTCGCGCCCGAACTCCGGCGCCAGGGAGAATCGGCCGGGTTGGCCGGGTTTCCGGAAGTTGCCGGATCGTCCCCTCCCACGCTATAATCCTCCCCCATGCGCCTTGCCCCCTTCGCTTTCGCCCTCGCCCTCGCGGTCTTCGGCATTCCCGCCGCCGCACAGGCTCCCGACCCCGCGGCCGTGCTCGACACCAAACTCGCCGAAGCCGAGCAGAACCTGGTCAAGGAGGGCATCGCCCTCGTCGAGTTCGCCGTCAAGCAGGGCCTGTTTGCCGAGGCGCGCATCGAGCTCGCCTGGCTCAAGGAACGCGTCGCGGACCCGGCGGTCCTCGCGGACGCCGCGTCCAACATCCCCGCCGCCCCGAGCTACACCGACATCCCGGTGTATCACGCGAAGGGCCGGGCCTGGATGGACAAACGGGACAAGGCGCACGAGAAAGCCGCGGGCAAATGGTCCGACGCCGCGGGCGCGGCCAAGACCGCCGCTCCCGACCGCGTCGACGCCGTCATCGACGCCGGCCTCAAGGTCTTCCCCGACCACAAGGGGCTGCGCAAGCTGCGCGGCCAGATCCACGTGCCCCCGTTCGGCTGGCTGAGCGATAAGGACGCGGCCCTCGTGAAGAAAGGCCTGGTCAAGGACGGCGACCAGTGGATCCCCCGCGCCGAAGCCGCCAAGCGCCACACCTCCTGGGAAGATCCGTGGATCGCCGAGTCGGAGCACTACCAGGTCCGCTGCAATGTCTCCCTCGATGACGCCTGGATGATCGTCCGCCTCGCGGAGATGACCCACGACCTCTTCCACATCGCCTTCGCCGGCTTCCCCGAGTTCAACCAGCCCGCGGGAAAACTCGTCGTCTACTACTTCGCGTCGATCGAGGACGCCACGGCGGAACGGAAGAAGGTCCACACCGCCAGCCCGACCATGCCCAACGCAGCCTACGGCTACTATGCCTTCGAAGACGCCGCCGCCCACTTCTGGGTCACGACCAAAGACAAGTCCGAATTCGAGCGCACCACCCGGCCCACCATCCACCACGAGCTCGGCCACCAGCTCGCCGGCAACCTGCTCCACGGAGCCCTCGCCGCCGATCCCGCCAAGAAGCCCGAGTTCTGGGTCACCGAGGGCATGGGCGTCTACTTCGACGAAGTGCGCGAGGACAAGACCGGCTTTCCCAGCCTGTGGAACTTCGACGGCGAGTCCTTCCGCGGCATTTTCCGCCGCGGGCTCGAGCGCTCGTTCATGCCGTTCGCGGACTTCGTCAAGCTCCAGGGCGCGGCGTTCTACCAGGGCGCCGAGGACGACATCAAGAACCACTACGGGCAGGCCGGGCTCATGGTCCACTTCTTCCTCTTCGGGGATAAGGGGAAGTACCGCGAGAAGTTCATGGAGTACGCGAAGACCGTCAACCACGGCGACGGTCGCGACGGGCTGCTGGCCGAAGTCATGGGCGTGCCGCTCGACAAGCTCCAGACGGAATGGCTCGCCTTCGCCAAGACGGTCGCCAAAGGGGGCAAGTAGGCGTGCCCGACCCCGCGCCGCCCGCGCAGCGTGGGCCCACGGCGCCCGCCGCCGCCATGCCACCGGCGCGCGCCGTGACGCCCGCCGCCGCAATGCCACCAGCGCACGCCGTGACGCCCGCCGCCGCGCCATCAGCGCACGCTGCGCCGGCCTCCGCCACCGCCTCGCTGCCGGCGACCGCCGTGCCGCCGACCCCCGCCATCGCCACGCCACCGGCGCCCGCCGTGCCGGCCGCCGCCGCGGTCCGCGCGCAGGGCCTGGTCAAGTGCTACGGCAGTTTCACCGCGGTCGACGGCATCGACTTCGCGGTCCTCCCCGGAGAGTGCTTCGGGTTCCTCGGACCCAACGGCGCCGGCAAGACCACCACGATGAAAATGATCTACGGCGCCTGCCTGGTCACCGCAGGCAGCCTCACCGTGATGGGCGTCGACGTGCGCACCGACATCCGCGAGGCCAAGCGCCGCATTGGCGTCGTCCCGCAGGACGAAAATCTCGAGTTCGAGCTCTCCTGCGTGGAGAACCTGCAGGTCTACGGCCGCTTCCACGGGCTCGACCGGCGCCGCGCCGATCGACGCGCGCGCGAGCTGCTTTCCTACTTCGAGCTCGCCGACCGGGCCGACGCCCGCGTCGAGACCCTCTCCGGAGGGATGCGCCGCCGGCTCCTGATCGCGCGCGGGCTGATCGGCGACCCCGCCATCCTCATCCTCGACGAGCCCACCGTGGGACTCGATCCCGCCGTGCGCGCCCTCCTCTGGGCCAAGCTCAACGAGCTCAAGGCCAAGGGGGTCACCCTCATCCTCACCACGCACTACATGGACGAAGCCGAGCGCCTGTGCGACCGGCTGGTGGTCATCGACAAGGGCAAGGTGGTCGTCGAGGGGAGTCCGCGCGACCTCATCGCCCGCCACGTCGGCGCCGAGGTCCTCGAGCTCCGGTTCGCCGCCAACGGAGCGCCAAGCCCCCTCGAGCGCTACCGCGACCGGATCCTCCGCCACGAGACCGTGCACGACTCGGTGCTGGTCTTCACCCCCGACGCCGACGACCTGCTCCACCGGATGACCGAGGACGGGGCCGGCATGGTCTCCGCGCTCGTGCGCCGCGCCAGCCTCGAGGACGTGTTCCTGCGCCTCACCGGCCGGAGGCTGGAATGAGACCCACCGCAGGGAAGCGACCCGGACCCGCAGCCGACCGGTCGGGGATGCGCACCGGAGCCCCAACCCGGAACGGGAGCCACCCGTATGACACCCCGGCAACATCTTCGCGAAAACGCCGATGTTGGAGGGGAGCCTCCCACGTCTCACTCGACCGACGATGCGGGGTTGGGATTTGGGCAAGGTCCTACGGAGAGGACTCGCAAACGGCGTTGGGGGTTGGGAGTTGGTGGTTTGTGGGTGGTGGGATCGCGCCGTGAACTCCGGATTCTCCTGGCGCGCGGCGTGGTGCGTCTGGCATCGCAACTACGTCGTCTACGGGCACACGTACAAGCAGAACATCCTGCCCAACTTCTTCGAGCCGGTGTTCTATCTGGTCTCGATGGGCTTCGGCATGGGCGCGCGCCTGGGCGACATCGACGGCGTGCCCTACCTCGCCTGGATCGCGCCCGGCCTGATCGCCTCTTCGGCGATGATGGGCGCGTCGTTCGAAGTGACCTGGAATTGCTTCGTGAAGGCCCATTTCGGCCGGACCTACGACGGCTACCTGACCACCCCCGTGACCATCGAGGAGATCGTCCTCGGCGAGATCCTGTGGGCGATCACGCGCTCGCTGATCTACGCCGGCGCCTTCGTGATCGTCATGGCGTGTTTCGGGCTGGTGAAGTCGCCGTGGGCGATTTTCGCGCTCCCGGTGGTCGTGGTGCTGGGCGCGCTCTTCGCCGGCTTGGGGATTGCCTTCACGTCGATGATCCGCTACATCGACCTCTACAGCTACTACTACTCCCTCTTCATCTCGCCGATGTTCCTCTTCAGCGGCGTATTCTTCCCGATCGACCCGCTCCCCGCGGCGGTGCAATGGCTGATCCAGGCGCTGCCGATGTACCATGCGGTGGCGCTCCTGCGCGGCCTGGCCCTGGGACGCGTCTCGTGGGACCTGCTCGGGCATGCCGCGATCCTGACCGTCATGGCCGTCGCGCTGGTATTGTTCTCGGTGCGCAGCTTCGCGCGGCGTATGTTGAAGTGATTGACCGGCCCGACCGGGCGGTTCGACGAGGACGAGGAATCCCAGCATGAAGCGAGTCCTGGTTCCCCTGGCGCCCGGCGCGGAGGAGATGGAGACCGTCATCGTGGTCGACGTGCTCCGTCGCGCGGGCTTCGAAGTCGTGCTCGCCGGCCTGAACGGGCCCGAGCCCGTGACCTGCAGCCGGCAGGTCCGCGTGATCCCCGACTGCTCGCTGACCGAGGCCGGCGGCCGCGGGCCGTACGACCTGGTCGTGCTGCCCGGGGGCGGGCCGGGCTCCGAGGCGCTCGCCGCCTCGACCGCGGTGCACGAGATCCTCCGCGCGCAGGAAAAAGCGGGCCGCGCGGTCGCCGCGATCTGCGCGGCGCCGATCGCGCTCGCCGCGGCCGGCGTCGGCAAGGGCCGCCGCCTCACCTCGCACCCGGGCGTGCGCGCGCGCCTGAAGGACCACGGCGTCTACCTCGAGGAGCGCGTGGTGCGCGACGGCAACCTGGTCACCAGCCGCGGGCCCGGTACCGCGTTCGAATTCGCCCTCGCCCTCGTGGAAATGCTCGAGGGTAAGGATGCAGCCGACCAGGTCGCCGCGCCGATGATGATGAAGTAAACAATTCAGTCCCGGGAATTGTCGCGGCGCGCGAGGATTTTCGCGTTTGGTTGCGGCCGTCCAGACGCTTATGTACCGGTCCCCGCAAGTAGGTGGCCCATATCCGAAGGCGATTTCGCGATTTCGGCTGTGTCCCACCCCCCTGTCCCCGGATTCCCACCGTGACGAAAAAGATCCGAGTCGGCGTCCTCATGGGCGGCGCCTCCAGCGAGCGCGAGATCTCCCTCGCCTCCGGAAAAATGATCGCCGAGAATCTGCCCGCCGAGCGCTACGACGTGGTGATGCTCGATCCGCTCGCCCTCATGGCGCACAATCCAAAGCTCACCCCCGCCCTGCGCGAGCGTGCGCGCGCGCTCGCCGCGCGGTCGAGCGCCCCGGAGGTGCTCCCGGAGCGCGACCACGACCTGCCCGAAGCCTTCCGCCAGGACGTGGTGCGCGCCGCAAAGGGCGTGCTCCCAGCAACCGAGGCGATCATCCCCGCGCCCGATCGCCGGCCGCTCGACGTCGCCTTCCTCGCCCTTCATGGTCCGTACGGCGAAGACGGCACCATGCAGGGCATGCTCGACCTCCTCGGCATCCCCTATGTCGGCTCCGGCACGCTCGCCTCCGCCCTCGCCATGGACAAGGTGATGGCCCGGCGCGTCTTCGCCGGCGAGGGCATCCCCACCGCGCGCGGGGTCGTCGTCGAGCGCGCCGAGTTCAAGGCCGATCCCGAAGGCGTCGCCCGCCGCACCGCCATGGCCATTCTTCCCGCCGTGGTGAAGCCCGCGCGACAAGGCTCGAGCATCGGCATGTCGCTGGTGCGGGAAGCGGCCGCGATGGCCGCCGCGCTGGCCGAGGCCTTCACGTTCGATGCCCGGGTGCTCGTCGAAGAGCGCCTCGTCGGCACCGAATTGACCGTCGGAGTGCTCGGCAACCGCGAACTGCGCGCCCTGCCCCCGGTGGAGATCGTCTCCAAGCGCGAGTTCTTCGACTACATCGCGAAGTACGCCCCCGCCTGCTCCGAGGAGATCTGCCCGGCGCGCGTGGCCGCGGAGATCGCCGCGGCCGCACAGGAGCTCGCGCTCCGGGCGCACCGCGCGCTCGACTGCCGCGGCGTCTCGCGGGTCGACATGATGGCGACTCCCGTCGGGCTGTTCGTCCTCGAGGTCAACACCCTGCCCGGCATGACCATCAACAGCCTCCTGCCCAAAGCGGCGCGCGCCGCCGGGATCCCCTTCCCCGAGTTGCTCGAGCGCCTGATCGCGCTCGCGCTGGAGCCGGAAGCTTGAGGATTCCCACCCATGCGCCAACCCGTCCTGCGCTGCCTGCGGTGCCTGCACGAGTGGAGCACCCGGACACGGAGGCTGCCCAAGACCTGCCCGCGAAGCAAGAGCTACGTCTGGTGGCAGGTGCCGGTGCCCGCGACGCCGGCAAGATCGTTGCAAATGCGACGAGGTTCGGAGTCATCCCACACCCAGCCGTCGGTCAATCCGTGAAATCCGTGTAATCCGTAGTTTGGTCGGCTGGGGCAGAAGCCGCGCGCGCCAAACCCCGTCACAGGACGCTTCGCGAATGCCCCCGGATCCGCTCCCCCTGATCGCGCGCGAAACCTCCCTCGGACGGTTGCCCCGCGACGCCGACCTCTACTCCCTGGTCGCCGCACCCGGCGGGCGATGGGCGTGCGCGGTCCGGAGGGTCGACAAGGTGGTCTGCGTGGTCGACGGGCGCGCGAGCGCGGAGTACGACGGGATCGGCCAGGGCTCGCCCGCCTTCTCGCCGGACGGACGGCGCTGCGCCTGCGTGGTGCGGCGCGGCCGCGAAGTGCGCATCCTGGCCGACGGCGCGGAGGGTCCGGCCTGGGACGGCGTCCTCGCGGGCGGACTCTGCTTCGACCTTGCCGGCCGGCTGGCGTACTGGGCTTTGCGCGACGGGCGGGCACACCTCGTCGTCGATGGAGCGCCTGGCCCCGCGTACGATCCCGGCCTCGGCTTCGGCCGCATCGCCTTCGGCCCGGCCGGGACCCCGATCGCGTGGGTGATCACTCGCGGCGAGAAGACCTTCGTCGTGGTCGACGGCGCGGAGGATCCGGAAACCGACGGCGTCGGCGCCGCTTCGCCCATGATCAGCCCGGACGGGCGCGTGGGCTACACCGCCTGGCGCGGGGAAAAGCAGGTGGTGGTGATCGCGGGCGTCGAAAGCCGGGAGTGGGACGCGGTCGCCGCAGGCATGCCCGTGCTCGGACCCGCCGGCCGGTGGGCCTACGGGGCGCGGCTCGGGGAGCGGTGGTTCTTCGTGGGTGACGGATTCGAACTCGCGACCGATCCGGTGATCGACCTCGCCTTCAGCCCCAACGGCGCGACCCTCGCGCGCGCGGTGCGCACGGCCGGCGGAATCCGCGTGTCGATCGGCGACGAGGTCGGGCCGGAGGTCGAAGCCCTCGGCCGGGGGCTGGTGTTCTCCCCGGACTCGCGGCGGCTGGCCTATGCCGCGGTCCGCGGCGGACGCGACCTGGTCGTGGTCGACGGCGTCGCCGGACCGGAGTACGACGGAGTCGGCGAAGGCGGCCCGGTGTTCTCACCCGACGGCCGGCACGTCGCCTTCACGGCCTGGCGCGAGGGCAAGCCCCTCCTGGTCGTCGACGGCCGCGAAGCGGGCCCCTGGGACCTCCTCCCCCGCGGCTCCCACCCCACGTTCGACGGGCCGGGAGCGCTCCACTTCACCGCGCTGCGCGGTGAGGAGGTCCTCCGCGTGGACGTGAGGATCGAGGGCCCATTCCTTTGACCCCTCCCCTCCGCGCTGCTACAATCCGCGGGTCATCGACCTTTCGAGACTGGAGGAACCCATGCGCATACTCACCCGCGGCGACATGGACGGCATGACCAGCTCCCTGCTGCTCACCCTGGCCGAGCAGATCGGGGAGATCCGCTTCGCCCACCCGAAGGACGTCCAGGACGGGAAGGTTCCGGCCGACGCCCAGGACATCGTCGTCAACCTGCCGTACGTCCCCGGTTGCGGCATGTGGTTCGACCACCACGTCTCCGAGGACCGGAAGCTGGAGCAGATCGGGATCTTCAAGGGTCGCTTCGCGGTCGCTCTCAGTTGCGCCCGCGTGATCTACGATCACTATCCGCAGCACCAGGCGGCCTTCAACGCCTACCAGGAACTCCTCGACGCCACCGACCGCCTCGACGCCGCCCAGCTCACCGTCGATGACGTCTCCAAGCCCAGCGGCTGGATCCTGCTCGGCCTGACCCTCGACCCGCGCACCGGCCTCGGCCCGGAGTTCCAGAAGTACTTCCGCTGGCTCGTGGAGTACCTCAAGGAAGTGCCGATGGCGAAGATTCTCCAGCACCCGGAGGTCAAGAAGCGCACCGATCGCGTGCTGAGCGAGCAGGAGGAGTTCTTCGCGCTGCTCAAGAAGCACTCCAAGCTCGACGGCACCGTCGCCATCACCGACCTGCGCGGAGTGCGCAACGCGCCGGTGGGGAACCGCTTCCTGGTCTTCACCCTCTTCCCCCAGGCGAACGTCGAGATGCGCATCTTCGACGGCAAGGGGGGCGAGTACACGGTCGTGGCTCTCGGCCACAGCATCTTCAACCGCACCTGCAACGTGAACGTCGGCGAGTACCTGTCCACCTACGGCGGGGGCGGCCACCGCGGAGCCGGGACCGCCCAGTTGCCCCGGGACAAGGCGGTCCAGCAGCTGCAGGACGTCCTCGCCCGGCTCAAGGCGAACCAGACGTAAGCGCCTGTCCCGCCCGGGCGAACCGGGGCGGGGGGAGCGCCGCGATTCGGCGGCGGACCTTCTGATCCGCCGATGTTCGGGGTTCACCTCCCGAGACGCTCGAGCCGTGCGCGGGCCGCCTCCCGTCCATCCCACGGGATCGCCGCCGAACGCCGATAGCGTTCGCGCGCCTCCGCCGGCTTGCCTTCGACCTCGTCGATCATTCCGATCCCCAATTCCGAACCGGCCTCGAAGGGGTCGGCGCGAAGCGCGGACTCGAACGACTCGCGCGCCTCGCGGAGCCTTCCCTGCCGGAGCCGGATCACGCCCAGGCGATAGTGCACGTCGGGGTGGAGCGGGTCGACGAGCAGCGCGCGCTGCACCGAATCCTCCGCCTCTTCCAGGCGTCCCAGCTTGATCCAGGCCGAGGCCAGGTTCACGTGCGTCGTGCGGGAGACGGGTCGGAGTTCTTCCGCCTTGCGGTAGCAGGAGATGGCTTCCTCGAGCCGGCCGTTGCGCGCGAGCCAGGCGCCGTGGGCGTTCCAGGCGGACGCGGAAGCCGGTGGCCAGGCGAGGTCGCGCCGCTCGAGGGGATAGCGCGTGCGGTAGTCCTCGTTGCGGGCGACGGTGAGCAGCGCGAGGACCAGCGCCGCCGCCGTCAGGAGCGCGGCCTGGGTCCGCGGCGCGAGCGCGCGTCGCGCGGTCAGGACCACGGCGCAGGCGACCGCGGCGAGCGGCAGGTACATCCGGCGCTCGGCCGCGATGTGAAAGATCGGCACCACACTCGAGCTCGGAGCCAGGATCACGAAGAACCAGGCTCCGAGGAACCCGGCCGGAGGCCGCCGGGCAAACGCGAGGGCGGTCGCGCCGAGGAGCGCCAGCACCAGCGCCGCCCCGGGGAGGATCGCGCCGGCGGTCCGCGCGACCGGCCACTCGTAGTGAAAAATCAGCGGGTGCGGCCAGAAGCACATCCGCAGGTAGTGGGCGATCACCCCGCCTTGAGTCCGGAGATACTCCCACGACGAAGGCAGCTCGGGGCCGAACCCCGCGCTCTCCGGCCGGCCCTGAAACGCGACGCAGGCCGCCAGGAGGATCCAGGTGGCGCCGAGAGCCAGGTGGAGCCTGCCCTTCGCGGTCCACGCGGCTCGCCTGTCGGAAAAGAAGAAGATCCGGTCGTGCGCCGCGGCCAGGAGCGGCGCGCCCACCATGACCTCCTTGGAGAGCATCCCGGCCGCGCACGCGAGCACGGCCAGGGTCCGCCACCGGGCGGGCGCAGACGACTCGTTCGACCGGCACGAAGCGTAGAGCGTCAGCAGGAAGCAGCACCCCATCATCGACTCGGCGCGCTGGATGATGAAGGTCACGGCCCCAGTGTGGAGCGGGTGCACCGCCCAGAGGAGGGCGGTGCCGAGCGCAACCGGCGTGGCGTCCGCCGCCCAGCGCTCACGCAGCGCGGGAGCAAGAAGCGTGCGCCGAACGAGACCGTAGAGGGCGAGCGCGGCGACCAGGTGAATCGCGAGGTTGACCGCGTGGTAGCCGAAGGGCTCGAGGCCGCCGAGGGCGTAGTTCATGGCGACCGAAAGCCCTACCAGGGGCCGCCCGGAGGAGGTGGTCTCCAGGGGCGCTGCGACGGCTTCCCAGAGTGGCCAAAGCCGTCGCACGTGCGGATTGCGGACGATCGACGTGAAGTCGTCGTCGACGAACACGCCCGCGAAGCTGTTGTGGTACGCCGCGAGTCCCGCGAGGAGCAGGAGGGCCAGATGCGCGCGCGGCGCCGGCGGAATCACGGACCGGCTTTCTCGTCCCGGACCACGCGCACGGCCAGCGCGACCTTGAGGAGATGGGTGCCCAGCCCGAGCACGATCAGGCTCAGGAACACCGCCGCGATCCCCTCCACGGCGTATCCTTTGTACAGCAACCAGGCACAGAGCCCCGCGACCCCGAGCCCGCCAAGGACGAGGAGCGTCCCCAGGACTTCGCGGAGCAAGATGCTGATGGGGGTGCGGGACACGGTTTGCTCGGCAACTGCGGGGCCGGCGGGCCCCTGGGAGTTCGTCAGGCGGTGCGCTTGTCGATGAAGGCCCAGATCTTCCGGTGGGCGTGCCAGACGATGTCGTTCAGATAGCATGCGGCGGACGTGCGGTCCAGGGTGAAGAAGCGGGCGAGGTCGAGCAGCACCGTGAGCACGACGAACGCCAGGGCGGCCTGCCAGAACAGGGCTCCCGTGCGCGCGAACTCGCCGAAGGTGTACCCGATCTCGGTCTCCGACGCCCACCCCGCGCCGGCCTCGAAGAGGAAGACCATGGTCGCGATCAGCACCGCGCGGAGGGCGATCGCTCCGGCGAAGCGGAGCCACGCCGCGCCCGGCGCCGCATCGGGGAGAGTGATCACGAAGGGGTCCTTGGTCTTCACCTGGGACCCGGCGACGAGGAACTGGTACTGGCAGGAAGCGAACAGGAACAGGACGGCCGTGATCGCCATGGCCGCGGTGGAGCCGGCCTCGGGCGAGCCGGGCAGGCCGCTCCAGGTCAGGCCGTGCGGGTTCGGGAGAAGCGGCCTCAGTTCCCCGGTGAGCCACACGCCGAAGAAGAGCAGCGGGCCGCTGCGCAAGCGCAGGAAGAGCCCGGCGGCGAGGGTGAGGATCGCGACCACGGGGAAGAGGTCCCCCGGCAGCCGCGGAGAGTACGTGATCAGGAGCAGGCCAGAGAGCGCGGCGAGGCCGGCCCAGAGCAGGCGGACGTGAAACGAGGGCAGCCTCACGACATCACCCCCAGGTTGAGCCGCGCCCGCGAGACGTGGGCGAGGAGCCGCGGGAGGGCTTCCTGCGAACCGACCACGGCGAAGGGGACGCCGCTGGCGAGAAACGCGTTGCGCACCGCCTCCTGCGAGCGCACATAGCGCTGGTACGTCAAGCGCTCGGCGACCTGCAACGGATCCGACCCGCCATCGGCGCCGAACGGGCCGCGGAGGATCCTGGTCTCGGAGCCGGACGCGGTCGGGACTTCCTGGAAGTACTCGCTGAGCCAGGGGCTCAGCGCGATCACCGAGTGGTGCTTGCGCCGGGCCAGCCGGAGGGATTCGAGGATGGGGCCGAGCCGATCTTCCAGCCCCGCGAAATCGACGAGGAGGACGAGGAGCTCGTTGTCGCGCGCGCGCTGGACGGACCAGCGGAGGGAGCGCTCGAGGACGTCGAGCTTGCCGGCGCAGCGGATCCCGAGGTCGAGCACCTCCTCCGAGAAGCCCTTGCGCAGGCGCAGGCCCTCTTCGCGGCAGAAGCGCGCGAGCAGCCCGGCGAACGCGGCCGGGTCGTGCAGGCAGCGTTCGACGAGGCGCGGGCCCTCGCCCAGGTGGGACGCGGCGATGAGGGCGAGCCGCTTCGCGCGGGTGCGTCTCGCGGTGCCGGGGAAGGGGATCCAGCCCGCGGTCGAGCGGTTGAACGGCTTGTCCCAGAGGCCGGGGAACCTCACCTGGGCGTAGGCTTCGGCGGCCTGGAAGAGTCCGGCGAAGTCACCGATCGCGTGGCCCGCCGACAGGTTGCCGTGGCGCGTCAGCAGGTCCAGGATGCGGAACAGGTGGCCGCGGCCGCGTCCCGGGCGCACGAGTTCCTCCCCGCTTTCGTCGATCAGGGTGAGGCCCACCCAGTCGCGGTTGGCCAGGGCGAGGCGCGCGAACTCGCCGATCATCTCGGTGGCGATTTCGAGATGGGTCTGTCGGCTGCCCACGCGCATGCTCGCGGAGCCGTCGAGAAAGACCGTGACCCGCATCGGCACTTCGCTTTCGAAGACCCGGGTGACCAGCTCTTCCCGGCGCGCCGAGGGGCGCCAGGCGACCGACTGGGGCGGATCGCCGGGGACGTAGTCGCGCAGCTCGAGCAGTTCGCTCCCGGTGCCGCCCTTGCGGTGGACGTGGATGCCATGGTGCAGGAAACGGTTGTAGAATTTCACCAGGGCGGGCTGGTGGCGCCTGCCCGCGACCGGCGGGTAGATCCGGATTTCGCTCGGCGCCGCGACGAATCGGTTCTCGACGAACAAGCCGGCGAGGCTGGTGAGCTGACACGAGACGCCGGGGAACCGCGCCACTCCGACCCGCGCGGCGACCGCGGGATACGACCAGCGCCGGATCGAGCGCGGGCCGAGCCCGAGGCGCCAGCGCTCGCCCACGGCCGCGGCGGGCGGCTCCAGGTGCGGCGGCACCACGTCGCGGACTTCGAGGTAGGGGAAGTGGAACCAGGAGCGGTTGACCAGCGCAAGCTCGACCTCGAGTTCCTGGTCGCGCCAGACCGTGGGGAGGCAGGTGGGTCCGGTGAACGCGCGCTCGAGGCGCACCCAGCGGTCGAAGCCCGTCAGAGCGACGGAGAAGAGCGCCCATTCGGCCATGACCCAGCAAACCACCAGCCCGCCGACCGCCGCGAGCCGCGGCTGGTCAAAGATCCCCGCGATCAGAAGGCACGCCCCGAGGACGAGGAGCACCTTGGCCATCCGGGTCGACACGTGGCACGCTCCCATGTCCGCCGGGTTGCCGTCGGCTGCGGGTCCGGTCGCGAATCCCGAAGTGAGCCGCACGGGACCCGCGCCCGCTCGTCAGTACCGGCCCCCGCAAATAACTGGCCCATCTGCTTGGCGCTTTTCGCCGCCGGCTTCGTTGCTCCCCGCTTCTATCGCGCCGCCTCCGGACCGCCCGACTGGGCGCCCTCTTCTGTCGCGCTGCTTCCGGACCGCCCGCCTGGGCGGTCCTCGCAGCTTGCCTCTCGCGGCTTGATTCTCGGCGATGCCTCTTGGCATCGCGTCGTCGTCGCGCCTCGCCGACAGCAAAGAATCGCCTTCGGATATGGGCCACCTATCTACGGGGACCGGTACTCAGGATCCCTTCACCGCGGGCAGCCGATCGAGGATCTCCCGCAGAATGTCTTCCGGTCGCTTGCCGGCGATCTCGGCTTCCGGCCGGAGGATCAGACGGTGGTTGAGGACATGGCCGGCCATGCGCTTGACGTCGTCATGGGTGACGTAGGGCCGCCCGTGGAGGAACGCCCAGGCCTGCGCCGCCTTGAGCACGAACAGGGAGCCGCGCGGGCTGATCCCGAGGAACACGTCCTTGTGCGCGCGGCTTTGCGCCGCCAGCGCGGTGATGTACTCGTACACCTCGGCCTTCACGTCGACGAATTGCAGCTGGTGCTGCCAGCGCAGCACGTCTGCGGCCGTGATCACCGGACGCACCTCGGGCACGTCCTTCCCGTGCATCCTCAGGATCTCGATCTCCTCTTTCTGGTCCGGATGGTCGAAGAGGACGCGCAGGAAGAAGCGGTCGAGCTGGGCTTCGGGGAGACGATACACGCCCTCCTGCTCGATCGGGTTCTGGGTGGCGATCACCATGAAGGGCGCGTCCAGTATCGAGGTGTTGCCCTCGATCGTCACCTGGCGCTCCTGCATCGCCTCGAGCAGGGCCGACTGGGTTTTGGCGGGGGCGCGGTTGATCTCGTCGGCGAGCAGGATCTGGGTGAAGATCGGCCCGCGTCGGAAGACGAACTCGGAGCGGTTCCGATCGAAGATGAACGTCCCGGTGATGTCGCCCGGGAGCAGGTCCGGGGTGAATTGGATGCGGCGGAAAGTGCAGCCCACGGTGGTGGCGACCGCCTTGGCGAGGAGGGTCTTGGCCACCCCGGGCACGCCTTCGAACAGGATGTGACCGCGGGCGATCAGCGCCGCGAGGAAGAGGTCGACCTCGTCGCCGAGGCCGACCGCGACGCGCCCGACCTCCTGCTGGATCTTCCCGCGCGCGTCGCTGACGCTGCACGCCAGCTCGCCCGTGCCCTGCACCACCGTGACGTCCATTGCGTCGTCCCTCGTCGTGCCGGCAGGATAGCGTCGCCCCGCACAGGCCTTCAAGCGAATTGGAGAGGCGCGGCGGAATCCGGCAGGGACGGGTCCGGGGCTGAGCGCGCGACGAAACTCCTGAGTGGACTCGACAAACGGCGTTGGAAATTGGGAGTTGGGAGTTTATTGGGATTTGGGATTTGGAGTTTGGGATTTCGCGACGTGCACCTCCTTGGTCTCGTCGCAGCGGCGCGCCGCTTCGATGATGGCGCGAAATCCCGCAAGGTCGAGCCTTCCCGCGGCGCTCACCGAAGCCGCGGCGAGCCGCTCGAGGGCGCGATGGAGCGCCTTGCGCTGCCGCGCCGGTCCGCCCCGCAGCTCCCAGAGCGCCGGATCCCGCTCCGCGCCCGGCGGCAACTCATGGCGCGCGCGATAGCGCCGCCACCAGGCGAACAGGTACTCCTGCGCGGGAATCCGCAGGTTGCGCTCTTCCGGCCGGCCCTCGGCGCCGAGTCCGAAGTCCACCAGCAACGCCGCGGAACGCGCGAGCACCTCGGGGGACTGCGACGGGCGTCGCAGGATCCACACCGCCACCGCAGCCAGGACGATGCTGAGCAGTGCGCTCATCACCGCCAGCGTGCGCGGTTCCAGATTGCGCATGATCCCACCCTCTTCCGCCTGCCGCAGCGCCAGGTCGAGGGTGCGGATCGAGGCCTGGCTTCCCAGCTCGGGAAGCCCGAAGGGCAAGGGAGTCGGGCGCACCGGCTTGCCGTCATACAGGAAGAGCACCTGGCGGGGCTGATACCAATCGAGCAGGTTGTTGGCGAAACGGCGATTCGCCTCCTCCATGATCATGAGATTGATGAACGGGCTGTGGTCGCTCATGAGCACGACCTTGGGGTCGTCGTGAGCTAGAATGCACGGGCGCGCGACCGCCCCCGACCGGGTCGCCTCGGGCAGGGCCGCCAGGATCGCCCATTCCGTCGGCGGAGTCGGAGGGACGAACCACGCCGGCCGGTTGAAGGCCAGCCGGGGCACGCCGGCGAAGAGATCCCGGAACGGCCGCTCCGGCACGACGAGGGGGCAGTCGGCGTACCCGTGGAGCTGCGACCGGGGGTTCGCTGCCGCGTAGTTGCCGGACTTGAGCTCGACCATGAGGTGCTTCAAGACGAGGTTCATCGACGACCGGTCGCTGGCCAGGAGGAGTGATCCCTGCTGCGCCTGGACGTGTGCGACAATTTTCCGGACCAGCTCCGGGTTGTCCTTGGGCATGGGGCCGAAGAGGACCAGCAGGAGCCGGGCATGGGAGCGCCGCTCGCTCGCGTCGAGTGCCTCGAGTCCGACAAAGCTCGCTCCGCGAAGCTGAACCAGAGTCACCCACGCGTCAACCCCGTCCCAGGCGGGCCTTTTCTCCTGCGCGTCCGCGGTTGCGGCGGTCAGCAGCACCAGGAGGGAAGCGAGACGCGCGCGGCGGATCACGGGACGGCATCCACGAGGCGGCCCAGTACCGCGCGGGCCTGCCGGCACAGCTCGGGCGCGCGGTGCTGGACGCGCCGATCGTAGTACAGCTCTTCATAGAGATCCGCCGCCGCGCCGGCGTCGCCGAGCAGGGCAGGCCGGCTCTCTCCGGCGCCCCGGGCGAGCTCCCGGTGCGTCCGTCCTTCCACCGCGCGCCCGTTGAGGAACGACATGG
>ORJL010460908.1_pt1 | contig 41790 bp, 42 predicted proteins | sample 1779941 | NCBI WGS metagenome assembly ORJL01 (sample SAMEA104232317, study PRJEB22302) | groundwater metagenome | biome: forest; feature: aquifer; material: groundwater | place: USA | collected 2011-08-07 | depth 5.8 m | reverse complement strand
CTCCTCCTCGGCGAAAAATCAGTGCGCGCCAGCGCGCCAAAAATTCTGAATTCGTTTGGAAAAATGGGGGGAAATCAGTGGGACGCGCTTCGCGCGTCCCACCTTCTGGCTTTGAAAAAGCCGTTGAGTTCTGTATTGGTGCCCTCGCCAGGAATCGAACCTGGATCTCAAGCTTCGGAGGCCTACATTCTATCCGTTGAACTACGAGGGCTTTAGGAAAACGCCGGAGCCATCTTGAGCCGCGCTTGGATCTTGGTCAAGAGTTCATCAAAATTTATTCGACTCACCGCAGAAACGAAGACGGGCGAGAATTCCTGAAAAGTCTCTTCAAACACGGTGAGATCTTCAGGACGGCACACATCAATTTTATTAAACACATAGAGTCGGGGTTTTGTCTCGCATTCGAGCTGCGCCAGCACATCCTCCACGACATTTATTTTCTCAAAAACGTGTGGATCATTGATATCGATAACATGGAGCAGGATGTCCGCTTCTTTTACTTCTTCGAGGGTGGCGAGAAAGGATGAAAAAAGGAGGGGAGGGAGGTTCTGGATAAATCCAATGGTGTCGGCCACCAGAATTTTCGGCCGTTTTTGATACGTTTGTTCTGGGAGATAAAGTTCCCCAAGCCGCGTGTCGAGTGTCGAAAATAATTTATCCTCCACAAGGACGTTTTTTCTTGTGAGAGCCTTGAGGAGCGATGACTTTCCGCTGTTTGTATAGCCCACAAGCGCGACAGTAAAAAAATCCTGCCTCCTTCGCCGCTGCCTCTGAAGTTCGCGAATCTGGCGGAACTGGATGAGTTTCTTCTCCATGGTTTGGATGTTCTGTTTTAAGTGCCGCCGTTTCACATCCAGAATTTTTTCACCCGGGCCACGAGCTGCGCGCCGTCCTCCGGAAGCGCCGGAAGTTGCTACCCCCATGCCGGCCGCTTGCTGAGACAGCATCGCTCCTTTGCCGAAGAGTTTTGGAAATTCATATTTATGCTGGGCGATTTGGAGTTGGAGTTTTGCCTCCGGCGAAGTGGCATGCTTTTCAAAAATCTTCAGAATCATTTCGAACCGGTCGAGTACTTCGCAGGGGATGATGTTGATGAGATGATTTGACTGGTTCGCTTTCAGGAATCCGTTTATGACAACCACATCGGCTTTAAGCTCGCGCACGAGGTGAGCGATTTCCAGAGCTTTTCCTTCTCCCACAAAAGTTTTGGCGCTTGGCCTCCCGCGTTTTTGAATGATTTTCAAGATCACCATGCCCCCATAGGTTTCCACGAGCCTTGTGAGCTCATCAAACTCTGCAAGCGCCTCATCCCGATCTCGGAAGTGGGGTATGACGTTTACAAGAATGGCGCGCTGGAGTTTTTGTTGCATTAATTCTGGGGAAAACTACGTTTTCCCCACGAGCTCGCCCCGCATTGCGGGGACTCGCCCCCTTTCCTTTGGCCGCCTTCGCTCGGGGCCCACGAGACCCAAGCTTCGGCGGCTCCTAAGCGAGCTTGTGAGGCTAAAAACTGTAGTGTACAAGTCCATATAAATCCCGAATGCCCAGATTCGCAAGTTCTTTATTGATTTCGGGGGTGATTTTTTCATATTCGCTTTTGGAAATGGGTTTGTTGAGCAATAGGTATTCTTTGTTTTTTGTATACACGGAGCCGAAGCAGTGATTGGAGTCCCACGTGTTGATGCACCACTCGCAGTTGTGCAAATAATCCGCCCAGTAGCAGTGCTGGCAGTCGAACATGTACCCGCAAAAGGCGATGTCGTAGCATCGTTCGAACGTGTTGGCGATGGGGCCGCAGTCTATGCAGTCCTTGGTGCCACGCTCGAGGTTCGCATTGAAAATGTACATGGAATCCTCGCACAGGTAGCTGTCGAAGCACCAGTAGCAATTTTTTGAGTGATGGAGATAGTCACCGAAGGAGTTTTCATTGTCCATTTGGTGCATGAAGACCCGCGGAGTGGCTTGTTTCACTTTTTCAAACTCCTCCGCGATTTTTTCGGCGGACCATTTTTTTACTTCCGCTAATTTTTCTGCGTAAGTTTCTTTAGAATACGGTTTGTTGAAGATGTGAAACTCCTTGCGTCGCAACCCGGAACAGCCAAAACAGGATGTGCAGCCAATGAGTCCATAGCCGTAGGAGCAATCCGTACACTGCTTGGAGTCTTGGAGGAAGTTGGAGTTGTAGCACTTCGCACAATCGAGGCATTCGTAACAGAGTTCACAGTCTTCACACATATTGAGATCTCCGCAGAATCGATTCTTGCGCGATTCGTGGCAGTAAAAACAGTTTTCCAAATTTGAGCTCCAAAAACAGAGGTAGCAGTTGCGTGAGACCACGATGATATCGCCGTAATCGCAATTCTCGCTCTGCCGGGTCCAGTGCGAAATTTGTGGGGTTTCGCGATAGAGCTTTTGGAATGCTTTGATGAATTCTCGGGCGTTTATGGTCATGATATTTACAATTAAGTTCTTCATTATCGCGAGGCCACAGGCCGAGCGCGAAACGAGCGAAGAATCTGGCTTAGCCAGTTCTGAGCGATGTTGAGCTTATAAAACTGGTGCACCCGAGAGGAATCGAACCTCTATTAACGGTTCCGAAGACCGTTGTTCTATCCGTTGAACTACGGGTGCTCGTTTTTTATTCTACATGAGATTTATTTCCAATACATCGCCGCCGTATCTTCGAACTTGTACGTCGTGGCGAGATGTTTTCCGTAACTGCCTTCTGTTTTCATCTGCGCTTTAATTTCTGCCACGCGCTTAAAATATTCATCGCGTGAATAAGGCTGGTTCAATATATAAAATTCTTTGCTCTGCAGTCCCACGCAGCCAAAGCAGTGCTTGCAGTTGAAGCAGAGCTCGCAGTATTCGCAGTCGCTGCACGTGCGGATGTAGTTGCAGAAATGGCAGTTATAGGCGCCGAGACCGATGGAAAAACATTCATAGAGAAGCTCGGAGCCATCGGAAAAAGTGGCATCTATGGAATCTTTGGTGCGCCAGGAATCCTGGAGATACAGGCTGTCTTCGCACTCGTGCGCATCGAAACAGGAAAAACAGTTTTTCGATTTCAGGACGAATTCACCGGTGCAGTTTTCGGACTGGGTAAGATGAGCGGCTCGGCGCGGGATTTTCCTCATGAGCTCTACGAGGGGAGGGAAGATTTTTCTCCAGGTTTCTCGGTTTTTAAAATCGTATGCTTTCATTTTTTCTTGGTAGGCCTCTTTTGAAAGAGGTCCATTGAAAAAATGGTACTGCTTTTGCCGGAGACCGACGCATCCAAAACAGTTCTGACACCCCACGCAGTCGTAGCAAAACATGCAGTCGGAACAGTTCTTCAAGTCCTGGCTCGTCATGCAGTTGTAGCAGTGGTCGATATCCAGGCAGTCGAAGCAGAGTTCGGAGTATTCGCAGTAGTCACAATCAACGCAGTCACGCGAATTCAGTACGATACCGCCATACAGGCAATCTTCGTTAAAGTTCCCGGCAAACAACAAATAGCAGTTTTTATTCTTATCGGAATGCGTGCAGTAATCCGAATTTTCCGAACCGATATTAATATTGTAAAGACGCGGCATTTTTAGCCGTAATTGCTCGAGCTGATCAAGGAAATTCACGCCGAGATTATATCACGCCCTTGCTCTATTGCTGTGATTTCTTCTGCCACAGCACCAAAAGCGGGCTCGCAATGAAGATTGACGAGTACGTTCCCACCACGATCCCGATCAGGAGCACAAGGATGAAGTTGAATATCGATGGGCTGCCCAGCACCAAGAGTGCGGCGAGGGTGATGGTGACCGTGAGGGAGGTGTTGATGGATCTTGCCATGGTTTGCGACACGCTTTTGTTCGCCACGTGGGCGAAGCTTTCATCGCGCTCTTGATACTTCAGATTCTCACGGATACGGTCGAACACGACGATGGTATCATGGACGGAAAATCCGAGAACGGTAAGCACGGCAGTGATGAAGAGGGCATCGACCTCGAATCGGAAAACGGCGAACACCCCAATTGGAATGAGCACGTCATGGAGGAGCGCCACAATCGCGCATACACCAAACTTCCAAGGACTGACTCGTTTCGGGACTTTGCGGAAAGCAAAGGCGATGTAGAGAACGATCATGACCATGGCCACGATAACCGCAAGGACGGCTTTTTTCTTGAGCGTTTCTCCCACCACCGGCCCGATCGTGGTGAAGCGATTTTCCGTGACGGCGCCAAATTTCACCCCAAGGCTTTCAAGAATTTTGTCGTGGGTTTCATTATCGATATGCTCAACATTGAGGAGGTATTGATTTTCCCCACTCGGAACAATGCGTCCATTCGCAAGTTCAAGCGGTTTTTTCGAACTCGTAAGGCTCTCTCCTGAAGTGGCCGCAGTTTTCCCAGAACCGGCGTCAACATTGAACGCGTCTTGAATATTCTTGAGCTCCGTCTTGAGTTCCTCCACCGTGACCGGTTTTGAAAATTGCAAATCAAGGAGGGTTCCACCCTGGAAATCAATACCGAATTTGAGGCCAAACGTGATGAGTGCCAAGAGACTTACCGTGAGGATAGCCCCGGAACAGATAAACCACGTCTTTGTTTTTTCGATGATGTGAAAGGTCTTGTGATCCGCACCTTGCGTGGTTGATGAGACTCCCCAGAGCCACAATTTTTCACTCAAGCGCGTGTGCATGACGGCGTTCAAAAGCGTTTTGGTGATGGTGATGGCGGTGAACATGGAGATGAGAATACCGGCCGCCAAGTTGAAGGCGAAACCTTGAATGATGGAGGTTCCAAAATAGAAGAGAATTGCGCAGGTGATCAGCGATGAGAAGTTGGAGTCGCGAATAGAGCTCCAGGCACGATCGAAACCGACGTCGATGGCAGAAGAGAGAGGCCGACCGCTTCGGATTTCTTCTTTTGTTCTTTCAAAAATGAGGATGTTTGCATCAACGGCCATACCGATGGAGAGAATCACGCCGGCTACGCCCGCAAGGGTCAATACAATGGCGTTGCTCAAGAGGAAAGTCACGAAGAAGAGGACGAAACAGGCCAGGACAAAAGTTACGAATTTTTCCCACCCGTCTTCTTTTGATTTGAGAATTTGATAAATGATGCTCACGAAAATAAGGACCGCAATGGCGAGCGATACGGGGAGGGGGAGCTCAGATTTAATGAGGAAAACGAGGATGGTCGTATAGAGTCCGAGTGCTACGATGGCGACCAGTCCGGGTAATCGGTAATAGAGAACCATGAAGATGGCGAGAATGATGAGACCGACGACTCCAGCCTTCATGCTTTGTTTGAGGGCTTGTTCCCCGAGGGTCGCACCAATGGTGTATTGGCCGCTTAATACCACGGGCGCTGGAATAGCTCCGGTGTTGAGGTCTCGAGCGAGATCCTGGGCTTCCTCAACGGTGAATCGTCCCGAGATAACGGCATTTCCACCGGAGATTTTTTCATTCACGTTGGGGCTTGAGATGAGCGTTCCTCCGACAAAAATCGCCACGGGCTTATTCACGTTGCGCGCCGTGATTTCTTCAAAAAGTTTAGCGCCTTCCGTGTTAAATTTGATGGAAACCGTCGGCTGGAGGAAATTGTCGAACTGCACATCAGCGCGTTCAAACTGTTCTCCGTTTAAGCCTGTCTCTTGCCATGGGTCCGGTTCGGTCGAAATGAAAATCTGCTGATACTTTGCCTGTGTGAAATCATCGGCCCGAATGACGTGGAAACCGAATGGAGTTTCAACGACATTGGAATATTCACCTTTTTTTGAGAGAGCAAGCGCGCCGCCCGTAAAGGCCGGAACATAATCTCCATTGAGTTTTATCGGCGCGGAAAGTTTTCCCGCTGAATTTTTGGCATTGGGTTCGTCGGAATTTTCTTTGGCGAGTGTTTCAAATTTTGCGCCAGCCTTCAATTTTACCAGCAAATCCTCAGCGAGCTTTTGGCCTTCTACCCTTGAACGCGTTACCGTTTCGGCCGCTTTTTCCGCACCCCGATACGATATGAGGATGTGGCTGGCCATGAGCGATTTTTCTTCAAGTGGGAGATCTGCCGTGGTTCTTTTTTCATTTACCTTGACGACGAAGAATCCGTTCAATGGCGTGAGTTGTTCATCTTTCACGGTATATCCCTCACTGCCCTCCAGGACTTTTGGAACGATCGAGCCCGCCGATGTCTCAAAGATGGTGGAAGCGAGTTTCAAGTCCGCTATCTGATTTTGAAATTTCCAATCTCCATCAGCGAAGCTCACTTTGCCCGGAGAAGAGTGAGCTTCTTCTTCCCCAATGAGCTCAAACGGAGTTTTTGAATCGAGGGTTTTTTTGAGGATAGCCTGCGCAAGTTTTTTTACATTTTCTTTATAGTCGGGATCCACTTTCTCGCGCTTTTCCTTAAACTCAAGCTGGATTGTTTTTCCAACTACTTTTTTTGCTTCGTTCAAATCTTTCACCCCGGCAAGTTCCACGATGAGGTGCTGTTCATCGCCAATAGAGGAAGTGTAAATATTCGGTTCCGAGACGCCGAGAGCGTTAACGCGTCGGTTGATAACGTTTTTAACGCCTTCCACGATGGCTTTCCGGTCTTTCTCAGGAACTTTCCGCAAATCGATTTTGTAATCGAGTTGAGATCCGCCTTGAAGATCCAGCCCAAGGTGGACTTTGGCATCTTTTAAGTTATCCGGAGTTCCGGGAATTATTTGATACGGATTGGGAAGATCGTAATAGCCTAGGACGAGGGCGAAGAGAACGATGAGGGCGATTTTGGCGGACGTTTTGCGAAGCATAGAATTAGGAGAGGTGATGAAATATTAGGATTTTTTTCGAGAGAGTTTTTGATCGAGTTTTTCGTTATTTCCTTTTCCGGTTCTTCCGTAATCATCCGAGAGTTTCACCACGTCGTCAAGCTCGGAGGATGAAACTTCAAAGAGGACCGTTTTTTCGAGCGCCTCGGCGCGATGAACCATGCCGGGCAGAATATCGACTTTATCGCCAGCCTTCAAAATGGTCGAAGTAAGTTTCTGAGGATTTTTTCCGTATGTGAATTTTACTTTTCCTTCAATGACGAGTTGGGTTTCGCATTTTTTCTCGTGGTACTGGAGGGAAAACCGATGGCCTTTGGAAATTTCCAGAATTTTTCCAGCATACTGGTGCGTCCAGGCAAACCAGATTTCTCGTCCCCAGGGTTTTGGTTTTACCACGATCTCTCGCAAAAACTTCTGCCGCATAACGGCAGGCATTATAACAGATGGACTGGTTTTACAGAAATTTTTCTTTTTTCTTTTTTCGGAGCTCTTCGATGACGTTTTTCATTTCCGAGGCTCTTTCCTTCGGCATAATGAGGAGCGCTTCGGGGGTATCCACAATAACCATATTCTTCACGCCATAGGTAACAATAGGTTTTCCGGAATTTCCGAGTACCACCGATCCTTGGGTATCAATAGCAATGTGTTCCCCCGCGCTCACATTTTCGAACTCCTCATGGGTGAGTTCTTCGTGGAGGGCAGCCCAGTTTCCAATGTCATTCCATCCAAGTTCTGCGGGAACTACCCGAATGGTGCGCGGAGGGAGCTTTTCGATGAGGGCGTAGTCGATAGAGATTTTTGGCGACTTCTCATAGGTTTTTTCGCTCGTCGTCGCTCGGTAAATTTTTGGTGCATAGGTTTTAAACTGTTTCAGAATGGTCGAAACCTTCCATATATACAGACCGGTATTCCAGAGATATTTATAGGAATAGAGGAATTTTTTTGCCCGCTCCTCCGTCGGTTTCTCTACAAACTGGTCGAGCTCATATACTTCGTGTCCAGAGTCCATTGTTTCCAGAAGCTTTCCGATGCGGATGTATCCCAGGTTCGGGTTTGGATATTTAGCGCGTACCGCAACCACGGCCATACGGTTGCTCCCATCGATGAGTTTTGCCGTTTGCTTGAGGGCTTTTTCAAAGGCCGCAGAGTTCGCAATGAGGTGATCGGCATAGATGATCGCCATGACTTCATCCTCAAAGCCGAACTGTTTCAGTCGTTGCGCCGCAAAACAGATGCACGGTCCCGTGTCTCGCATGGCGGGTTCGATAATAAGATTTCCAACGGGCAACTGGGGCAATTGTTTTTTAACGAGACCTTCGTACGATGCATTCGTGGAAACAAAAACATCCTCCGGTTTCAAAAATGAAAGCCTGGAAAAGGTTTGCTGGAGCATGGTTTGATGCCCCACGAAGGAATGGAACTGTTTCGGTTTCAGGTCCCGGCTCATAGGCCACAGCCTGGTACCGGTTCCTCCAGCAAGAATGACTGCCTTCATAGTGGGCGTATTATAGCCAAAAATAGCCTTTTATGTCTATACCAATGCTTCCCCGGTCATTTCTTTTGGTTTTTCAATTCCCATGATACTGAGGATTGTCGGAGCGATGTCTTGCAGTTCCGGTTTACGCGCTTCTCGTCTTTTCGTCTTCAGCTCATCATTTGAAATTACTACAAGCGGCACCGGATTCGTCGTATGGCTCGGACACGGCTCTCCGCTATCTTCATATATTTTGTATTCAACGTTTCCATGATCGCCGGTGATGAGGGTGGTGTATCGGTTTTTGAGTGCCGCAGGGACAATGCGTCCCAGGCATTTATCGATGGTTTCAACGGCTTTGATGGAGGCTTTGAGATCCCCGGAATGCCCCACAAGGTCGCAGTTGGCAAAATTGACCGCCATGAAGGCGTATTTTTTTTCAGCAAGTTTTTTGAGGAGTACGTCAGTTATTTCGTCGGCGCTCATTTCGGGAATTTCCGCATAACTGTGCCGGCGCTTCGATTCGATCATCGTGCGGTCTTCGCCCGGATTCGGTTCTTCGATTTGGCTGTTGAAAAAATAGGTGACATGCGCGTATTTTTGAGTTTCCGCGAGCCGGAACTGTTTGAGGTGATGTGCAGCGAGTACAGAGCCAAGGTTATTTTTCACCGCGGCGGTCGGAAAGACCACCGGCGCTTTTTCAGAATAGGGTCCGAAGCATACCCAGTACGGACGCACGGGTTTTTTAATTTTGATTCCCACGGATTTTCCTGTCTTCTGATTTTTTTCGCCGGTAAAAGCCCATGTAAGTTCGCGCGCCCGATCGCTTCGAAAGTTAAAAAAGATCACCGCATCTTCGCTTCGTATAAGCGACTTTGGTTCCAGCACGATGGGGTCGAGGTAGTAATCCGTTTCAATGCCGCGGGCGTAGGCATGTTCGATGGCTTGTACGGGATCTTTTTCGAGGCGGCCTTTTCCGAGGGCGTAGAGATCATAGGCTGGCTGCAGCCGATCCCAATTTTCATCGCGATCCATGGCAAAATATCTTCCTACGATAGTGGCAATGGAACAGCGACCTTGGAGTTTGAGTTCGCGGATTTTTTCTTGGATCTGTTGAATGAAGCCGATAGCGCTGCGCTCGTGAACATCCCGTCCGTCGGTGATGGCATGGATAAATATTTTCGCGACGTTTTTTTGCTTAGCAAGTTTGAGGAGCGCAAAAAGATGGGCGATGTGCGCGTGTACGCCTTGGTCCGAAATCATGCCGAGCAGATGAAGCGTTTTTTTCTCACACGCCTTTGTAAGCGCCGGTTTTTCAGAAAAACTTCCGTCCTCAATCGCTCGATTGATTTCTTCGAGCTGTTGAAACACGATCCGTCCGGCCCCGATGGTAAAATGTCCGACCTCCGAACCGCCCTGTGTCCCTTCCGGTACCCCCACCGCGGAGCCAGATGCCTTAAGGAGCGCCCACGGATATTTTTTTTTCAGCACCGTTAAGTTTGGCGTTTTCGCAAGAGCGATGGCATTGCCGGGATACGATTTTCCCTCCCCAAAGCCATCCAATATAATTAAAAGAACGTTGTTCATATTAGAATCCGAGTCCGCGCAAATACCATTGGAGTACGCTGTCTCCGAAAAATATCGTTATCAAAGTCCCGGTGACAAGGAGAGGGGCAAAGGGAATCTTCACACCCAAGAATTTTTTCTTTCGCGCAATAATAAAGATCGATACGGCGCTCCCAATAAGATAAGAGAGGAAGAGCGCCACAATGGTGAGTTTCCATCCGAGGATGACCCCCATGAACGCACCAATCCGTACATCCCCGAGACCAATCCAGGTTCCCTTTGAAATGAGGAATTGCAGACCGAAAAAGCTCATAGCAACGCCTGCTCCGATGAGGGCATTCCAAATATGCGGGGTCAAAGGAGTGGCAATGGTGGCGATGAGCCCGATGAGGATGGCTGGCAGAAGGATCTCGTCCGATACCTTTAAATAGTGGAGATCGAAGAAGAAGGTGAATAGGAGGACAAAAAAGTAAAAGGCGTACAAAGCATACATTCCAAAAAGTGGTCCAGAAAATTGGAGTGCCTCATTCACGAAGGGAAATTTGAAAAAAAGCACGGCAAAAAGCGAACCAGAGATGAGTTCGAGGAGGGGATACATGTAGGAAATTTCTTTGTTGCAATAGCGGCACTTTCCGCGCAGCGAAAGGTAACTCACGATGGGAATGAGATCGAGAGGTTGAAGCGTCGTTTCGCAATTGGTGCACTCGGATCGGCCGCGCAAAATACCTCTCTTTTTGTGATGGAGGCGGTAGATGACCACGCTCGTGAAACTTCCGACCGCTGTGCCGAAGATGAAAAGAACGAGGAGAAAGAAGATATTGAGAATCATATTATTCAAGGGATAAGGATGGCGGGATTATTTCTCTCTTTGGTTCGTTTTTTACTTCGTTGCTTTGGATCTCATTATATCGGAGACGGGCCGTATTGCCGATAGATTCATTGCCGGATTTTTCCGCGAGTTCGATGGCGATTTCGTATTCTTTTGCCGCCAGGTCGAGTTTGCCTTCGCTCTGGAGGAGCTGTCCTTGATTCAGGTGCGCTGCTGCGAGTTCCGGATCACGGGAAATGGCCTGCGTGAGATGTTGCTGAGCGGTCGAGAGGTCGTTATTCGCGAGCGCCGCCCAACCCAATAGGTTGTGTCCCATCGCGGTATCTGGATGGTTTTCATACGCTTTACGAGCCAATTCCAGAGCTTCGGTTGGTTTGCTGAGATGATTGATCGCCAGAGCTATGGGACGGACAAAGCGTTCCATGTCCGTGGGATCAGCTGAAACGATTTCTTTATAGAGAGGATAGGCTTTTTCAAAATCTTTGAGATCAAAATAAGCATCAGCAAGATATTGCTTCACTTGAATCTGCGGTTTATAGCCAAGGGTGAGCGCTTGCTGCCAATCGGCAAGCGCTTCGCTCATTTTATTGAGTTTTTGCTTGGTAATGCCCCGGAAGAAGTAAGACGCAGGGTGATTTGAATCAAGCTGAATGGCTTTCGTAAGGGCATCCTCGCTATCGGCCCATTTATCTTCCATCAAAAATGCGTGACCGAGTACGATCCAGGCATCGCGGTAATCATGCTGTGTTTTGAGGGCATCGAAGGCGAGTTCGATCGCGAGTCCCGGTTCACCAATTTGATCAAAGCTCTGCGCAAGCGAAGTTTGCAGAAATTCGACGGAAGCATCACGCGCGATTTCAAAATCGCGGAAGTTCGTGAGTACTTGCTGGGCGTTTTTTTTGAGAGTTTCGTCCGTGCCGATGGCAAGGCTTCTTCCGAGGAGATCCTTCGCGCTGCCTTGTTCGTTCAGGAATGCGGCGATGAGGCCTTGATAGTAAAGCTTCAGACCCGACTCGGGTTGAATTTTTTCGAGGCGCACTTTTGCGTCGAGGACTTTTCTTTGCCCGAGTAGACTGCGGACCGCCTTGATAGGAAGGATGCTGGATTCCGGGCCGAGTTGAGAAGCAAAATCAAAACTTTTCAGCGCGGATTCATATTGTTTTTTTTGAAAATAAATATCGCCGATTTTTTCATACGGGGCGTACTCGCGAGGTTCGAGTTCCGAAGCCTTCTGGAAGGCGGTGAGGGCTTCATCAAAATCTCCTTGATATCGGAGCTCATCGCCACGGCGGAGATACTCTTGGTATGTCAAATTGGCCGCAATTTTCGGGCGCGTTATTTTTGAATTTTCGCTGTAAGATTTTTCCTCGCCAGCGCCTCGCGGTGGGCTCCCGGGGAATGGAATTACGTCAAAGAGGATGAGTCCGAAAATAATGATGGCGAGAGCGGCGAAACCAGTGAATATTTTAAGTGCTTTCAGCATTTCTTAAGGAGGGGATTCGTGTGGAGGAAACAAAGGCCGGCTGCGACCGCATCGGCCGTGTCGTCGCTTTTGAGAGAAATTCCCAAGAGGTATTGTATCATTTTCCGCACCTGCTTTTTGTCCGCTTTTGCATCGCCCGTAACGGAGAGTTTGATGTGTGCGGGATTGAATTCTTCCATCGGAACGCCATGTGCTTCAAGTACTTCGAGAATGACCCCGCGCGCGTGGGAAACCACCATAGCCGTCTTTACGTTTTTGGAAAAAAAGAGCTGTTCCACTGCTGCGGCCGTTGGTTTCCATTCTTGCAGTAAGCTTTTAAGGTCGGTTGCCAGAAGGTTGAGTCGATGCGAAAACGGATGGCGTTTTTCGGTGAAAATGCGACCGGAGTCGAGGAGGTGAACCTTTGTTCCGTGCATTTCTAAAATCGCAAACCCTGTTCTTTCAATCCCCGGATCAATGCCGATCACGCGCATGAGGAAATTATATCATGGTCGTTGTGATCAATTTTTCCCGTTTCCCGAATCCCGCATTACACACGACGATTTCATCGTCGGTCTTCACAAGTCCGCTCCCGAGGAGCGTGTGGCGAATTTGCGGCAGCGAGTTATTAAGATGAATGAATTGTACAAACGAGTGGGTGACTCCCCACACGAGCGGCATTTGGCGCGCTACATGAACATCGGGCGTAAAAACGATGAGGGGGATGAGAGGTCGATATTTCGCAATTTCCTGAGCGGTGTAACCGCTCCGGGTGATGGCCACAATATATTTCGCGTCGATATCCTGTGCGAGTTTCGAGGCATTGAGACAGGTGGCATTTACGAGCGGCATATTTTCCAGTTTCGGCAGGTGAAGGAATTGACGATGCTGCTTGAGGTCTTTTTCTACTGCGGTTGCCACTTTGTAGAGCGTGTGAGCGGCCTGGACCGGATACTTTCCCACCGCCGTTTCATTCGAGAGCATGAGGGCATCGGCATGATCAAAAATAGCCGTCGCGGCATCAGAAATTTCCGCGCGCGTGGCCCGAGGATTCTCCACCATGGAATCGAGCATCTGTGTCGCAACGATGACGGGTTTTCCATACTGGTTGCAGAGGTGGATGATTTTCTTTTGCTGGAGCGGGACTTGTTCTGCCGGAATTTCCACCCCAAGATCGCCTCGCGCTACCATCACCGCATCGGCCGCCATAATAATCGCTTCCATATTTTTGATGGCCTCATGCCGTTCAATCTTCGCAATGACTTTCGCCCGTGATTTTTTTCGTCTCAACATTTGCTTCAATTCAACGACATCCTTCGCTTCTCTCACAAACGAGAGGGCCACATAATCAACGCCGTGTTTTACCCCGAAATCAACGTCTCGTTTATCTTTTGGGGTCAGGGGATGAGCCGAAATGGAAGCGGTCGGAACATTAATTCCTTTATGGCTTTTGACCACTCCGCCAACTTCCACGTGGCACGAAATTTCTGTTTTTGAGGCATTGATTTTTTGAACTTTCAGTTCGATGAGTCCATCATCGACGAGGATGGTGTCCCCCGTATGAACATCGTGTCCCAAGTGTCGATACTGTACGGGAATCTTCCCCGTATCTTTTACGGCGGTCGTGAGGACGATTGTTTGTCCAGCTTTTACTGTGATGCCTTCCGCTGCTATGTCGCCCACTCGAATTTTCGGTCCTTGCAAATCCTGAATAATCGCCACTTCGCGTCCGGTATTTTTAGAAATATCCCGGACGGCTCGAATGATTCCTGCAAACTGGGTATACGTTCCATGTGAAAAATTGAGCCGCACACAATCCATGCCCGCCGCAATCATTTTTTGAAGAACGGACTTATCCTGCGATGACGGTCCGATGGTGCAAATAATTTTCGTTCGATTTTCCATAGATATTTAAAGCCCCCCAGGGGCTACCTTGGGAGTCACTTTGGTTTCTGGTGTCTTATATTTTGAGAAATCTGGAATACTCCCCGTCCCTTCAAATTTATTGGCAATGACACCTACTGGAGATGTATCAAGATTACCCCAGCCATTTTCAGGAGCATGGAGATGGATTGCATGATCGACCCCGGTAAAACCGATGACGTCTCCTGATCGTGAGTAAACTAACTCTGCTTTTGGTCCGCCAACCGGTACATAGAGAACTTCTTGCCTCTCGTTCGCTTGCGTAACATATACATTGCCACGTGAATCTTCCGCAGCGACGCCAACTTTATTCCATTTTTCTTCCTTATGCTCAGCTTCATGCGATATGTCTCCCCTTGTGTCTGTGGGAGCCTGAGTCAATCTATCGGCTGGAAGATTCAATCCTGGTGATTTCGAAATCGCATCAATCCGGGCATTGGCGCTCGCGACTCTCCCGGCAAGATGTTCTTGGCCTCTCCCACGATATTCTTCTGGCTGCCGACCTGCCGCCGCTTCATAGGTTTCTCCGAGTCCGAGAAGGCTTACGGCCGGCTCAGCAGTTCCTTGTTCCTGCCCTGCTTCAACTCCAACTCCGACTTCCTGCGCTGGAACTGGAGGTTTTTTTTCTGGTTGTGGTTGTGGTGTTTCTCCGTCCGCCATAAATAAAAATTACAATGATGCCATTTGTTTCTCGAGATCAGCCAAAATCTGTTTTTCTTTTTCGTGGACCACTGCTTCCAGCTTACGCATCGTTTCTCTCGTGGAATGATCCACTTCGCTTTTCAAAAGGTGGAGCGCTTCTTCGAGTTCCTGCTTTTGATCTTTAAGAACTTGCTCGCGCGCCTCCTTGTCGGCATCAGGAATTCCTTTGAGCCTCTCCTGTGCCCGTTTTTTCGCCTCATCGCAGGCTTTATTAAAATCGTCCTGTAACTTCAACAGGTACGTGCGTTGGTCATCAATCACTTTCTGATACTGTTCATCGAGGGTCATATCTGTTTATATTTATTTTCTTCTCCTTTATTCTACCATAAAAACAAGCCAGAAAAAACCGGAAAAAGCTGTGCTATAATGCCGCACCAATGCCATCAAGAAGCACCACCAGATTAGGATCTTCCGGCGCAAGAGACGCTACGTCGGGACCAGAACGTGTCACCATGCCCTTGCGAGAGAGGAGAATTACCACATCCTGGGATGCTCCGCTTGCTGCCGCAAGAGATGCGACATTAGAACTCCAGGCGACTTTGATGGAGCAATTAGGACAGGGGAGCGAAACTTTTGAACGGGGACAAACCCTCAGTGTGAATTTAAAACTCTACTCACCGGCTGATGATCCTCGAGATCCCTCGACGGCTCCCTATGCCGTTCTCAATGCTGCCCCATTTTTCGTGGGAGCTTCGAAAAAAAATCCCTTAAGTAAAGTCGTTGGGAGGAGACACGCAGGAGTGATAGCTCCTGCTCAAGAATATCCTCATAGGCAGGTCACAGAGCAGATCCGCTATGAGCACTTTGCGCTTGTGATTCCTGATTTTAGTTCCGTAGAACCAGCTGCACTCTGCGCACATTTTAGAGACAGAAATCGACGACCAGACACACAAGATATAATTTTTGTTTTAGAGAACGGTACGCTCGGGCCTGCTCCATATCATGAGACCGGAGGGTATCTTGTATCTTTTGAGGAAGCGGGGTCTGCTTTAAAGCAGGAAGATGAGAGGGAGGGTGCTGGGCAAGTTCCCCAGCCACAGTTTGTAGGGGTGAAAAGAGTCGTAGTGCCTGAAGCACATGCACGCCTGAGACAGACGCTGCCTCCATTTGATCCAGGAAAGATTGCTCAAGTCAGGAAACTATTAACCGACAGACGTATGGAGGATGCGGATGAAGTAATGACGAGGTACGGACTCGATTTGGGCACGCTTGTAGGTGAGGGAATATTACCTTTTCCCTACGGGAGGTTGATTGACGCATTCAAAAGAAGGATTAAGCGGAGAGTTCCTGAAGCAAATACGGATAGCTCTGATCGTAAAATCCCAGATCCCTGGGTGCCGCCGAGCGTTGTGACCTTGTATATCCGAACACTCAGAATGGACTCGATGGACTCGTAGGAGCTGCTATTTCACCGTGACGCTTTTCGCGAGATTCCGCGGCATATCCGGGTTGTTTTTGCGTAATACCGCGAGCTGGTATGCCAAGAGCTGCACCGGGATGATATTCACTATCGGAGAGGCATTTCCAACATCCGGCACGCGGATCCAGTAATCGAACACCTCCTCGCGCTGCGGCGCAACGCCGATAATGAATCCGCCGCGCGCCTTAATTTCAATGGCATTGGAGATCACGTCCGCCTTAGTTTCATCATTCGCTACGAGTACGATACATGGGGTTCCCTTGCTTATGAGGGCAATCGGACCGTGCTTGAGTTCCCCGCCGGCAAATCCTTCCGCGTGAATATAAGAAACCTCCTGCAGCTTGATGGCCGATTCGAGCGCCATGGGATAATTCATACCGCGGCCGATCACGTACATGCTTTCCACGTGTTTTATTTTCCGCGCGAGTCTCGAGATGTATTTTTCGTAGCGCGGATTGAGCATATCGTTGATTTGCGCCGCGGCTTCAACCAAAACTTTTCGGCCCTCGTTCAGTTTTCCGGCGCAGGCGTAGGCGAGAAGCGTAAGGATGGTGAGTTGCGAGGTCGTCGCTTTGGTCGATGCCACGGCTTTTTCTGGCCCTGCGTTGATGTGGATCGCGAGATCTGCCATACGGTCCATGCTGCTTCCTTCCACATTCACGATGGTGAGGAGTTTCGCACCCTTTTTCTGCGCCACTTCCATGGCTTCCAGCGTGTCCGCGGTTTCCCCGCTCTGAGATACGGCGATGAGCAGACTCCGCTTTTTAATGAAGTGGTGGAAGTTCGGAAATTCCGATCCGAATTCCACATTGATGTGCATCTTTGCGATTTTTGAGAAGAGATAGGTGGCGGCCATACAAACTTTTCCGGCCGTCCCGCAGCCGATCAAATAGGTTCCAAACGCCCCGCAAATGGCATCCGAAACTTTTTTGATGAGTTTTTCATCTTGATTGATGGCCCGATGGATGGTTTCTTTCTGCTCCATGATCTCTTTGATCATGAAGTGGGGGAATCGTCCTTTTTCGGCCTGCTCCGGCTTCCAATGGATTTCCACAATACGTTTTTTTACCGGGGCGCCGGTTTGCACATTAAAAAAATCGTGCCCGCCGTCGATGACAACCATTTCACTGTCATCCAGGTACATCACGCGATTCGTGTATTCCAAAAACGCCGGAATGTCCGAAGCAATGAAATATTCTCCATCGTGACCTTTTCCTACAATGAGAGGGGAACCGCGCCGCGCGGCAACAATCGCGTCGCAATCGGCGCTCATCACGAGGAACGCAGAGCGGCCGTCCATGCGTTTCAGGGCTTTCTGTACGGCGTTTGCAAGAACATGCTTGGATATTTTTCCGTGGTGTTTTTTGAGATATTCCTCAATCAAATGTGCTGCCACTTCGGTGTCGGTTTCTGAAATAAACCGGTGTCCTTTTCGCATAAGTTCCTTTTTGAGCGGAAGAAAATTTTCAATGATGCCGTTATGAATTACAACGATACGATTGCCGCAGCTACCGTGGGGATGGGCATTTTTCTGTGTGACTCCCCCATGCGTGGCCCAGCGCGAATGCGCCATCGCAAGATGTCCCTCTGGGAGCTTGAGTTTTTTAACATTGAGCTCACCAATCTTCCCTGTTTTTTTAAACACTGAAATTTTTCGGCTATTTTCCCGCACGGCAACTCCCCAGGAATCGTATCCCCGATATTCCAGTTTTTTAAGACCCTTTAAGACGAGGGCCGCGGCATCCTTGCGTTTGCCTTTATAAGCGATGATTCCACACATGACTGGTTTATTTTAGTCGAACGGTGCAGGCTTGTATAGCCTTGGGGCTGTGTGTCAGATTCACCACTCCATTTTTTTGTACATACACCATATCTTCGAGCCGCACGCCAAATTTTCCTTCAAGATATATGCCGGGTTCCACGGTCACCACGCAACCCGCGGGAATTTCCCCGAGATATTTTTCCGAAAGATTCGGCAGTTCGTGAATATCGAGTCCCACTCCATGCCCAAGAGAATGTCCAAAATTTTCTCCGTATCCAGCTTTTTTAATAATGGAACGGGAAAAAGTATCAGCCTGTTTTCCGGTCACGCCGGCCTTAAGTTTTTGTATTCCAGCCTCTTGGGCCCTGCGCACGAGTTCATAAATTTTCCGCTGCAGTGACGCCGGCGCATTCGTGAAAAGCATGCGCGTCATGTCCGAGCAGTACCCTTGATAAATAACCCCCATATCGATGAGAATAAGATCGCCCTTCTTGAGTTTTCGGTCGGTATTTTGATGATGCGGGGAGGCGCTGTGTTCGTTGATGCCGATGATCGGAGGAAAAGAAATGTCATCAGCGCCAAAGTCATGAGCGAGTGATTCGATCTTCCAGGCGATGGCTTTTTCGCTCACACCGGCCTTGAGCCAGCGCTTCAGTGCGGCAAAAATCTGGTCGGTTATTTTTTGCGCCCGTTGAATGTGCGCAAGTTCAAATGATTTTTTCACCATACGTTTTTCATCGAGTGCTTCGGCAATATCTATGAGTTTCGCCCCCGGAGAAATCTTCTTCAGCCTTTTCCAAAAACGGAGACTCACGCTGCCGCCCTCAAGTCCAAGCTGTTTCACTCTGTGTTTTTTCAAAAAATCCCGCCATGGTTTCTCAAAACCTCCGGTGATATCAATCAACCTAAAGCCCCGTGGCAAAACCGATTTTGCCACAAGATGGTAACGGCTATCGGTAAACAAAAAACCGCGCTTCCCACGCATCACAAGATATCCGGCGGTTCCCGAAAAACCCGAGAAGTATCGGATATTTGTTTTGTTGGTAACGAGAATCGTTCGAGGGAACATGGAGTTAATTATATACTTGGTTATGGGTTCCGATATCAAGAAGAATGACAAGTATATACCCCTCGAATTCTTCAAAGATAATCCTCACGTCACCGGTTATCCAGAATGCTCGCTTTCCGGCGAGGCGACCTTTCAGGCCGTGGTTTCGCAAACAGGGGTCGCGCGGATTTTTTGTAAATCTTCTGATTGTGGAAATGGTTTTTTCTTTTAAATCCGGAGAAAGTTTTTTGAATCTTTTGAGGAAGTGTTTATGGTAACGAATCTCCATGTAAAACGATTCTTTTAAAGAGGCCTTACAAGAGTTTTTTCAGGTAATCGACGGCTTCCTTCGCCTTCATGGATTTGGTTACATTTTTTCCGGCCGTTGCTTCCTTTGAAGCCTTCAGAATTGCCTTTTCTTCTTCGGGCGTGATGCCATTTTCCGTTACCAGTTTAAAGGGAATTCCTTCATGAATAACGATTTGTTTGAGGTACACCTTGATGGCCGAACTCATATCGAGTCCGAGAGAGGCGAGCACCTTTTTTGCCGATTTCTTTGTTGCTTCGTCGATCCGTATTTGAATTTGTGACATCGTATACATGCTAGCAATATGTAATTACATTGTCAATACTTCTTATTTCCCCGTTTCTTTTTATCAAAGATGTACCCGACGCAGTACACGGTGTGGATGAGTTTGTCGCGAAATGGATCGTCAATTTTTCGTCGAAGCCGATTAATGTGAACATCGACGGTGTTGCTCGCAAAATTGGCATTCCGGTCCCATACGTATTCAAGAATTGAATTGCGAGTGAGGATTTTTCCGCGATTGATGATGAAATATTCGAGGAGTGAAAATTCTTTATTGCGGAGGTGGATGATGTGGTTTTCCCGTCTCACGAAGCGATTTTCAAGGTTGAGCCAAAGATTAAAGGCTTTGAGCCATCGGTCATTTCTTTGCATTTCCTTTTTGCACACGAGCTGTTTCAGTGATGTTGCGAGCTGATGGTACGAAAAAGGTTTTGCAAAATATCCATCCGCACCTGACTCGTAAGCCGCCTTTTTTGTTTCTTCATTTTCGTTTTCATCCAATATGACAATGGGAGCAAAATATTTTTTCTTACGGAGCTCGGGAATGGTTGTGAGGATACTTCGATCAGCAGAATCTATATGCAAAAGATACATATACGTGTCCATGAGTTCCCCGTTCAGCGATTTTCCCGACAGCCATATTTTTCTTTTTGTTTTTATATTTTGCGCGCTCAAGTTATGAATAATTTCGCCGATTCGTTTCCCGGGAGCGTGGAGAATAATGGCTTCCATATGAGAAAACGGTTATAATCGAGGAGCACGTATAGGTGTCAATTTTAGACAAATCCTGTTTGTTGTCAAAGAACAATTACAATTTATTTTTCAAAGCTCCCGATTTCATCTGGTTAATAAGGAAAATTATGTGTTGTAATCTAATGACAACAGTTACAAATATCCCATTTCTGTCATGATTTCCAAACAGACAATCGAGGCATATTGTAAACAAAAGCATTTCCCAGCCTATCGGGCAAAGCAGATTCTCCGCGCTGTTTATAAAGAAGGGCAGGGAAGTTTCGCGGAGATTTCGGTTCTCCCTCAAGCCATGAAGGAGATGCTCGAAAAGGATTTCCAGATTTTCCCTTTTGAGGTGGCAAGAGAAGTAGTTTCAAAATCCGGCGATACGGTGAAAACACTTTTTAAACTCTGCGACGGAAAACTCATGGAAGGCGTTCTCATGCGTTTTCGTGACGGACGAAACTCGGTGTGCGTTTCGAGCCAAGTGGGATGCGGACTCAAATGCGCTTTTTGCGCCACGGGCACGATGGGGTTTACCAGAAATCTCACCGCTGAAGAAATTGCCGATCAGGTTTTGTATTTCGATCATTGGCTTAAGAAAAATGAAAAGGAGGAACAAAAGGCAAGGGTAAACCACGTTATCTTCATGGGTATGGGCGAACCATTGTTAAATTACGATGAGGTCATCAAGGCAGTGAAGATTTTGAACGACCCCGATCTCCTCGGAATTGCAGCTCGCCATATCACGGTTTCTACGTCGGGCGTTATTCCCGGCATTGATCGGCTTGCCCAGGAAGACATTCAAATAAATCTTGCACTCAGTATCCATGCACCAAACCAGGAGTTACGTGCCAGTTTTATGCCGATTGCACGGGCTTATAAATTGCCAAATCTCATTGAGGCCATTGAGTCGTATATTCAAAAAACCCATCGGCGGGTTTCATATGAATACGTGATGCTCAAAAATATCAATGATTCCGAGGACCTGGCTCGGCAGCTTGGGCGTCTCATCAAAGGACAGCTCTGCCACGTAAACTTGATTCCATACAATGAAACGTATCTGGGATTTTCAAACGCAGGAAAATCGCGAATCGATCGGTTCCGCGAAATTCTTGAATCTTTTGATATTCCTGTAACGGTGCGCGTTTCTCTCGGTCAAGATATCAGCGCTGCATGCGGTCAGCTGGCGGTTGAAGAAAAATAAGCCATCATCAACTCCGCATTACTTACTGCATTCCTTGCAGCCCACATTGAAGAGAACAACCAATCCCCAAACTAAAACGATGATAGGCCATGTCCATCCCCATGGGCTTACCGTAAAAACATTGAGTTGCTGAAGGAGGCCAACAACACCGATGACGAGGAGGGTAAGGCCCTTAAGCCAATGAAAAAGTGCAGAACAGGAACCGCAGGTGTTTTTTTGACTATGGAAGAACATAGATAAGAAATTTAAAAAATAGAATACAAGGAATGCAACCAGGTTTATGATGATACTCCAAGCAACATTTTGCAAAGTTAGTCACAGAACTCGACTTGCAGTATTCCACAAAAAATTTCTAATTTACGAAGAATGAAATATGATAGTTTCATATGAAAGTACTTATTCAGCGCGTAAAAACTGCAAAAGTTGAAGTTGCGGAAAGAAAACTCTCTGAAATCGGGAAAGGGCTTTTGATTTTATTGGGAGTTACTGGAACAGACAGTGAGGCGGATATTCAATTTCTTGTCGAGAAAATAATCAATTTGAGAATTTTTGAGGATCAGGCAGGAAAAATGAACCACTCGCTTATTGATATAAAGGGCGAGGTATTAATCGTCTCGCAATTCACGCTATATGCAGATTGTCGAAAGGGTCGACGTCCAAGTTTTACGGATGCGGCGCCACCAGAAATGGCCCATGAGCTGTATAAAAAATTTATACAGAAATTTAAGGAAACGGGAGTCAAAATTGGGGAGGGTGAATTTGGTGCCATGATGGATGTTTCTCTGGTTAATTGGGGTCCCGTAACCATAATGCTTGACACAAAGCAGTTGTAGGGTTACAGTCTTTCCCCTATGGGAATAGAACATCAATCAGGGCGGCGCATTCCAGCTCTCGCTGCAGCTGCAGCTTTTGCTTTTGCGGCGTGTACCCCTGATCGATCTGGTGATGTCCAGAAACTCGAAGGGCAACTTGCTGAGTGTCGAGCGCAATTAGCCACAGCTTCAGCCGTTAGCGCTTCCCCGGCCCCGGCCCCGGCCGCAGCCGCTTCACCCAAGGAGGGTCCCCCGGCGGCTTCATCTGCAACCGGAATTCAAGCCGCTCTTGATACGGGATTTGGAACGGATTTATCTTCTGCCGCGGTCCGAAGAATGCTGGTTCCCATTTTAGAAAAACTTGTGACGACGGGAGTGGAGGGAGATTTAGGACGAGCGCCCACGGACCTCTATGGATGGGATCGCGATAGGCTCGTTTCAAAGAAGGCAGCACTTTTGGCTTTGGTCGGTAGTGACGGAAATAGATTGGTGACTCTTGCTGAGCAGTTCGTAAAAGTCGTTCAAGCGCTTCCGCCCGCCATGCAAGAAAAACTTGCCGCTGAAATGTCTGGATTTATTGGGACCTTCGATGTCGCTTTCGCGAAGTATCCTCAGTATAAATTGGTTCTCGCTCATCATGATTTATGGAGAGATTCTCCGGAGAATGGATTCACGGATCCGTGCGCTGGGCGCGGGAGAGGAGCGCTCCACGATCAATATCAAAAATTTTCGGGTGGAGTAAAACGTGCCATTCGCATGTTTGCCGCGCTTGAGGCCCAGGGTATGCCGCTGGCGAAGGTGAAGGAAGCGGTTACAAAAGCGAGAGTCGCATTTGGTCTATAAACCGGCACGGGGTATTTGCCTCAGTGCGCTGGAGTCGGCCCGTTCCGTTCCTCCTCCTGGGACGCTTCCTTCGGCAAACACCCGTGCCGCTTTATGTTATAGTGGATAGGAGATATGGCTGTGTCCGCAACCATGGAAAAACTTGTTTCGCTCTGCAAACGCCGAGGATTTATATTTCCGGGTTCGGAGATTTATGGCGGCTTGGCAAATACGTGGGATTACGGGCCCTACGGAGTGGAGCTCAAAAATAATTTGAAGCGGTTGTGGTGGAAGTATTTTGTGCAGGATCGGGAAGACATGGTTGGTTTAGATGCCTCGATTTTGATGAATCCGCGTGTATGGGAGGCGAGCGGCCACGTGACGAGTTTTTCCGACCCCCTCATGGATTGCAAAAAATGCCATGAGCGCGTGCGCGGGGATAAATTATTGGAGGCAAAACTCGGCATAGAGAATGTTGCGGGAAAGTCGCTGAAACAAATTTCCGAGCTTATTCATACTCACAAAATTCCGTGTCCCAAGTGCGGTGTGTGCGATTGGACCGAAGCGCGCTCATTCAATCTCATGTTCAAAACGTACCAGGGGGTGATTGAGGATACGGCCGCAATGGTGTACTTGCGGCCAGAAACCGCACAGGGTATTTTTGTGAATTTTAAAAATGTCCAGCAGACCACGCGCAAGCGCTTGCCGTTTGGGATCGGGCAGATTGGCAAGGCGTTTCGAAATGAAATTACGCCGGGAAATTTCACCTTTCGCACCCGCGAATTTGATCAAATGGAGATTGAATATTTTGTTCGCGAAAAGGAATGGAAACCCCTCTACGAATCGTGGAAAAAAGAGGTTCAAGCATTTTTTACTGATATTTTGGGAATCTCAAAAAAGCGCGTTCGATGGCGTCAGCACGAGAAGGATGAGCTTTCCCATTATTCAAAGGAAACGTGGGATACCGAATACGAATTTCCCTTTGGCTGGGGGGAACTTTCCGGTTTGGCGTATCGCACGGACTTTGACCTCAAACAGCATGAGAAATTTTCCGGAGAAAAATTGGAGTATCTGGATCCCGAGACGAATGAAAAAATTGTGCCTCACTGCATTGAGCCATCCTTTGGTTTGGATCGCACTGTGCTCGTAACCTTGCTGGAAGCCTACGATGAAGATCAGGCTCCCACCGAAAAAGGCGAGATGGAGAGCCGAATCGTGATGCATTTTCCCGCAAAACTTGCGCCGGTGAAAGCGGCCATTTTACCTCTTATGAAAAAAGATCCGCTCGGACCGGCTGCGCGCAAGATTTTCGAGACCCTCAAAAAACATTTCACCGTAGAATATGACGAAAGCGGATCCATCGGCAAGCGATATCGTCGGCACGACGAACTCGGAACGCCATTTTGTTTTACTGTGGATTTCCAAACCGTTGAAGATAAAACCGTTACGGTGCGTGATCGGGATACCATGAAACAGGAGAGGATCAAGATTGATGAGATCCTGCCTCTCCTGCGTAAACACTTGGAATAATTTTATCGAGTAATTACTTCACGACCCATACCCCGTCCTTTGGACGAATACGGAGGCCGTAGGTTTTCATACCTTCAGGAAATTTTGTGACGGTGAGGCCACCTCCTCCGCCTTTTCCGTAACTGCCCGAGGGGCTCACGTCGCAAATAACACCGCGTTTCTTGGCAGCCTCAAACTCGTGAGGGAAGAAGGTAAAGGTGAATGGAACGGAAAAATCTTTTGGCCCCTCGATTTCGAGTGCCTCGTCGTCAAGGATAGAGAGATCGCGCGATTCTTCATAGAGCATTTTGTACCCGCCACGGCGTTTTTGTCGGTTCATGCGGCATGTGACACTAAAGTAATAGTCCTGTCCAAGCGTAATAAAATCGCCTTCGTAATGAAAATCAACCGTTGCTTTGAGAAGTTTGTTGTCACCACTTGAAACGATTTCCGGAGACCAAGAGAACGATTTGACGGTCATGGTTCCTGCCGGAGTTTCTTCATCCGGAGGAGGGACAGACATACCGTTGACGAGTGCTGGAACCAAGAGCACGAGGGTGAGTCCGAGGACAAGTAACTTTTTCATAATAAAGAGGAGGTTAAAAAATATTTTTTCTTAGTTCACTTTTTTCCAAACATTCCCGCGAACCTTAAAACGTTGGTTAAAATTTGCGACATCTGGAGAGAAACTGGTTTTTATAAAATCATCGTTTGAATAACCAAATCCGCAGTTGATACTTCTTTTTTGAGCTGATCGCAATTCCTCAGGGGTGAAGGTGAAAACGAATTCTGTGCTGAAGTCCGTAGGGCCCTCGATTTCCGATGCATCGTCCTCGACCTCAAGTTCTCGAATTTCGTAGAAGAGGTATTTTGTTCCGCCACGACGATTTCTCGTAATTTGGCACCACACATTGAAACTGTATTCGGAACCATATCCGATATCGATTGGTTCGCCTTCGTAGTGAAAATCGACCTTTACCTTAGCGAGTTTATTTTCTTTACTGCTTTCCATTTCCGGTTGCCACTGTATGGATTTTACGGTCATGATATTTGTTGTTTTTTCCTCAGGTTCTTTTGCAAAAGCCATGTTGGCGGTGAATAGACCGATAATTCCCAAGAGAGCGAGAAGTTTTTTCATATGAGCATGGTTACGTATTAAGAGGTTAATTATAAATTAAAATAAATTTATCGCAAGAGTAGGATAGGGGATAATGCTGACAGGAGAATTGATAATAACAGGTTTTTCTGTTAAAATAATATGAATTTATGGAGACGGGGGTCTTCAAGCTCTGTATACGGTAAACCAATAAAAACATTACATGAAAATATTCACATTCGAGTTTTGGAAACAGATTGATTGGAATGCGGCGCTTCTCTTCATCAAGTCCCATCCTCTTGAAATGTTAGGCGGGGTGGTAGCCGTTATTATCGGTTGGAAGTTTTTTTGGTGGATGTTTCGGTACCTGTATCACCGATTGATCACCGAAAGGAATCTCGTATACATGCAGATTACGCTCCCGCGTGAAGATTCTCCAAAAGATAAAGAAAAAGAAGTTGAGAAGGATTTTCGCGAACGTATCGGCATTATGGAACAGCTCTACCGAAGTCTCTATGAAATTCGGGAGCTCTCCGTGTCGAACATCATTCGGCGATTTTTCTTTCAGCACCACTTTGTTTCTTTTGAGATTGTTGCGAAAGAAAAAAGCGTCAGTTTTGTGGTCGTCGTCCCAAAGGAATATCAGAGCATTGTGGAAAAACAAATTACCTCGTACTACCACGATGCTGATGTTCAGCTCATCGCTCCCTATGAGCTCAAGAAACCGGGGAATCGGGTGGTGGCCTATTACGCCTATGAAAAACAGCCTTACTGGTTTCCCATAAAGACTTTTAAAACCATCGAGAATGATCCTTTGAACAGCATGACGAACGTGCTTTCGAAGCTTCAGGAAGATGAAACGGCGGTGGTGCAACTCATGATTCGTCCAACGAGTGGACGATGGCGGAAAAAAGCCGAAGAGTTCGGTACCTCACTCATGAAGGGGAAGGAGACGAAGAGTTTTCTCCAAAAAATACCGATCGTAAGCCACATCCATACCTTCTTGACGATGATGCTTTTCGGATATGATCGTGCGAAAGAAGGAACGAGTGCGCCCGGCGCAAGTCATGGCGATCCCTACATCCGCATGCTCCAAACGAAGGAAGAAAGAGCGAAGCAGATTGGTACGAAAGCCCAGCAGGATGGCTTTGATACCGTGATCCGCCTCATGAGTTCAGCAAAAACGCGAAGCCGTGCCGTAGAAATTATGAGTGACTGCGTGGTCTCGCTCAATTTGTTCAAAGACCCGAGCATGAATTATTTTCAAACGCGGCGTATTATCCCGAATCACTTTTTGAACAGTCCATGGATGCTCCACAACATGCGTCATCGGGTTTTTCGATTTTTTGAAAAGAAATCGATCCTTGTGCCAGAAGAATTGGCGTCATTTTTCCATTTCCCGAGCAGCCGGTACAATTACACGCCGATCATCAGATGGCTCCAGTATAAGGTTCTTTCAGCGCCCATGGATTTGCCGTCCGAGGGGCTTTTGCTCGGGCACAATGTGTACCGCGGCGTGAAACGAGAAGTGCGATTTTTGCGCAAGGATCGGTTGCGCCATCACTATGTGATTGGACAAACGGGTACGGGTAAATCCGTATTTTTGGGATGGATGGCTCGGCAAGATATTCGGAATGGAGAAGGACTGTGTGTCGTTGATCCGCACGGCGACCTCATTGAAGATATTTTGCAGTACGTTCCGAAGGAACGCGCGCGAGATGTGGTTATTTTTGATCCATCGGACCAGGAACGTCCCATGGGTTTGAATATTTTGGAAGCCAAAACACCGGAACAGCGTGATATGGCGTCATCCCAGGCAACTGAGATATTTTTGAAACTGTTTGGCGATGAGATTTTTGGACCTCGCATTCAGCACTACTTCCGTAATGCGTGTTTGACCCTCATGGAAGACGAAGATGAAGGGGCAACGTTGATCGATGTGCCGCGCATTTTCGTGGATGACGATTTTATGAAATACAAAGTCACCAAAGTGAAAAATCCGGTCGTGCGATCGTTCTGGGATCACGAATATGCGAGCACCGGCGAACGCGAGCGGCAAGAAATGATTCCGTACTTTTCTGCAAAGTTCGGACCGTTCATCACGAATACCATCATGCGCAACACGATCGGCCAGACACGATCAGCGTTTGATTTCCGCGAAGTGATGGATCAGGGAAAAATTCTCCTCATTAAGCTCTCAAAAGGTGCCATTGGAGATCTCAATACACAGCTGCTCGGACTCGTTATTGTGGCTCGTTTGCAAATGGCGGCCATGGGCCGCGTGGATATTCCGGAAGATAAGAGAAAGGATTTCTTTCTCTATGTTGATGAGTTCCAGACTTTTGCCACCGACAGTTTCTGCTCGATTTTGTCTGAGGCGAGAAAGTACCATCTTGCGCTCATCATGGCTCATCAGTATATCAATCAGTTGGTGGTAACAAAATTTGGATCCACCAGTAGTCAGATTCGCGACGCGGTGTTCGGTAACGTCGGTACCATGCAATCGTTTAAAATTGGTGCGGAGGATGCTGAGTACATGGCCAAGGAGTACGCGCCACTCTTAACGGAGCAGGATGTCATCGGTATCGCCAATTATAAGGCGTACATTAAATTGAACATTCACAATTCCACGACGCGTCCGTTTTCGCTCGAGACGATTTGGGACGAAACGGGGAAGAGTCAGAAGATTGCTGAAATTTTGAAGCAGTATTCGCGCATGAAGTACGGCCGAAAACGTGAGTTTGTGGATCAGGAGATTGAAGCGAGGATTGGTATTGATATGGGAAAGTAACCAGGGCCTAACGATCAAATCCTCATGAGCGATTCAGTGTTACATCCCAAATCCAAATGGCTTGATGTCACCCTTGCGGTGATGGTTTTCGTAGTTGGGTTTTTTTTCTTCCGATTCGTACGCGGCAACTTGGTTCTTGAAGAGAAAGTAAATTTACAGGCGCTCCAAGCGAGTGCCTTGATCGAAGAAGTCGGCCAAACGAAAGAAGAAAATCAAATGCTGTATGAACAACTTCGGTCTGCAAAGGTCGAGTTTGAGTCACTCAAAAATAATTCGACGCCAATCGTCGCTCCGGCTCCGAAGGTGTTTCGGCCCCAAGTATTGCCGGAGCCGGCGAAGACAAAGAATTTTCTCGTTGTTGGTCATCATCGAAACCTTGCGGATAGCATTATCATCGCTGCGGTCGATGAGGTGGCGCAGAAGACAACGCTTATTTCTATTCCGCGAGACTTATTTGTGAACGGTCGAAAGATCAACGAATATTTGAGTTTGTATGGGGCACAGACTTTGAGAGAAAAAGTGGAAGCCGTGAGTGGCCTAGAGATGTATCGTGCGGTGGTCGTTGATTTTTCTGCTTTTGAGGCAATCATTGATGCCTTTGGCGGCATCGATGTAAATGTGGAAAGGGCGATTTACGATCCGCTTTATCCGAATGGGAAAGGCGGCTATATGATCTACAGCATTACGGTGGGGTCTCATCATTTGAGCGGGGCAGAAGCTTTGCAATATGCCCGAAGCCGGCATTCCACATCCGATTTTGATCGCGCCAAGCGCCAACAACAGATTTTGACCGCGATTCAAGAACGGGTACTCAATTTGGATTTCGTGGGTGATTTCGGAAAACTGAAGGAGATTTTTAGCGCGCTCTTCAGTTCGGTGGAAACCGATCTCTCCCTCGATGAAATTATTTCTTATGCGACATCATTTCGTTATTTTCCCATTGAGCGCGGCAATGTCATTTCAACGGAGAATTTCTTGTATGCTTCGGCGAACATATCCGGGCAGTATATTTTGTTGCCGCGCGGAGGGAATTGGACGAAAATTCAGCGGTATGTACGGGAGTTGCTGAGTGGTAAGCCGTAAGGGGTCCTTACGGCTTTTTCTTTCGTTTTCGTTTCGTTGTCTTCTTCCCGCGTAAATCTTTCCGCAGGGTAATCCAGTTTTCCGAAACCTTCTCGCGTACGGCGAGCGAGAAGTGAACTTTTCGCGAGTGTTCCGCGCGCCGTGGAGTTTTTGACAAGGGCCGGTTTTTCTTCATATTTCGTTTTTATTTTACCACCATACATCGCGCAGGCCGAGGCGATACCCGATGAGATCAATGATAATGCTTAACAGAGGGCTTGCGATAAAAATGACGATGAGATGGGGGATCGGCGGAACGAAAAAAATACTCACGAAGAAGAGCGCTCCAAGAAAATCAAGTTGGTCGAATGGAAAAAATCGTCCGCCATCTGTAATATTAAGCCGCCGTTTGAAAAAGCTTTTTGCGAGGTCCCCGAGGAGAATGCCACCCCCAAGGGCAAGTCCTATGAGCGCCATTTTTGGGTAAGAAAAATCATCATACGGTAACAGAGGGAGGGATGGGAGAAAGCGATGAAGGTATTTTTGGAGAAGCGCCGTGATGATCCCCGTAAGCGCACCAGAAATGAGTCCCCGGTACGTTTTATGGCTTCCAAATATTTGTTTTCCACGCCACCGCAATCCGTGGTCCAGAGGATAGTCAAAAAGAGGAACCTTTTTTAAAAACACCGGCATCATATTCGCAAGATATGCCGGAAGCATGAAGTAGAGGGCCTGGAAGAAGATATTCATGATCGATAACGCTCAAATTCAGAAGCAAAACTTCCGAGGTATCCCATCGCAAGAGTGATGCCGATGGCAATTTCTCCGTAAGGGATTTCGAGGAGCAACCATCCAATAAGGATGAAATAACACGCGGTTGCTAACTTACCGCCAAAGTAATGTTTGTTATTCCATTTGTTAAAAAAGCCTCTGTAGATGAGTAGTGAACAGCCAGTGATGAGACGGGGAATAAAGAGGGCAATCATAAGCGGAAGCGAAAAAATGCCTTCGTTATAAAGGAGAATCCATGAGGCGAAAATGAAAATGGCGTCACCAAGAGCATCCAGGAGCTCGCCAGTTTTTGATTCCACATGGAACTTTCGGGCAAGAAAACCATCGATCCAGTCCGTGAAGATTATGAAAACAGTGATAGCCAAGAGAAATTTTCGATTCCCGTGTTCCAGAAAGAGCCACACGTAAGGAGCGAGGAGAAAAATGCGCAGAAGTGAAATTGCATTCGGAAGCCAGCGAAACGGATGCATATAATGCTATAATATCCGGGAAATCGTATGAATGAAACACTCGTTTTGGTTGCTGGGATTATTTTAGGGGTCGCTGTTGTCACTTTTCTCGTTTCCGCTTTTCTAAGCTGGCAACGCCGCCTCTATGACCGAAAACAAAAGCATACGGTCTTGGCAATTCGCGTTTCCAAAACCAATGAAAGCGGGCCGATGGTGGCGGAGCAGATTTTTGCTACGCTCCACGGTTTTTTCCACAAACTTTCGTGGTGGGATCTCCTCCGTGGAAAACGGCAAGACAAGGTGAGTTTTGAAATGGCCCATACGAAGAGGCAGATTAAGTTCTTCGTGTGGTTTCCCTCGAAGTTGCGTAATCTCATTGAGGGTCAGATGTATGCCCAGTATCCCAATGCCGAGATTGAGGAGATCGAAGATTATGCCAGCCTCATGCCATCATCCCAGTATGCCGTGGGCGCAGAGATTGGTTTTGAGGATCCGGCCATCTATCCCATTAAGCGCTACCCGCAGTTTGAAGACAAACTCACTCGTGTTCCGGTTGATCCGATTGCGGGAATGACCGCTTCGCTCGCCAAGCTCCAGCATCCGGATGATAACGCTTGGATTCAAATAATCATCCGGCCCCTCGACATGAAGTGGAGGCTCGTCTATTTGAAATGCCTTCGCATTGTTTCGAAGGGCATTTTCGGAAACATCGAGACCTTCAAAAAGGCCTATATTCGGATGTTCATCGTCCGTAACTGGAAGCAGAAATTATTATTGTTCCCTCTTTATCTTTTCTTTTGGTTTCAAGGGGTAACGTCGGGCATCAAACATTTTTCACTGAGTCTTTCCGGAGATGCGGGAGCTGAAGGCGATGATCTTCGCGAGGAGATGTCGAGCCGTCATGAACGTGAAACCGATATCGATGCGGCCATGGATAAAATTTCCAAGCTCCTTTTTGAGGCCACCATTCGCGTCGTGTACGTTCCGCAAAAATATGATCCGGAATCCGCCACGGTAAAAGTGCGTGAAATAAGCGGTTCATTTAAGCAGTTCAATATTCCCCATCTCAACGGATTTCATATGCATGGGATTGAGGAGGGTATTTTGGTGGCGAAAAAATATGAGCAGCGCAGCGATTCCAGCGAGATGGTGCTCAACAACGAAGAGTTGGCGACCTTATACCATCTCCCGCACATGAGTGTGGCGACCCCGAATATCGCATGGGTGAGGTCCCGAAAACTCGAGCCGCCCGTGGATTTGCCGAATCCTGCTACGGTGGGGGCAGACGAAGGTTTCACCCTCCTCGGACAAGCAAATTTCCGTGGCGGTATGCAAGAATTCGGGATTAAAACCAACGACCGCCGCCGCCATATCTACATCATCGGGAAAACTGGCATGGGGAAATCGACACTCCTCGAAAATATGATTTTTTCTGATATTCAGAGCGGAAAAGGGGTGGCTGTGGTGGATCCGCACGGCGATCTCGCCGATCACGTGCTCGACTTCATTCCATCGCATCGAACCAATGATGTCATTCTGTTTGACCCCTCTGATCGCGATTTTCCCGTGGCGTTTAATATGCTGGAGAATATCGACCCGACCTATAACTCCATTGTGGCGTCAGGCCTCGTCGGGATTTTCAAGAAGATTTATGCGGAGAGCTGGGGGCCGCGACTTGAACATATTTTGCGAAACACTATTCTTGGGCTTTTGGAATATCCGAACACCACCATGCTCGGTATCACCCGTATTTTGCAGGATGCAGAATTTCGCCATCGCGTGGTGAAGAAGATTGAGGATCCCGTGGTAAAGAGTTTCTGGGTGAATGAGTTTGAGCGCATGGAACCGCGCATGCGCTCGGAGGCGATTTCGCCGATTTTGAACAAGGTGGGGCAGTTTCTCTCGAGCCCCATCATCCGTAACATTGTGGGGCAGCCGAAGAGTTCGATCAACCTGCGTTTTGCTATGGACAACAAGAAGATCGTGATTGTAAATCTTTCGAAGGGCAAAATGGGTGAGGATACTTCTTCGCTCCTCGGGGCCATGATTATTACGAAGTTTCAGCTCGATGCCATGAGCCGCGCAAACACGCCGGAAAAGGACCGGGTGGATTTTTACCTCTACGTTGATGAGTTCCAGAATTTTGCCACCGAGTCGTTTGCCACCATTCTTTCCGAGGCGCGCAAATATAAACTCAATCTCACTATGGCGAATCAATATATTGAGCAGATGCCGGAAGAAGTGCGATATGCCGTTTTTGGAAACGTCGGCTCGCTCATTTCTTTTCAGGTGGGTTTTGATGATGCGGAGCCTATTGCCGGGCAGTATGGGGGCGACGAAACGATGGTGGCGGATCTCACCGCACTCCAAGTGGGGAACACCTATATTCGGCTTTTGATTGATGGGATGCCGACGCCCGTGTTCTCTATGACGACCTTTCGTTCACCGGAGTTCGTGGTGGAAGAGGGTCGCCGTGAAAAGATTTGGAAGTTTTGCCGGGAGCGGTATTCGGTGAAGCGAGAAATTGTTGAGGATAAAATCAAGCGATGGAGCGAGGGGCTGAAGCAGGAGGAGGGGACACCCGCGAAGGCCGAGCATAAGAAACCAGAGAAGCCATCTAAAAAACCCCCTGCATGAAATTATTTTTTACAAAGTGGTACCGCCAGTGGCGCGAACTCCTTAAGGAAAAAAAATTCCGCATTTCTTTGCTTATCGGGATTTTTCTTCTCTTGGTTGCAGGTTCTTTAAATTCCATGGCGGTTTCGTATAAAGAAACCGTTCCGGTAAAATCCGTTGGGGATCTTATTCTTGACCGCCTTCCGCCTCTCGATTTGAATTTTATGTTTACCTACGGAATGCTCGCGGTGATTTTGATTACGACCATTTATCCAATCTTTTTCAAACCCCAGATATTTCCGTTTGCGGCAAAAACGATCGCCGCTTTTATCATGATTCGTTCTTTTTTCATTACCCTCACCCACATTGGCGCGCCAGAAGGTTTTCTCTTGCCAGAATTCGGGAGTCAGCCGGGGGCCATGCGTCTTTTTTATGTGAATGATCTTTTTTTCTCGGGACATGTCGGTTTCACTTTTTTGTCAGCGCTCCTTTTTTGGGAAAACAAATGGTTGCGATGGTTCATGGTTGTTATGTCTTTCGTGGAAGCCGCCACCGTTTTATTTCTTCGCGTCCATTATTCCATCGATGTGTTTTCGGCCTATTTCATCACCTACGCGATTTTCGTGGTGAGCGATAAGATTTTTAACAAACTCAACCTTTCATTCCACCGCATCGTGCAGCAAATTGAAGAGAAGTGGGGTATCAAACTACCGCCGCATTAACACCTCTATCGCATCAATACTTCTATCCCCGGCAGTTTTTTGCCTTCCAAAAATTCGAGCATGGCGCCACCGCCCGTGGAAACGAAGGTAAATTTTGCGGTTGAAATACCGCAGCGTTTCAGGGCATCAACCGTATCTCCACCGCCAAGGTAGGTTTGTGCCTTCCCTTTCATTTTTGCGAGGGTTTTGGCCACCGTGAGCGTGCCCGAAGCAAACGGAGTAAATTCATAAAGCCCCATGGGGCCATTCCAAATCACCGTTTTGGAATTTTTTATGATTTCCCCAAAGCGCTTTCGGGTGCGACTGCCAATATCAAGAATTTTCATATTTCCTTCGATGTCTTCAAGCGGCAGATCAAGGGTTTTGGCATACTGGGTGATTTCATCTGCGACGATGACATCCTCGGGGAGTACCAGTTTTTGCCCGCGTTTTTCTGCGAGGAGGAGGAGTTCGCGCGCCGTTTCCAGTTTTTCTGGTTCAAAAAGCGATTTTCCAATATCGAAGCCCTGGGCTGCCAAAAAAGTGTTCGCGAGGGCGCCTCCGATCAAAATATGTTCCGCTTTTCCAAAAAAATTTTTGAGCAGGCCGATTTTTGTATCAACCTTTGCTCCCCCGACGATGAGGGTAAGAGGCTTCGGATATTTTGAGAGGAGGGGAGTTAAAAATTTGATTTCCCGTTCCACAAGGAGTCCGGCATACGAGGGCAGGAGTTTCGCGACACCATATACGGAGGCGTGTTTTCGATGACAGGCGGCAAATGCATCATTCACAAAAACATCTCCAAGGTTGGTGAGCGCTTTCACAAATTTTGCTTCGCAGGCTTCTTCTTCTGGGTGAAAGCGAATATTTTCCAGGAGGAAAATTTCACCTTCTTTCATTTTTTTTACCGCTGCTTCCACGGCTTTTCCGACGCAGTTATGTAATTTTTCTACTTTCTTCCCGAGGAGTTTCTTGAGGCATGCCGCGACAGCATCGAGTTTTAAACTATCCACTCTGTGTCCTTCCGGACGGCCAAGATGCGTCATAACAATAACCTTCGCTTTTTTGCGGAGGAGGAACTTGATCGTGGGAAGGGTTTCTTTGATTCGCGTGTCATCGGTAACCCCGTGTTTGTCGATGGGAACGTTAAAATCAACACGGAGGAGAACGCGTTTGCCCTTGAGGTTCTTGAGATGCTTGAGAGTGCGAAGCATGCACCACCATTTTACGTTACCTTCAGCAGGGTGAGCAATCCATTTGCGCATTCATACCCTTTATTTGTTGAATCGTTTTTGCAGCGCGCGAGCGCCTGTTTTTTCGTCTGACACATGAGCACGCCGAACATAACCGGTACCCGGCCTTCAATAGAAACTTTTTGAATTCCATAGGTAACGCCGTTACAAACAGCGCGATAATGATCGGTTTCGCCTTTGAGTACGCAGCCGAGGGCAATGATGCCGCTCCATTTTTTGCTTTTTGCGAGTTTCGCGGCAATGAGAGGAATTTCAAAAGCGCCAGGAACTTCAAAGACTTCCATATTTTTTGAAGGTATACCACTTTCCTGCAGGCCTTTTTGGGCGCCCGCAAGGAGCCGGTCAGAAATGGCTTTATTGAATTGTGAGACGACGATGGCGATGCGCATATCGAGCAAGGATATCAATTTCTATATTTACAAGATCGCCGCTTTTCATCATGCCCAAATTCGTGTTTCGTTGAGTGAACGGGATGAGGGCCACGGTAAAAGAATTTTTCGTAACGGCCGCAATGGTCAGGCTCACCCCGTTCAGTGCCACCGATCCTTTTTCCAAAATGTATGGAGCGAGTTTTTTCGGTAGCTCGAGAATCAAGCCGATTCCATGTTGGATTTTTCCGGTCTCAAGAACCCGGCACGAAGTATCGACGTGCCCGAGCACAAAATGACCGTCGATGCTATCGTTAAGGCGCATACTCGGTTCGAGGTTGATGGAAGCTCCAATCGACAGGTTTCCCAAATGAGTGGCGCTGAGCGTTTGAGGTATGACATCGACCTCAAATCCGTTTTTTGTTTTTCTGGTAACGGTCATGCACACGCCATTTACAGCAATACTTGCTCCAATATGCGGTTTCATTTTTTTACTCGCAATGGAAAAGCTCACTCCCGAACTGCCCCGAGGAGTTTTTTTGGTGAGCCGGCCAACCTCCTGAATAATTCCCGTAAACATCGCCCCTATTATAGGGTTTTTCCTTATTTTGTCACCTTGGCGGCCTCGAGGTATGATATGCTTTATTTGCTCGCATGAATTTTCTCGAAGAATTCGAACGGCTCCGTCTCAAAAAACCGCACGTTGGCCTGCAATGCGTGCAGAACGAAAACAGTCCTTTTTGCCAGTACACGGAAAAGAGCAAAAACTGCTATATGACTTTTGCGAGCTACACCGCGGAAGATTGTCTCTACAATCACCGAGTGTTCTACTGTCGTGATTGCGTGGACTGCGCGCAGCTCCAAAAGTCCGAACTTTGTTTTGAATGTGTCGACGGTATCAATTGTTACAACTGCAATTATTGTGTGCTCTGCCGTCAGGCCACGGACTGTGATTTTTGCTATGACTCGCTCAACATTCAAAACTGTTTCGGTTGCGTCGGACTGCGCCAAAAATCCTACTGTATCTTTAATCAGCAATATACAAAGGAGGATTACGCACGCGAGGTAGAAGCGCTCAAAAAACTCTCTCCCGCAGAAATATACGCCCGACTTGAACCGCTCCTCGCAAGCGTTCCGCGCAACGCCATGTATGGCGAAAATAACGAGGGAAGCTACGGAGATAACATTCGCAACTGCAAAGACTGTTTTTGGGTGTTTGATTCTTTCGGACTCCACGATTGCTACTACACCTATAACGGCGATGATGCGAAAAATCTCTACGATGTGACGCATCTCGGTTGGGCGGAGGAGTGTTTTGAAATCATGAGTGGCGGCAATCTCAATAACTGCATGTTTTGCAGTGGGTGTTGGTTTTCCAACAATCTCACCTACTGCGAGCTTGTGTATAACAGCCACGACTGTTTCGGCTGTGTGAGTTTGAACCACGTTGAATACGCCATTTTGAATGTGACGTATTCCAAGGAAGAATATTTTAAGAAGGTGGCGGAGATTACGGAGGGCATGAAAAAAGATGGAACCTGGGGAAAATGGTTTGCCTCCACGTATCCGGAGGTGATTACGTATGGATATTGAGGTATAATAGGCGCGAATTTTATTTCTTAACTTCTCTCTATGAAATTTCGTCTCGTTCCACAGATTTCGCTTTTTCTCAAAAATCAGCCCGGGGTCATGGGCGAGATTTCCGAAAAACTTTCGAAGAAGAAGGTGAATATTTTGGGTTTATCGATTGATGAATCAACCGACTGGGGGGTGTTTCGGATGGTGGTGAGCAGTTTGGATCGAGCGAAGCGAGCCCTGCATAGTTTTGGTCCCAAGGCCCTCATGGTGAGTAAGGTGCTTGAGGTGACGCTCCCCAACGAACCCGGCCAGCTGCAGAAAGTTTCCCAGCAGCTCGCAAAGAAGAATGTGAATGTGAATTATGCCTATGCAAGCGGGCAAGGCGGCGAAACGGCCCTCTATCTCGCGGTGAACGATGTCAAAAGGGCGATGGAGGCGTTGAAATAAATGCGAAGTTTGAAGGTCTAAAATTTATTGTATAGAAGCACAAAAATCCCCCGCGGTGGATTTTTGTGTAATAAAAACTTTAGAAAGATTTCATCTCGTTGTGATAGAGAGAGGGCAATATTTTTTAATCTTTTTCTCTATGCGTAGTTTTAACAAGGTCATGCTCCACGGTCGGTTGACCTCGGATCCGGAGGTGAAGCCGGCCAAAAACGGAGGGAGTAATGTGGTTACGTTTTCGCTCGCCACGAATCGTGACTGGAAAAATCGTGACGGCGAAATGGTTTCCCATACGGATTTCCATAAGGTGGTGGCTTTTGGGAAGCTCGGGGACATCGTGGGGCAGTATCTCAAAAAAGGACTTCCGGTCCTCATCTCCGGTCGGCTCTCAAACCGTTCCTACCTGGCGCAAGACGGCGGCAAGCGGTACATCACGGAGGTCGTGATGGATGATTTCAACTTCTTGTCACGGGCGAAGAAGGAGGAGAAGGAAGAAAAAGAGGCAGAGGCAGTTCCAGCGTAAAGAAATGCGTTATACTATGGCTGCTTATGCGTTTTTCGGTCGTCATCCCCACCCATAATCGCAGCGAAATTCTATCCGAATGCCTTTTAGCTCTTTTTAGACAGGATTTCGATCTAGGCCAATTTGAAATTATCGTGGTGGACGATGGGAGTCAGGATAATACCCAGGAGGTCCTCCAAAAGCTCCAGAAAAAATCGCCGGTGAACCTTACATTTTTCCATCAATCAAACCAAGGCCAGGGCGTGGCCAGAAATAAGGGAATTTCAAAGGCCACCGGCGATATTATTCTTCTTCTTGGAGACGACATTATTGCTACGCCAGCGCTTCTCAAAGAGCATGATCGCACCCACCATTTTCACCCGGAAGAAAACGCCGCGGTGTTGGGATTTATCACGTGGCATCCGAAGCTTGTCGTTACGCCTCTCATGAAATTTATGGAGCAGGGAGGAGCGATTCTCGGCCGCTTTGGCGGGCATCAGTTTGCCTTTGATCTCCTCAAAGGAAGGCGCACCGCTGACTATCGTTTTTTCTACACTTCCAACATCTCCCTCAAGCGGAGCCTCCTTTTAGAATTTAAATTTGATCCTTGGTTTTCTGGATACGGGTGGGAAGACATTGAACTCGGATATCGTTTAACGAAGCAGGCGAAGCTGACGCTTTACTACGAACCTGCCGCTATCGGTTACCACGATCACATGATGAATGATGCTCAGTTCAAAAACCGCATGCATTCTATTGGCCTCAGCAGTCACCGAATTCAAGAGCGGTATCCTGAACTTGGAAATATTCCTTCAGGCAAAAAACGATTTATTTTCAAAATGATGAGTCATCCTTTGAGTTTGAGGGTTTTTAAAACGATGAATCGAAATCTCTATTTTTACGCGCTCTCAAAAAAATATTTTCTCGAAGGACTGGAAGAAGGGTATAATAGAAAATGACCTATGAAAACCAGTAAAAGTAAAAAAATACTATTCGTTCTTTCTGTCGCTCTCCTTTTGATTGTTTTAGCCGGATGTTTTAAAAAGAGCGGCGGATCGGCTGCGGCGAATCTCACCTTTTACGGCCTCGACGACAGCGATGCGTTTGAGCAAATCATTGCGCAGTACCGTGAAAATCACGCGAACGTGCAAATACGGTACAAAAAATTTAACGATCCGTATGAATATGAAAATCTCATCGTGAATGAGATTGCGGAAGGGGAGGGGCCGGATGTTTTCTTTGTCCACAACACATGGCTCCCACGCCATACCAAAAAACTCGCATCGTTTACGCCCTCCGAGACTCTGAATAACAAGATTTTCTCTGAAACCTTTGTGAATGTGACGGCCAATGATTTCGTTCAACCGGATCCAAATGATGGGGTTAAGAAAATCTATGCGCTTCCGCTCTATGTCGATACCCTGGCCCTCTATTACAATAAGGAAGATTTTGAGCGAGTACTACCGGAGCGTGGTAAGCCCGCAAACACGTGGGAACTTTTAAAAGCGGAGGCCGATAAGTTTCGTCTGCAGCCCGAGAACGGAAAGCTCGAGAAAGGCGCCATAGCCTTTGGGCGGGCCGATAACATTCGTTTGGCAGCAGAAATATTCTACAATCTTTTGCTCCAAGCGGGTGTCGATTTTTACGATAAGGATTTCAAACAGGCGCAATTCTCGAGCAAAGGCCAGGAGTGGTTCGATTTTTACACAAGCTTTGCGGTACCGCAGAATAAGAACTACAGTTGGGATTTAGACTCAGTTCCTGCGGATCGTTCCCTTGGTGAAGTCGAGGCTTTTCTTGCTGGTAGGGTATCCGCCATTTTGGGTTATTCCGATCTGTATCCACGTCTTGAAACCGAGCTTAAAAACGTAAAGAGCCGTAATCCTTCGGTGATATCGGTGAAAGACGTAGTCGTAGCGCCGATTCCCCAGGTAGCTTCCGATGAGTCAGATTACAAGGTATGGGCCAATTATTATGGATTGGGTGTTTCTCGAAATTCCAAGAATCCAAAGGCTGCATGGGATTTTGTTCAGTTTATGGCTTCTAAAAATGCCGCAAAGATCTACCACCAGCGTACCAAACGGCCGACGGCTCGTCGGGATCTCATCGAAGATCAAAAAAAGGAACCAATCACAGATGTTTTCGTTTCTCAGGTTGGATATGCGGGAAGTTTCCGGATTTATTCGGATCAACGGTTTGCCGATTACCTTAAAGAAGCCATCCAAGCTGCAGCAGGGGGGCAATCGAGCCGCGGTGCTCTTTCTCAGGCCCAAACAAAAATCAACGATTTGCTGAAGTTAGAAGCACCGGATGGGTTGTATCCCAAGCCGAAGAAAAAGAAATAATGCCACTCTAGCCAATTTTTTCTGGTATCTCTTTTTGACCGCGCAAAAATTCTTCAATGCTCATTTCTCGTTTTGATTCGGGCTGAACCCTGAGCGGGAGAAGAGCGTTTTTTCTTGTTCCAATAGCCATAATCTTACTATTTTCCAAGGCCACTTCCCCCGAACTAATTTTTTGTTCACCGATCAATGCTTGAGTAATTTTTATGCGCTTTCCATTGAGTACGAAAAACACTCCTGGCCAAGGAGTATAGGCTTTTATTTTTTGTATAATCTCTTCGGCAGTTTCTTCTCCAAAATTGATCCGACCGTCATCTTTTAAGATTTTTTTACACAGTGAAGCCTGGGTCTCATTTTGTGGGATGCTGAGGTGAGTTTTTGAATAATCGATCAAAACCCTGGCACACACCGTTGCTGCAAGGCGAGAAAGTTTTTCAGAAAGAGCCAGATGCGTATCACGAGCATCAATGGTCAGCGATCGTTGGGCGATAATATCTCCCTGGTCCATCTTTTCATTCATGAGTATCCAAGTAACTCCTGTTTCCCCATCGCCACGAAGGAGAGCCTCCTGAACAGGAGAAGCTCCACGATATTTTGGGAGAAGGGAAGCATGGACATTCACCGATCCGTATTGTGGAATATCCAGTAAATCTTTTTTAATGATCTCTCCATAGGCAACGACAAGAATAAAATCAGGCTTTTCTTGGATAATTTTTTGTTTCATTTCTGTGATACGCCTCGGTTGATGAACAATTAATTTGTTCTTTAAAGCGAGTGTTTTTATATCTGAAAAAACTGTTTTAAGACCCCTTCCGGATGGTTTATCCAATCCGGTAATAACAAATGAAATTCGTATTTTAGGGTCCTTCAAGAGTGCTTCAAGGATATCTACCCCAAAATCCCCAGTTCCAACGAAAATAACAGATAAGGGCTCCATAACACCATTCTATTTGATATTTACTGAACGATACCATCAGGAGGCCCTTTCCTGTTGACAAATATGAATATTTTGCTAGAATTACACGCTTATATGGATATCACCCAGCAAAATTTCTCAGATGCACTCAACCTGATTGGTGCAGCCCAAAAAATCCTCTTGGTTTCGCACCGCAGGCCGGATGGAGATACTCTTGGGGCAACCGTAGGGTTGGCG
>ORJL011597163.1_pt1 | contig 41845 bp, 44 predicted proteins | sample 1779941 | NCBI WGS metagenome assembly ORJL01 (sample SAMEA104232317, study PRJEB22302) | groundwater metagenome | biome: forest; feature: aquifer; material: groundwater | place: USA | collected 2011-08-07 | depth 5.8 m | reverse complement strand
CTTCTCGACAGGGTCAATGCAGAAGCCGCTGCTGCGGCCGTAAGTGGTTAAAATCATTTCCCCGCCCACATTCTGGCGGACAAAACAAAATCCCCTCTGCCCTTCATGCAAAATACAATTCCGAGGGCATAAATTGCACAGGATGCGGCCATCCTCCTGTTTATGCCAAAATCGGCCTTTGTATAATTCAGCGGTCTTCTTTATATTCATATTTATAGTTTAATACGGAAACAAAATTTTAGCAAGCTAGTCGGAATCATCTTTTTTATCTAAGGAAAAATCTTGACTTTAACCTGCAATAAGCGTTAATATAGTCACTCAAATGTACGAGAAAAATTATGCCTAAGAAACCATTTACCCCTAATTTCAAAACACCGCAGGAACAACTCTCAAAAGAGGAGTTAACTAAACTCAATTCTAATGGCCTGCGCGATAATCTCTACGAAGAATTCCGCAATGATAAGCCGGATTTAATCGTGGAAGCCGAACAGCTGGCGAAATCCTTTGGGGTTTACCTGCAATTTGACCGTTCTAAAACAGGGACAGAAAAAAACTGGGTCTATTTGATCCGTGTCAACAACCCCGGCGGCGGGCCGATTACGCGGCCGCAATGGATTCTCTTTGATGAGCTTTCAGAAAAATATACGGCCAGTAACGAAGGCCACACATCCCTTCGATTTACGACACGGCAGAATATTCAATTCCATTGGGTCCGCAAACCCGGTGTTTTAGAAATCGTTAAGCGCCTCGCCGAAGCCGGCAAACGCTCCCTTAACGGCTGCGGGGATAATACCCGTAACGTCATGGGCTGCCCTCTCTCTCATTTTTCTGATGTTTTTAACGCGACCGCCTGGGCTCAGCGGGCTGGCGATTATTTTCAGCTGCCCTTGGGGCCTTACATTGAAATCTTTGCCATCGACCCTAATTATATAAGGAAGCCTGAAGAAAGTTTTCAATACGGGCCGCAGCTTTTAAACCGAAAATTTAAAATTGCCTTCTCCACTTTACACAAAGATCCGCAAACAGGGAAACTCATTCCGGATAACTGCGTTGAGCACCGTACCAACGATTTATCGGTCGTGCCTATTGCCGAGAAGGACAAGGTTACTAAATTCCAAGTGTACATCGGCGGCGGTCAAGGTGAACGCAACGGAAAACCCACGATCGCCGCTTTAGGACTTCCTTTAGGCATTGTCAACGAAAAGCAATTAATGCCAACTTTAGATGCGGTGGTTCAAATTCAGCAGGAATGGGGCGATCGGCAAAACCGCTTTTGGGCCCGTATTAAATATGTGGTCAAGAAAATGGGAATCGAATGGTATCGCGATCAAGCCTCGGCTCGCCTTGGATTTCCTTTAGAGAAACCTAATCCCAATCTCGATTATGGAGACCGTCAACTTCATTTTGGCTGGTCTAAACAGCCCAGCAACGGTCTGTGGGCATACGGAGCGTTTATTGAAAACGGCCGGGTGACCGACAATAGCCCTAACGGGAAGATCAAAACAATGTTACGCGAATTAATGCTCAAATATCCCATCGAGATGATGATTACACCCAATCAAGATGTACTCTTTACGAATATTCCCGAAGCAGCTAAAGGTGATTTTGAAGCGGATCTCAAAAAATTTGGTTACGGACAGCGTAACGGTAAATCTTATTCTCAATTACGTTTAGTTTCTGGCGCCTGCGTTGGCCGCGACACCTGCCGTTTAACGTACACCGATTCTGAAAAATTGGAACCCTATTTAATCGATGAGTTGGAAAAGTTAGGCTGGGGTGGTATGACCGAATCGATTGGCATCACGGGCTGCGAGCGCCAATGCTTTCGTCCAGCGACCAAAACCATCGGCCTGGTGGGCTCTGGCATGGATCGTTATCAGTTCAAATTATTTGGCGATGAGGCCGGCCGCTCTCAAGGCACGCCGCTTATTTCCGGTGACGGGGAGAAAATGTATCTACGTTCTGTCCCCCGCGAACGACTCACCCAAGTCATCGATGTCTTGTTTAAATTTTACAAAGCCAACGCTCAAAAAAATGAAAAAATGGGCGTCTTCCACCGCCGTATCGGTCCCGACACAATTATCAATCACCTCAAAGAAAATCCCGCAACTACTGATTTAATGGAGAAGCCTTTCCCTACGGATTGCGTGGTGGAGTAACAAAAACCAATTATTAAAGGAGAAGAACATGCGAAAATTTATTTTTAAAGTAGGTCTTTTTATTCTCGCGACTTCTTTGATTTCCATATCCTCTATTCGTTTTCCCGTAAAGGAGGCGATGGCACAAGGCTGGCGTCCAAATCTCGTCCCTCCGAATTCTACGAATGTTGTTGAAAAGAAAAATGCCATCATCGAAGAATTCCATGGTGAAGCGGCGTATGACAATTTTGGCAATGATGTCAGCAGCGCGGGCGACGTCAATGGCGATGGCTATGCCGATATTATGGTTGCGGCAATTCAAAATGACGAAGGCGGCACTAGCGCCGGTAAAGTTTCCATTTTCTATGGCGGCCCTTTAAGAGATAACATTGCCGATGTTGAAATCGTCGGGCAAGCTGCCAAAGACTATCTTGGATTCTCCTGCAGTGGTGCTGGCGATGTTAATAATGACGGATTTGATGATGTGATTATTGGTGTTTACGAGGATGATACTCGAGGTGATGGCGCGGGTAAAGCGATTCTTTTGTTAGGTGGAAATCCAATGGATGCCATACCCGATGCTGAATTTTTTGGGGAAGCGGCGGGAGATTCTTTTGGCTGGTCGGTCAGCGGCGCGGGCAATGTTAACGGCGATGAATATGCCGATATCATTATCGGTGCCTCCGGGAATGATCAAGTTGGATTTATAGCCGGCAAAGCCTATATTTATTATGGCTCTGCTTCCCTGGATAATACTGCGGACGTGGAATTATTGGCTAAAGCGGCCTGGGATCGTTTTGGAAAATCGGCAAGTACCGCGGGAGATGTTAACAATGACGGCTTTGATGATGTGATTGTTGGAGCTTTCGAAGCTGGTAACGCAGGCGAGGCTTACATTTTCTTAGGCGCAGCTGCGATGGATGCAACAGCCGATCTTACAATGACTGGAGAGTTTCTCGATGATGATTTTGGCAGCTCTGTGGATACCGCAGGTGATGTCAACAACGATGGCTTTGATGATGTTCTAATAGGCGCACCGGTTAATTCCGAAAATGGCTTAGGCGCGGGAAAAATCTATGTTTTTAATGGCGGGAGCCCAATGAATAATGTCGCTGATGTAAAATTCAAAGGAAAATTAGCTTACGGGTATTTAGGTGCCGAACATTCTATCGCGGCCGCAGGTGATATTAATAATGACAATTTTGCCGATATTATTGTGGCCGCGAGAGAAGATGATGCGGGAGGCAATGCGGCCGGTCGAGCTTTCATTCTTTTTGGTGGTTCTCCTATGAATAATGTGGCTGATGTAGAGATCATTGGTGAAGCTTCTGAAGATCTTTTAGGCAAAGCGGTCAGTGGCGCCGGTGATTTTGATGGTGATCATTGCGATGATATTCTTATTGGAGCTACAGGGAATGATGAAGCAGCACCTGCCGCTGGCAAGGCCTATGTGTTTGCCGGATGTTTATGAAGAAATTATTTATCTTTCGGCAACTTCATAAATTTCAAACCAGGATGGGACCGAGTGTCCATCTGCTGCTGATTCTTCCCCATGGGTTTAAACCCAAACGTCTGTCTTAAATCGGTACCTTCCACGTAAATCTTTTCATTAGCAAGTGTGGCCGCTTCAACTAAATCTGTATAATTCTCTAACGAAACATTCATTTTAATACCCCAATTTTCATAACTGGAGTCAATGCCCGGCACTGTGTCAAGGATTTGATTATGGTCCGTTATCGAATAAAACATAGCCCCGGGGACAAAAGGAATTTGAGCCACCTTAAGCACATAATTTTCATAGGCAGGACCCCGATCGGCATATTTGGAAACAAATGGATAAAAAATGTTATTTCTGCCCTCTTCTTCTGCGTGGAAAGTAAATTCGACCGCCACTATTGGCCTTTGCGCTAAATTGTAATATTCTTGCAAATCTTCTTGTCTGGGCTCATCCGTGTAATAACTTATGCCAATGACAAGGTTATCATCCTCAAGCTCATTGTAAACTTCACAAATTTCAGGAGGAATCGCTCGCGGATGACTGGCTAACATAATGGGCCCTTGATATTGGGCTTCATTCCGTAAAGCACTAATGGCAACCGTTGCCCATTGCTTAAAGAAATCGCTGGTAAATTCCATGAGCTCTCTTTTCATTTCATCGCTGGCATATAAAAGAGCATTAGGGCCATAAAGCTCAATAAAACTTTTTTCCGCAACTTCATCCCAGGTGTCAACAGGATCGAATGTATATCCTTCCGATGGATCAGGAGAAGTCCTAGCGTTATTAAAACTTTCAATACTATCGTTGTGATAGGCCCGAATACTTTTTATATACTCTTGTTTCGCAGTATCTTCTTCAGGTTTATCAATCAGACGCTCTGCCCACTGGAATCGGTAATCTAAAAAAGGATATTCTTCATATTGCCGCGCGTAAACATGCACTTCATTAACTAACGCAACAAACACAACATTACGCTTTTTTAAATAATCTACATAATCCACAGATTGTTCTTTAACTCTGGTGATATAGCGCTCATCCCAAGGATTGGGAAAAATATCATCTTTTTCTTCTTCTTTAAAATCTGCTCCTCCCGGGGGATTGTGATTACCTCCCTTAATAAAATAAGGAGCCTCAACAACAACAGGAGATGATGTTAAGTCCTGATAGGTGTAATCTCTTAACACGACACGGCCGGCCGCGTGAAAATTCCAGCTAGCCATTTCTTTCCCTAATTCATCGGCCCAAGTCTTGTATTTTCCGTATTTTTTAATAATACTTCCCTGATAAGTTAAAAGCGGAGAAGGGCTGTTGACCCCTAAAAAGAAAAAAGCATTTCCATGGGGCGAAACAAAGAACCATTCATCTCCACCATCGGAGTTAGTACTTTTATTGACATAATAAAAGCCTTTGGCTTCTCCTTTATTAGAAGGGTGCAAATTCACGATATCCGTGTTTTCTTGAAATGGTTCTGATTCAACATTCGTTCCATTAACGAGGAAATCAAGTTTTACTCTGAATTCGTAAGCGGTTGAAGGGTCTAAATCTTCCAAAAGAATATCGTGATTAAAGTAATTCCCCGGGATAACAAGAGAACTCTCTTCTTCTACCCCTGCATTCTTTATATAAACAGTTGCTTGAGCAGGCAGATCTGAAGTTAATTTTAGATTAATTGTCTCACTTCTGACCTCAACAATCTCTGGCCCGTGGGTGATTTTAGGTAAAATATGTGTGTCCGTTTCTTTGATGGTGAAGCCGTTGTCACCGCGGGTAACTACATACCCTGCCCCTACCAGAAGAAGCTGATTAATTTTTGAATTTTGTCCACCAGAGACAGCCATTTTAAAAGAGATATTGGAGGCGTTAAAACTTATATCACCAGTTCCTGCGAATGCGTGGTAATTGCCAGAAACGGTGTGACTAAGCCCTTCTGATATTTTAGCAACCTCTAAATCGCCAGCTAAATCAGTAACATTTACTTTTACATACCCTTTGCCAAAAAGATTAAAACTAACGTTCTGTACAGCTCCTTGCGCCCCTCCTGCGCCTATACCTTCTACGTAAATTCCTTGATTAAACTCAAAATAGCTTTTATCAGGTGGTTTGGGATCGGCAAAAAGGTGGGAAGAACTAAACCAGAATAAACTTAACAATAAGACAGAGAAAATCTTTGAAGAATATTTATGGTATGAGTACATATTTTGATCCTCCCTTAGAAGATGTTTAAAATAAAAAAACCGAATTGCCAAAATCTATTGCTGCGAAGCTCAAAATTTTGAGCGTCCGCCAAAGGCGGATCCGCCTCTGGCGGAAAGTAGAGGTCCCAAGGTTACCCTTGGTTTGCGCGTCTTATCAAAAATCTCTTTGGTTAAAGTATGCCATATTTTGATGAAAAAACAAGGGGTGGGGAATAAAGAAGGGAAAGCGTTTTCTTATGTATTTATAACCTGTTGCTATAAAAAAGGTTATAATTAAATTTCACAAGATGAACTTAAAATATATTAAAAAATGTTTAAGAATGAATCGTGGAATTTAAAACGGCGAGCATTTCTTCTTTGACAACAAACTTTTCACGAGGTTTTCCTAAAGGCTTCCCTCGTTCTATTTCAGCCGTATCAATTTTCTTCCAATCTTCAAAACTCACAAATCGAACGCTTTTTTTCTTAAAATATTCGCTTAAAGCGGAACTATCCGGAGTAGAGCATGGCGTAAGCGCTAGCGTATCTTCGAGAATTTTTTTCACGGTCTCTTCACTGTCAGGTTTATTGGTGCCGATAACGCCGGAGGGGCCGCGTTTAATCCATCCAGAGGCATAAAATCCAGGGACAATATTGGGCCCGTTCAATATCCGCCCTTCTTTATTGGGGAAAACGGCTTTTCGTTCATCAAAAGGAACTCCGGGAATCGGCACACCGCTGTAACCAACGCTTCTAAAAAATATTCCACAGGGCATTTCTTCTTTAATTCCTGTGCCCTTGGCTTTTTGATTCCCGGCTTCTCCTTCTAAAACATTTTTTTCTAAGACAACTTTTTCTACCTTGCCTTGACCGGATAAAGCCACAGGACTTTTTAAAAAATGCACCACAAACTTTCTGTTTTTCTTACGTTCGGTTAACCCCGCAAAACTTTTCAATGTTTCAAAATTCTTCTTCTTGGCATTATTGGCTGGATTTTCTAATTCTTTTTGGCTGGCTTCATTCAGCTCTAAATCTTTGGCATCAACAATTGGATCGCAGTCAACGAGTTCACCAAATTCCTTAATTTCAGGTGGCGTAAACGCGGCTTGGGCAGGACCTCGCCGGCCAATTAAGTGCACTTCTTTAATTTTACTTCGCGCTAACACCTCTAACGCATGCTGGGCAATATCGGTATTTTTAAGTTCCTCGACTGTTTTGGATAAAATGCGGCTGACATCCATGGCTACGTTACCCTGGCCAACCACAACGGCAACCTCACAGGATAAATCAAATTTACGATTACAATAATCAGGATGTCCGTTATACCAGGCAACAAACTCCGTGGCCGTGTGACTTCCCGGAAGATCTTCTCCCGGAATTCCTATTTTCTTATCGGTCTGCGCACCGCAGGTAAAAAGAATCGCGTCATAAAACTTCTTTAATTCTTCAATGGAAATATCATAACCCACATTAACATTACCAAAGAATGAAAACTCCGGGTGTTGAGCGGTTTTCTCATAAACTTTAATGACATTTTTAATTTTAAAATGATCGGGGGCAACGCCGTAACGCACAAGTCCGAAAGGCGCCGGAAGCCGATCAAACATGTCCACCTTGACTTTAACTGCAGGGTTACTCATTAACGATTCCGCCGCGTAAAAACCGCTCGGCCCACTGCCGACAATGGCCACTCTTAAAGGTCGTTCTAAGGATCCTAATTGAGACATTTTCAACTCCGTGATTTAAATGTTAGTTAAAATAATAAATTGCAATATATTTGCACTTCCTGTCCTAAATGTCAAGCCACAAAATGACTAATCATAAAATAAACTTGACATCACGATTTCTTTTGCTATCCTAAGAAATATTTCGATTTCCTTTTAAGGAGTTATTCTAATGCTTATTGGTGTACCTAAAGAAACTTATCCAGGCGAAACACGCGTGGCCCTTATTCCAGCGTCCGTCGACCGATTGGTTAAGAAAGGCGCTCAGATTGCCGTTGAAAATGGCTTGGGCGCAGCCATCCGCGCTTCGGACGAGGAATATAAAAAAGCCAGTGCCTCCGTTCTCGATCGCAACAGCCTCCTCTCTTCTTCTGATATTATTTTACGTGTCCGTAAACCTTCTCTGGAAGAAATCCCTTTACTTAAAAAAGGTTCCATCCATATCAGTTTTCTTGATCCTTTTAACGAACCAGAATTAATTCAAGCCTTTGCTCAAGCCGGTGTGAGCGCCATCAGCATGGAAATGATTCCCCGAACCACTCTGGCGCAAAAAATGGATGCTTTAAGCTCGCAGGCGAATCTAGCCGGATATGTCGCGGTTATCTTAGCCACGGAACGTTTAGACCGTATTCTGCCTATGATGATGACCCCTGCGGGCACGATTTCCCCTTCCCGCGTGTTTATTATCGGAGCCGGCGTGGCTGGACTTCAGGCCATTGCCACGGCAAAACGACTCGGGGCGCGCGTCGATGCTTTTGATACACGTCCGGTTGTTGAAGAGCAGGTGAAATCTTTAGGCGCGAGATTTATTAAAATTGATTTAGGTGAAACCGGCCAGACCAAAGAAGGTTATGCCAAAGCCTTAACCCCCGAACAATTAGAGAAACAGCGTCAGGAAATGACTAAGATCTGTGCCTCTTCTGACATTGTGATTACGACCGCTCAATTATTTGGCCGCAAGGCTCCGATTATCATCACCCAATCCATGGTTGGGCAAATGCGGCCAGGGACCGTGATTGTGGATTTAGCTGTTGAAACGGGTGGCAATGTGGAAGGCTCTCGATTAAATGAAGAAGTTGACGTTAACGGCGTAAAAATTATCGGCCTTGGCAATCTTCCCGGACGTGTTGCGGTGCATGCCAGTCAAATGTATTCGAGTAATTTAGTTAACCTTCTTGAATCGTATTGGGACAAAGATCAGAAAACTTTTAAATTAAATCCCGAAGATGAAATTATTAAGGGGTGTTTAATTACCCATCAAGGGCAAGTGGTCAATGCCCAGTTAAAGAATATTAAATAGCGGAGTTAATCCATGGAAACACATATTCTTGATCCATTTAGCTTAATCAACCTCATCTTCCTCTTTGTTATCGCGATCTTTTTGGGCGTGGAATTAATCTCCAAGGTCCCTTCGATTTTGCATACTCCCCTTATGTCCGGTTCGAATGCCATTTCAGGGATTACCGTTGTTGGCGCAATTCTAGCGACCGGCCTTACCCCGGGAAGTACTTTTTGCACGGTTTTGGGGACATTGGCTGTTATTTTTGCGATGATCAATGTGGTGGGGGGATATTTGGTGACCGACCGCATGCTAAAAATGTTTAAAACGAAATCCACTGGAGAGAAAAAGTGAATTTAGATATTTTTATTAATTTTATTTACATTGCCGCTTCCATCCTTTTTATTATTGGACTTAAACGGTTAAGCAAACCCTCAACCGCGAGAAATGGCAATTTTCTTTCAGCCATCGGAATGCTTTTAGCGATCGTCGCGACGTTAATGACTACGGGGTTAGAATTTCAATGGATTATCGTTGGCTTGGCCATTGGTACAGTCCTCGGAATTTTTATCGCCCTTAAAGTAGCCATGACCGCCATGCCGCAGATGGTTGCGCTTCTTAACGGTTCCGGTGGGTTGGCCAGTTTTGTGGTGGGCTGGTCTTCTTATCACTATCAACCCGAGGCTTCTCTTATAACAACCATCAGTACCTATTTAGCCGTTCTTATCGGAGGTGTGACGTTTACCGGAAGCGTTTTGGCCTGGGCCAAGCTCGAAGAAAAAATGACGGGCAAACCCATTCTCTTTAAGGGCCAAAAAATCGTCAACTCTCTTATTTTATTAGCTCTTCTGGGTGGGGGAATTATTTTCTGCATGAACCCGGTGGATAATTATCCTATCTTTATTGTGATTATGATTCTTTCTCTAATATTAGGCGTGTTGGCCGTTATCCCGATTGGCGGCGCGGATATGCCCGTGGTTATTTCTCTTTTAAATAGTTATTCCGGTATGGCGGGCGCGGCAACGGGCTTTGTAATTATCAACAGTATGTTGATTGTCGCCGGTTCTCTGGTGGGCGCGAGCGGTATTATTTTAACGCAAATTATGTGCAAAGCCATGAACCGCTCTTTAGCCAATGTTCTTTTTAGCGGATTTGGTTCAGCGGTCCAGAAAAAAGGTACAGCGGTGAAAGGTGAGGTAAAACCAATTTCCGTGCAAGATGCTTATCTTGTTTTAGAATCCGCGCGCTCCGTTGTGTTTGTTCCCGGTTATGGATTAGCGGTTGCGCAAGCTCAGCACGTGCTGCGGGAATTAGGTGAACTCTTAGAAAAAAATGGCGCGGAAGTGCGTTACGCCATTCACCCGGTGGCTGGACGCATGCCCGGGCACATGAACGTGTTACTCGCGGAAGCTAACGTTTCGTATGATCAGCTCAACGAAATGGACGCGGTCAATCCCTTGATGGAAACAATCGACGTTGCCGTTGTCATTGGCGCTAACGACGTGGTCAACCCTGCTGCCCGGCACGACAAAAATTCCCCCATTTACGGCATGCCAATCATTAACGTCGACAAAGCCAAAAGTGTGTTTGTTCTTAAACGTTCGATGAATACCGGTTTTGCGGGTATTGAAAACGAACTTTTCTACTTCGACAATACGCGGATGCTTTTTGGCGACGCCAAACAATCCATCCAATCGCTTGTTGCGGAGTTTAAGGGAAGTTAAATCTCCACGAAAGTCGTATCAATTATCTAAAATAATATGTGTGGACAATGTGTGTACTTTATGATATATTTATATTGTCTAAAGGAGGTGAACAATTATGGCGACAACACAAAAAGATATGCGGATTGATTTAAGAATTGAAAATTCTCAGAAAAATTTTCTCATTTACGCGGCATCCCTTCGCAACACGAAACTCTCTACTTTTCTGCTTGATAGTGCTTTAAAAGAAGCTGAAGAATTGGTTGCCAGTAAAGTCCATTTTCCTTTATCCAATCAGCAATGGGAGGCTTTCTTTTCTACCTTAGACAGGCCAGCTCGTACCATTCCGCAGTTAAAGAAACTTTTTAAAGAACCGAACATTTTCCATGGATAAAGAATATCCTTTGAAAGCTCCGGTTCTGCTCAATGAGTTTCACGCAGTCAATAGTTTTGACTGCGCGGACGAAGCCCTTAATACCTATCTTAAAAAGTTCGCGTACCTAAATAATCAGAATGCTTCCGCCAGAACGTATGTCAGCGTAAGAAAGGATCGTGTTGTTGGATATTACACGATTACTCCAGGCTCGGTAACTAAAAAAGAAGCTCCCCAGCGCGTGGGAAAAGGCTTGGCCAATCATCCGATTCCGGTGATTATCCTCGCGAGGCTGGCTGTTCACAAGCCTGAACAATCTAGCGGTATAGGCAAAGGCTTATTACGGGATGCTTTGCTGCGGATTGTCACGGCGGCTGATATTATCGGCGGGCGGGCTGTTTTAGTTCATGCCAAAGACAATAAAGCCAAATCTTTTTATCACATCGGAATTTCAAAAGCTAAATTCCGATTCCCTGCTGTTTTCTTGCGAAAACAAAGCGCAGGGGACAAGATAGGCACAAATTCCGATGTGACCCCTGTGCTTGCTTTGCGAAGCAAAGCTACAGGGCCCGAAGGGAAGATAGTGCACGAGCGTAGCGAGTGCCTATCTTGCGAACACTTCGGCTTCGAACCATCCCCTATTGATCCATTCCATTTATATCTTCTCTTGAAAGATATAAAGAAAACCTTAGAGATCTAAATGAAACAACGAAAAACCAGAACACAAAATAAAAAGTTATCCTCTTCTAAACCGTCCTCTCTTTTCGGAATTTGGGAAGACAATTCAAAAATTAGATCCCCTCAAGAATATATCCAAAGTTTAAGAAAAGGTCGATATATTGCCGATTCCTTCCGGGATTAAATCTCAAACCATTTCACGTACATAATTAAAGCAGACACGAGAGTTTAAGGGAAGTTAAAGGGTAGGACTTTTTTAAATTCTTTTCTTAAAAGTTCTTTTTTGGGCGACCACTTCTCTTCGCGGCTTTTCCTCACGATCGAAAATCTCAACTCCGACAAGATAAAAAGCGCCCATGGTCTTGCGTTCGACACGCACGACCCGGGCGAAACCTTTGAGAATATCGAGGATTCCTGACATGGTGACGCGAACCTCCAACATATCCCCGACAACAAACTCACGTTCGGTGTAAAAGGCAATTCCTTTAGCACTCATATCTTTAGTCATAGAAAGAGCCCAGGATTTATCCGCCTGAGTCCTTTTGCTTTTGACTAAACGAAATTCCACGCACAAAACCCGATCGGCTCTTGTCCAACGGCGTCGTTCTTCCACAAATTGTTTAACCATTTTATCTCCTAAAGTTCATATCTTTACTAACTTAAGAATATACGCTAAAAAGACATTCGTCAAGGTATCTGTATTTTTTATTGTGGCCCCAGCATGTTCTCTGGGCGGACAAGTTTATCGAATTCTTGAGCGGTTAGAAATTTTAAGGCGACAGCGGCTTCTTTCAGAGTTAAATTCTCTTCATGGGCCTTTTTGGCAACTTTCGCGGCCTTGTCATAGCCAATATGAGGATTAAGCGCGGTGACCAGCATCAGAGAATTTTCCACATGCTTTTTGATGTTCTCTTTATTAGCGGTAATACCGACCAGACAGTGCTCGGTAAAACTCTCGCAGGCATCGGCCAGAAGCCGAATCGACTGCAAGATATTGTAAATAATCACTGGCTTAAAAACATTAAGTTCAAAATTGCCGCTCGCACCGGCGAAAGAAATCGTCGTGTCATTGCCAAACACCTGCAAAGAAACCATCGTGATGGCCTCGGGTTGAGTGGGATTAACTTTCCCCGGCATAATCGAGCTCCCGGGTTCATTCTCAGGTAAATGCAGTTCCCCAATCCCACAGCGCGGACCCGATCCCAGCCAGCGAATATCATTGGCAATTTTGGTCAGAGACGCCGCTAAGGTTTTTAAACTCCCACTTAATTCGAGGATGGCTCCGTGGCTGGCTAAGGCTTCAAATTTATTTTGAGCCGGTACAAAGGGATGCCCGGTTAACTCGGCAATTTTTTTAACCGCCTTTTCGCAGAATTTAGGATGCGCGTTCAGTCCTGTTCCCACGGCTGTGCCGCCTAACGCTAATTCGTACAATTCCGGCAGGGCTGTTTCAATATGATTTAACGCGTTTTTGACCTGCTGAACATAGCCGGAAAATTCCTGGCCTAAAGTCAAAGGGGTGGCATCCATCAAATGCGTGCGGCCGATTTTGATAATATCCTTAAACTCTTGAGACTTCTGTTCGAGCGCCTTCTGTAATTTCTTTAAAACGGGAAATAAACGGCTGTGAACCCGGTCCACACAGGCAATATGCATCGCCGTCGGGAAAACATCGTTGGTCGATTGCGACATGTTGACGTGGTCATTGGGATGGATGGGATTTTTGCTTCCCATTTTGCCGCCGGCGATTTCAATCGCCCTATTGGCAATGACCTCGTTGACATTCATGTTGGTCTGAGTGCCGCTCCCCGTCTGCCAGACAACCAGCGGAAAATGGGCATTAAGCTTACCCGCGATAATTTCATCGGCCGCCTTAACAATCAAATCAGCCTTTTCTTTAGGAAGGAGTTTTAATTCGGCATTGGTTAACGCCGCCACTTTTTTGACAATAGCCAAAGCCTTAATGAATTCAAAAGGAAAAGTCTCTCCTCCTATTTTAAAATTCATTAAAGAACGGGCTGTCTGCGCGCCGTAATATTGATCGTCAGGAACTTGCACTTCCCCCATACTATCGGATTCAATGCGGTAGGCCAATTGAATTCTCCTTTCTACACCTGATAATCTGATTCCCTGATCAACTGATATCCTTTATTTCTTATCTATCCACGCTTTGATCATATCCACGGGCAGAGGGAAAATCGTGGTCGTGTTATTTTCCTTCCCGATTTCCACCAGGGTTTGAAGATATCGCAGCTGAATGGCGATGGGCTGTTTCTGCATCATTTCCGCGGCCTGACAAATTTTGCCAGCGGCTTGAAATTCACCCTCGGCGGCAATGACCTTCGCGCGTCTTTCCCGCTCGGCTTCCGCCTGTCTGGCCATAGCCCGGCGCAATTCATCGGAGAGATCCACGTGTTTCATCTCAACGGCGGTCACTTTAATGCCCCAGGGATCCGTTTGTTTATCTAAGATCGTTTGTAACTGCGCGTTAATACTTTCCCGCTCGGATAAAAGGCCGTCTAATTCCATTTCTCCTAAGACACTGCGCAGGGTCGTTTGCGCCATTTGCGAAGTGGCGTAATGAAAATCCTGCACCTCAATTAAAGCCTTGATCGGATCCATCACCCGGAAATAAGCGACCGCGTTAACCTTGGCCGAGACGTTATCTTTGGTAATAACATCCTGGGGCGGGACATCTAAAGTCACTAAACGCAGACTAATCACAACAATTTTATCAATAGGCCATAAAACAAAAACAATGCCCGGGCCCGCGGGCTGCGGCAGCACGCGGCCTAAACGGAAAACAACTCCGCGTTCATATTCTTTTAAAACCTTCACGCTATTAAAAACCCATACCAAAAATAAAACAACTATTGTCACCGGTACGCTGAACATTGGAACTCCTTTCGTTTGACTACTGTTTCTTTACCTTCAATGTTAATCCATCAAGGGCTGTCACAATCACCTTCTCACCCTTTTTAATTTTCTCATCACTCTCGGCATTCCAGATCTCTCCGTGCACATAAATTTTCCCTGGCTTTTCCGGGCCAAAGTCCACTTGCGCGGCTCCTTTTTCCCCAATTAATCCTTCTTTGCCTCCCAAAGCCTTTCTTCGCTGAGCCTTAAAAATAAATTGCAAGAGAAAGACCGCGATAAGAACGCTGCCTAAAGTAAATCCGATAATCAGCGAGGGAGAAACGCGAAAAATGGGCTCGGCTGAATCAAACAAAAGCATGGAACCTAGAGCAGTGCAAACAACCCCGCCCAAAGTCAACAATCCAAATCCCGGGACAAAGGCTTCGGCAATCAGAAGAATAAGCCCCAGCAAAAGCAGAGCTAACCCCGCGTAGTTCGTCGGGAGCGTCTGCATACTGTAAAAGGCAAGGATAAGAAAAATGGCACCCAAAACACCGGGAACAGCTGAGCCCGGATGAAGAAGTTCGAAAAATATTCCATAAAAGCCAAGAATAAAGAGAATATACGCGATGTTAGGATTGGCGAGGACATTAAAAAATTTCTGACGGGAGGTCATCTCAATTTCTTTGACAGAAGCGTCTTTGGTATGCAGAGTAACTTCTTCATCGTTAATGGTAACGGCCCTTCCCTCTAATTGATTCAAAAGGTCATCCCGATCTTTAGCAATCAGTTCAACAACCTTTTTTTCTAAGGCTTCTTCGGCGGTAATGGATGAACTTTTGGTCACACTCTCCACGGCCCATTCGACATTGCGGTTACGTTCCCTGGCGATGGCGCGGATAAAAGCGGTGGTATCCTGCAAAATTTTATTCTCGAGAATACCTAGATCTTCTTCCGTTTTCTTATCTTCTAAAGGTTTCTCTGATTTTTCTTCTTTCGCTTTATTTCTCTTCGCTTCTTTTTTCTTATCTTTAGCTTCGATATTATCCTTTGGAGGCGTTTCTTCTTGGTCTTCCTTCATATCTTTAAGTAATTTTTTAAACTCCTTCCAATCTCCACCTTCCTTTTGATTCTCTTTACCTAATTCAATCGGATGTGCGGCGCCGATATTCGTTGACGGCGCCATGGCCGCGATGTGGCTGGCATAGGTGATAAAAACTCCCGCGGAACCGGCTCTTGAACCGCTGGGGGCAATATAAACAACAATGGGCACTTCAGAGATGAGCATTTTTTTAACAATCGTGCGGGTGGATTCCAAAAGCCCGCCGGGAGTATCTAATTCAATAATCAAACACTGGGCACCATTTTTTTCCGCTTTTTCAATGGAACGGACAATGTATTCAGCGGTGACGGGATTAATCGTATCGTTGTCGAGTTGGATAAGATAAATTTCATCAGAAGATGCAAAAAGAGTGGCGGGGAAAAGTAAAAGAAAAAAAATAAATAAAATTTTAAAATTTTTCATTATCCTCTCAATTCTTTAGAAATTAATAATTCTGCACGAAATGTGTCAACAGACGCACGCCGAAACCCGTCGCGCCGTGGCCGTAATACCAACGCCCCTGCCCATCAACAAAAGCGGTTCCAGCGATATCCAAATGCGCCCAGTTGGTCCCCTCACTAAATTGATGCAGGAATTCCGCGGCGGTCAGCGTCCCGGCAGTTCCTTTAGGCCAGCCTACGTTTTTAATATCGGCCACCTGCGATTTCACCGCCTCTTTTAGTTCCGGATAAATCGGAAGTCGCCAGACACGGTCATCGGTTTCATTGGAGGAATGCACCAATTGACGAGAAAATTCATCGTCCTTAACCACCAGCCCCGCGTAGTCATGTCCTAAGGCAATTACACAAGCGCCCGTCAGGGTTGCCAGATCAATTAACCGCGCGGGTTTATAATTTTTAACCACGTAAGAAATCGCGTCGGCTAAAACCAGACGGCCTTCGGCATCAGTGTTACCGATCTCCACGGTCTTCCCTGAATAACTGCGGAACACATCTCCGGGTTTATACGAACCTTCGCCAATCGCGTTCTCGGCCAGCGCGCAGACAAAAATAATATTTTTCTTGAGGCCCAGCGCCAAAACATTCTTTAACGTTCCCACGACGGCCGCGGCCCCGCTCATATCGGTGCGCATGGTTTCCATACTCCCGGTCGGTTTAATATTTAAACCGCCCGTATCAAAGGTGATTCCTTTGCCAACAAGTGCGGTAAAAGGTTCTTTCGCCGACGCGCCTTGATATTTCACGATAATCAGTTTAGGTTCTTTTCGACTTCCCTGATTAACGGCTAGATGTAAACCTAATCCTTTCGCCTGAAGATCTCTTTTGTTGAGAACAGTTAAAGAGACATGTCTCTTTCCTCGAAGCAGTGAACGTATCGTTTGTTCAAAATAATCCGCGGTCACGGTATCAGCATTATCGTTAATCAAATCGCGGGTGAGATTGACTCCTTCACATATTTTCGCGGCGGCTTCGTAGGTATTTTTCTTTGGGCAAATGACAGAAATTTGTTTGTCATCAATCGTTTTATCGTCTTTAGGTTTACTTTTATATTTTTTCCAGCTGTAACATCCAATTAAAACCGCTTCAATGACCGCCTTAATCACCGCATCTTTTTCCTCATGCACCAAAATATCTAGGCTGCGAATTTTCTTTAAGTAAGAAGACAATACAGCTTGGCGGACGGTTATTCTTAATGCCGTTAAGGACACATCTTTTTCTTTACCTAATCCAACTAAAAGGAGAATCTTTTTATTGACCAGAGATGGGAACAATTCCCCCTTCTCGGCGGAAAACTGGCCCGATTGAACCAGCCGTCCGATTTCTCCTTTGATGGCTTGAAAAGAGGCGGGATAATTTTTATTTTTAACCTGTTCTTCCGTTAATAAAACAACAACGGCCTCTCGTTTGAATTGAAAAAAAGGTTCAAAAGTGATGACCACGTTTCATGCTCCCTTCATTAAGGAATTTTTATATCTATCTTTGATCAATCGGTACAAAACTTCGCTGCGCGGGGCCGACATAAATCTGCCGGGGACGGCCAATCTTTGATTTCGGATTACTTCGCATTTCTTTCCAGTGAGCAATCCAGCCGGGCATGCGGCCAATAGCGAACATGACAGGAAACATATCGGTAGGAATTCCAATGGCTTTGTAAATAATACCGCTGTAGAAATCAACATTTGGATATAATTTTCTCTGAACAAAATAGTCGTCTTTTAAAACGGCCTGCTCCAATTTGACCGCGATGTCTAACAACGGATCGTGAATACCTAATTTTTCAAAAAGTTCATACGCGCGCGTTTTAATAATTTTTGCCCGGGGATCAAAATTTTTATAAACCCGGTGGCCGAATCCCATTAAACGGTAGTTGTCGTTAGGGTCTTTGGCCCGTGCAATAAATTTCTGAATATTACCGCCCGCGGCTTGCATCTCTTCGAGCATTTCAATCACTTCCTGATTAGCGCCGCCGTGTAACGGCCCCCACAACGCGCAAATGCCGGCGGACACGGACGCAAAAAGATTCGCCCACGAACTTCCCACCAGCCGCACCGTTGAGGTGCTGCAATTCTGTTCGTGATCCGCGTGCAAAATCAAAAGCGTCCTTAACGCGTCGACGACCGACTGCTCGATCTTGTATTCTTTATTTTTTTTCGAGAACATCATGTAAAGAAAATTGGGGATATATTTCAGATCGTTACGCGGAGGGATAAAGGGTTTCCTTTTAGATTTACAATACGTATAGGCGGCAATCGTTCTTACCTTCGAAAGAAGCCTCGCGGCTGTTTCTTTAAATTCTTCTTCGGTGAGTTCTGATTTAAGGAGATCCGGGTAATATCCGGACAGAGAACAGACCATGGCGGACAGATGGGCCATCGGGTGTCCGGTCTTCGGGTACCCTTGAAAAAAACGCAGCATTTCCTTACGCAGTGAGGCGTGCCTGGTGAAAGAATCAGAAAATTTGTCCAGTTGTTCTTTGGTGGGAAGTTCCCCGTAAATGAGTAGATACGATGTCTCAACAAAGGTCGATTTCTCGGCGACCTCTTCAACCGGATATCCGCGGTAACGCAAAATCCCCTTCTCTCCATCCAGGAAAGTAATGGCGCTCGTGCAGGCGCCGGTGTTCGCGTAACCGTTATCAAAGGTGATGTGGAGAGTTTTATTGCGCAATTCCGCTATATCAATTGCCTTTTCATTTTCCGTTCCAATGAGAATAGGGAATTCGTGCGTTGTGCCGTTTAAGGTAAGTTGTGCTTTCTCCGCCATGAATGCCTAAAGTGTCTTATGTCTTAAGTATTAATCATTATTTAAGTTATAAAACTTATTATATTATGGAATTTCTTAATTGCAAGGGTTAAAAGAGAATTTGAATACAGGAAATTGTCACGGATGAAACACAATGGATGTTTGGGATTTCTCTTGCGTTTTGAGGTGACATTTTGGCACCTCAGATTCCTTTTAAAAAACTTTAAGTTTTCAATTTCATCGCTGCGGTTAGCGGTATGCCTCGCGTCTATGCGCTACCTTTACGATAAAAACGATTAAAATATCATCTTCAATAGAATAAATGATACGATAATCGCCTACACGCACACGATACTTTTCTTGGGCGGAAAGTTTTTGACAATCAAAAGGACGAGGATTTTCAGCGAGTGTCTCAATCTTAGCAAGAACTCGCTTTAAGTCATTTTTGGGAAGTCTATCAATTTCTTTAGTCACCGAACGTTTGATTTCGATTCTATATTTTCCCATGACGTTTTAACTCTTTTAACATAGTTTCATAGGAAACAGTGGGCTCGTGACGACGTTCTTCAAAAGCCGCTAGATCTTCCTGGTCTTCAGCCAGCTCATGCACAAGCGCAGTATTGACCAATTTGGAAATGGACTGTTCCGTATTGATAGACTTTAATTTCAAAGTTCTATGAATTTGCGGATCTAAATAAATAGTTGCGCGTTTGGTTTCACTCATTTTTACACCTCCTCTTTGAAGACACCTTAAATATAGCACCAAAACGTTATGACGTCAAGACGTTATACCGGATCAGTAAATTCTTCGCGGATTTGGTGGATTTGGGGCAGGATTTTTAGGAAATGTTTGACGAGAAAAGGATCAAAATGTTTGCCCTTGTCATGGCTGATGGCATCTAAGGTTTGGTCGAGCGTCCAGGCTTCTTTGTAAGGTCTTTTAGTCAACAGAGCGTCAAAGACATCACAAAGTCCACAGATTCTCGCGACCATCGGAATATTCTCGCCTTTGAGTTTTGCCGGATAACCATTCCCATCCCAGTGTTCGTGATGGGACAAAGCGATTTCTCTCGCCATTTTGAAAAATTTGGAATTGCTGTCGGACAAAAGCTCGCTGCCGATGGTCGTGTGCGTCTTCATCACCGCCCATTCGCCAGAAGTCAGTTTGCCAGGTTTGCGTAAGATCTTTTCCGGAATGGCAATCTTGCCGATATCGTGAAGGGTGCTGGCCTGTAAAATGATCGTGCATTCGTCTTTGGCTAATCCTAGGGCCTGGGCTAAACATTTAGAATAGTGACTCATGCGCAAGAGATGATTGCCCATCTGCGCGTCGCGCTGCTCGACAACTCTAGCCAGGCGCTGGATGATGTCCATTTTGACATCAAAAAGTTTACTGCGAAAATCTTTGATTTTTGGTTTCATTTTTTTAGGTTAAGAAACTCCTCAGTTAACTTCCCTAAGAACGCATAATCGGTTGAATCACTGCAAACTGGCGTGACCGTCACATAGTTGTTATTGACAGCGTACGTATCAATGGTCATATCTTTCTTTTTTGTAGGCGCTCGACCGGTCATCCAGTAATAATCTCTTAAATGAGGATCTTTATGTTTACGAAAAGAGCTGTGGATAGGATCCGTGCACTGACAGGTTATTTTGAATCCTTTGATTCGTGAAGATTTAACGGCCGGGACATTGACGTTAAGAAATGTCCCCTTAGGGATTCCTCTTTGAAGAAAAGTTTTGGCTAATTTGGCGGCGCATTGAGCGGCGTAGGAAAAATCAGGATTAAGAAAAGTTGCCAGAGACACGGCCATCGAAGGGATACCCAGCAACGCGCCTTCCCTTGCGCCGGCGACCGTCCCCGAATAAAAAACGCTGCAGCCGTCATTCGGGCCGGCATTAATTCCAGAAATCACCATGCCGGGTTTCTTCTTTAAGATAACGCTCACGGCAAACTTCACGCAATCCGCGGGCGTGCCGCTGATCCCAAAACCGAAAAATTTTCCTTTACGGGAAACTTTTTTATACCAGATGGGATGGGAAAGGGTGATTCCATGACCCACTGAACTCTGTTCAGAGTCGGGTGCCACGACAACGACGGACGCTATCCTTTTAAGCTGCAAATATAAGGCGTATATCCCCTGAGCATAAATCTCGTCATCATTGGTTAACAAGATGGTCATAAGAGTCATTAGTATATATTAAGAATACGGCTTTTCAATTAAAATATAACATAGAAAACGCGTAGTTTCTAGGGGGAATAAAAAAAGACACCATGGCGATGTCTTTCTTTATTTTTCACTCGGCGAGAAATGACTATTTTATCACATCGGAATTTCAAAAAACGAAATTCCGATTCCGCCTCTGGCGGGACCAGATAGGCAAATTCCGATGTGACCCCGCCAAAGGCGGTCCGAAGGAAGATAGTGCACGAGCGAATGCGAGTGCCTATCTGGTGGGAATAAGGGCCTCCAGCTTTTTTCTTCGATTAAGGGCCATCGAGATTCCTGCGAGATAAGCCACATAACTTAAGAACTCCGTCAGCGAAGGATTGCCATTATAACCGAACAAAGATTTTAAAAAAGCCCCCACGCCCTCTTTTTCATTTAAGATGTGATTGATATTCCAGATGGGAGAATAGATGCCCGGGACCAAACCAAATTCTTCGAGTTCATGGATGCCGTAGGCCAGCAACCCTGCCGCGATAAAAAGAAGCAATAACCCCGTGGAACGGAAAAGCGGTTTTAAAGGAACCCTTCTTCCTCCTATAAAAATGATGGCAACGACTAATACCGCCAAACAAAATCCTGAAGTACTTCCAATCAATGAAACCATCCCGGAACTTTGGCTGGCAATAGCGCTTAAGAATAAAACCGTTTCCGCGCCTTCACGAAAGATTGCTAAAAAGGGAAGCGTTATAAAAGTAATGTATTCACTTCGGGTAATGGCCACTTCAATCTGAGATTCAATTTCAGATTTTATTTTTCTTGATTGTTGGTCCATCCAAAAAACCATGTACGTTAAGACTCCGCAGGCGGCCAGGGAAATAACTCCTTCAATTAATTCCTTCATTTTACCTTGAGCCGAGGCCGTCAACCGCATAAGAAAAATTCCTGCTAATATACTGATGCCAATAGCGGCCAAAGAGCTAACTAGAACATGGGGAAAATATTTTTTCTGCCCCAGACGCGCCAGGACAGTTAAGATAATCCCGACAATTAAACTCGCCTCTAAGGCTTCCCTGAACACAACCAAAAATGTCGTTAAAATAGAACCTGAGTCCATTTCATCTCCTTATTATTTATTTTTTAATACAAACTTAATCGGAATTTTAACCCACGACGAAAATTTCATAAGACCAGCCTGAGCGGGTTTAAATTCCCAATCCCTGACCGCCGCAAGGGCGGCTTTATCTAAAACTTCGTAACTAGAACTCTGTTCGATATTGATTATTTCGGCATTGCCTTGAATACCCACTAAAACTTTCAGCAGTACCGTTCCCTCCCATCCCTGCCGACGGGCGACTTGAGGATAAACCGGGGCCGGATTTAATCGATACAAGGGCAAGATTTCCGTAATGGCTCCTTTAGGGGAATCATCCGAGAGCTCTTTCTCCTCTTCTATCTTCTTAACTAATTCTATCTTTTCCTCGGCTATTTCTACAAAAGAGTCCTCTAATTCCTCGGGCTCGACAATGGCCTGAGGAACTTCCTCTTCGACCAAACTTACCTCGACACTGCTCACCGATTCCGTTACCGAAAAGGAGACCGTCGCGGGCCATAGATTGCCTATCCCTAAAAGCCCGGCATGGGCAAAAAAGGAAATGCCCAGAATGGGGGCAAATAAATCAGAGTTAAAAGAAAAATTTTTACTCACTGGATTTCCTTTTGATGGATAATATTAATCTGCCTGGCTCCCGCCTGCCTGGCTGTATCCATCACTTCGATAAAAAATTTATAAGGCATATTCTTGTCCCCTTTAATATGCACGGACGGAGGAGATTGATTCTTAAGATAAATACTTAAATCTTTTCTTAAAGAACCCAAAGAGGCCTTCTCTTCATTTAAAAAAATGTCCCCTGTCTCGGTAATGCTGATAATAATTTTTTCCTGCTGAGGTTGATCAACCGTTTTCGCTTTAGGCAGCGCCACATTCATCGTGGCGTGAGAAAAGCTCGACGTGAGCATGAAAAAAATAAGGAGTTGAAAGACCACATCAATAAGCGGGGCCATATCCAAACTTAATTTTGATTTCCTGGCACGAATAATTTCCATAATTTATTCCGCGGCTTTAGCCTGCTCTTCATCGGATTCGGGATCCGCGGCCTTAAAATCTTTTGTGGTTTTATATCCAAAAAATTCATCCAATTCAGAGATGATAAACTGCATTCGGCGGGAAATCACATCCGCCTGGCCTTCAAAAGCGTGGTAAGCAACCATACAAGGAATGGCCACCATCAGTCCAAAAACAGTACTCAAGAGCGCTTCCCAAATACCCGCGGCTAAATTTTGCGCTTGAACATTACCGCCCAGAATCTCAATCTGATGAAAAGCGGCGACAAGGCCTGTGACCGTTCCCAAAAGCCCGAGCAAAGGGGCAATGTGGGTGATCGTGGCTAACCAGCGTAAGCGGCGCTCTACCTTTTCGATGGCAAAAGAACCTTCGCGGGTAAGAGTGCTATCTCTTCGTTTATTATTAACATTTTTAAGATAAATCCCTGCCAAATAAACGACCGGGTTAACCGCTTTCTCGCAGAGATGAATTGCCTCCATCAAACGCTTTTCTCTTAAGAGAATAAACAACTTTCTTCTAAAATCAGTGAAGTCAAAACGCAGAGTAAAAAAATACAAGGCCCTCTCCACGATGATGGCCAAGCCTATAATCGAACACAAAAGAAGCGGCCAGGCCGTGAACCCTGTTTTAGAAAATAATTGAGCCAGCGTTTGTCCCCAGAACATTGTGCTCCTCCTTTACCATGCCAATTCTAATCCAGCGTAAAAATTACGCCCATCAGCTGGATCGATACCCGTTGATGTGACGCGGGGATAATAATGTTCATCGAAAATATTATTAACCCCTCCAAAGACACTCACAATGTCTTTGTAAATCTTTGCTTCCGTCTGCAGATCCCAGACTTTGTACGAGGGAATATAAAATTGGGCGGTATTGTTGTCATTGCCGAAGTGCTCATCGACAAAGGTTCCAGCCAGACTGATTTGGAAGCGTTCTTTAAAATTGTATTCCACTCCACCCTTTTGAATAAATTCAGGCGCGTACTGCGGCGTCAAGTCTTCATTAGGACCTTCGGTAAAGCGGGCGTGAATAAAGGTGGAATTATAGAAGAGGTTTAAAGAGCCTATCTTCTCTTTATAATTGGATTGCTGGAGAGAATCCCACAAGCCAACAACATCTAATTCTCCCAAAAGTTCAATGCCATTATGTTCGGCATCACCGACATTTTGGAAATTGGTGGTGCCATTACTCGACACACTTCCGGTTTGATCGTTAAAAATAAGGTGAAAGACACTGGCATCCCAGGTTAAATAATCCGTAGGATTTCCACGGGCTCCAAAATCGAGTGACCACGATTTCCCTTCTTCTAGATCCTCGTTGACAGTTTCATTGGTGCCAATGGGAACCGCCTGCGTGAAGATTTTTGGCCGATACCCTTGCGCGAAATTAGAATATAAATTCACGGTTTCGGTTAAATCATATTGCGCGCCGAGTCCTAACAACGCCACAAAAGAATAATCGTCATCTTCGGCTAACGTGGTTTTATCTAAATTCACGTTCTCTTGAATGCTCTGCCAGATATTTTCTAAACGCAAACCAGGCGTCAAAGATAATTTATCAAATTTAAAAAGATTCTCGACAAACGTAGAAAAATAATTCATCTGTCGGTCAGAATCTTTACGCAGGGTGCCATCTTCGGCGTCGGCTGTTGTGCCGCGCTTATCTTCGCGGGGTGAGGTGGTATGGTGATACAGAAATCCACCGCTCAAAGAATTCTCATCTGAACCAAAGGTCGCGTAATCCTGCCGTAAACGTGTTTCAAAGCCACCCGTGTAAAATTCTTGATCTTGAATATCATTAGAGGTTGCGTTTGCACCGGAAGGAAGCGTCCCAAAACCACCGCCTCGCTGGCGCCAGCTTAAACGCTCGTAATTGACAAAATAACTTTTGAGCTCAAGCCTTCTGTCACTGCTGACATCTTTTTCGTAAGCTAACGAACCAGCGTAGCGGTTTAATTCAAAATGGTCATTCGGGCGGCTGGTCATATTTTGGTTAAGTTCATCATCAAAATTAGCCCTTGTTAAGCCGCCTGGTTCCCCGTGTTCTTCATTGTATAAATCCACAACGCCAATCCAGCGGGAAGAAGAATCCTGCGTGTAAATAATTTTAGAACCGCCGGAATAAAGGTCATACTGACTGTTTAAGGCTCTAAACCCCTGAGATTGGCGGTGATGAAAATACGTGTAATGCCCAAAATTATCTTTCGTGCCGCTAAGGGCTGTGTAATTGGAATAAAAATCGTTACTGCCAAAACTATTGCTCTCAGTTAAATAAAATGCCGCGTCCTCGTGAGGATCCTTCGTAACAAAATTAATCGCGCCCCCCGGCTGCGGTCCATACATCAAAGAAGCGCCTCCTCGGATAAAGTCAATATGATCGACCACTTCGAAAGGAGGAATGTAGTAAACCTCGGGATAACCAAACATGTCCGCGGTGATGGGAATGCCATCTTTAAGAACCTGCATATATTGAGCGCGGTCAGGAGCTAATCCTCGATTCCCAATACTGACCAGGGGAGTCGTTTCTTCACTTACTAAAAGGCCTGTGGTTTTGTTCAACGCTTGCCGCAGGTTATTATTGACGATCACAGGTTTTTCTTCTAAATCAATCAGAGAAGTCTTTTTCCCGCTGTAAATTTTCGTTCCTTCCTGAGCGGGAAGAAAATCACTTGATTCTTTGGTGGCGGTGACCACGACTTCCTCTAATACAGGTTCTTCTCGGCCTACAACAATGGAAGGTGAAACCATGCTACAAACGACCCAGCTTACTACCAAGTATTCTCTTAACTTAAACATCTCTTTCTCCTTTTTTAGAAAATTGTTAGCTGGGTACTTTTGTTAAAGAAACCGCCCATCCCTAGCTTTAAGCAATGGCGGTACTACTTGGTTAAAATAAGTTTTCCCTGACGCGTAATCATCAGGCGATAAAAATCATCGCGGTGTTGAATAAGCACAAGTTTATTTGCGCCAAAAATGTCACTGGAATGCACAATCAGATCGGCTTTCAAAAAATCGACCGGCACTTTATTTTCCTCTTGTAATAACTCTTTATCCACGGTTTCCTTAATTTAAAATGAAATTCATTTTCATAATATAGCTAAAAAAATTACTGACAGTTTTTGCAGACGCCGTAAATCTTAAAATACTGTTTGGTTGGCTTAAACCCATTCTCTTGGGCCAGTTTATCCTGATAATCTTCCAGGACACGGTCATCAATGTACGTATGCCCTCCGCAGATAACACACACTAAATGGTTGTGATGCTCGCAGCCGTTTTTGCATTTGAACTGTCTGATGTTATAGCCAAAATCAATCTCTGCTCCCCTGCCGTTGTCATGGACGATTCGGATCGTTTTTTGAATATTGCTTTCCGGTATTAAGCCTTGTTTCTTCATTTGAATATGAAAACGGTTTTCATGTTTAGCTAAAAAAATTTACTGGCACTTTTTACACAAACCAAAAATCTCTAAACGATGTTTCTGGGGTTCAAAATGACTGGCCTTAGACAAGGACGAACTTAACCTCTTGATATTTTCATCGAACACTTCAAAGTTATTACCACAGCCGGTGCAGATAAAATGCGCGTGGTATTCCCGGCCTACCTTACGCTCGAATCTTTTGACGCCGTCATCAAAGTCCACCTGTTCCGCCAGGCCGCTTGAGACAATTAATTTCAGAGTGCGATAAACCGTGGTGTATCCAATCTCGGGATGCTCTCCCTTAACAATACGGTAAAGGTCTTCGGCGCTGACATGTTTACGCGTATCCAAAAAAGTTTTTAAGATATAGTCGCGTTTTTGCGAGTGCTTTAAACCCTTTTGCGAAACATGCCGCTCAAAAATTTCAAATTCTTTTTTCATCGTTATCTAACTATTTAAATACGTCTTTGTTCAACTTACTTAGATGAACCAAAATTTACCATTTAGCTTGAAATTTGTCAACATTTATTTTTTAAATAAGTTATGAAGAGGCTTATTTGAAGCTTCTTAGACGGACTAAATGAGAAATTCTGGGTCGAGAAGGATCACTTGATTAAGAACCTGAGCGATCTTAACAACGGCCGCCGCGGGCTCTTCGTTAAGAGGCAAGGATAAATTAATTAATTCTTGAGAGAATGGATTTTCTCCCACACTCACCACAATCGTAGGGTTGGGCCGGTTTAAATCTTTGAGCATCTGCAATTCATATTCATCCACATCGGAGACACTGGTAATTAAAATAAGGCCCGCATCAGTGAGGATATGGGCCATCTCCCCCAACTGTTTAATATGCTCAATCTTACTAAGTGTTTTGTCCGCCGATGTGCCTTGTTGAGCAAGAATATCATTCGAGATTCCTAAAAAGTAAGCGGATTTACCCTCTTTAAATAAATATTCTTCTAAAGCCTTAGCGATTTTTATTTTGCCTGTTTCTTTTGGCCCCGCGATAATGACCAGGACGGATTTGTGCTGAAATTTCTCGAATCGTTTTTCAGGGGTGATCTCACTTCTCTCCCATTTAAACTCCCTTTCCTTAATATACTTAGCTAACGCCGTTTCCTGATCAAAGACAGGGGACAAAATAATTCCCCCGCCGGAGATTTCAAAATCATCGACAATGACAAATCGCCCTGTTTCGGAGATATGCGCGATTTCATCAAAGGCAATGGGTTTAAGTGTCTCTAAAACGCATTCCGCTACATCGTGACGGTCCACCTGCTCTTTGCCTTGAACGGAAGAAAGCTCGGTGGCATCCAGGACGCTGATCACCTCGGATAAAACAACCGCGACCTGCTGAGTCGCTATCTTTAATTTGTATGTTTTCCCTTTGATTAAAGGCTGGCGCCCCATCCAAAAAATATTGACCTTAACCTTCGAGCTGACATGCGGAGCGCGTTCCTTCACCTTGCACATGACCTCGCCGGGACGGATATAAATTTGTGTATCTAAACAAAATCCCGTGCTCTGTCCGGCAAAGGCGTCTTTTGAAGCCTCCGTATTAAACCCTTCAATACTTTGAATACGCGATCGTTTGTTAGAGGGATAAAAAATAACCTCATCGCCTATTTGCGCTAAGCCTGATTCAATCCGGCCGGCGAAGATGCGCCGGTCATCTCCCTCTTCGGTAAATTTGTAAATATCCTGCACCGGAAATCTTAAGGGAAGCTCAGACTTAGGCGGCGCCTTGATGAAACCATCCAAGGCCTCCAGGACAAATGCTTCCCTGTACCAGGGCATTTTCTCTGATCTGGTTGCGATATTCTCCCCGTGCATCGCGGCAATCGGAATAAAATGTTTGGGTTTCAGTTTAATTTCTTTTAAGAATTCGAGATAATCTTCTTTAATTTTATTAAAGACCTCTTCTTTGTAGTCAACCAGATCCATCTTGTTAACGCAGACCGCGATATTCTTAATCCCTAAAAAGGAAAGCATATAGCCGTGGCGTTTAGAATTTTCTTTGATTCCTTCATGCGCGTCGATGACAAGTAAAGCCGCTTCCGCGCGCGCGGCCCCGCTCACCATATTTTTCAAGAATTCAATATGCCCCGGCGCGTCAATAATAATGTAGTCGCGCTTTTTGGATTTAAAGAAGCAGCGAGCGGCATCAATGGTGATCCCCTGGGCCTGCTCATCTTTCAGGGCGTCTAAAAGAAAGGCGTATTCAAAAGGCTTGGCGTTACGCAGACACCGGGCCTTGACTTCTTCCAATTTTCCTTGAGGAAGAGCCCCTGTATCGGCCAGCAGACGTCCGACGAGAGTGCTTTTCCCGTGGTCGACATGACCGACGATGACAACGTTCATTTGTTCGCGGCTTTGCATAGTAATTTCTTTACATGTAGCCAGCACGGCGTAAAGTTTCCAACCCTCCCCAATCCTCTTTGTCCTGGGCGCGGCCGGAGCGTTCGGCAATGTTGGCAAATTTTCCTGTTCTTAATTCCTCCACAATTTCATGGACACTTTTAGCCATGGATTCTACAGGGGTCGTACACGGGTAACATCCCAGAGAACGGTACCGTTTCCCTTCCCCTTGATCAAAATATAACTTGGTGATCGGAATATTTTCGCGTTCGATATATTCCCAGATATTTAATTCCGTCCAGTCAAGCAACGGATGAATGCGCACATGCGTGCCTGGGGCAAAGTCCGTCTTAAACTGATTCCACAATTCCGGCGGCTGATCACCCACATCCCAATCACTGTTTTTATCGCGGGGGGAAAAATAGCGTTCCTTGGAACGACTGCCCTCTTCATCGGCTCGAGCCCCAACAATAACACCGGTATAAGGCTCTTTGTTAGTGTCGAGATCATATTTGCCAATTTTGTGATTAAGCCGATACCTCGGCCAATCGCCGGCTAAAGTATGTTTAAGAGCTTCCGTTTTTAAGGCCTTGCAGCAGCTTAAGCGATCCAATTTCCCATCGGGAAATGTTTGTTTGGCTTCGAGCGCCGCTTTGTTCTGGCCTACAACCATATTGAGTTTCCACTGCAAAGCTAATTCATCGCGGTACTTGATCATTTCTGGGATTTTAAACGCCGTGTCGATATGCACCAAAGAAAACGGAACATGGCCAAAGAAGGCTTTTCTTGCCAGCCACAATAAAACCGTGCTGTCTTTGCCAATCGACCAAAGCATGACCAGGCTTTTAAATTCCCGGTAAGCTTCTCTTAATATATAGACGCTCTGGGCTTCCAAACTGTCGAGTTTTGTCATTATTTTTGACATTTATTTCTTTGGCCTCCTCGGATTATTATGCAATCCGCATTCTTTGCTCTCGGGATTCTCCCACCACCATCGCCCGGCGCGAATATCTTCACCTGGTTTAATGGCCCGAGTACACGAAGAACAGCCAATGCTGACAAACCCTTGCGCGTGCAAAGGATTCACATCCACGTTGTGTTCCTTAATATAGGCCCGCACTTGATCCAGAGTCCAATCGACTAAAGGATTAATTTTAATTTTTTGATTACCCTCATCCCATTCAAAAACTTGAACATCCGCGCGCGTAACGGATTGATCTTTACGTAACCCGCAGATCCAGGCATCGACATTAGCTAAGGCGCGTCTTAAAGGTTCTACCTTACGAATCCCGCAGCATAATTTTCGATTCTCCACACTTTCGTAAAAAAGATTAATCCCTTTGGTCTGCACCATTTCCTCCACCGCCTGGGTGTTCGGGTAATAAATTTTAAAGGGCATCGGGTATCGTTTCTGCGTTTTCGCAATGAGCTCGTAGGTTTCAGGGAAAAGGCGGCCGGTATCCAGGGTAAAAATTTCAATGGCCGGAGCTATCCGTGAGATCATATCGGTAATAACCTGATCCTCCTCGCCTAAACTCGAGGCAAAGTTTACCCGCGGCCCAAATTCATCGAAAACGAGCTTAATAATCTGCTCGGCATTAAAGCCTTTGGCTTTTTGTCTTAACTTTTCTATTTTCTTTTCTCTATCTTCCATCATCCATTTTCCAATTTTTTCTTAAAATCACGCCTCAAAATACTGTTCCATGGAAAAATAGCGTTCCCCTGTATCGGGAAGAATGACCACAATCCTTTTTCCTTCTGACAATTTTGGGGCAATTTTTAACGCCGCCACAACCGCCGCCCCGCTGGAGATTCCAACACTTAAACCCTCTTCCTTCCCTAAACGCCTGGTCATCTGAAAGGCTTCTCTGTCATCGACCGCGATAATTTCATCGATCATTTCTCGATTAAGGATTGACGGTACAAAGCCCGCTCCAATACCTTGAATATTATGCCGCCCGGGCTGACCGCCGGATAACACATTGCTCGCCTTGGGTTCAACGGCGACAATTCTAACATGAGGAATCTTTTCCTTCAACAATTCTCCTGTTCCGGTGATCGTTCCTCCGGTTCCCACTCCGGCCACAAAGACATCCAATTTTCCTTCGCAGGCCTCTAAAATTTCCTGAGCGGTTGTCTGTCGATGGATCCAGACATTCGCTTCATTTTCAAATTGCCGCGGGACAAAACTGTTGGGCGTTTTCTTGGCTAACTCTTCGCACTTTTTTATAGCCCCTTTAATACCGTCTTGGGCCGGCGTTAAAACAACCTCGGCCCCGTACAATCTTAACAAATAAATTCTTTCCAAACTCATCGCCTCTGGCATAGTAAGAATACAACGATAACCTTTGACCGCGCAAATCATGGCCAGGCCAATGCCGGTGTTGCCGCTGGTTGGCTCGATGACGGTCGCCCCTTTCTTAAGGAGCCCATTTTTCTCAGCTTCTTCAATCATGGCCAAACAGGGACGATCCTTGACACTTCCGCCGGGGTTAAAGGATTCTAGTTTCCCTAAAATCTCCACTCCCTTAAAAGGGGCGGCCATTTTCTTAAGACGCACCAAAGGCGTGTGCCCGATAAGTTCAGTCACACTATCGACAATGGTATTAAATTTCGTATTGGTTGTCATGGCTAATCTCCCTTATTTTAAAATAGGCGCTTCCCTGGCCTGACCCGCCCCCAAAGGGGCCTACTCGGCAGGGCAGGCGCGCACTATTTTATAACGTGTAGGAAACTTTCTCATGCCTAAGGCAGATCCGCCTCAGGCGGAAGTTTCCAATACTATAGGAATATCCTCGCCAGAAAATAACTAACCCCCAGCGTAATCGCGGGATTAATACACCACGTAAAAAAAGTTTTCCTGGTTAAAGGATTGCGCAGAGTGCTCCCCATCCCATCCTTGATACTGCCAACGGCGAAAATAGATACCGTGTAAACAATCACCGTCGGAAACGGCACGCCTAATTTGGAAGCGATAATGGTGATCGTCCCGCTCACCAAATTAATAATCGTGGCTGTTAATAATCCTAGAGGCACAATCTTTTCGCTCGAGGTATTGAGCGGCCCCAAGAAGACAAAAGAACCCAGGCCAAAAATAATTCCCATAATCCACAACCCCGGCTCCGTACTCAGTAACCCCGCGGCCGCTAAAGGCCCCACGGCGTTGGCCACGTTATTTGTCCCCTGGGCAAAGGCCTTGTAACAGCTTGTCAAAATAACAACGTTCTTAAGGCGTTCCCGGTGATTCACAATCCGTTCGTAAATCCAAAAATTTTTATGCCGCGGTGGATAAACAAAATGCGTTATAAAATAAATGATGCAAAAACTAACAATGATCGATATAACCCAGCAGATAATCAAGTAATGAATTTTATCCCAATTCACCGCCTGATAAAATAAGCCCACGCCGCAAATCGAAGCCAGTGTTGAAAGCGAGGTGGATTGCGGGATATGCATCATATTGGCCACAAACAAACTTAACGTGGCGGCCGCCAGAATAATCAAAACAGCCTTCATCGTCAACAAATCAATCGGGACGATGCCTCGGCTTAAAGTATTGGCGACAGGCTTCCCTAAAACAATGGCCCCCAAAAGAGCGAAAATGACGAAAAGAAAACCCGCCTTCTTTTTTCCCAGGGATCGGCTGCCACAGGCCGTTGAGAAAGAACCGGCAAAACTTGGCGCGCCCATATTAAGGGCGAAAAAAGCAGCTAATAAAAGAATTAATATGTCCATAGAAAGAGGGTTTAGGATTTCGAGTTTTAAATAGTATACATAGGCACTCTGGCTATTTTTTTCTGCCTTCGCGCGATCTCTTCAAAAGTTATTTCTTCTAAAAACGCGTAGAATTGATTTTGCGCTTCCTGCCAGATCGAACCTAGAATATTCGATGTCTTCTGGCCATTTAATTTATGCTCAGAGAAATCTTGGACCACTTCTCTTAATGTAATCTGCCCTGGAGGTTTCCCTAATATGTATCCCCCCTTTTTTCCGCGGGTGCTTTCCACAAAACCGAATTGTTTAAGATTGAGTAAAATCTGCACCAGGAACTTTATCGGGATATGCTGCTTTTGCGAAATGGCGTGAATGGATAAAGGGCCTTTACTCGGCCAATGAAGGCTAAGCTCCAAAAGCGCCCGGCACGCGTAATCTATTTTCGCTGAAATTTTCATTTATTCCCCTCAATGTATACTAACTTAATCATCATAGTAATGTATAACATCAAACTCCCCTCCTGTCAAGAAATATTAAAAAAGTAAACGGGAGGATTTAGAACTTAACCACCATCTGCGAATAGAGCCAGTCGGCGTCATCGTCAGCACCGCTGTCGGCCACATAACCGCCGGTAAAAAAATGCGCGTAGCCCGATTCCCATTTGAGATATTTGTTAAGATCGTAGGATCCGCGCAGCGCAATTTCACTGCCGACATAATAGCCGCGCTCGCCGCTGGTTTTGGCGCGGACAGTCCCGCCCGAAGAATTATACCAGTTATCGAACTTACTTTGCAGCCAGAAAAAATCGATCTGCGGGATGATCTTCAGCTTCGGTGTCGGCGCCAGGGCCAAATTCATTTCGAGGTTACGGATATTCTGCCAGCGGAAGAAATCCAAAAGCCCATACGTATCGTGCGTGGATTGGTAAAGCGGAATAAAGGTCTGATTGACACTGTCGTTAGGGTCTTTGTCCCCCGAGGCCTCATCGTAGGCCAGCGTTAATTTCGGTTTTCCTTTGGTGTTCTCAAAATTTTTGGAGACATCAATATGAACGGCGTACGCCGCGATATCTTTCGTACCGGCCGTCGTTGTCCCAGTGTGCCCGAACTGGTAAGGAACTTCAATATCGACCGCGATTCCGTAAAAGATGTTCGCCATAAGCCGGGCTCCGGTGGTGTAACGCGTGATATCATTCGTGCCTTTGATATCGATTAAACTCAAAAAATACGGCTCAAAGAGCGGCGTGGTTTTGTCCTTTTGATATCCGCCGTAGAGTCCGGTTAAAAATTCCTCGGATCGGGATTGATTAAATTTATCGTCGTCATATTTAACATCCTGGCCGTAAAAAATATCGGCATACAATCCATTTTTTTGATAACGCAACACTCCCCCATCGAAGGAACGGATACGATTCGACCAGGTGGGGCCGGCGATCAATCGGCCCTTACCGTATTTTAATTCCTGCCGGCCGGCTTTGATATCAAAATCTGAGCCCAGAATATTGCGCGCGTTTAGATAAATTTGGTGCAGGTCAAAATCATCCGTCTGTCCAGCGCTGGCTTTGATCTGGTATCCGCCGGTCTGCGCGTCAAGCCCTTCGACGAAAAAATCGAGCTTAGAATTTTTATTTTCATCGATTAAACTCGCCGCCACGTTTAGCCGCAGGCGGTGATACAACTGGCTGCCATTATCTTCCTTGCTCTCGTTAAAATCAAAGTCCTGTTTGTATTCGTAACGCAGTCTTTCCTCGCCGCCGAACTTAAACTGCCAGGGCTTAAATTCCTTTTCGCCACTTGTCTCCTCGCCTGCCCAGGCGGTGCTGACCAGTAAAATCCCGACTAACAGGTTGAGTATTTTTAAGTTACTTAACATAATTTTGCTCCTTATAATGTTTTTTAAATTTCATACTCCGCAAAGGTGATGGTTTTGGGGGTAAGGTAGACTTCATCGTTTTTGACAAGTTTAAGAGTTTTGTATTCGTCTTGGGAAATTTCAACTTGGAACACGTTGCCATCGGCCGAACGGGTATCGATTTTGACAAGCGCCCCGGCCGGGTTGACGAACCTAATCACGGCTTTGACCGAATTGACCGAAATGGGCGTACGGGTAATCGTCACTTCATGCGGACGAACATACATCTTGCTCACTTTACCTTGACCGCCAACGCCGTCCTCAGCGCGGCAATGAAACAGATTCACGTTCCCTAAAAAATTTAAGACAAACGTATTGGCTGGGTTGTGGTAAACCTCTTCAGGGGTTCCAATCTGTTCGATTTTACCCTCGTTCATCACAACCACTCGATCCGCCACCTCGAGCGCTTCTTCCTGATCATGCGTGACAAAAAGGCTCGTGATATGCAGTGTATCGTGGAATCGGCGCAGCCACGCGCGTAACTCTTTGCGCACCCGGGCATCGAGTGAGCCGAAGGGTTCATCCAAGAGAAGCACTTTGGGTTCTACGGCCAGGGCACGGGCCAACGCAATACGCTGACGCTGCCCACCGGAAAGCTGCCAGGGGAAACGATTTTCCACCCATTCAAGCTGTACTAGTTTTAAGAGCTCACGCACTTTTTGACGAATCTGGTCTGGCGGGGGTCTTAAATGTTTAATTTTGACCTGCAATCCAAAGGCGATATTATCAAACACCGTCATGTGTTTAAACAAGGCGTAATGTTGAAAGACAAATCCTACCTGACGGTCCTTGGTTTTTTTATCGTGGGCGTCTTCACCAAAGAATTTAATTTCGCCCTCCTCAGGAGTTTCCAGCCCGGCGATAATTCTTAAAAGAGTTGTCTTGCCTGAACCAGATGGACCCAAAAGAGCGACGAGTTCACCGGTTTGCACCGTTAATTGAATACCTTTTAGCGCTTGAAAATTGCCAAACGCTTTGGATACGTTTCTGATTTCGATACTCATCCCTTCTTCTCCCCTTCCAACTTTAATTCGATGAAATTTTTAACGACGAGTGTGACGATCGCCAACATAGCCAATAAGGACGCAGCCGCGAAGGCCGCAGTGAATTGATATTCGTTGTAAAGGATTTCAATATGCAGCGGCAAGGTATTGGTGAGTCCGCGAATATGCCCCGAGACAACCGAGACCGCGCCAAACTCGCCCATGGCGCGCGCGTTGCACAAAATCACGCCGTACAAAAGCCCCCATTTAATATTGGGGAGTGTTACCCGCCAAAAGGTTTGCCAGCCGCTCGCCCCTAACGTGATCGCGGCCTCTTCCTCTTCCCTGCCTAACGATTTCATGACCGGGATCAGTTCCCGGGCCACCATCGGAAAGGTGACAAAAATGGTCACGAGAATAATCGCCGGTACCGCAAAAATAATTTTGATTCCATGCGCCATCAGCCACGGCCCTAAAAGTCCTTGCGCTCCAAAAAGCAGGACAAAAATTAATCCGGAAATAACCGGAGACACCGACAGCGGTAGATCAATCAGGGTCAGAAGAATATTTTTACCGAGGAAATCGAATTTGGTGATCGCCCACGAGGCCGCAACGCCAAAGATCAAGTTAAGAGGTACCGCAATGAGCGCTGTCAAAAGTGTCAGACGAATCGCAGCCAAGGCATTGGGATCCATGATTGTCTTAAAATACACTGCTATTCCTTTGTTAAAGGCGCTGCTAAATACGCACACCAGCGGCAAAATCAGGAAAAGACTCAAATAAACTAAAGCTACCGTAACTAAAATCCATTTTAAAATTTTTGAATCATTGTGATTCATTATGTCATTCCTATTCTTTTAACACTTAACCACTGCAAGAAGTTGGTCGCCACCAAAAGAAGAAACGAAATTATGAGCATCACGACCGCAATCGCGGTCGCGCCGGCATAGTCGTATTGTTCCAATTTGGTGATAATCAGAAGGGGTGCAATCTCTGTTTTACCGGGCATATTCCCGGCAATAAAAATAACCGATCCATATTCACCAATCCCGCGGGCCAAGGCTAAAGTAAATCCAGTTAACAGCGCCGGTAAAATAATCGGAAACAAAACTTTAGTAAATGTTTGGAAGTGATTCGCCCCTAAAGAAGCGGCTGCCTCCTCGAGCTCGCGATCTAATTCTTGAATCACGGGTTGAACGGTTCTCACCACAAAGGGGAGTCCGATAAAAATGAGGGCGATGACAATCCCGAAAGGAGTAAACGCGCCTTCAATCCCTATTCTGTCTAGATATCGGCCCACCAATCCAGTCTTGGCGTAAAGAGAAGTCAGCGTGATACCAGCCACTGCCGTTGGCAGCGCGAAGGGAAAATCGATGAGCGCGTCAAAAATTCTTTTTCCTGGAAAAGAATAGCGCACCAAGACCCAGGCGACGAGAAATCCAAACACGGCGTTGATGAGAGCTGCGATCAAGGCCGTGCCAAAACTGAGTCGGTATGCCGCGAGCGTCCTGGGGGAGGCTACGATATTCCAAAACTCTTGGCTGGAAAGCGAAGTTGCCTTCATAAAAAGCGCGGCCAAAGGAATAAGAACAATCAATCCTAGATAGAAAATACTATACCCTAGAGATAATTGGAAGCCGGGAAGTGGGGATTTCGCTCTTAACATATTTTAATCTTTAATTTCCATATATCTGATCAAATGTCCCTTTATCGGCGAAATGCGTCTCTTGAGCCTTTTTCCATCCGCCGAAATCTTGGATAGTAAAAAGATCAATGTTGGGCAATTGCTTCGAATATTTTTGCGCTACACTTTGGAGCCTCGGCCGATAATAATGACGCGCCACGATTTCTTGTCCTTCTTCGCTGTAAAGATATTGGAGATATTCTTCGGCCACTTTTCTTGTCGCTCGTCGGTCTACGGTGCGTTCAATGACCGCAACGGGCGGCTCGGCCAAAATACTCACTGAGGGATAAACAATTCCAAATTTATCTTGGCCTAATTCGTTGACGGCCAAATAGGCCTCATTTTCCCAGGAAATCAAAACATCGCCGATTCCCCGTTCAACAAAAGTCGTGGTTGAACCGCGCGCCCCGGAATCAAGTACGGGAACATTTTTAAAGATGGCCTTCACAAATTCTTTGGCCTTAATCTCGTCATTGCCCCATTTTCTTAACGCGTATCCCCACGCGGCCAGATAATTCCAGCGCGCCCCACCGGAAGTTTTGGGATTCGGGGTAATCACCGAAATCCCATCGCGAGATAAGTCTTCCCAATCTTTAATATTTTTGGGATTTCCCTTTCTAACGAGAAAAATAATAGTCGAAGTGTAAGGAGAACTATTGTCGGGAAGTTTTTGCTGCCATTCTTTAGAGAGAAGTCCAGATTTTTCTGCGATAGCATCGATATCATAAGCCAAGGCGAGCGTAACCACATCAGCTTCGAGTCCATCGATCACCGATCGTGCCTGCTTGCCGCTGCCGCCATGCGACTGATTAATAGTCACATCCTCTCCGGTCTTATTTTTCCAATACTGAATAAAAGCTTTATTGTATTCCTCGTATAATTCTCGTGTCGGATCGTAAGAGGCGTTAAGTAAAGTGATCTTAGCGGCTGGAGCTGACGCCGGGCATAAAATGACTAAAAAAAGAAGCAACAAAAAATTAAAAATATTTTTAGGGTTCATATTTTCCTCCCTTAAATGACATAATCCAAAGTCTTTGAGCTACGGGTATTTTCAACGCGGGTAATGGCTTGCGCAAGACTTGTTTTGTCTAGAATATTCGCGATGGCCTCGCGTACATCTTTCATGACTAATCTGATCTCGCATGTGTTTTCGTCCCTACATTCAGCGCATTTATGGTAAGCGGTTTGGCTGGCGCAAGAAACAGGAGCTAAAGGACCTTCGAGGATACGGATCACTTCTCCCATTTTTATTTTGCTGGGATGTTTCCCTAATATATAACCTCCACCTTTTCCTTTTTTACTCTGCAGAAGCCCTTTATTTTTTAATTCTAAAAGAATAGCCTCTAGGAATTTTTTAGGCATCCTTTCCCGTTTGGCTACTTCGGCGATCAATACCGGGCCTGAGCCATATTTTCGCGCTAAATAAAATAACGCGTGTAAACCATATTTTGTTTTACTAGAAATCATATATCTACTTTCTCTATAGGTTTAGTAGAGAATAATATATTTCAATTACTTTGTCAAGTGTTTATTTATTTCTTTAGCTTTTCTACAATCTTAGCACTTCCGGAAGGCATCGGGTATTTAGAAAAATCATTTAAAGACACAAAACGGTGAGTTTTATCGGATTTTGGATACCGGGAAGATTCACATAAAAATACGTTGAGATGAACCTTAAATTGCGTATAAAAATGAGCCACATTCATAAAGGGGTGAAGGCTATTTAGCGTAATTCCGACTTCTTCTTTTAATTCACGCCGTAAGGCCTCTTGCGGGCTCTCCCCTTCTTCAATCTTTCCTCCTGGGAATTCCCACAAATCAGCCAAAAGTCCCTTCGAGGGTCGTTTTTGGATAAAATAACGCCCATTTTTTCTCAGGATTCCTATCGCAACTTCTATATTCTTAATTTCCTTTTTCTTAGGCGTGGGAATAATTTCTTGAATACCTTTTTTATAGCCTGAGCAGTCCCCGCGCACAGGGCATAAAAGACAAAGCGGTTCTCGGTTACGGCAAACCAAAGCGCCTAGCTCCATCAGCGCCTGATTAAACGAGCTCATTTCCTTTTGCGGAAGGATTCTTTCTAAAAATTCTAAAATTTGTTTATCCTGCGAAGTGTCCGCAAATCCTTGGATTGCCAAGTAGCGCATAATTACCCGCCGGACGTTGGCATCAATAATGGGCAATCTTTGACCAAAGGCAATGCTTAAAACCGCGCCCGTTGTGTAAGGGCCAAATCCAGGAAGTTTTCTGATCGTCTGAGGATCCCTAGGCAATTGGCCTTGATATTCTTGACAGATAATTTGCGCGGCCTTGTGAACATTTTTGGCCCGGGAATAATATCCCAATCCCTGCCAGGATTTTAAAATTTTCTGCAATGGAGCTTGTGCCACGTCTTGAACCGTAGGGAATTCTCTAATCCAGCGTTCGTAGTAGGGAATCACGGCATTGACGGTTGTTTGCTGCAGCATCACCTCGGAAATCCAAATCTTGTAAGGATCTTTTGTGTGCCGCCAGGGAAGGCCGCGGGCGGATTGATGGTACCAAGAAATTAATTTTTTAGAGAAATTTTTCATTTCTAATCATTTCTAAAAATAAATCCACCATTCCCGGATGCTGACCAAGAGGTTGTGTAATCTTAAATTTAAGAAAAGGATATTTCTTTTGGGCTTCCGTGACAATCTTAGGGATATCTAAACCGACGTGGCGGCCTGTATTAAAAAAATTAAGTAAAATAACAATCTGTGTCGCCCCTTTTTGAACACAGAGATCAATTCCCTGCGGAATAGAAGGAGATTCAATCTCCAAAAACGCATATTCAAAAATAGGGATATGGCTTTTGTTTTTGAGAACATTAACAAGCTTTTCCACTTCAGTTTTTGTTTCTGAAATACGGCTTCCGTGGGATACAAACAAAACAGATTTCATCGTTTCAATTAGAGCTTGATTGTTTTTATAGGATTAGGCGAATGGAACACTTTAAGCGTTGAGCCATAGGGAAAGGGAAAACTTACGTGAGCTCCATCAACAAACACAACTCCCCCGGTCATCAGAGAAGTGATATAAACAACATCTTTAGAACTTAAAACCCCTCGTCTTAAGCGGTAGCGCTCTTTATTTCCATCGTACAATTCCCGCGGCAGATATTGGAATTTTTTATCTTCGAGCTTTAACATCTTCCCTCCGGCGGAGCGGATCGCTCCTGAACTGCCTGCCGTGGTGGCAATCCAAACCCCCGAGCTGCGTTGGGCCTCGCCCTGATTTTTAACCTGAAGGTAATACCGGCACATCATGGCCGGATTTTTATGACAGACCAAAATATCATTTAATATTTCCACAGGCTTCTGTCCTTGAAGCTCTAATCGAAGGCGCTGAAGCACTCTTACTTTAAATCGATCGTTCAGGATATTCGATAAAACTTTTTCAAAATTATGCACATCAGCCGCGCATAATTTTCCGACACTGTATTCCGGATTTGAATTGACACCCAGGATAAGCTGACGATTGACTCCTCGCGCCGCCTCTAAAAATGTCCCATCTCCACCCACGGTAATAATCAAATCGTACTGATTTAAATTGAAGGCCCGGCCGCGGCAGCGTTTGACATAAGAAATTTTGCGCCTCTTTAAAATCCCTTCGATTTTTTTAAGCGAGGCATAATGCTCCTCATGCGCTTCTTGGGCCCGGCGGATATGTTTTAATACGGCTGGATTGACTCTTTGGCCCAGTCCATTCAGACGCTTGAGGAAATAAATTTCGTAAGCGCTGGCCTTATAAAATAATAAAACGTTTTTAAGCGTCATACTTTATCTTTCTTTAAATGAAATCGAACCTTCTCTTTTAATTCCTTAAAAGAATCGAATATACAATCCGCCTGCTTTAAATACGCGTGAGGCAGAGATGTGGCGAGCGCCAAACATCGCAGCCCCGCTTTTCTGGCGGAACGTATCCCAAAAGGCGCGTTTTCGATCACAATGGCGTCAGAAGCTTTTAGTTGTAGTCCTTTTAAGGCCTTTAAAAACGGCTCGGGATGCGGCTTGCCGTTCTGGACGTCACTTCCGGTTATTATAACAGAAAAAAGGTTGTATAAATCATCGGGTAATATTTTATGGACTTCATGCCGGGCGGTTCCTGTAACGAGTGCTAAACAAAATTTCGTTTTACGCAGTCCTTTTAAAAAACTTCTTGATCCTGGAATAAAGCGCCTTTTAACAATTTTCTTAAAATATTTTTCTTTATCTCTTAAAATTCTTAAGGCTGTACGCTCATCGACTATTTTGTGGTGATGAGCAAAAATTTCTTTGACGCTGTCAATCCCTTTCTGGCCCTCGCGTGAATAAATATCTTCATATGTGGCGTTAATCCCTTCTTTTTTAAGAATGATTTTCCAGGCCAGGTAATGGTCCGGCATGGTGTTGGTGATGACACCGTCCATATCAAAGATGATTGCTTTTACTTCTAAACGCATTTAACTCTTTCTTAAAAAAATTCTTCCAAATTTTCTGCTTGTAACGGATATCTTAAGCGAGCAGCCGCTGTTTAGTTATTTGCCATCGGCGGGGGAGAAAAAAATTTTTGATTCTATCCGTGAAGCGGTTGAGTTAATTAAGGCCTTTATCCAACCCCATTAATTCATCGAGCACGGAAATTTTATCTCGAATTAAACTGTTAACCTGCTTTAATTTCTGTTGATAGATTTTCAGGACACCCTGGAGCTCATAAAGTTCTTTGTCTTTAGAAGACAACTGATTCTTTAAATG
>ORJL010329844.1_pt1 | contig 41966 bp, 38 predicted proteins | sample 1779941 | NCBI WGS metagenome assembly ORJL01 (sample SAMEA104232317, study PRJEB22302) | groundwater metagenome | biome: forest; feature: aquifer; material: groundwater | place: USA | collected 2011-08-07 | depth 5.8 m | reverse complement strand
TTCTCTTCTCCAATATTCTAATAATCCCACTATTAGCATCTACCTCTACTTCATCACAATCTTTCAAGACCCGAGTTTCTATAAATATTTAAAGTAATCTGTTTAAGCTCTCTTATGGAAAAAGATAAAACAAAACCTACAAAAAGAACATGGTTTGTTTATGATGCTCATGGTCCGTTGCTTGGTTTTAGTCCAACTGGAAATATAAGAGATAGTTATGCAAGAATGGAGGAATATATTAAAACGCATCATCATCCTGACATTTATCATAAAGCTATGGTAGAAAATGATAGGGCCAGTTATATAGAAGTTACTAAGAAGCTTCAAGAAGCTATTTTATCTGGCGAACTTCCGCCATATCCAAATAAAAGAATGATTAGACTTGCACATAAGATAAAAGAGTATGGGGGGATCAATACTGTAATAACTGATGGAGACAAAAGTTTTCTTGTAGAATTAATGCATCGAATTTCTGAAGGTCATTCACCTTTTGACAAAGAAAATATAAGAGATAGTTCAAATGTGGGAAGTAAGAAAAATCCACAAACGTGGTATTCTATTTTTCAAGAGATGGGGGTTCATAAAGGAGACCGCTTTTATGGCATTGAGGATACAGAAGATAATGCTCGTGCAATGGCAAAAGCTGCTAAAGAATCAGGGTTGGTAGCTAGAGTCTACCTATTAGACAGTTCTTTGTCTCCAAAAGAAGTTAAAAAAGACGGAGATATTATCAGAATTGGAGGTGAAGAACATTTAGAAAGAAAAGTGCATAGACATTTAAGGCATCACACAAAAAAGAAGCCTTTAAATGGCTCGGTAATTGCGGTCTTTCTTCTTTCTTTTTTACTTCTAGGAACTCTCTAATATTTTAACTACTCCTTTATCAGCATCAACATCAACGATATCGCCGTTTTTTAAAACTCTTGTGGCTATCTTGGTTCCGATTATACATGGTTTCTTTAGTTCCCGAGAAACAATAGCTGCATGTGATAACATGCCCCCCTCATCGGTTATAATAGCACCTGCTTTACGAATAGCGTTCATAAAATCTGGCGTTGTCTGACTCGCTACTAAAATATCTCCTTCATTAAATCGGTTTGCATTTTTTTTTGTGAAAACTATAGCTACTTTTCCCGTATATTTTCCTCTATATGCCACCTGTCCTGTAATTGTATTGCCTTTTAGACTGTAATCTTCTAATCTTGGAATAACTAATTCTATTCTTAAAGAGCTTTTTATTTTTTCTATTTCCTCACCGATATAAACCTTATTATTAACTAACAAATAATGTTTGAGTCTTTCTTCTAATTCTTCCTTTCCAGGGATATTTCCCTCAATCGCTTCTTCTACTAGAATAACATCTGCATATTCTTTTATTCTTGGGTGAAGACTTTCTATGGTCATACGAATAATATTGTCTGCATCTGGAAAAAATGTTTCAGTTTCTTTTCTGTGGTCCATAAATTGTTCCAAAATTTCTGGATATGTCTTTTTTTGTTCTAAGACTTCTATCGCCCACCACCAACCCACTGCCCAACGGCACATAGTTTTCAAGTTGAAAACGAATTCTTTTAGAGTTTCTCTATCAAGAGGTTCTTTATTATTTAATATAGGCAGTATCTTGGAATAATAATTTCTTGACTTTTTTATCAAGAGAGAGGCAAAATTTTTGTTATTTTTGATTCTCTTGAAAATCTCTTCTTTTTGCCATTCTATTTGTGCGAAATCATTAAAAAGACCTACTTTGCCGTTTTTTCTTTCTAATACAGAGTATGGTCGTGTTAGCTGAAAGTTATCTAAATAAAGTAGCGGTTCTGATTCCGCTTCTGTCCAAATTTGAACAAGTGCTAATGCAAAATCTCTGTAGCCAAAAAGATTTAGTTTCCTTTTTTCCTTAGGAGATATTTTCTCTAATATCTTTACAACACCCTTATCTGTGTTTATTTCTTCTTTCTCATTATTCTCCGTCAAAGTCGTAATCGGCCTGCTCTGTACAATGTAGAACTTACCTTTTTCCAAAGCCCACTCAATATCACAAGGAAAACCATAATGGTTTTCTATTTTTATAATAAGTTTTGATAATTCTAATATTTCTTCATCAGAAAGTTTCTGTTTTTTGCCTTCTTCTCCTAAATTAATCCATTCATTTCCTCCACCTGCTTTCTTTACTAATGATTTAGCCTGCTCTGATACATTTTTCTCTAGCATTATCCAGCCTTTCTTCTCAACCACATAACTATCAGGAGTTATTTGTCCTGAAACAATTGCTTCGCCTAAACCAATGCCCGCTTCAATGATAAGTTGATTATAATCTTGAGTAACAGGATGCACAGAAAAGGCAATTCCAGAAATTTCAGATACAACCATTTTTTGGACAACAACTGCAACAGAAATCTTTTCATTATGGAGATTCTTTTCAAAACGATAAAAAATTGCTCTTGGAGTAAACAAAGAAGCCCAGCATTTTTTCACATTATCTAGAAGTTTATTTTCAGTAGTATTCAAAAAACTGTCAAGTTGTCCAGCCCATGCCGCACTTGCGCTATCCTCAGAGGTTGCGCTTGAACGAACAGCAACCCACTTTGCATTAAGTTTCTTATAAGATTGAAGAATTTCTTTTTCTATATCCTTGGACATTTTTGTAGAAAGAATAATTCCTTGAATCTCCTCTGAAGCCTTCTCCACAGAATTAATATCCTCGTGTTTAACTTTATGAAGAATTGCATCGATATCAGCCGTGATCTCAGTTTCGTTAATAAATCGTTCAAAAGCATTTGAGAGAACAACAAAACCAGGAGGAACTGATATTCCTGCTTGGGTCATTTCTCCGAGAGAGGCTCCTTTGCCACCTGCTTTTGCTACGTCATTCTTATCAAGGTTTGTGAAATTTCTTACGAATTCCATACCTAAGCATCATTTTCAGAACATTTAAATATTCCCTTCTCCTCCACAGATCACGTAACAAAGATGTGTTAAGGAAAAATAATCATGGCCTACGAATCATTTTATGAAGGGGGATATTCTGCACTTGATTCAGAGTTTAATAGGAAGGAAAAGGACGATCTTCTCTTTGGATTTCGGGATGTTCGAGTGAGTGCAGGCAATTTAAGCATGGCCACTGATCCGCGAACAGCAAATCAGATTGCAGAAGTTACTACGAAGTTAAACACCGGCGTCAAGAATATTGAGGTGTCTGTCATTACTCCTGAAGTCTTTGAGTCTATTCCTGAACAGCACCTTGAGGAAATTAATAGGATTAGCAAATTAACAGGCGTAGATATTTCTGTGCATGGGCTGCTCCTTGAGCCTTCTGGCATAACTCAACAGGGATATAGTGAAGTGAATCGGGAAGGAATTGAGCGGCAAATGTTGATGAACGTAGAAAGGGCCTCAAAAATTTCTCCTGGAGGCGTTATTACTTTTCATTCTACTTCAGGTGTTCCTGAAGCTGTCGAGACTGTCCTTGTTAAAGACGATGAAGGGAGATTAATAGAAAAGAAAAGGGCTGTTGTTGTTATTGATCCCAGAACAGGGAGGATGGCACCTTTACGAGATGTTACTGAAAGGTATTTCCCACAGCACGAAGGACAAGAGTTTACGGGTAAACTCCTTGCTTTTGATCCAAAAACTGAACTCAACAGGATTAATGAAGAGAGCTGGAGAGATCAGCTTAGAAATCTCAATTTTAATGTCATAAGGGGGAATGAATCAGTTACAAGGGAGGGTAGTTTAGTGAATGATGCTATCATGAGAGAGGTTGATGAGCAAGGGCTGGAAGTCTTGGATAAATTTGGGCCTGAGAAAAAACTAGCTGAAGGCCAGTATTATCAGCGTAAGGAAGGAGAACAGATTCTGCGATCTGCCTATCGGGAGATGAGGGAATTATTTGATCTTGCTTACAAAAAAGCTAAAGAGAATGCTGAAAAAACAGGAAACAAAAGTGATTTGCAAAAACTGAAAGAGTTTGCAAGCGACATTAAAATAAACAAGCTTAATGAGAAGAGTAAAGAGTATGACTCTTCATACCTGCCTGAAGTTGTTAGGGAAGGGGCTAATATCCTAGGAAAAGTTGAAAATCCCAATTACTATGTACCTCTACATGATTTTGTCCTCGAGAAGTCATCGACTACATTTGGTGATGTTGCATTCAAAGCATACGAAAAGCTTGGAGACAAGGCACCTATTGTGAGTATTGAAAATCCGCCTGCTGGCTCTGGATTCTCGAAGGCAGAGGACATCAAGCAGTTGATTGAGGCTTCAAGGGATAAATTTGTTCAAAATGCTGTTCAGAGCGGGAAGTATTCTAGGTCTGAAGCAAAAGAAGCTTCAGAAAAAATGATTGGCGCGACGTGGGATGTAGGGCATATCAACATGCTCAAAAAGTATGGGTATACTGATAAAGAACTCATTAAACAGGCAGAGACCATTGCTCCTTTTGTAAAACATGTGCACTTATCTGATAATTTTGGAATGGATCATACCGAGCTGCCTATGGGCATGGGAAATGTGCCTTTTAAAGAAGAGTTGAAGGCGATTAAAAAAGCGGGATTTGAAGGCAAGCAGGTTGTAGAGGTGGGCAATTGGTGGCAGCATTTTAAAACACCTCCTATCGGTGAAACTTTAGAAGCTCTCGGGTCGCCGCTTTATTCTATGAGAATGTCGCCGTATTGGAATCAAATTCGAGCAACTTATGGGAATTACTTTTCAGGGTATGGCCCTATTTTGCCAGAGCAGCACTTCTCGATGTATGGTGCTGGTTTCTCCTCCCTGCCTCAAGAACTTGGCGGGCAGGTTCCTGGCAAGCAGTCGAGATTTTCAGGAGCGCCGAATGAGTGATAAGAGACTCTGGCTTCAAAAATAGAACTTCCTTAATTCAGTGTATATAAACTATACCTCAGAAAATATTGAAGACTAAAATTTTAACTCAATAGAAATTTTATCGTACACAACATATCCTTTTCTCTCCCCCATAAGAGCCAATCATCTCTTATGTCAGAATTGAAAACCGCAGACTTTAGTCTGCGGTAGTAGCCAATCTTGTTTTCAATTCTGAACACTTCAAAATTCAAAGAATTTTGAGAGCTGTCAGAACTTTTAGTTCTGAAGTCCCCAAAATCGAGGGCCTGTCACAAACCACACCTTTTAAGGTGTGGTGGCCCATCGATTTTGTGATAGTAGAGTCGGAGATTTTGCAAATATTTATATCCCTCCCTTTCTTCTATCGTTCATGGACTGGAAAAAGAATTATCCGAAGGTTTTGCTGGTTTTGTATATTCTTATCTGGATTTGGGCTGCGATTTCTCCGAAGTATCGAAGTGTTTGGATTGATGAAAACATTTTGCCGGTACTATTTGTTTTCTTGCTTATTGTAACCTATCGGTGGTTTCGGTTTTCAAATACTTCGTATACGCTCTTGTTTATGTTTCTTGTGCTGCATGCGATAGGAGGACATTGGAGTTATGCAGAAATGCCTCTTTTTGATTGGTTGAAGGCGTTTTATGGGCTGCAGAGAAATTATTATGATCGGGTTGTGCATTTTTTATTCGGTGTTTTATTTTTTATTCCGTTGTATGAAATTGCGACGCGGATTTTTAAAGTGCCTGAGGGATGGAGGGCATTGTTCGTTTCTTTTTTTATAATTGCAGCTTTTAAGGGCGTGTTTGAGCTGATTGAATATGGGTATGTATGGGCGAGGGCTGATCCCTTGAATGTTACGAATTATTTGGGGGAGCAGGGCGATGCTTATGATGCATTGAAAGATATTGGATTAGGAATTTTCGGGGGATTGATTTCTTGGGTTGCTGTTGGGGTGAGGAGAATTTTGAGGAACTGACTCCCAAGAAAGATGTAACTTTTAAGAGATAACATTTAAAAAGGCTTTTTGATTTCTTGGTGTATGAGAAAGGACACTCGTATAGGCGCTCTTGCCGAGAATCTGCGTTATTTAGGATCTTCTGTTCTGTCTTTGCCTCGCGCTCCGATTGGGGCTGCGATTTTAGCGGCGAGTTTAGGTATTTTTGGAGGGGTGAAGAGTTGCGAGCATGAATACCAGAGGAGAGCACAGGTTCCGTTAGGTTTTTCTGAAATTCACCAGATTGAGCGAGATGCTGCTGTTTCTGGAAGAGTGATTGGAGAAGGAGACGGGAGTGAGCAAGGCAAGGGGATGGCTGCAACTTATTATCTTGCAGGATCTCATGATCTTTGCATGAAAATTTTTGAATGCTGGAATATTTCACATGAGTCTTCTCAGGCGTATCGCGCTTTTGCCGAAGAGCTTGATGCACGGCTTAATCCTGATAGAAAAAAGTACCATTATGAATTAGCTGACTTGTTTGTTATGGTTCCTGAAAGCTGCAAGGTCTTGGAGAAAAAATTAGAGCACTTTTTGAAGATTCACGATATCCTTCCTTCTGCCGTTGAAAAATTCGGTCAAGCATGGACTGAAAATCATAATGATCACTATCATACGTCATTCTATCCTTCGATGGATACTGACGGCAATGTGACGATTAAGAGCCGGCAGGTTTATGATTATACTGATCACTCATACTGGTATCATCCCAAAGAAGGGGGAGAAGCAGCGAGATCACTTGATGCGCTTATTGCTCTGATTCCTGATATTCGCCTTTCTGAGGAGATTTTTACTGCCTCTCGAACAAATTCTGGGGGAGAGTTAGCGGCGAAGGAGAGCAGAAAAAAAGAGAAGAAGAGTTTAAGCGCTGACGAATTGATGAATATTGCGAATACCTGGTATCATGGTGCGACGATGCTGCTTTTTACGCAGAAGAGTTATGAGTTTTGGAAAGCAGTTGGAGAGGATGCAGATGCTTGGAGAAAAGCTCTTCCGAATGCGAAGGATACTTCATATAGAACATCTAACTCTTTTGATGCAGGGCCGGAAGAGTATCGTGCTGCCAGAAAAGCTCAAGGCGACTGCCAGGATTTATTTTCTGCTGTTGGAGGAGTTTTAGATGTTGTTCAATCAACTGAGCAACAGCTTCCTGTTTTGGGAGAGAAAATTCATGCGTTTATTCAGGCATCGAAGAGCGGAAGCAAGGACACTCCGAGATTGGGGGAGGAAGTTTTTTCTCTGACGCAGAAGTTATATCAGAAGAACTTTGTGAAGGGTATTGATGTTGATCGTTTTCGAGAGGGGATGGTGGTATTGTGGACTTTCCTTGGAGTTTTGGGAGGAGGTATTTTAGGAGGACTGGCGGGAGCTGGTTTGGAGCTCTTGGGAAAAAACAAGAATTGAATAAGGCTATCTCCATCCTTTAGGATGGAGCGCGGAAATACTTGTCCATTTTCTTAGGTAAATGTTAAGGAAACCGCACCCTTTAGGGTGCGGAGGACGTCATATATTAATTCATTTTATCTCTTTCATTATACAAATCTTAATAAATTCATGCATATCAATTCTACTGCTCAGAAGTTGAGAATGTTGTGAAGTTTCATCTCTTTTGAGAGGGTTATTGTAAAGATGGTTAAGATTACGTTTACAACTTCTGAAAGCGTTACTGAAGGTCATCCTGATAAGATCTGCGATCAGATTTCTGATGCTGTTCTGGATAATCTTATAGCTCAGGATCCTTACTCAAGGGTAGCTGTTGAGACCCTGGTGACGACGGGGAGCGTGCATGTTGCTGGCGAGGTTACGACTCGGGGATTTGTTGATGTGCAACGCATTGCACGCCAGGTTTTGCGTGAGATTGGATACACTGATCCTGCGTTTGGCATTGATTATGAGGATGCAGGGGTTTGGATTTCTCTTCATGGGCAGAGTCCTGATATTGCGCGGGGAGTTGATAAAGAGGGTGCTGGAGACCAGGGTATGATGTATGGATATGCGTGCAACGAGACTCCGGAGCTGATGCCTCTTCCTATTGTGCTGGCGCATAAACTAACAAGGAGAATGGCTGAAGTTCGGAAATTAGGGGAGATTCTTCATATCGGGCCTGACGGGAAAAGCCAAGTGACTGTAGAGTATCATGACGGGAAACCTGCTCGTGTTGATGCAATTGTGATTGCACAGCAGCATACAAAAGACATTTCTGAAGAGGATCTTAAGAGGGAAATTTTTGAAAAAGTGATTCAGCTGATTTGCGGGAAGTTTATGGATAGTTTTACTAAGATTCATATTAATGCGACAGGAGCTTTTGTTGTTGGCGGACCTGAGGGAGATACAGGAGTTACGGGAAGGAAAATTATTGTTGATACGTATGGCGGTGTTGGGAGACATGGAGGAGGGGCTTTTTCTGGGAAAGATCCTTCGAAAGTTGATCGAAGCGGAGCATATATGTGCCGTTACATTGCGAAAAATATTGTTGCTGCAGGACTTGCGTCTCGGTGTGAGGTTGCCTTATCTTATGCAATTGGAGTTGCAGAACCTACTTCTATTAGTGTCGACTGTTTTGGCACGTCGAGAATTTCTGAGGATAGGATTGCAGTATTGGTGAGGGAGCATTTTAAACTGACACCGAAAGGGATTATTGAGAGCCTTGATTTGAGAAAACCTATTTATCGCCAGACTGCTGCGTACGGGCATTTTGGGAGGGAAGAAATGGGTTTTTCCTGGGAGAGAACAGACAAGGCAGAGCTTCTGCGAAAGGCTGCTTCGATGAATGCTTTGGCGGTAGAACAATTTAAATTTTCCTCTTAACATTTTAAGAGCTACAGTTTATACACAAAAATTTGATTGATTGAGAGGGTTATTTTATGCATATTTATCGGGCTTTTGCTTTATTTATTACATTGATCGTCGGTGTTTTTATCTTTGTTTATTCTTCAACGCCTTTTCCTCCGAGTCCTTCGAGGGTATTTTCTTTTCTTTCTGTTGCTTATCATGTGGGCGTCTTTTTTCTCTTGAGCTCATTTCTCTTGTTAGGAGTGAAGGCTGATCGCAATCTTTGGAGCAAGGAATTTTTCTTGGTTTTCTTTCTTTCCCTCTTTTATGCATTTCTTGATGAACTGCACCAGCATTTTGTTCCGGGAAGAGCAATGGATCTTATGGATGTGGGGTATGATGTGGTTGGTCTATTCTCTGGAATTATGCTGATGGGCTTCTTACATGTGGTGCAAGCGAGAAGGAACTGACTTTTTCTGCAGATTTTAGCGTTATAAAAGGATTTATATATCTGTATTAACTCTTTGCATGTAGACTATACTCCGAGAACGAGGAGGGAAATGGTTCACTCATTATAAAAGATGGCGTTGCTCAATCGTTGTTATCTATTCATTCTCACTTGCATTCTTAGTGTTATCTTTTTATTACATGTTCAGATTGCCAGCGCAAAAGATATTTCACAGGCATTTGCGGGCGGTTTGCAAGGAATTGCAGATGATTTGACGAGGAATGTTGACAAAGTTATCACTCCTTATTATGATACGAATAATGTGTGCCAGAGAGACGCATTAAATTTTTTAGCGAGCGATCTTGATTTTAAGATTGCTGACGATGAAATATCCCTTCTTTTTAGCAGTTTGGTTGGGGCAATTAAGGATTTGTTAAATAAGCTGGGCCCTCCCATAAGCACTGCTGTTGATGTATATGATGTTGTGAGCGCCTTGGGCAGCTCTAGTTCTTTTGAGGAGTTTATCGAGAAAATAAAGGATAATGCTCTCTCTAAGGCCGGCGAAGCGCTCGATGTTGAGAAAGAGACGGGTGATTTAAAAAGAATATGGGATGAATATGAAAAACTTAAGAAAGAGGATCTTGTAGAGCGCTTTTTTGAAGAGCCTGAGCCATGCGACCAGCAACTCAATGGACTCTGGGACAAACGCACTGGAAAATATCTGATTACGCTTCATGGGAATTGCAATTGCCAATATTCAAAGAATCCCAAATTACAAGATTTTACACTTTGGATTGCGGGAACGATAAGCTATCAAAAGACCAATGCAGGCACGTATCATCCTACAGGAAGTCTTGGAGAAATTATCAAACTCGATGTTACTTGCAAGCCCTGTGAAAAAAAAACTTCCTATCTCATCAGAAATGAAGATGATCTCTATGCCTATTTTGTTGATAACCAAGATTCGTTCAAGAAGTCATTGGATCAGCTGCCTGGACCCCTGATGGACATACTTAAACGGCAGGAGATTGTTCAGTTTGCAGTTTACAGAAAAATACCTCAAGCTCCTCCACGGGAAGAAAGTGTTCTCATTGCACTTAAGGACGGGACAATTGACCAGATTTGGAAGAAATACAAACCTGCAGAAGACCCGAGAAAAATAACCTTAAGCGTGATGATGGATGATTCAACTATGCGGGGCATTTTTAATGCTCCTAATAAACTTGAAGCAATTGGAGCTGCACTTGAGCAGGATAAAGTCAGCCTGGCGGGCCAAACTGCTTTGAATAAAGTTTATCTAACAATGCTTCTTCTTGGAAAGGAAGTTTCTTCTTCTTTTCGATCTGGAGAGACTTACGGCGCACTTACTCCTACCAGAGTTTATTTAGTCAAGCAGCAGAATGCAGATCATAATACAGTTATAAATCCGGCAGGAAAGCAGATAGGATACGGCTCTGCTCATATGAATACCTTACTTGCTTATAACTCCCGCTATTATTCTCAAAGCGCGGGAATTTATTATGATACCTCTTCTCCGACGGTTACAACTCTTGGAGGATATGGGGTGAGCGGAGCTTTTGTTTTAGGCAGCGGGACTGCCCGCAACACCGGAGGGTATGTTTACGCATGGTAAAAGAAAAATCCCCATTACTGAGAAAGCATCGAAAACTTAAATTTTTTCTTGTGCTTTTCATTATTTTGATCATCCTTTTAGCATACTTCTTTTGGTATTTTTCACGCCGAGCAAAGCAAAACGCTGTTTTCCCAGATATACGGAATACTGACGTATATCATGTGCTTGCGCAATTTGGCTTATCCGACGCCGTGGTTGATATCACTGATGAACGGATCGTCGTGAGCTACAACCTTGAAGATCTCATGCAAAAAGATGAAGCATTATTCTTAACTTTGGGAGCAGCATATCAAATTTCGCCAGGATCCCGGGAAATAACGGTTATACCCTTTTACGAACTTGCTCCCATCGAAGAAGTTCATGTTTTGATGAGCGATGTCCAGTTATTTGCAGAGGATAAACTGCCTGAAAAAGAATTTATCCAAAAGATGGAGATTAAGAAAGTTGGATGAAAGAGCTGTGTTTTAACATTGGATGAAGCTAAGTTCTGCAAAAATGGGCTGGTAAGTGCTTCCGGAAACGCTTTTTAGATCTCATCGTCGGTAAGACTCAGGAGATTATTAACCTTAGGATAAACGCCCCACGATGCAGCAGTAATTAGCGCATTTTCCATGAAACTGATATGTCGTAGCTCCATTAGTATTATGGATAGAGGTGATTTAAATATCTTGTCAATCAGGTGACCACAATATCATTCTCTTTTTTTTGTAGTCACCTTTTTTAATGTCTTCTTATATTGTTTTATTAAAAACTCTAAAGTTGGCTTAAGATTGTCATTCTTAGAGTATTCTTGCAAGGTCTGATAATACTCTGCCCGGTCTTCAATCAGTATGTTTATGGGCGGATATTTATTTTTTAAAAGTATAAAATTAAGCAATAATCTCCCAACCCTACCGTTTCCATCCTGAAACGGATGAATATGCTCGAATTGATTATGTATTATTGCTGCTAAAACTAGTGGCTTAAACTTATTCTTATTCTCTTTGTACCATAAGACGAAATCATGTAGATAGCCTTTAAGTTCTTCCTTAGGAATTCCCGTATGAAGAATTTGCCCAGCTGAATTTCTTACAACCACGTTGACCTTTCTAAATTCACCTGCAAAAGATTTTGAACCCTTGAAGCAAAGCTCATGCAATTTCAATAATAAATTTGGTGATAAGTCTTCTTTTGTTTTTCTTATGTATGTAACTGCTTTTGCAACTCCCTTTGTCTCAATTTCTTCGGAATTGGCTGGTTTTTCTTTATTAAGGATTTTGGGAACCTCTCCTTCAGTTATTGTCGAGCCTTCAATTGCATTGGTATTATAAACAAAATCTTCTGTAAAGTTTTTCCATTCATATTCGCTTAAATGAAGAACAGCGATGTTATCGCTGTATTTATTCAAAACTCCCAGCCGCTTTTTTGTGAGCGTAAAGAAGAATACTTTTGTGTTGATATCTTCCATTAACTCAAGGATTATCTTTTCAGCCTTATCCTTTTTATCATTTAATTCATTCAATGAAAGATTCATACCAAGATACTTTCTTATCTTTTCTACTTTCTTTGCTTCCCTATACGAATAAACTAAATAATATTTGATATTCTTCCCTGATTTTCTTTTTTCAACATACATGGCAGATTAAAGGTGCCTACGTTTATAAAACTTTCTTTTTTGTGGTCACCAAGAAATCTTTCGAACCACCCATACCTGCAAAAATGTCTTATGCCTCCAAAACAATTTCCAATTCCCATTAAGGAATTTGAAATACCGAATTGAAAATTGTTTTCCACGAGGATTTTCCCCCTTCGTGCTTTGAATCCTCAATGCGCCTGGTGTGCGCTTCATGCCCCCACGAGGCCGCGAAAATCTTTGATTTTCGGGTACATTCAAAAGCAATGCTTTTGAAGTATTCGAACCCCTGAATAGCATCGAATCCAAGGGCAGGACTTACAGTCCTGCATATGCCCCCACGAGGATTCGAACCCCGATCACAACCTTTTCGCCGTCGTGTCCGCAAGGTCGTATTCTATCCAGTTGAACTATAAGGGCGCGGTGATGGAAGAGTAGAAAGGTTTTTAAATACTCGGCTTTTATTATTGATAAGTTAAAAGAGTGAAAGTGGTGAAAGAGGATCGTTGTCGTGATGGTGTGGATGAGCAATTTGCGGATGGGCAATCTTCTTGGCGTAAGTATCTTCGGTCCCGATCAGGGAAGATCGGCTTGCTGTTTTTTGCAATTATAGGAATTTTCCTTCTTGGAATTTTTGCATTTTATTCTATGAATGTTTTTGCTACCCATGAAGGCAGCGGTGGTGTGAGTTGCTGGAATTATGATGGGAATTATTCAGGGTGTGTTGTTCAGGTCCCTGGATGTGCGTGGGCTAATAATAGTGGTGCAACGCCTACGAATTCTTTTTGTTCTATAAATATCTCTAATTATAATGCAACAGGAGCTGTTATGAACTACAGCAATAAAACTGGAGATTTGCTTATCAATGCTGGATGCTGTATTGGTGCTGGAGGTGGTGCGCAAGGGTGCTGGAGCTTTGATGGGACCAATCTGTCAACATGCGAGGGCGATGCTACCTGTTCATGGAAGGCAAATGATGCTAATCAAAATCCTTGGTGCTCTAATAATAAGGGATGTTGTAATAAAAAAGGATGCTGGAGTTTTAATGGAGCTAATAATAACAGCTGCTTTGCCGCATTGGGGGGCAATGCATGCCGCTGGGCGAACAAGAGCCAGGATCAATTCTGCTCTGATTTGTATGGGTGCTGCTATGACAAAAACTGCAATGAAGTGTCTACGCAACAAGCTTGCAATGATTTGAAAAATAATTTAGGAAAACCTTGTGTTTGGAATGAAAGCAATAGCAATACCTGCGGTTTTTCTGGTGGGAACCAGGGCGGAGGTTTTGGATTTTATAATTCTTCAGATTCCTGTTTAACCCAGGGGGGATGGTGGAATGCTTCGGGTTCCTGCGTCATGCCTGGGGAAGGCGGCGGCGGGGGCGGAGCAGGAGGATTCATGTTTGCACAGGAGGCGCGATGCTGGTTTGCAGATAATAAACAGACGGTTTGCGGGAATGTTTCTGGCTGTGTTTACTGCAGTACTAATACGACCATTCATGGAAATAACGCAAGTTCAGCGTGTTACAGCTTTCCTTCTGGATCATGCCAGGGACATGAGACTAAGTTTACGAACTGGAATGGGACTACTTCTGTAAATATTACCGATATTAATGTTTCTTCAATGACTTGTGGCGATGTCCGATTAAAACAAACCTGTAATTGCGGGCCATTACCTAATTGTGTATGGAATAATGGTTCTGCTATCACAGGCAATTATTGCACTGTTGGTGTGAAAAGCAATAGTGATACGCAGTCCTGCCAACCACCTGTGCAGTTTTGCGAAGATCCAAAAGCTAAGAATAATCAGACCTTGTGTGAGGATTTAGCAAATACCTATATGATGCCTTGCAAGTATGAAGGCGCAACTGGAGGAAAGAATTGTACTTTTAGTTCAGCATCTTGTTTTGGAGCTGGTTCTTCTGGATCAGGAGGAGGCGGACTTGATTATACGACTATCAGCAATGAAGTGCAATGCTTGGCTGCAGGCGGCACGTGGAGGACAGAGTATTATACTGATGGTGGGGCGTTGAAACAAGATGGCTGGTGCGAGAAAGGAGCTCTTTTTTCTTTTACCAGCGGAAAAGCTTTTGCAAACAAAGGGAATTGCGATTCTGATTGCTGGGCTTGTGAGTTTAATGCTTCGGGGAGTAATTATGGCGGGAATGTAACTGCTGCTCAGGCAGCTTGTTTGAATTCTAAGAAGGGAATCTGCAAATGGAAGAATGACAGCAGTTCTCCTAATAGCTTAGGGAGATGCGATTATCCTCAGGAGTTTAGTTTTGGGGGCGCTACTGACTGCGGTAAAGACTGCAAGGCATGTGACTTTTTTGCAAATCCTTCTCAAGCATGTGCTTCAAGTATTGTTGGCTGTGGCTGGGTGAATGACAGCAGTTCACCTAAAGGCGGATTTTGCCAGAGCTCAAGCAAGAAATCTTGCTCTTCTGACTGCTTTAGCTGCGGTGACCAGAATTTTTGCTCCAACTCCTCTAATCATCCTGGACTTAATTGCTCATGGGATCCTGCATATTATTTCTGCAAGCCCATGAATTTTGCAGGGGAAATTTGCTTCAACGGGAAAGATGATGATTCTGATACTAAAATAGACTGCGCTGATCCTGACTGCACTTTTGACCAATTTTGCGGCGGATCGAGTATCGGGAGCAGCGGAGGAACTGACTGCAAGAAGCAGGCTACTGTGGGGTCTTGTACTGGCAATAATGCTTCAAGTGGAAAGGCCTGTGTTTGGGTTACTCCTCCTTGGGGAGGGTCTTCTTATTGCGATTTCCCTGGATCGAGTTGTTGGCTGTATGAGAGTAATGTTACTGGCTGTACCACAGGTATTGGATGCGAATGGAAGAATTCATCGTCATTTATTCCTTTTACAGGATTTTGCGAGATTAATAAAACTAATGCTAATGTCTGCTTTAATTCGACGAATTTTAATAATCAAACACGATGTGCTGCTGGAAGTGATTGCCAGTGGGTTGTAGATGCTTTTAATCCAAGCGGTGGGAGATGTGATTTTAGACTTTTTGCCAGCTGTAGTAATAGGACTTCGTCGTCTACTTGTTGTACTAGCGGAAATTGCAATCTGATTGGCGGGAATTGCACGTGGAGGAATGACAGCTACTCATTTAATGGAGGATTTTGTGATCCTATTTGCTTTACTGCAGGATTAAATTCAAGCCAGTGCTCTGTTCAGTCTGCATCAGGGTCAGGATGCGCATTTAGGGGCACAACCTGCGAGCCTGATCTCTTTGCTACAGGTGGAGGAGGCGGAGGAGGAAATGTGGGATGCCATCAATTTGATACTAATTATACTGCCTGTATTAAGCAGAATCTTACATGTGCTTGGATGAACTTTACGATGGGTGGTGTTGCAGGTGAAGGATTCTGCGATTCAAAGGGGCAGCTTGGAGTTGTCAATATGATGGATCAAAGCCCTCCTAAAATCATTGGATTTGATCCTAACGAGTCTACTATTCCAGGGGAGATTGATATTCGAGAATACGGAATTAAGGACTCACTGCAGTCTTTGTCTTTAGGCATTCTCGTGAGGAATATGACGAATGCATCGGTATGCAGAGGGTATTATTTAGGGGGCGGTTTTGGATCGCTTCCTTTGAAGGCGAATGGAACTGCTCCGACGAAGTTTTATTTTTATCTTGATACTAATGCTAACAAAACTGATAACTGCAATGCAACCTATCAGAATGGAAGCATCGAGAAAGGGTATGAATTTTTGATTAAGTATTTGGTTAGTTTCAGCAATGGGAGTGTTACTGAGACCAAGTCCTTTTTGAAATGTTCTGGTGGAACCTGGGTTTTGACGAATGTGCCTCTTTCGAGCAATAGGCAGATGATGTGCAGTATTTCTGTCCCTGCATTTGGAGCAGATTCTCCTAAACTTGGGGGAGTTGCTATCATCGTTGATAAAGAGAGCCTTGAATCTTTCTCTACTTATAATAAGACAACGCCTATGCGTGTTCTGGTTTCGAGCGCGAATGAGACGTATACTGAGGTTAATCCTCTTGATTCACCGGCTGCTGCAGGGTATTATACTCCGGGAACAGCTGATTTCAAATTTGTTGATTGCAGTAATCCTGATACCAAGGATGATAAGTGCAAGAACTTCCAGAAATTTGGATTCAACATTTATGAAGACTGCAAGAACGGGCAGGATGATGATGGAGACGGCTTGGCTGACTGCGGTGATCCTAAATGTGGTTTCACTCCTTCATGTGCCGGCGGGAATGGATTTAATTTCACTGCTGATCCTAATGATAAGACCACTCCTTCATTGACGTTTTCAAATGTAGAGATTACGCATGTTGGATCGACTATTAAATTCGATAGCAATGAGCCGGCAAATGGCTCTTTGGACTTTTATCGAAACGACTCTACGTGCACGACGGTTAATATGAGTATTGCGGAGTTGGGAGATCCTGCAGTAACTTTTGATAATTACAAGCCGTTCCATGCTGTTCCCCTTGAGTTGAATACGCTAGGGTATGATTTGACTAATGGCACGACGTATTATTATAAGACGACGCTGTGCGATGTTTCAGGGAATTGCGCGACTTCTGCATGCCTGAATTTCACGACGAAAACTGAAAATTCTTTTAAGAATTTTGTATTCAAGCTGAAATTGCCTTCTGGCTTTAATGTGACGATCCCTGCTTTGAATTACAGCGGTAATTTCACGACTACGGTTGGCGGGAAGACCTATGAGAATGGCATTAAGGCCAATGCGTCAATTACCCGAGGCATTAATGTGACGGTTAACTGCGGGGAGTCACAATCATTAACCTTTGTTGGAGTAGATATTCTGAAGCCTAAGAGCATTGATATGACTACTGCTTTTGTGTGCGATAGTGCTACCAGAGTCCTTGGCATGAATTCGTCTTCGAAATCTTGGAATCAGGTTGTTTCTGATCTTGGCATGGGAGGGTATTCTGATTATGTCAAGTTAACTTTCCCTCTTGCTTATAGCGCTGATAATAATATCAGCTGGTGCAATGATGCTTTAACGAATTGCACGAATGTGAATAGTTTTGCCAATTGCTCGAGCGGCGGCGGCCAGAAGACTGACTGTAAAATTCCGACTTCGCTAGGATTTTCTACTTATCAGGTATCTGTTCCTGGAAGCTCTAGTAGTAGCACTACTTCCAGCGGCGGTGGCGGAGGGGGAGGAGCTGCAGCTACGGGGAAGACGTATGCAGTAAGTGAGAGCCAGATTAGTAGTGGATATACACAATCTCTTGTTCAGAATGATAAAGTGAAATTCCCTGTTGGAGGAGTTGATCATACGGTTACAGCTACACAAGTTACTGCAACGAGTGTCAAGATTACGGTTGCAAGCACTCCGCAGACAGCTACTCTTAGTGTTGGGCAGAGCGCAAAGTTTGATGTTAATGACAACAAGGTTTATGATGTGCAGGTTACGTTGAACTCGATCAGCGGAACTAAAGCATCGGTTACTGTCAAGGGAATCAGCGAAGCGATTCCTGCTGCACCTGCTCAACCTGCGACGACAGAGCCTGCGCCATCACCGCCTGCGCCAAGTGAGCCTTCTGGAGAAAAACAGGTGACAGGGGGGACAGGAGCGACTGCTCAAGAGAAAGGAACAGGCAGAGCTGGAGTCTGGCTGATTGCAGCGATTGCAGTTATTGCGCTTATTGCATGGGCTGTGATCTGGGTGAGCAAGAGGAAGAGATAGGTTTCTGGCGTATAAACCTTTCTGTCTTTTAAAAATCTACTGCAGCAAGCTGCGGGGCATTAAACCCTGATTTTAAAATCAAAAAATTTGTAAAATAAGGAAACAGGTTTTTTGGCACAACGAGAAGAAAAAGATATAAATCTATGTAGTTTTAATGGTATAACTTGGATAAAAAAGGTTTGATCGTTGCACTCTTAGTAATAATTGGAGTAATAGCCTTGGCAGTAGGAATTTTTATTTATTCTAACAATACCAATCTTAGTTGCCATATTCAAGAAACAAGAACGACACCAATCTCACTTGATCAAGCAAATTCTGTTGCATTAGAACATGTTAACAATAATAATCGTCCCTTCAGCTGGGTTAATGTTGGGCATTATTTAGTACGTAACAGTTTTGATGAATCAAATTATTATATTTTCATTTTTCGTAAAAGTGATGTAAATAAATTTAATACACTTGAGAAATTAGAAGAAAATGCCAAGTTATTTTCGGACACTAATGCAGAGGATACTGACCAGAAACTACAAGTTAATGATATTGCCACAGTTATTACTGGTACTATGAATGAGGACAAATTAATAATCAGGAATTATAGGGGAATTCCAGCATCAATGGCAAAAAAAATAGAGATAAAGGAATTTGTTGAAAAAAAGTTTTCAGGATTAACCATAGGTGAATTATATTATGATTCGGAGATGGATCAGGGTTACTATGAAATTATGAAAATTGATTCTAAAAAACCGACCGGTGATGTAATCAAGGTTGTTGACAATTCTATTGTTCCTCGTTCTGATTTAATAAAATACCAAGAAAAGTTAGAACAGCGTAAACAAGAAAGGTATTCTTCTTTAAGTAAAGATGAATGTGAACAGCTTAAAAATGGGATTTTAGAAAGGAATGCAGATTTAGATAGGCAATGGAGTAGGTATTAATATTGATCTAAGAAGAGAGATTTTTCCTTTTATAAGCTTATGAGGTTTAATTTTGTGTTCTCCTGAGAAGAGGAGGGTTTTCCTTCTATAAACTGATTAAATTCAGTTTTGTCTCGTCATTGAATGAGAAGTTTTTTGCTGCGATATGCCTGCACCCTGCTTTTTCTGCGGCTTTGATCATGGGAGTAATGACTGCGCCGTCGATGACAAGGGCGTAGACGCGAGACCTGGCTCCGTCAAGGGCAGAGGAGACATTTTTTGAGGAAACTTTTCTTATCACTTCAAAATTCCTGTCAAGGAGAAGGGCTGACCGGTTTCCGGCGATTTCTTCGTACAGAGCATTGATTTTGGTTTTTTGGTCTTCTGAAAGAGGGGCGTCTGCTGGCGCGCTATTTTCTGGCGCTTCTGTTTTCTCCGGCGCCTCTTCCCATTCTTTTCTCTGAAATTCCTTTTTCTGCGGCCTTTCCTGGTTGAACTTTAAGAATTCACTGACGGGGATTTTTTTCCTGAGGCAGATGAGGATTTCTTTTCCTTGGAGCTCCTCTACTTCTTTTCCGTCAGGAGCTATGGCAATGTAGTCAATTCTAGCGTTTTCAATGACATTTTTCGCGATCAGCCTGCCGCCTCTATCTCCGTCGATAAAAAGCGTTACTTTTTTTTCAAAGCTTAATTCTTTGATTGTTTCCGGGAGGATGGTTCCATTCATTGCTATGGCGTTATTGACGCCGTTTCTTAGAAGGTTGACAACGTCTGCCCGCCCTTCTACTATGATGATCTCCTCCCCGCTGAGGTCTCCGCAGGGGAGCCTTTCTGTTCCGTACTCCTGGATCTTGGAGATTCTTGATGATTCTTTTACAGACTCTTTCATCTCGCGAGTTTCCGGGCCTGCTCCTTGGATTGTGTCCATGAGCTTCTTTGCCCGCTCTAGAATGTAGTCTCTTTTATTTGCCCTTACATCTTCAATATTTTCTGTTTCTATTTTTGCATTGCTTGGGCCTATCCTTTCTATGGTCTCCAAAGCGGCTGCGATAATTGCAGTTTCTGTTTTGTCCAAGGCAGAGGGAATTTCAATTTCTCCTGAAGTAGCGCCGCCTTCGGTGTTGAGGCGGACGTCGACTCTGCCAATTTTTCCTTCTTTTTGCAGTTCGCGCATCTCCAGCTCTGCGCCAAGAAGCCCTTCAGTCTGCCCAAAGACTGCTCCAATCACGTCTGGTTTTTCAACTGCTCCTTCTGCAACAAATTTTGCATGGATAATATACTTGATTGATACCGGGCTGATTTTTGCTATTTTATTGTCCCGGAAAATATCTGCATGCTAAAAAAGAGCATGATACTGATGATGTCCCTGCATCGCAGGGGTGATAGTGATATTTTCCTAATGATTTATGATTGCAGGAGCGTTTTGACGTTTAAAAAGCTTTCTGTGAAGCCTTTCATGAACACCGCAATCGTATTTCCCTGCATTTTCCGACGGTACTGCTTCTTTTCTGGCTTATCGAAAGATTTATAAAGGGATGCCTCTTGCCTGAAAAAGGTGATCTCTATGCCCAAGAAAAAGCATGAAGAAGTAGCTGAAGAAGACTTAGATGACGATGAGTTCTCGGATCTTGATGAAGATCTGGTAGACGGAGACGAAAAAGAAACCAAGGATGACGGAGACCTCTAATTTTTTTCTTTCTTTTTTTTAATTTTTTGTATATAAACTATGCTTCGAGAATTAAGAGGGGAAATTTTTTAGATTGTTTAGCAGTTCTATCTTGCGAGTCGCCATATCTTAAGAACTCAATTTCAATATCGCCTCTGCTAAATCACCTGTTTCTTCTAAAGTTTTTGTTGCTTCTTCCTCGGTGCAGGAGGTTTTTTCCATGATGGTTTGAATGTCTTCTTGAGAGAATTGTCCTGCTTTTGGCTCTTCCCTGACGTCTCCTGAGATCTGGAAGCTTTCATTGCCCTGCATGTTGACTTTCATGACTGATGCTGGCTCAATGATAAGGTTTTTTTCAGAGGTTTCGATGATGACTCTGATAGCTGGGATTTCTTCCTGCTTGATGCCCATCTGCTTCATCATTGCCTGCATCTTTTTTGGATCAAGGTTGAGCATTTTATGCAATAGGCCAGAATAGGTGGAGAACGATGACGAAGAGGATGGTAATTGCTATGAGCGCAAAAACATGAAGAGGGTCTAATTTGTATTTGCTTTGATATTCTTCGTTGTATCTCATTAACCCGCCGAATCCAGCTGGCATGGATATTTGTTCTGCCATGTTATCTTTCTTTTATTTTTATAGAGGTTTATTTGCTGGCATTTCTGCCATTTCTTAGAGCGAGGGAATATTTATAAAGTTAGCGGTCTTGCTGTTGAGAATTAGTGGCTGTTCATTTTAGGGCAGATACCCTTTATATTGAAGGTTGCTTGTTTATGAGAGGAGAGATGAAGAAAGGTGGAATTAATGTCAAGTTTATCTTAACTGTGCTTTTGTTGCTTTTTCTTTTGTGGTTTGTATTTGGATTTTTGATTGCGAGGTTAAGATAAGATGAATGGAAGATTTATGAGTGGCTGGTTGAGATTGATTTTTCTCGGTTTTATTCTTGCAAGCGCGATTCCTTTGAGTTTTGCTTTTGAAGACCAATTAACTAGCGGGGGAGATGCAAATGGCGATGGAATTGTGGATATAGCTGATGGTGTTTATCTTTTGCAGCATCTTTTCATGGGGGGAAAGGCACCTGTCTGTTCGAGAGCGGTGAATGTGAATGGAGATGGCAGAGTTGATGTGAGTGATGGAGTGTATCTTTTACAGTGGCTGTTTGGGGGAGGAAGCCCTCCTGTTTTTGAGGATGTTTCGCCTTTAGGGTGTGGGATTGTGGGTGATATGAGGGGGCAAGCATTAATCGATGAAAATGGAGATCCTCTTTTAAATGATGATGGGAGTCCGGAGGTTGTGGGGGATCATGTGAAGGTTGAAGACAAAGATATTCCTGAAGGGGCAGTTTCATATAAGATTATCTACTGCGCTTCTCGCCCTTATTTGCAAGAATTATTTGAGAAGTTTATTCATATTAGTTTTGATACGTCGTGTTCTATTCCAATCGTCGTTCCCTATTCGCTAGACAAGAAAAAATATTTGCTGTACAAAGGATGCGCGTCTGACGGTAAGATAGATATTATTGAATATGTAAGCGATGTTGAATGTAGAGATAGCCTTGATTCTGAACTAATTCTCGATTCCTACCATAGCCTTGAGCGAGAACATTCAATTTATTCGGGAAAAGGGAATGATTTAGTTATGGGGTCTCCCTATGAAGATAAAATAATTACTGGTGAAGGAACAGATTATGTATATGGGTTAGCTGGAGATGATTACATTGAGGGGAGGGATGGAAGCGATGTTATCTATGGAGGTTCAGGAACAGATACACTTTATGGCCGTGGCCAGGATGAAGGTGGTGCTGAAGATGCCTACAATATTCTCTCTGGAAATGAAGGCAATGACTTTTTAAGTGGACAAGGACAGGATAACGCACTTTTTGGAGATGGAGGAAATGATGAGATCTACGCCCATAAGCCCCTTATAGGCCGGACTCCGGAAGGAATAACTATTGCCCTTGGAGGAGATGGGGATGATACTATTTCTGGCTCTGATGGCAATGACTTTATTTTTGGAGGCAAGGGAGAGAAGGATGAGATTTATGGGGGAGAAGGCGACGATTTTATTGTTGGAGATACTTCTTTGATTCTTTCCATTACTAAAGATACTAAATTTGATGATGTTTTGAAGCAGGTGAAGGATTCTGACATTTATAAGAAAGTTGTTGAGAATCATGAGATTTTTGCGGAGTCTGAGGGAGATTTTAAGGATATTATTGATGCGGGCTCTGGAAATAATGTGGTTTTTGCAGAGGGCGGGGATGATGAGGTTGTAGGGTATTGGGGTGATGATTGGTTTTTTGGGGGTGCTGGCAAGGATACTCTGGGAGGATTTGGCGGGGATGATGTTCTTTATGGGGGGAAGGGAGATGATGGCAATACTCTTGGCGAGAATGGCCTTGTTGGCGGCGAGGGAAATGATGTTCTTTGCGGGGGAGAAGGAAGGGATGTGGTTTTTGATGAAAGCGGGGAGGATGATTTTATTGCAGGACCTAGAGATCCCAAGGTCAAGGAGTTTCCTGAAGAGCTTTGTTCTTCTAAGAGTTGTACCCCGAATACGGATATTAAGGATTTCTATTGGATGAATGAATTTCCTTCGGGGAATTTAGATAAGACAGACTGCATTGGTTTTGGGAGCCAGTATTGTCATTTTACCAAGAATGATTGGCATCCTTTAGAGCCACCTGTTTTACCTGTTGGAATGTTTCAGGAAAAAGAATTTTATGTCAAGCTACCTGATTGTTATTTTGCTATTGATATCGCGGAGAATTATCCTCCTTCTTCCGATGATGGTCCTCCGGTGCCGGTATAAACTTTTTAGGGAAAGATTTATTTTTCTCTTAATCTTTCTGCATTAATTTCTCAAAAAACTTTTCTTCTTTTCTGCCAGGTACTTCTTTCCCTAAAAGCACAAAATATCTGTTAATCTTGCTCCAGTACTTTCTGGGAGCTATTTTTTTTAGAGCTTGCTCTGTTTTTTCAGGAGATTTGGTTTTTACTATTTTGAATGTGTTCATAATGCGGTGAACATGGGTGTCGACGCAGATTGCGTCTTTGTTGTGAATTTCTCCGAGGATGAGATTTGCAGTTTTGAGGCCAACTCCTGGAATTTTTTTGAGTTCTTCTAAATTTTGTGGGATTTTACCTTGATGATTTTCTAAGAGGTATTTGGCTGCTTCGATAGTATGCTTTGCCTTAGTTTTGTTGTAATTAATGCTTTTAATTATTTTAAGAATATCTTTTGAATCTGCTTTTGCGATGGCTTGGAGTGTTAGATAGTTTTTGAAGAGGTTTTCTGCGATCGGGATTGTTACTTCGTCTCTTGTTTGGGCTGATAATATTGTGGTGATGAGGGTTTGCCAAGGCTCTGGCCAGGCATCACCTGCTAATCGCTTAGAGGAGTTTTTGTATTTTTTTTCAGCGAGGTTGAAGAGTTTGAGAAATTTCTTTTTTGGAGTCATTTTTTTTAAGATTATGGCTACTTGTTATTGGAATGTAGGCAGTGTAGCTTAAGAGGTTTTCTAAGGGCAATTTTTGAATATGTTTGTAGGGATTTGCGTCTTCTTCTTTATGTTTCTCTGTGTAGATGAGGCAAGGGTTTTTATTTTCATCTTTGACTGCAATCCCTATCGCAAAGACAGGCTGTGTTATTCTTTTATTTTCTTCTTCGTAGATGATGACTGCTGTTTCAAGGTTTTCAGGATGGTCTGTGAGTATGCTTGCAGCTTGATCTATGGCGTCTCCTTGGTCGAGGTATTCTCTTTTATTGGATTCAAGAAGCCTGTGGAGATGGGAGATGCTGGAATCTTCGAGGTCCATATCGGGGGAAGATCTTTGGTTTTTATAAGGATATGGGTGAGTTTACTTTAAAAGCTTGTGTAGGTTAACTCCTGAGAATACGATTAAACGCATATACCTTTGCTATTGCTGATACATTCTCTCGTATCATTATGAGTGCAAGCACGAAAACTCCCGACTTTAGTCGGGAGATGAAGTGCCCATCCTTCATCATTTTTAGGACAAAATGCACAGGAAACCTCGCCCTTTAGGGCGAGGAGGATGTCATTTATCTCTTACTTTTTCTCTCAGTTCATCATTATTGTTTTTCCTGTTGAAAACCTGGTTAGGCGTATTTTTTCAATTATTGTAGTTTCAACTGCAGGCATATTACATCAATTGGTGATTTCTCTCCCAGCCATTTAGGATAATTATTTAAGGATAGATTTCTTATTTTTATAATGAAAAAGAGGATTATAGGGGTTATTTTTGTAAGTATTTTTCTGTTAATACTTTTTTCAATTTCAATAGCAGCATTACATCCTAATATAGAAAATCAGAAAGAGGATATTTTAAAATGGAATAATGATCTTATTAAATATTCTAGAGGAGATTCTTCTTTATCTTTAGAGGAGATTCTAAAAAAATCAGAACAAAGAAAAGGTGAGATGTTAGATTTAATGAAAAGGGATGTTTCTTCTTTCCTGCAGCATATTCTAACAAGAGAGATAAGAGATAAACTTCCAGCAGAAGTGCAAAATAACATAGAGAAAGATTTTATAGAGGCTGGAAGGCTCGCCTTAATAATAGTTGATAAAGAAGATGGCGAGGAATATATTTATCAATTAGCAAGAGAAGATGTAATTTATGATTTATTTATTGTCAACACAGAATCTTTAAGCCCAAATAATTATTACAGAGTTTCTGGATTTATCTTGGATAACAAAGTAGCTGTTGAAAATATTAATCCTCTGTTAGGGATTAAGAAAGAAGAGCCTCCTGTCAATCCTGATGCGAATGGAGTCCAAAAAATAGCGATTGTTCTCATCGGCTTTAAAGATAAACCATTTTCTTATGAGGAGGGTGGGATGACAAAAGAAGATGTAGATTGGGCAATAAAAGAATTTGCTAATTTTTATTATAGAGAGTCCTATAATAGAATGCCTATTTTATACAGAGTATTTGAATATACCTCAGATAAAGCTACAACTGATTATCCGTGTGTAGAGGTGGAATCTCTTTTGTCAGATTTAAAGCAATTAAGAAAAATGGGTAAACTCGACTTTATCCCTGAAGAATATAATACTGTTTTTGGCTTAATCTCAGAGGACTTTTGTGGTAGTATAGCAGGAGTTGCTTATATGGGTAATTATAACGGAATGTTCGGTATAGCCCAGTTAATAGGCTCTGAATTAGATATAGACTCGTTAATAGACTCTAAAGGATTAGAAGCATCACTTATAGGCCATGAAATAGGACATACAAGAGGATTAGGACATGTTTCAGAAATATCTAATTGCTGGGAATGCCTTATGTGGTTTAGATTAGGTTCTTCTAACACTATAGACAAAGCAATATTTTTACAGAGTGAAAAAGATCAATTAGGATGGGATCCTAATAATCCTATTCTTATTCCTTCAGTAATCTCTGATGCAAGAGTATTTCCTGCGAGTGTTTTTACGTCTAGGAATAATGCAAAAGGAGCAAGAATCAGTTTTCGGATTGCAGCAGGAACTTCAGAAGTATTCTTTGGCAAAGATAAAAATAAATTAATTTGGGAGGGACAGAGAGCAAATCCTAGAACCATCGGGGGATATAAGATATTTGACTTATTTGCTTCTGCTTCTGATGATACTGGAAAATTAAAATCATTAGAACCAAACACACTCTACTATTACAACATAGTTTCTACTCTTGCTGGGGCTCCTGAAAAATATAATGACAATTATAAAGGAGCTTTTATTTTTGAGCCTTTGTCAGAACAGCAGAATGAACAACTGGCGCAGCAGAATGTATTGGAGCAGCAGAATGAACAACGGCAGGTTATTGCTACTTATCCATTTTTAAGAGGAGACTCTAATGAGGATGGCTATGTAGATTTGAGTGATGCTGTTTATACTCTTGGAGTTCTATTTGGAGGCAAACCAATGCCTGTATGTCCAGATGCAGCAGATACAAACGACGATGGAAAAGTAGATTTAAGTGATGCAGTATATCTTTTGTCATACTTGTTTAAAGGTGGGATTGCGATTCCTGAACCATCAGAAGATTATGGATTTGATCCTACAGTAGACGAGTTTGAATGTAATTTTTAATCGAAAAGAAATCTCCACAGCTTGCTGCGGAGTGAGCGAAGCGAACGGTTGGAGTATATTCACTACTTTGGGAGATGTTGGGGATTGCATTGCGAGAGCAAAGCTTAAAACCTCTTTTTCTTTAGGTTTTGGATGAGTGATTATGAGAGATTTTTAAGTGAGAAAGCATGGAATTTGGAGATTGAGAAACAGATTGCTGTTTCCTGGAGAAATAAAAACCCTTTTCTGTTTGATAAGAAGAAGATTAAATCTGGGAAGGTTTTTTCTATTGATACGCCGCCTCCTTATGTTAATAGCCCTATTCATATGGGGCATGCTGTTACCTATAGCTATATGGATTTTTTTGCTCGTTATAAAAGGATGAAAGGATTCTCTGTGTTGTTTCCTTTAGGGTTGGATAGGAATGGGCTGCCTATTGAGATGGCTGCGCAGAAGAAATTCAACGTAGACCCGGGAAAGATTGGGAGGGAAAAGTTTATTGAGTATTGCAAGAAAATTTTGGAAGAGGCCTCAATTCAATCTGTAGAGAGTTTTGCTCGTTTGGGGATTAGTTTTAATTCTTATGAACAAGGCAATGAAATTGGAGACGTGTATTTGACAGATGCTCCTGATTACCGAATCTTAACTCAGGCGACTTTTTATGATTTGTGGGAAAAAGGATTGGTTTATGAGGATAAGAAAGTATCGAATTATTGCCCTGGATGCAAGACGACGCTGGCTGATGCAGAGATTGTTTATCAGGAGAAACAAACAAAACTTGTGCATGTTATATTTAAAACTACGACTGGGAAAGAGCTTGTGATTGCGACGACAAGACCTGAGCTTCTTGGAGCATGTGCTGCGGTTATTTATCATCCTGACGATGAGAGATATCTTCATTTCAAGAAAGAGAAAGTTAAGGTTGTTATCCCTCTTTACAGCAAGGAGGTGCCTTTGATTGCACATCCTTCTGCGCAACCTGAATTTGGATCTGGACTGGTGATGATGTGCTCTTTTGGAGATTTAACTGATATTCGATTTTTTAAAGAGCAGAAAATAAAACCTGAAATTCTTATTGAGCAGGATGGAAAATTGAATGGGAAAGCTGGATTTTTGCAAGGGCTTTCGGTGAAAGAAGCGCGGGAAAAGATTATTCAGATGCTCAAAGCAAAAGAGATGGTTATGAAAGAAGAGACTCTTATGAATCGGGCTCCTGTTTGCGAGAGAAGCAAGGATTCTGTCGAGTTTATTGAGCTTGAAGAGTATTACTTGAAGCAGATTGAGTTTAAGGAAAAGATGATGGAGCTGCAGAAAGAGATTTCTTTTTATGCACCTGAATCTCGAAAGATTTTGGAGAGTTGGATTGCTTCGATTGATCAAGACTGGCCTCTTTCTCGAAGAAGATATTATGCAACACCGATTCCTCTCTGGAAGTGCAAGAGTTGCGGAGAGGTTATTTTAGGAGAGAAAGGGAAGTATGCTGAACCCTGGACTGAGAAGAAGAAATGTAAAAAATGTGGGAAAGAGGCTGTTGGCGAGACACGGGTTTTTGATACGTGGTTTGATTCTTCTATTTCAGAGCTGTATATTGCGGGGTTTGGAAAGGATGATACTTTGTTTAAGAAGATTTATCCTGTGACGTTGAGACCGCAGGGCAAGGAAATTGTCCGCACGTGGCTGTATTATACTCTTTTGAGAGGGTATTTAGCGACGGGAAAAGCGTGTTTTAAGGATGTTTGGATCAATCATCATATCTTAGATGCTTCCAGGAAGAAGATGGCGAAATCTGTGGGGAATGTTATTGACCCTCAGCATATTTTGGAACAAGAGGGGAGTGAGGCCTTGAGATTATGGAGCGCGATTGAGGGAGATTTGAGTAAGCAGGACCTGGCTTTTTCTGAGGAGAAGGTGAGGGCTGAACAGAAGACACTTACGAAATTGTGGAATGTTGCTAAATTTATCTTTCAGTTTCAGGAAGTGAAGAGGCCAAAAAAATTGCTGGAGATTGACCAACTTTTTCTTGATTATATGGACATTTTTGCAGCTGATGCTGATGACTCTTTCCAGAGATATGATTTTCACACGCCTCTTCTTCAATTACGGTACTTTTTGTGGGAGACGTTTGCTTCTCATTACCTCGAGCTTGTGAAGAATCGAGCATATAATCAGAATAAAGAGTTTTCTCAGGAGGAGCAGGATTCTGCTATCTCTACGCTGTATGATACTTTAAAGAAATTGTTGATCTTGTTTTATCCTGTTATTCCTATGATTACTTCTGTTTTGTATGAGAAGTTTGGGAACATTTTGCAGGAGAAATTCTCGGATTATAAGAAGATGAAGGAAGAAGATAAAAAAGATATTGAGAGGAAAATTCAACTGCTTATGGAATTTAATAGCAAAATTTGGAAGGAGAAAAGGGATAAGGGATTAAGCTTGAAGTCGCCTATGAAAGAGATTCTGGCGCCTGGTGATTTGAAGATTTTTGAGAGAGATTTGAAGGCATGTCATTCTGCGGAGCGCGTCATTTACATATAGGCTTTTGGTTTTCTGAAAAAGCGGATCTTTGAATAGGTATTTCCCATTTTCTTAGCTTTTTTTATGTATTTGCGGATGGTTGAGGCAACAGGATAGCCGAGCAAGCTTGCTCCAAGAATGACGAATATGGTCCCGGGGAATATGGGCAGAGGAATGCCGATGAGGCCGATGATGATTAAGATAATGCCGAGAACCGTGGTTATGGCTTTTGTAATTGCTGATACCAAGCTCATACCTCTCCCCAGTTAGCGCATGTTTATAAAGATATTTTTGTTTTGATTGTCATGGAAGAGAAAACTTATTTAATCCCTATGTTGAAGAGGAGTTTTTGTTAGCATGGAAGAGAAAGAACGGATGCAGTTTGAAGATTTTGTGAATAAGCTTAAGGGCATTCGGGGAAGGCATACAGAGCTTATTACTGTGATGATCCCTGCAGGTTTCAATAAAGACGGCGTGGTGAAACAACTTGAAGCTGAAAGGAGCACGGCAGATAATATTAAAAGCAAAAATACCCGCAAGGCGGTGATGGATGCCTTGGAGCGAGTTGTACGATTTTTGAAGACGCTGGATAAGGTGCCTGAAAATGGCTTAGCGATTTATTGCGGGAACACATCAGAAACAGAGGGGCAGGAGCATATCGAATTATTTTATATTGAGCCGCCCCGAACTTTGAGGACGAGGATTTATAGATGTGATCAGACTTTTGTGACAGAACCTTTAGAGGAGATGCTTGAATCGATCGAAGTGTATGGCCTTGCGGTGATGGATCGCAGAGAGGCGACGATTGGATTGCTGGATGGGAAACAGATTATTGTTTTGAGGAGACTTACTTCAGGAGTTCCTGGGAAGATAAAAGCTGGAGGACAATCAGCTGCACGTTTTGAACGGTTAACGGAAAGTTTGGCAATTGAATTTTATAAGAGAATTGCTGCTGCTATGAAGGAAGCTTTTTTTGATAACAAGAAATTGAAAGGAATCTTGGTTGGCGGGCCTATACCGACGAAGGAAGAGTTTTTGCGAGATGGCGAGCTTGTGACTGCGCTGAAGGAGAAGGTGATTGGCGTTCGCGACTTGGGAAATACGGATGAGTCGGGACTGAAAGAACTGGTTGAACTGTCAGGAGATATTATTGCCCAGCAAGAAATTATTCGGGAGAAGAAGATTCTTGAGGAATTCTTTTTTACTCTCGGGAAACATCCGGACATGGCTGCGTATGGCGAGGAGGCTGTGAAGAAAGCGCTTGAATACGGCGCTGTTCGTCGTTTGATTCTCTCAAAGAAATTGGGGAAGGAAAAGATTCGCGAGCTTTCAGAGCTGGCTGCTGGAATTTCTGCTGAGGTTGAGATTGTTTCTGTTGAAACGCCTGAAGGCGAGCAGTTTTTTAATTTGTCTGGGATTGGAGCGATCCTGCGATTCAAGATATGAGAATCTTGGGGAAACATTAATCAAAAGCGCAGGTTTTGAGGTTTACAAGTTAAATTTTGCCTTCATCATTTTCGAGGCATAGTTTATACGCTAAGATTTAGAGATGAGGGGCTTATTGGGAATGCGGATGTATCGCCCTACGAAAAGATTATAAACCTGCTTCTCTTCTTGGTTCAATGAAAAAGAGAGGGAAGGCGATAGCTTTTGTGGCTTTGGCTGCAGTTTTTGTATTGCTTTTTTTGCCTTTTGTTTTGAGTGATGGTGCTGCAGGCGAGTTGAAAAATAAAAAATCTCATTTTCAACGATCATTTTTTCTTCTTGTGAAATTAGATAAGGGCGTTACATTTGAACCAGGAGTTGGATTTAAGGGAATTGATGGAACTCCTCTTAAGATTAATGCACTGAATCAGCAGTATTCGGCGGTTATTGAAAAATCATCGCCTCAATTTTTTTCTTTTAGGTATAATCAGAGGCTCGAGAAGAAGTATGGTGAGGAAGGATGGTATAAGATTACTCTTAAGGATAAGAAATCACTGTCGAAATTATATAAACAGTATAGGAAAGAAAAGAGCTTTCTTATGGTGAAGAAAGTGTATTTAAAGAAATTCTATTCTTTAAGGAGTTCGGGATGAGAGGGAAATCTTTTTTCTTTATAGGACTTTTGTGTGCGTGTATTCTTTTTATTTTTCTTTCAAGTGCTCCTGTTTGGGCAGCGTATTCAGAGATTATTATTCCTGAAGAAAGCAGTTATGTTGGCGGCAATGCTCTTTATGTTGAAGGGGCTGCTGAACCTGATGAAGGCTTCAGGTTTAGACGATGGATCTTAGAATTAGGAAAAGCGGATGATGTAGGCGATTTTGTTTTGATTCGTGAATTGAAGAGAGGAACGAGCAGAGTTGGGAATTCTGATAATGATGACGAAACCGATGATTACGGTGTTTTGCTTAATTCAGGGGATATCTCTGATCTTGTTGATGAGGAAGATTATATTTTGAGATTGAGTGTTGTTGATTATGATCCTACTTCTGGTGAAGAGAGTGAGGCTGTGAGTGAGGTGGATTTTATTAAAAGGTCGCGGACTTTTACGTTTAAACTCATTCATAGTGGGGGCAACTCTTTCCGTACTGTTAATGTTTATTTAAGAGGAGAAAATGGCGAAGATGATCTTGAATGGGAAGATGACTCTCTACCCGAAGATATTGTTTGTAAGTCTGGTTGTATTGTGCGTCTTGATGGATTGATTTCTGATGATGCGCTCTTCTCTGATAATAAAGTGGATATGGTTGTTGTTGCCGAGGATACATCCGGAAAGTTCTTTGTTTTTTATAAAAATTACAATCTACCGGCTTCGTATCTTGAGCTGAGGACAGGGAGTACGAAGAAAGTTAGTGCTCCTGGTTTCGTTAATGTGTTTACTCAGCAAACGATTCCGTTGGATTATGTTGATTTGCTGATTTATGGAGATTATTATGAACCTACTGATGCTGGTGATATTTTTTCGTTGTGGGTTGCCTCTGATAGTGAGCTTTTGCATACCCCCTATGCAGTGTTAGGTTATTATGGTGAGAATCTAGCAACCAATCAATTGATGTATCTCAATGCTTTGTTTATGCCTCCTTGGAGAGATTATACAGATCCTGTTGATCTTCATCAGATGGATTTAATCGCCCATCGTACGCTTAAGGATAGTGATGAGAATGGTGATGACCTCTATTCGCTTTGGGTATATGACAACCTGGTGAAAGATGGAGACACTCTTGATACTGCTATTGCTTTTTTTGGTCTTTCTCCTGAGAAGAGATATAAGATTCAGTATCAAGATCATGTTGGGAATTATTTGCTTTCGGAGAAGAGTGCAGTGGTAGGGACGGATTTCGCTTCTCCCAGTAGTTACTTTGAGAATATGTATCCGATTTCTGGGAATCTTGAGTTCTTCAAAGATCCTTTCCACTTGTCTTTGAGCGTTGGTGATAAAAAAATTATCGGACGTTTGAGAGATGCTACTTCTGGTGATCTTTCTGGTTCGGCTTCAGGTTCAGGTGCGACAATCACCAGACCTGATAGATCAACATTTACTATCAACAATCAGCTGGTGTGGGTTTTTGACGAATGCGAAACAAGGAGCTGCAAAATTGGTGATGTGTATAATGTTGATTGGTCGTTACAAGGTGCTTTTGTTGATGGCAGGACTTTAAAAACATCTGATGATTTTACCTTTGCAGGAAATCGATTTATTCCCGGGAAGGTTGTTCCTTTTTTGAGAGGAGATGGCAACAATGACCGGAAAGTGGATTTGAGTGATGCTATTTTTATTTTGGAATATCTTTTTCAAGGAAGGGCAGGTCCTCGATGCTTGGATGCTGCTGACGTCAATGATGATGGCATGGTTGATATTGCTGATCCTATTCGATTGTTGTTTGTTCTTTTTCAGGGAGCAGGGCCATTGCCTCAGCCCTATCCGGATTATGATAGTGATCCGACGCCTGATGATTTGCCTTGTTCCTTGTAGAACCCTTTTTCTGGTTTTTGATTTGATAAGTGCAAGCACGAAAACTGTGGGCTCATCAGAAATGCAAGAAGCATTTCTGAGTGCGATCAAAAACCCCAAGTTTTTGACTTTAGCCAACAGATGAAGTGCCCATCCATCATCATTTTTAGGACAAAATGCACAGGAAACCTCTCAAGGAGTTTCACCTCTTTTTTGGATATCATCTTGTAAGGTGGAACTCCTTGCCTTTAGGGCGAGGAGGATGTCATATTATTGATATAACCTCTTTGGTTTTGATGGAGATTTGAGGAGAGTATTTTCCTGGAAAGTTTTATAAATTATCTATTCGTTATGGGTGAATGAAAAGAAAGTTTCAAAACTTTTTGGAAATGAGTTAAGTGCATGGGACATAGTGGATATGAAAGAATATATTGAACAGATTCATGAGCGAAATAGACGAGTAGAAGCTGATAAATCTTGGGAGACGAGTAAAACCCGAAGAGTCGTTATTTCTTTGATGACTTACTTTACCGTTGTTCTTTTTCTTTGGTTGATTGAAGCCCCACGCCCATTTGTCAACGCCCTTGTTCCCACTTTAGGATTTATTCTATCAACGCTTACTCTTTCTGGGCTCAAGAAAATTTGGCTGAGATCGGTTTATAGAAAATAAAGAATTATGAGAACATAAACCTTTAAAACTTGCTCTTCCTTGAAAAGATATGGAATTTGAGAGATTAAATCATAAAGATTCGCAAAATCTCCGACTCTGCTATAGATGGCAAAGTCTGTTCGGAGATTTTTTCCACAGCGAATTTTTAGGGCTTCAGAAATCTTCGATTTCTGAGAGCTATCAAAGTCTGATGACTTTGAAGTCACGAAAAACCACCATTCATCTCCATTTTCAAAAATGGAGTCTTCTGGTTTTTCCTGATAATTCTTTTTTGGAGAAAACTATGGAAATAGGAATTATACCCTTAGAAATGATGCACTTGAATTTTGGAGGAAATAATGGAAATCGGTAAGGAAACTACAGAAGAGCTTGATTCTGCCCGCGAATTAGAGGATTTGAAGAAGCTTGAGGCAGCGATGTTTCTCTCGGCTCGGTTTATGTCTCTGCAAGAGCTGGTTGCCTTGACAGATATTAATCCTATTATCTTAAGAAGTTTGATGGATACTCTCATGGAAAAATATCAGCATGAGGGCTCTGCTCTTGAGGTTGTGAGCGCGAAAGATGAGGGGAAGTGGAAGATGGACGTAAAACCGAATTATGTGTGGATGATTAATAAACTGGCGACGGGAAGTGCGGAGTTTAGCAAAGCTGAGCAGGAGACTCTTGCGGTTATTGCATATAAGACTCCTGTGAAACAATCTGTTATTATTAAAATTCGAGGGAATAAGGCGTATGAGCATGTGAAGAAATTTATTGAGCTTGGGCTGGTGAAAGGGAAGACCATTGGGCATACGCTGGAATTGCAGTTAAGCAATGATTTTTATGAATACTTTCATTTAGGCAAGAAAGATATTCAGGAAAAGGCAGAGGAAGTGATCAAGCAGGGAGATTCGGGAGAGGTTCAGGGGAAAGGAGAGAGCGGTTTGTATTATTGATATTCGATGGATTTAAATACTGCTTTCATTTTTCCGGAACAGCCTAGGGAAAAAGAGTTCTTTGGAAGATGGATTTGGAAGGAAAATTTACGCCTGAAGGGATGCCGATTGTTACAGATGAGTTTCAAAAGTTTTTCTTTTTTGAATTGAGAATGGACGAATCTATAAAACGTCCTGATCGATTCTCTGAGTCTCTCTTAGTCCAGGTGTCTCATTTTCAAGATAATTTGCCCTTTTCTTTTTTATCAGCGCAATTTGCTCAGAATTTTGGAACCGAGGGAAGCCCTGACCATTCATATGTCTTAGGAGGATTACTTTTAGGAAGTCTCCTTTTAGAAAAACAGGGGAAAGCGTATTTTCCCCCTTATCGTTTGCCTGGACTTGAATTTGATCTATGCTCCCATATTGTTGGTCAATTTGGAACTTCACGCGAGAAAAGATATAATCTGAGTCAAGAAGTAAAACAAGAAAATCCTTTTTATACCTCTTCCTTGGCTGATTTTATGAATGAGATTGTTGGGAACCATCAAAGAGCTGTTTTTGTTCTTGATTATTTCTATAAGTTTTATAAGGAACAAGCCAGAAAAGACGGCCTGTATGAGAAAATACGAAAAGAGCTTTCTGGTAGCTAAATCTTAATAAATTCATTTTCTTCCTTTGATTATGATTGCGGTATCGCTTAGGGAGCCCTCTTTATTGAGTGAGGTTGCGTTATGATAGCTGGATTGCCTCTTATCTATTTGACTTACATGTTTGTCTCTCTTTACATGCTCTTCTTTTTCATTATTATCTTTTTTAGGAGCATGGGGACAATGTACACTTTTCCTGTTCCTTTGCGGGAGTACTCCATTTCTGTTTTGATTCCGGCTTATAATGAGGAGGATTCTATTAGGGGCACGATTGAAGCTGTGCTGGCTTCTGATTATCCTTTAGAAGAGATTATTGTAATTAATGATGGCTCGAGAGACAGGACTGGTGATATTGTTAAGGAGATGATGAAGAAATATAAGAAGATTAAGCTGCTTGAGAAACAGAATTCTGGGAAGGCTGCATCTTTGAATGAAGGGATCAAGATCGCAAAGGGGGAGTTGATTGCGGTTGTTGATTCGGATAGTTTTCCTGCTCAAGACGCGATTGGGAAAATGGTCGGGCATTTTAATTCTCCAGAGGTTGGAGGGGTTACTGCGTCTGTGCTTGTTCGGAATAGAGAGAAGTTTATTGAGAAGCTGCAGGCGATGGAATATTCTGCGATTGCATGGACAAGGAAATTATTGGAATATGTCGAGGGAATTTGGGTGACTCCTGGCCCTTTGGCTTTGTATCGCAAGGAGATTATCCAGAAGATAGGTTATTTTGATGTGGGGAATTTGACAGAGGATATTGAAATTGCTTGGAGACTGATTCATCATGGATATAAGATTCGAATGAGTGTGCCTGCTCGTGTTACAAGCATTGTGCCGACACGATGGAAAATTTGGTCAAAGCAGAGAATTCGATGGAATGTGGGTGGGATGCAGACCTTATTGAAATATAAGAAGGACGTTTTTAAGAGGGGATTGGGATTTTTTGTTATTCCATTTTTTTCCATCTCTTTATTCCTTGGATTATTTGGCTTGGGGGTTTTTGCATACTTGCTTGTTCGGAATCTTTACCATAAATTTTATGTTATTCAGTATTCTGCAGCTGCTGGGGTGAATCCTCTTGTTTTACCTGATTATTACCTGACGCCGACGGTTTTGAATGTTTTTGGGGTTGCGCTTTTCCTTTTGGGATTTTACTTCACCCTCTTCGCATTTTCACAGATGAAAGAGCATGAGTTCATAAGAAGGAAAAATATCTTGACCTTGCTTTTTTACTTAGTTTTCTATTTGACTTTTTATCCGTTTCTTTTAATTATTTCTATGTATAAGATTTCTACCGGGAAGCTTGGATGGGGGACGAAATAGTGCCTTTCTTTTAAAAAAAGAAAGGCGGTTGCTCAAAGAAAACTTTTTAGAAAATTCTTAGAAAAAGCAGCTTTCTTGGTGCAGCTAAGTTTTTCATGTCAGAATTGAAAACCGCAGACTTTAGTCTGCGGTAGTAGCCAATCTTGTTTTCAATTCTGAACACTTCAAAATTCAAAGAATTTTGAGAGCTCTCAGAACTTTCAGTTCTGAAGTCCCCAAAATCGAGGGCCTGTCACAAACCACACCTTTTAAGGTGTGGTGGCTCTTGTTTTTTTGATCATCTAAATCCTTAAAAAGAGCTTTCTGTATTTTGGATGGGAGATGGTTAAGATGCTCAGTGATCCTAAACATGTTTTTTGGCAGGCATTTGTTGCAGCTGTGATCATCTTTGGATTTGGGATCTGGCTTGGATTTTTATTGGAGAATTATCGGATAAGTAAGGCAGGAATTTTATTTGCAAGATCTGAAGTTGATCTTTTGGATATCCGGCTTCAGAGCGAGATCTATAAGGATCATGCTATTGACTGCGGAACTGCTGTGAAAGAGAATATTGCTTTTGGAGATCGCGTCTATGAAGAAGCAAAGGTGCTGGACAGGCAGAAGCAGGCGAACAAGCTGACTGAGGATATTGTGTACCAGCATAAGAAGTATGATGTCTTGAGGATGATTTTCTGGCTGAACAGTATTTCTATTAAGGAGCGATGCAATTCTTCGTATCATAATGTGGTTTATTTGTACCAGTACACAAGCCCTTCTTTGGACAAGAAAGCTGAGCAGGGCGTGATTTCTGACGTTTTGAGGGATTTGAAAGAGAAATATGGAAGTGACATTATGCTGATTCCTCTTGCCGCTGACAATAATATTACGTCTGTGAAACTGTTGATGAGCTATTATAATATTTCCTCACTACCGACGATTTTGATTGATGAGAAGATTAAATTTGAGGGGTTGCCTACACTTGACGAGCTGGAGAAGGTAATTGCTGGATCTTCGCCTGATCAGAAGAAGACTCCTATGAAACTGGAGAATCCGTTTGTATAATTTCTTTAACTTTTTCCTGTTTTATTCCTCCTATATCCTTATTTATAGAAAAGCATAAAAACACTTCTTCTGTCTTGCATGCATGGAATGTGCGGTTTGTGGAGGAAAGGGAGAGTATGATGCTGTATATCATACTGAGCTGGTGAAGATTTGCAAAGTTTGCAGCGAGAAGGAGGGTATTCCTGTAATCAAGAAGCCGAGTTCTGAACAGCTGCAGGCAATGGAGAGGCAGTATACTGTTGGGGAAAGATTAGCCCGATTGACTGGAGTGAAACCGAAATCTGCTCTTTCTGTTGTTCAAGAAACCAGGAGGAGTTTTGTGGAGAAGGCGAGACCGGAGCAGTTACAAAGACTTCATTTGATTGACAACTTTAATTGGCATATTACCCGTGCAAGAAGAGCTCGTGGATTGACGCTTAAACAATTGGCACTTTCAATTAATGAACCAGAACGTGTTCTTCTTCAGGTAGAACAGGGTGCTTTGCCATCTTCATTGCAGATTTTTGATAAACTTGAGCAATTTCTTAAAATTAAGCTGAAAGAATCTCCAGAGAAGCAGCAGGCGATGAAGGTTTCTGGGAACAAGGAGAATCTGCTTGGAAAGGAGATTGAGATTGTTGAGGATGATGAATCGTAATTTCCCCCCGTCATTCTTAGTTACATGGCTTAAAATGCCCTCTTTTTTGAGAGAGTAAACTGCCTATTTAAAGTTCTTATGCTATACAATAAAGCTGCTGTCAAACACAGGAAAAATGTATCTTCTGCACAAAAAAGACTTGCACAAAAGTATCATCCTTTTAAAATTGAAAAATCTACTTTAAAAGAATGCCGAAAATTTACTGATTCTCCTGATGGAGGTTTGTTACGCATTATTAATTATGCTCATGGCATTAAACAAAGAGTTTATTATGATGGGGTGCATCGCTTTGCCGGAACACGGAATGCTCAACAAGTATGGGAGGATAAAAAAGGACATTGCATTGAACAGAATATTCTTCTCTACGCACTTCTTTCTCATTACGGTGTAAAAACAGATTGGATAATTGTAAAAAATCCTGAAGGGTACGAAGCAGATAACCTTGATGAAGTCGGATTGCATAGTTTCCTTATTTATCGGGAGAAAGGAGACGTGTTTTGGATTGATGCAGTTGGCGCGAAAAAAGGGAGGGAAATTCCTGTTCATGATATTATTTTTTCGCCTCAACAGCAGTTCTGTATTGCTCAACAACCGCTTCATTTCCACGAATTTGTTGCTTTTTATTTTGGAGACGCAGCAGATGATATGATGTGCCATGGACATCATAAAAAGGCATTGGATCTTTTGCAGACAGCTTTAAAGATTGATCCTCATAATTACATTTTTTATATTCTTCAGGGAGAAGCACATTCTTTTCTTTCTCAATTTCACATGGCGGAAGCATCTTATCAAAAAGCAAAAGAAATGACTCCTGGGCTTTTGGATTCTTGGAAGGTGTATGGAGATTTTTGTTTAGAGGCCTATTCAGTGGAAAAGGCGGTTAAAGCTTATCAAGCTGCTCTTGGAAGAAGAACACAGGATATTCAAATTCTCCATGATCTTGAAAAACGGCTGCATAGAATTGATGAAAAGAAACTTGCGTTAAGAGCGAATAAGATGAAGCATAATCTTGCCAGAGCTCAACCTTTTCGGCATTTTGCAAATTATTTTGATTTTCATGAAGTTTTATAAGTGCAGGCACGAAAACTGCGGACTTTGGCCTCTAGGGAAGTGCGTCTTGTTTAGTTTTAAGAGTAAATGCACAGGAAACCTCTCTCGAAACTTCACTTCTTTTATTCGCATTTGTGAAGTGAAGTTTCTTCTCGCAATCTCATTTCTTGTCTTTATTTGAGCAAAATGAGATCGCTCGCCTTTAGGGCATGGAGGACGTTATAATTACTTAAAATTAAATTGTTGTATATAAACTATACCTCAAAAATGTTGAAGACTAAAATTTTAATTCGAGAGCAGCTTTTCTGCAGATGTGAAAATAAATAAAACTTCTCTATAGGAGACTACCGTCTAAATTGATCATCGCAAGCTTTATAAACAAACCCTTTTTCTCCAGATGATGCAACTTCAATACTTAAAGCAAGAAAAGAATGAGATTGAATTAGAGATTGGAAGCGTTACTTTGGCAGAGCTCTTGCGAGCTTATTTGAATGAGGATGATGCTGTGGTTCTGGCGGCCTGGAGAAGGGAGCATCCGACGAAGTACCCAAGATTGAAGATCAAAACTAAGGAAAAGACTGCGAAGAAGGCCTTAGGCGATGCCATTGCTTCTATCGAGAAAGAACTGGAAAAACTTGAAGCTGATTTTAAGAAAGGGAAGTAGTTTTCTTTTCTGCAGATTAAAGACGCTCTTCATCTTTAACTCATTCTTCAGATAATTCTTGAAGTTTATAGATAGTAAGTGCAGTTCTGATCGCTTTTTCAACAATTACATAGCTTTGAGGCGATGTCACTCTCTGGATTTCATCGAGCATATATCTCACAAATTTCTCGGGTGAATCACTTAAATTACTTAATTGCTCCTCGAGAGAGCCTACCTTTTTTGTAAGTTTGTCATTTTCTTCTTCCAGCTCTTCATTCTCTTCTTCAAACTCTTTTTCAAACTCTTCGATTTTCTTTTCATTTTCTTCATACGCCTGAACTTTTTCTTCAGACTTCTCCCAAACATCCTTGAGAAACTCATGATATTTTTTTAGCTCCTCAAAGGAGATGATTCGAGGAAAAGACTTTAGACACTCTTCGTATGCCCAGAAAGCAGGATCATTCCATTTTCTTTTATTTGTAAGAGCAGACTCAAAGGATAAAATTTCTTCGAGTTTTTCGTAGATCTCCTCTGGATCAAAAGCATTGTGCATGATTCTTCCCTTGATGGCTTGTTTATAAGTATTTATCTTTTCCAGTAGCTTTATTAATTCCTTCTTGCTCTTTGTATGATGCTTGGGAAATATACCGCTGAACAGATCAAGAATTTTTTTGCTTTTTTAAGAGAAGGCAAGACAACGGATGCTAAAGAGTTTCGGCAGTCCCGGGTCGTTTTTGTGAAGCAGGAAGGGAAGATTTTTGGAGGATTGAAAGAGGCTGCTTTTATTGAGCATATCTTGCAGTTACGAAGCCAGATTTATTTTGAGAGGCCTTTTAGGATTCATATTATTTCTGCTAAATCATCTGTTGGCCTGAGGGAAGTTTCTTCTAAGGATGCTTTGGAATTTTCTTTTATGACTTATAAAGGATTTGCTCTTCCTTATGAGTTAGAAGGAGAGAAAATTGCTCTTGTTGAAGGACTGCTAAAGAAGCAAAGGCTTCCTGCTGATTTATGGGAGAAGCCAGGTTTTCAGCTTTTTCGGTGGGAGACGCAGGTTTTTGATGTTTCTGCAACTGGCGAAGTAGAGGAAGTGGTGTGAGTTTAAAAATGCAAGAAAGAAAACTGCGGACTTTTATCGAGAATAAATCCCAATTTTTTGCTGTGGTCAGGTAAACTGTATAGCTCTCTATCGCAAATATGCCAACATGAGATCTTGAACTAGATCTGGAGCAAAGACCGCTGAAGGCTCTGGCGTTTCATCAGGATAGTGCGCCCAGTGCGGGGCTATCAGCGTTTGCGTAAAGAAATGCTCATATATCGAGGTTGTTTCCTGCCATTTCTCTCTCGCTGTTTTTATATCATATTTTTTGTCGATAAAATCTTGAAGGACTTTTCTTGCAGCTGGAGGAATATAGGCATGTCCGTTCATGCTATATGAGAAGAAAGTTTTAAGGTACTTTCTTGGATCTTTTGAATTTAAGAGATCTTTCTTCACTTTGTCCAAAAACATAATTTTATTTTCTAAGACGCTTTCTAAACTGCTTTCTGGAGCTATTACTGGAAGAAGCTTTGCTAGAACTTGAATTTCTTCTTTGATACTTCTCGAGATTGTTTCTTCAGGCGGATCTGTTTTGCGCATCTTTCCTTGGGTGAAGAACGCTTTATAAACCTTTTGTCTTTCTTTAGTAGTATCTTTTTACTGAACTTTCTTCTCAGGATTGCTATTCTTTTGTTACCACAATTTTTATAACTCCTTCTTTCCTAAGAAATAAAGAAATTGCCTAAAATTTCGCTATGTCAAAATTCTTCTGAATTTTGAGCACTCTCAGAAATCAAAGATTTCTGAAGTCCCCTCAGCAAGCTGAGGGGTATTCCCGCGAAATTTTTCGCTTCGCGACCAGCAATTTC
>ORJL011665688.1_pt1 | contig 42071 bp, 43 predicted proteins | sample 1779941 | NCBI WGS metagenome assembly ORJL01 (sample SAMEA104232317, study PRJEB22302) | groundwater metagenome | biome: forest; feature: aquifer; material: groundwater | place: USA | collected 2011-08-07 | depth 5.8 m | reverse complement strand
TGCGCCGGCAAGCCCAACCCTAAAGTAAACATCAGATAACGATGAATGGCCTTCTCTCCGGGGGTTAATCCGGTGGATGAGGCATCCAGCAACTGATTAAACCGCGCGTAAATAGTATCGAGCATTTCCGCTAAAGAACTCAGGCGGAATTGAGTATCCGTATTCCTTCTAGAGGCAGGGATAGTTTGTAACTTCTGCCATTCTTCATATAATGGCTGGGCGGCTTGCTGTAAAAGAATCCAGTCGGCTGTTTTAAGCAGATTTTTTCGGCGCGCATACCCTTCACCAAAATTATCTTCGGGCTGCTCAAGGATAAACGCCAGGAGATTTCCTTGAGAGTTCAGGGCAATCTGTTTTAGAAAATCCGGGGCCTTTTCTAGACTCTCGTAGGCAAGCCCCTGAAACGCGATATGCTGGGTTAACTCTACCATATTAAGGAGACGATCAGTTGAATCGCCGTGTACTAAGTCTATGCGACGTTCAAATCGCTCCAATTGCCGGAATTTATTCATCATAACAATGCCGCCGGCACTATTGATCTTACGATCCGACATCATACGCAAAGCCGCGATGTCAGCCTCGTATTCCGCGTATCGGGACATGCCAAGCTCGGCAAAGGCATCGGAATATTTTGATCTTTTCTGACTATGCTTTCGGTCAAAATGAACAAATTCATGCAAAATCACCCAAATAAGTTCTTCGCGGGTATCAATCGAGTCCAGGAGCTCAGGGGTTAGATAAATACTCCCGTGAGGAAATGAAGCGGCGTCAATCCCCTGGCCTCTACGCGCCAAAATATTTATTTCAGGCAATTGCGCTAGATCAATTTCGGGGAAGAGAGACCGCATGACCTCTCGCAGATACTTAACCGCCGGGTGGGTATCTGGCAGGATGCCAAATTGCGCCTTTAACCGATTCAATTGAGCTCGGGACTGATTTTCAAGATGGCGCTCTTTTTCTTTATCTGATCTTCCGTTGCCAACGGGTCCGGCATGCTGGATGATATGCAAAGAACCTCGCGGCTCCGTAGCCACCCCCAGCGCCGCGGGATCACCCTGGCCGGCTGGCGCGGCCGGATTTTCGGGGATATCTGAATCTGTTTCCGTGGGGAAAGCAGAAAGATTCTCTTTAATAATCCGATCAACTCTTAAAGAACGATCTCCTGGCATAACCGCATAATCCTCTTCTATGCCTTCTTGCGATAAACCATTTCTGACCAATTTACCTATTTCTTCATAAGTAGATATCCTTCTGGATAAAGCCTCCAATAAATGGTAAGTAAGAACATTAGTTTTCTCTCCTTCGGCAATTCCGTTGACACCTATAAATTCAGCGCCTCGATAAATATTAGAAAAATGCCCGATTGTGGTAACGCTTCTGCAGGATGAAATAACAAATATTTTACCTGGACTATGTACCTGCGCCTCTCCAAAGACCTTATCCTCATTACCCGCGTGGCTGCGCGAGCTGACTATTCCTGCTTCTGTTAAATGTTCATTGATATCGTATCCTTCTTGATTGTTAGCGTCGATTAATACAACGCGGACATTGCCTTTTTCAAGGATAATCTGAGTTTCCGTGGAGCTGATGAGTTTATACCCTCTCCTTTGAAAGAACTGGGAAGTGGCTTTATAATGACCAGTCACCGCGTCTTCATCGGCAAAAACAAGATGCGCTGTTAATTTAGAATCTATAAACAGCCTTTCATAATCCACCTTGCCTTCGGCTGTCCCTTCAAGGCTATGCTGCTTCGCAATTCCCGCGATATCATCTCCATTGAGAAATCCCAGCCTATCTTGATAGACACTGAGCAAAGCCGCGATAAAGTATTGATTAAGCCCTTCAGTCTGGCCGTATAATTTTCTCAGGTATTCTTGGACATCCCGCTGGTAAACAAAATTTTGGTCCTGAAGAATTCTTTCTAAGAATAAGGCAAGCCTTACGCTATAACTTTCTATATCCGCTCTGCTTAAATCTTTGAACAATAAATCCAAAACCTCATACAAGGATTCGGGGGTGGCGAGAAGATCATCCAGCATGTTAAAATTGGCGGCCTGAAGGATAAAATTCTTATAAAATACTCCTTGAGGGTCTAATTCTTTTAAAAATGAATTCAGATCCATGCCTTCCTTTTGGGCCTGGGCGGTTAATTGATCGAATATCATTCTCGCCATATCCCCAAAATTTTCCGGTGAGGTATAATAAACGTATAAAAGAAACGGATGGCCTTGCAGGCTTTTCAAGGCTAATTGACGCCTTAACTCATCATCGGAAATTCGATCTTCCAGATGTGCTTGACGAAGTTCTAAAACTCGTCGATTAGAGTAATTTACGAAAAAATTAATCAAGTCTTTTCTATCGGGAGCAATGAGTTTAATTAAATATTCCGCTTGAGAAGGGCTCAACTTATTTGAATCTAGAAAACTCCGGGCAGCATCATCTCCCTGTCCCCCATCGTTCGGGTAAGCCAGATCCATTACGGCTCCAAAGGCGCGGGGATATGCTGGCGCAAGAGATATCAAGTCACTGATGATATTTCTCCGAGTTGCGTAAGCTTCGGAGTTCTTACCATCATAGCCTTGGACCGACAAAGAAATCAAGCCGTCGAGGGCAGAGTCATTTCCTTCTTCAGCAAGTACCCGCAAAGCCAGTACTGACATACGATGGTCATTCCAGGCCCTATTAACAAAAGGTGTGCAATCAAGATTTACAAGAAATTCTAGAACGGTAGTATCCCGGGATAAATAATACTCACTTAAAAGACTTATTACCTTACCGGGGTCAGATCGACGCAGGATATCCGCTTTAAGAGCATCTACAGATAGCTGCTGGGCATCGGCTGGCTGCGCCTGCACCGACCCGGGCTGGACGAGGTTAATCCCCACGATCATCATGAGGCCGACGAAAATATTGTTTGCGTCTCTTAAAAACCCCCGAAGCGCCCCAGGAGAGCCGGGCATACGGTGGCGCTCAAGCGTATCCTTATCCTTATCTTTATCCATCATCCTAAACGAAAACCCGCCGGAAAAATACTTCCGGGCAATGATCTCCTGAGTGGCGGGATCGTAATCTTCTTTGATGTAGTCATACACACCCTTTTTAAAGGCGTCCAGATACTGCGCGTAAATCTTATCTTTAACATTTTTATCCTCAACATCCACACCGGCGATCTTATTTTGATCCACGTAGACTTTGTTCAAGATATTTTCTTTTAACGCCCGTTTAAACCACGCGGCCAGAATCAAGGAATGGTAAATCTGCCGCAGCTGGGCGAAATTTTCACCCTCGTTGACCTCGCGTTCGATTTCGGGCAGAAGAATGTCACGGATGATTTGTTGTAGGGGCTCCGCATTCGGGCGGACACGGGGGTCCGCCCCTACATTCGTTTGTTGTAACGCAAGGTAATCTTGCTCAAGCATTACTTTTAACCTCGCCTGCGTCACAAACACCGTTTCCCCGTTTTCATACACCACCGCCTTTTCCGGCACAATCCACACTTTGTTAAACGTATCCATCGGGATTTCGGTTGTCCCAAACTGCTCCCGCGCTTTTTTATACACCCGGTCCCAAAAGTTTTTACCCAATTCTTTCTCCGGATACATCAAGGACGCCGTTAACTGCTTCAAAATATAGTCCTGAGCGAGCATGTCCCGGCCCATTTCGGTCTGGCCAAAACTTTCGGGAATAATACGATCCTTTTCATAAGGGGATAAATTGACCCAGAGATCATCTTCGGGGACCGTTAACGCGGCGAGAAAATATTTAATTATTTTTTCACATTCCTTCTCTAGGGGCAAATCATGATTTGCCCCTACATTTAATTCAGAATTTCCGGTATCCACGATAAAATCAAATTTTAGGGGTTCCTGGGGGTAGACTTTGAGACCCCGCAGAAGAACCGGCGTAAAAGCCTGGCTTAAATTCACCATTGTTCCGGGCATGGGCAGATTTAAGAGGGGAATACTTTGAGCCGAGGCCTTAGGCACAGGGGTAAAGAACGTCGTGGTGAATGTGACCACAATAAGCCACACGACAAAGGATCGGAAACACTTAAATTTTTCTGAAGGAATGAACATTTTTAGGCTGTCCATCAATGTTAGAAAACACTTGTCCTGCTTAAAGTAGTCTTAGTAAGAGGAATATTTAAAGTATATACTATTTTTAGAGGAAAAACAGACTGTCAGGAGGCTTTCAAGAAAGCGCTTTCTTGATGAAGGCGTCACTTAATTCCGAGTAAAGCGAGGGATCTTTTGGAAGGAAAAGATAAAGCTCTTTACATCTTTGAAGAAGTCTGGTATAAATACGTCTTAAACTTTGGGCCATTAGCTCATCTGGTAGAGCAAGTGACTCTTAATCACTGGGTGGCAGGTTCGAGTCCTGCATGGCCCATTCCCGCTTTCCTAAATAACTATTTTCAGAGTAAGCGGGATTATCCCGAGGGACTAGCTTTAAATTCTCTGTCACGAGGGATCTCTATTTGTAACTTTTATGAGCCTCCTTCTCTTAGTCATCTTAGCCGGTGTCCTTTTAACCGCTGGATACCTAATTTACGGGACGCTGTTAAGCCGATGGCTTAATTTACGTAAAGACATCCCTACCCCCGCTTACACTTTTCAAAACAATACCGATTTTGTCCCCAGCAATAAATTTTATCTTTTGAATCAGCATCTTTCGGCGATCGCCGCGGCCGGCCCCATTATCGGGCCGATTCTCGCCGGCATGTGGTTTGGCTGGCTTCCCACCTTTATCTGGATTATTTTGGGCGGAATTTTTATTGGCGGCGTGCATGATATGACAACAGTTGTCGCCTCGATTCGTCATCAAGGCCGTTCGATTGCGGAAGTTATTCGGGACACGATGAGCAAAAAGGCCTTTATCCTGTTTCTCCTTTTCCTCTGGTTTTCTCTGATTTACATTATCGCCGCTTTTACCGATGTCACAGCAAGCACCTTCGCCGAGCCGCTACGAGGTTCAGGTATTGCTTCCTCCTCGATGATGTACTTACTTTTAGCCCTCATTATGGGCCTGGTTTTAAGAAAGTTTAATTTATCTCTGACGGTTTCGACTCTTATCTTTATCCCTCTTGTATTTGTATGTATTTATTTAGGACCACTTCTTCCGCTTAACCTGCCTCCTTTATTTGGCCTTAATCAGCATATGAGCTGGAACGTTGTTCTTCTCATCTATTGCTTTATGGCCGCGGTGCTTCCCATTTGGCTTCTTCTTCAGCCTCGCGGATATTTGGGCGGATTCTTTTTACTCTTGACCGCCGGAGTAAGTTTTATTGGGCTTGTTGTCGGAAGCTTCACGCAAAATTTATCGATTCAATATCCAGCTTTCGTGGCCTGGCAGAATCCTTCGGGATTTCCTCTTCTTCCGCTTCTTTTTACGACGGTCGCCTGCGGGGCGTGCTCGGGATTTCACTGCCTGATTGCCTCGGGAACAACCTCCAAACAACTGGCCAAAGAAACCGATGCCAAAGTCGTCGGTTACGGCGGGATGCTTTTGGAAAGTTTTGTCGCGGTGATGGCCTTAGGCACTTTACTTCTTTTAACCACCGATCAGATGAAGGCCTTAAAAGATCCCAACCAAATTTACGCCAACGGCATCGCGATTTTTCTCAATTGTCTCGGGATCAACAAAGAATTTGCTTTGCAATTCGCGCTACTGGCCTTTGCCACGTTTGTCTACGATACCCTGGATGTGGCCACCCGTCTGGGGCGTTACATCTTTGAGGAATTAACCGGATGGAAAAATAAATGGAGCCCGTATGCGGCCTCGCTTATTACCTTAATCTTGCCGCTCCTTTTCCTGACTCAAAAAATGACGGACGCGCAAGGCAACGTTATCCCCGGATGGAAAATGTTTTGGGCGGTTTTTGGCTCGAGCAATCAGCTCTTAGCCGCGATGGTTCTTTTTGGCTTAAGCGTGTGGTTGTATAAAATAAAAATGAAATTCGCGGTGACACTTATTCCTTCTATTTTTATGATCATTGTCGCGATCACTTCTCTTTTTGTTATTATCAAACCATGGCTGACCGAGCTTATCTCCGGGCACTTCTCCCTTAATCCCATCGGAATGACCGCGCTCGTCTTATTTTTCTTAACGTTCTTTCTTTTAGTGGAAGGAACAGCGATTTTCTTTAGGAAAAAATCAGAAAAGAATTAATGCGCGTCTTACTTCGCGGATAGTCTCTTTCTTCGTTTGACGAAAATTACCCTCGTAATTAAATAAGTCATTAAAGACAAACTTGCCGCGATAATCACATTCCCGATCAAAAAAGGTTTAAGGATTTTAATCACCGATACATCCCACAAATTTGACCAGCGGAAATTTTTTATCAATTGCTGGCCTTGAGTGTAGAGCTCACCGTCATCTATACCCAAAATTAAGGACCCAATCTTAAGCGCGGGAATCCACGTTACAAAACTTAACCACGTATTCGTTAAAAATCCTCCGGTGGCGGCCGCAACCACATTCACTTTAAAAATGAAAGCGACGGTTGTTGCCGCGATGGGGCCAATTCCCGGCAAGATACCAAAGAAAACACCTAAGGCGAACCCTAAGGCAATGCGGTGCGGCGTGTCATTTAAGTGCCACAATTTCTGACCAATGGATTTAATGTAATTTTTAAGGGGCATACTTTAAAATAATGGGATTGAAGGCTTTGGCCGAGACAATCACCTTCTCGCCTACTCGTAAATCCTTGATTTCTTCATCGGTCGCGACGACCTTGGTTAAATTACGTCCGATCTGGATGGTTAGAATATTTACAATGTCGGACTTCTTAATCTCTAAAATCTCCCCGATAAATTTAAACTTTCCGCTGATGGACTGATTCCCAAATAACTGTGCCGGAGCGCCAGATTTAGTAATTCGTCCACCATCAAGCAAAAAAATACGCTCGGATAACTTAAAAACCTCGGATAAATCGTGGGTCACACAAATCGTGGTGACGGCTAAACGTTTGGTGAGGGCCAGCATATCGTCCTGTAATTTGAATCGAAGCTCTTCATCTAAGGCCGCCAGAGGTTCATCCAAGAGAAGTATTTTAGGGCGGCGGATAAGCGCTCTGACAATCGCGACCCTTTGCTTCTCTCCCCCGGATAACGTCTGGGCGTTTCTATTCTTAAGACTCGCTAAATGCGCTAGGCTTAAGAGTTCATCGATAAGCCTTTGATCATCTCGGCTGACTAAAGCGAATTCTAAATTCTCTTGAACGCTCATATGCGGGAAAAGATTGTAATCCTGGAAAACAAATCCGATGGCTCTTTGTTGCACGGCAAAATTGATTTTTTTCTGACTATCGAACCAGACGTGGCCTCCCACCTCAATTGTCCCTTCATCAGGACACGTGAGGCCTGCAATCATCCGCAAAATCGTTGTCTTGCCACTGCCCGATTTTCCAAAGAGCGTTACAAATTCGCCTTCTTTCACATCAAAGGAAATATCTAAATTGAGAACACCTTGCGGGCTTTTTAATTGTTTCTTTAAAAAAATTTTGAGCATTAAAATACCTTTATCTGTTTTCTATTGATCCAATGGACCGCTAATAAAATAAAAAAAGAAACCGCGATTAAAACCAAAGAATAAAAATGCGCGCCCCGATAATTCATCGCTTCCACTTCACTGTAAATGGCAATCGAGGCCACCTGGGTCACATGCGGGATATTCCCGCCGATCATTAAGACCACCCCGAATTCTCCCAGGGTGTGAGCAAATGTCATCACGACCGCGGCCAGAATGGAGGATCGAATATTCGGCAGAAGAACCTTAAAGAGCGTCTGTGATTTGGATTTCCCTAACGTGTAGGCAGCCTCGGCTAAAGAACCGGGAAGATTTTCTAAGCCGGCCTTGATAGGATTGACCATAAAGGGAAGACTAAAAATAATGGAACCGATGAGAATCCCCGTAAAGGTAAACGCCAGACGAATATCAAAGGACGTTTCTAAGAAATTCCCGAGCGCGGAACGCGGGCTGAAAGCGATTAAAAGATAAAATCCTAAAACCGTCGGAGGCAAAACCAGCGGCATGCTGACAATGGTTTCAAGGACATATTTTATTTTAGACCGGGTTAATGTAAGCCAGTAAGCGAGCGGCACGCCAATTAAGAAGAGAATAATTGTCGTCAGCGCGGCTAATTTAAAAGTCAATCCTAAAGGTTCAAAATCGTAGGGCATTTTTTATACCGATAAGGAAATTTCATTAGCCTTGACCAGCCATTCAACCTCATCGCTTATTTTTAAATCAAGTCTTTCTCTTGAACGGCTGGAAATAATCGAAACAACGTCTTGTCCCTTAAAATCCAATACAATTTTACTGAGAATCTTTCCCTTTTGAATGGATTTAATCTTGGATTTGATTCGGTTTCTTAGACTAATCTGACCGGCTAAGTTTTTTCCGATAGCCACTTCGGTTTCTTTAAAAAGCAGCGATACTTCCTCTCCTATCCGCAGGTAAGAAGCGCTCGCTGGTGTTTCTAAAAGGACACAACTAAAAATTTCCTTGTCCACTTCCACATCCACTAAAGAAATGGCCTCATCAGAATCAATGTGAGTAATTTTTCCTGTGAGTTTGTTCATGGGTAAGTGTTTGGATAGATTCTTTTTAGACGGAAAATCGAAAATACACAACATCCCCATCTTGCATGGGATAATCCTTGCCTTCCAATCGGACCAGGCCCTTCTCTTGCACGGCCCGGTAACTTCCCAGGCTGATAAGATCGTCGTATTTGTAGACCTCCGCTCGGATAAAGCCGCGTTCAATATCGGTATGAATTTTACCGGCGGCCTTGACCGCCCTGGTCCCTTGAGGAACAAGCCAGGCGCGCGTTTCCGTCGGGCCAGCGGTAAAAAAACAGGCTAAATTCAAAAGTTTCTGACCGGCTCTGGCTAACGCGGCCAGTCCCGGAGACGTAATTCCGGCGGCATCATAATACGCCTTGCGCTCTTCGGGGGAAAGTTCAATAATTTCCGCTTCTATTTTGGTACACAAGACAACCAGCGAGGCATTTTCTTCTTGGGCGCGCTTTTTCAAAGGCTCGATCAATTTTTCATCCACCTTGCCTTCATCGGTATTGGCCACATACAAAACCGGTTTGGCGGTCAGGAATTGAAATTCGACATTGAGTTCCGCGGGAACACTCAAAATACGGGCGGGCTTGCCTTCATTAAAACTTTTAGAAATGACTTCCAGCAAATTGAATTTTTCTCTGGCTATTTTGTCACCGGATTTGGCCGGGCCCTGCAAACGATCCATGGCCTTCTGGCATTGCTGAATGTCGGCTAGCAAAAGCTCAGTCTCGATAATATCCACCGCCGTTAAAGGATTTAAATCTTCGAGAACGTTGACCACATTTTCATCCCGGAAGCAGCGCACCACGTGCGCGATGGCATCGACGGCCCGAATATGCGAAAGAAATTTATTGCCGAGCCCCTCACCCTGACTCGCCCCTTTGACAAGTCCGGCAATATCCACAAAGCGAATCCCCGATGGTGTAATTTTCCGGCTCTCAAACTTATCCGCCAACACGTTGAGCCGCTCATCGGGTAAAGGCACAACTCCGACATTGGGTTCAATCGTCGTGAACGGAAAATTTTCCGCCGCCACCCCCGCGCCGGTTAAGGCGTTAAAGAGTGTCGACTTGCCAACATTGGGTAAACCGACAATTCCTATTTCCATAAGTGTTCCTTAAAGTGAAAGAGCCTCGATGTCTTGCGGCTTTTCGATGTTGTAGGCCTTTAATTCCGGATTAATGCGACGAATAAGGCCTTTTAAAACGCTTCCCGGGCCGATTTCAATAAAATCTTTAATCCCCTGGCTGGCGATGTGCTCGATGGTGCCCACCCACTGGACCGAGGAGGTAATTTGTTTGGCTAGATTCTTGCGAATATACGAAGGATTGTTGGCCGGCAGTCCATCGACGTTGCTGATAATCGGATATTCCGGGGCCTGAAGCCTGACCTTTTTTAATTCTTCTTCAAATTTCACCGCGGCGGATTGCATCAAATTCGAATGAAAAGCACCGCTCACCTCTAAAGGAATCACACGCTTGGCTCCCGCCTCTTTAATTAACCGGCAAGCCTCGTTAACTTTTTCCACTTCCCCGGTAATCACAATCTGCTCGGGCGAATTAAAATTGGCCACTTCCGCCCCTGCCTGCTGGCAGATCTCAAGTAATTTATTTTTCTCAAATCCAATGATCGCGGCCATGGTCCCTTTTTTAAGCTGAGTGGCCTCTTCCATAAAACAAGAACGCCGCTCGACAAGCCTTAAAGTTTCCTCGAAAGATAACGCCCCGCAGGCAACAAGCGCGGAATATTCCCCAAGGCTAAGGCCGCAGGCAAACGCCGGTGAAATTTGAAAAAATTTAGGATGAACTTGTAAGGCCTTTAAAGCGGCAACGCTAAAGGTAAAAATGGCTGGCTGGCAATAAGCGGTGGAAACTAACTTTTCCGGCGGGCCGTTAAAGATAACATCGGTCAGGCCGGAAATAATATTATTGGCTTTGTCAAAAATATTTTTAGAAGGCGGGCACGTGTCATAAAATTCCCGTCCCATCCCAACATACTGAGCGCCCTGCCCTGGGAAAATAAGAGCGATTTTCGTCTGCATCACCATCTCACCACATTCGCGGCACTGACCAACCCCGCGCCAAAGGCCACCAGGACAACATTCTGACCTTCCACGATTTTTTTCTGATCGACCGCTTCATACAAAGCCACGGCAATCGAGGCCGCAGACATATTGCCGTATTTATCGATATTAATAAAAATTTTTTCTTTAGGGAAATCCAACGCCTTGGCCACCGCCGAGATAATCCGATCGTTGGCTTGATGCGGGACAATCCAATCGATATCCTCCACCTTCAAATGAGCTTGGGCAATCACCAGCTTAACGGCTTCGGCCATGGAGTTAACGGCAATTTTAAAAAGTTCTTTGCCCTGCATCACAACATACGGCCGGCGGACAGTCGTATCTTTTTGACTTAACGGCTCGCGAGGTTCGGCAACAACCGACATTAAATTCCCAAATTCTCCCCGGGCATGAAGATAATCCGCGACAATTCCGTGAGGAGCTTTGACTGACCCCAACACACAAGCCCCGGCGCCATCGCCAAACAAAACGCAGGTGTCGCGATCGGTCCAATCCACAAAATTAGTGATTTTTTCCGAAGCAATGACCAACGCGTTTTTATACAAACCATTTTTAATAAATTGTTTGGCCGTGGTTACGGCATACAAAAAACCTGAACAGGCGGCGCTAATATCAAAAGCGGCCGCTTTTTTGGCGTGAAGAGCCTTTTGGACTAAGCAGGCCACCGAGGGAAAATTACTGTCGGGGCTAATGGTGGCGACGATAATTAATTCGACATCCGCGGGGTCAAGGTTCGCGTTATGCAAAGCCTCGCGAGCGGCCTTGATGGCCATGTCGCTATTTTTTTCATTTTTTTCGGCGATGCGGCGTTCCTTAATTCCCGTACGCGTGATAATCCAATCGTCCGAGGTCTCGACCATCTTTTCAAGATCAGCGTTCGTCAAACGGCGCTTGGGAAGGTAATGGCCTAATCCCAGGATTCCAACATTCGTCATTTTTATCCTTCTTTTCCGGTAATTTCTCGACGCATGGCGCCTAAGATATTGTGCTCTACTTCCCGTAAAGTCGCGCGAATCGCGTTTTTAATCGCCTTGGGGCTTGACCGTCCGTGGCTGATCATCACCACCCCGTTGACTCCTAACAGAGGCGCCCCGCCGTATTCAGAATAATCCGCCATTTTCCTGATATGCATCAGCCTGGACTTCATCAAAAACGCGCCAAACATTGCCAGGGGACTTTTTTTAATTTCTCGCTTGAGCAACGCGCCAGCGGATTCCATCAAGCCTTCGGCCACCTTAATCATCACGTTGCCGACAAATCCATCACAGATAATGCAATCGCTTTTACCGGTAAAAATTTCCGTAGGCTCGATGTTGCCCATAAAACCTTTCAAGCGTTCATTCATCAATTTATGCGCTTCCTTTTCAAAATCCGAGCCCTTGGTCGCTTCTTCGCCAATATTAAGTAACCCAATACTGGGATTTTCCAGATCCAAAACTTCCTTCGCGTAAACGCGGGCCATCAAGGACGATTGGAAAAGATGCTCGGGTTTGGGGTCAGAATTAGCGCCCACATCAATTAAAAACGCAAAACGTTTTAAGGTAGGGATGACCAGCCCGATGGCGGGACGCTCGACACCCTCGAGCATGCCCAAAATAAAGGTCGAGGCGGCCACCACCGCTCCGGTATTTCCAGCGCTGACAAAGGCATCCCCTTTATTTTCTTTAAGGAGAGTAATTCCTACGGATATGGAAGAATCTTTCTTTCTACGAATAGGCGTAACGGCAGGATCATGCATCTCAACGACTTCCGAGGCATGAACAATCTCAATCTTTTCCAATGGGTAATGAAATTTCTTTAATTCTTCTTCAACTTTATCCTTAATCCCAACAAGGACAATGTTGACATTTAATTCTTTAATAGCCTCGATAACGCCCGCGACAATGGCTTGAGGGGCGTAGTCACCACCCATGGCATCAACGACGATTTTCAAAGAGGGCTCCTCTTATTCTTTTCCTGGTTGGGTTTTCTTTTTTTTAGCTTCTACGGCCACAAACGGCAACCCTTTGTAATGTCCGCAGAAAGGACAGACGCGATGAGAAAGGATCGGTTTGCCGCATTGAGAACAAGCGCTAAAGTTGGGCACTTGTAATTTCCAATGCGTCCGACGCTTGCGTCCACGCTGACGCGAATGTTGTCTTTTTGGATTTGGCATTTTCTAGCTCCTCTTACGTTTACATTGACACTTTTCGGTATTTAAATTGACGCCACAGCCCAAGCAGATTCCCTTGCAATCTTCCCGGCATAAAAGCTTTCGAGGCAGATTTAACAAAGTTTCCTGACGGATCTCTTCGGCTAAATCAATCGACTCGATCTGGGCGTTAATCGGGATACTAAATAAAAAAACCTTACTCCAGACCTGCTCGATGGGCTCTAAACAGCGGGCACACACCGAACGATAAAGCCCCTTAATGGTCGTCGCCGCTCGGACCGTATTACTTATCCGCTCCACTTTAGCCGTCACTTCCAAAGGCTCTATAAAACGGGAATCTTCTTTCTTCCCATACTCAAAGATCTCTAAGCCAATCCTATCAAGGATCTCAAGGCCTTCCGGCCGTATATCACGAACTTTAATTTTCATTACTTTAAATGAACCAAGCGCTCTTTTAATTTGCGGCCCACAAAATCGGGCACAAAGGAAGAAATATCCGCGCCCAAAGACGCCGCTTCCTTAAGAAGCGTTGACGATAAAAAGGAATAACCTTCCGAGGGCATGAGAAAAATCGTTTCAATATTTTCCGCTAAACGACGGTTCGTGAGTGCCATCTGCAGTTCCAATTCAAAGTCCGAGATCATCCGCAAACCGCGAATCAAGACGTTAATCTTATTCTTACGCGCGAATTCAATGACCAACCCGTCAAAGGCCTCAATGCGAATCCCTTTAATATCCTTAGCCGCCTCTTTAAGCATCTGGATGCGCTCATCAATTGTAAAAAGAGGCTTTTTTTGCGTATTATTGGCGACCGCCACGATCACCTCATCAAAAATGCGGGTCGCTCTCTTGATCACGTCAAGATGCCCGTAGGTTACGGGATCAAAACTTCCTGGATAAATGGCTGATTTACTCATATAAACGCTTTAAATCTTTACATTATAAATACTTAATAAACTATGTCCGTACTGCTTTTCTTGAACAAGTCTGAAACCGTCCGGTTCGGCAGGCAGCTTCTCTCTTCTGTTATGCTGGACGACAACGACAGAAGCGGGGTGTACTATACCATAGCCCCCCAGCGTTTTCAAGGCTTTTTTTGCCAGTTCTACGCCATACGGAGGGTCCAAAAAAATAATGTCAAATTTACGCCCTTCCCGGGCAAAACGTTTAATGGTCATGAAAACATCTTCCTGAACAATCTCATAATGGGGGGGATCTTTTGAGGCAGAAATCGGCTGCAGATTGAAACTTTTAGCGTTTCGTTCAATAACTTCCGCGCATTTGACCTCTCTTTCCACAAAAGTGCATTGTGAAGCGCCTCGGGACAAGGCTTCTAATCCCACCGAGCCGCTTCCGGCAAAAAGCTCTAAGAAGCTTAAGCCTTCCAGATCCTGGCCTAACAGGTCAAAAAGCGCCTTACGGACAATATTCTGCGTCGGCCGAATCTCTGCCGGCATGAAAAAGTTGCGTCCCTTGTATTTGCCTGCGATGATTTTCATTCTCTTTGCAAAATATCGTGGGTTCCAATATGCCGAAGGCGGATACAATCTGGCATCCACTCAAAGGTCCAGCGATAATTTTTATTAATGCTGGCTTCCCAAATATTATCCGTACCAGACATCTTTTTTATTCTTAAAGATGGATGCCGGGTATTTTCCACAAACAGCTGGATTTTTTCTTCAAATTTCTCCTGGATGTCTTTAGACAGGTGGCGGTATTCTTTAGAAAAGCCTCTGGACCAGTCAATTCTCATTTTTCCTCACGCAGCTTGGTCAGAAACTCTTTTACATTTTTAGCGCTTTTATATCGGCCGGATGCGTAGTCTTCCCGGGATTCTTTCTCTTTTTGCTGCCATTCTTTGCTCCAGAACCAGGCCTGCGAAGAATCAATCAATTTTTTGGGCCGCAGAATAATCTCATCGGCTTTGACATGAACTTCCACAATGTCCCCAATATCGATATGCAGTTTTTCTCTGGCTTCCGGAGGTATGGTCATTCTAAATTTTTCACTAATTTTAGCCAACGTCATGATTTCTCTCCTTCCTAAGTGTATATTTCCCTCTTTCCCACTTCTAATATACACGGGAATTAAGGCTTTGTCAACCCTTCGTGTTCAATCAAGCGGGACGCGTCGAACCATTTCCCACCAACGATTTTCACCCCGCCGTGACCATGGAAAGATAGGTGGGGTATCTTTGGCGAATGATGTCTTTAAGCGCGGAATTCTTCTCGAGTTTTGGATCTTCGGTGATTAAGGCCGCGGCCTCTTTTCGAGCGATCTCTAGAATATCTAATTGTTTAATCGGATTAGCCACTTTTAATTCATTTAAGCCGTGCTGATGGCGTCCGAAGAATTGTCCCGGGCCGCGGATGAGCAAATCCTGCTCGGCGATTTTAAAGCCATCGTGGGTCGAGAGGATCGCCTTAAGCCGCGCGTTTTCCTCAAGAGTTTCGTCGCTCGAAACGAGAATACAAACCGCCTCCTCTTTACCGCGGCCAATGCGCCCTCTTAACTGATGCAGCTGGGCCAACCCAAAATGCTCGGCGTGCTCGATCATCATCACACTCGCGTTAGGGACATCCACGCCGACTTCGACGACTGTTGTTGCCACGAGCACATCAATTTCCTTTTTCTTAAATTTACTCATCACCGACTCGGCCTCGCTTCTCTTCATCTGTCCGTGGATAAGCCCCACGCGATATTTTTTAAATTCCTGTTTTTTAAAACGCTTGAACATTTCCTCGGCGGATTTAAGATCAATTTCCTCGGATTCCTCGATAATCGGATAGACAATGTACGCCTGGCGGCCGGCTTCTAATTTTTCTTTGATAAGTTCGTATGCTTCTGCCACGTCACTTTCCTTAAAAAGGAGCGTTTTCACCTTTCCTCGTCCGGGAGGTAATTCATCGATCGTGGAGACATCTAAATCGCCGTAAAGCGTCATGCACAGACTGCGCGGAATGGGTGTGGCCGTCATAATTAAAACATCCGGGTTCGTCCCTTTCTGGGCTAACAAAGCGCGCTGACGCACGCCAAATTTATGCTGTTCATCGATGACCACAAAACTTAAATTCTTAAATTGCAGATTCTCCTGAATAAGAGCGTGGGTTCCCACGACTAAATCGATTTTCCCATTTTTAATCTGCTCGTAAAGTTTCTCTTTTTGATCCTTCTTGACGTTACTCATCAAAAGCCCTGCTTTGAGGGAAGAAAATGCCCCCTTCTTAAGCATCTCTTGAATATTCTCAAAATGCTGCGTGGCTAAAATCTCCGTCGGAGCCATAATGCAGGCTTGATAACCGTTTTCAAAGGCGGCAACAGCGCCAAATAAAGCCACGAGCGTTTTACCTGACCCGACATCTCCTTGCAGAAGCCGCAGCATCGGTACCTTTTTGGCCATATCGGCCCGGATCTCTTGAATCACCTTCTTCTGCGCTTGCGTCAATTCAAAAGGAAAGGAATGAATAAATTTCAAAGTCAGGGCATCCGAGATCTGATGTTCGATTCCCGGCTTGTGGGTAATGCTCAAGCGCCTTAACATCACCGAGAGCTGGAAAAAATAAAATTCTTCAAAAGAAATGCGCTTTAAAGATTCTTCCTGATCTTTAAGACTCTCGGGGAAATGGATTTGCTCAATACTTCTTTTGATATTGTAAAGACGATACTGGTTGCGCAAGGAAACCGGCAGGACATCGGTTAACTCATCTCGGTAACGGTCAAGAGAATATTTGACGCATCGGCGTAGATAACGCTGGGTGATCCCTCGGGTTAACGGATACACAGGAACAATCCGCCCCAGGCTCAAAAACTCATCCTCCTCGCTGCCAATCAATTCATACTCGGGAGAGATCATCTGCAAACGATTTTTGTACAGAGCCGCCTTGCCATAAAGCACAATCTTCGTGCCTGGTTTAAAATAATTTTCTAAATAGGGCTGATTAAACCATACGCAGGTAAGCCGCCCGGTTTTGTCATCGAGAATAAGTTCAGATAAATGTTTCTTGGTATACCAGCTGCGGTGCGCGTTAAAGGATATGATCTGACCGCTGGTTGTCTGCGGCTCCCCTATCTTTAATTGGGCGATGGGGGTCATCTGGCGGCGGTCTTCGTAGCGGCGGGGGAAAAAATAAAATAAGTCTTCGATGGTTTCAATGCCGAGGCGGGCAAAAATTTTCTTGCGGGCAGGGCCGACACCTTTGAGGTATTGGATGGAAGTCGGTTTCACTCCCTTATCTCATTCGGCTGATGCGCCGGGCTAACTGTTCGCGGTAACCGTGGTGAAAGACCTTCTCAAAGTCGTAGCGGTCTTTAAAACTGCCAATACTATCTTCGTGGGTCTTGCTTAAGAGTTTATTCTCAACCAAATTAAAGACCACATGGCCAAAATCTTCGGTGCTATTGATGCCCCAGTGCTTGAGCACCGCCATGGTCATGGGGCCGAATCTGTGCAAGAGAAGTTCGCGGATGCCTTCCAGGAGTTCATCACCGGTGACGTGGCGGGGACAGCGGAATTTTCTCTTGGCATAAAACAGAGACTCCATCACAAAATCATAGGCGTCTCTTTGATACCTCTGATCTTTTTCACAGATGAGGTCGACGATGTCATAAAACTCTTGATTCATCTATTTTCATCTTACACAAAATAAAAGCGAAAATCAAAGATTTTTACTAAAATTTTTATCTTCCCGCGGAGCGCATCACCCTGATTCTTTCCTTCACAACGTCTTGGTCAGTAGCTTCTGGCTCAAGTTCTAAATATTTCTGATAATAATCTAGCGCCGTTTTAGAATCTTTTAAATACTGATCATACACAAAGGCTAGATTGTAATACGTATCCGCGTCATTGGGAAGCTGCTTCAAGGCTTCTTTATATTCTTGGACAGCGGAAGTATATTCGCCTTTTTTAACATAGCTGTTGCCCATATTATAATGAACCTTGGCGGCATTTTCTTTAAGCTGAGCTTCTTTTTTCGCCGAAAGCTCAATCTTGGCCAGGAGATCAAGGTTTTCGTAAGCCTGCGGGGATTTACTGGCGGGAACTTTTTCTTCTTCACGTAATTTTATGGTTATCGGTGCAGAAGGCGGCGTGAGCTCTCCAGGCTCTTCTTTGAAAGAAGTTTTTTCCTGGATAATTTCTGTGGGTTCTGGTAATGTTTCTTGTGTATATTCTTGAGGGGGTTCTTCTTTCTTAACTAACTGCTCTTCAAGTTCTTTAATTTTTCGATCATACTCCTGTCTAATTTTATCCAAAGCCTCGACATTTTGTTGCAACTTTTTAATTTCTTGACCCGATTTATTTTTCTCACCCTCCGCGTCTTTAAGGCGGCTGGAAAGTTTTCCCTTTTCTTGATTGGCTTCTTTTAAACGGCTTTCGATCGCGGATTGATTTTTCTTAAGCGCCTCTAATTCCTGAGCCAGTTTCTGATTTTTAGAAGAAATCTCTTGATTCTCTTCAATCAGAGTTTTAACGGTCTGAGTCATGCCTACGAGGTCTTCTGCTTTAATAGAAGTGTCCTGAGAAATGGCTTCTCTGGAAAAAGCAAAAAAAGAAATACTGAGAAATAAAACTTTTAAGATGTTTTGTCGCATATAGAAATTATATACTAGAAGCTGGATAGGTCAACTGTTGTCTTGTCCATCTTCATAAACGATTGTAAGCATTCTTTTTCTTGTTCTGTTACCGAATTTTGCTCTTTCTCAATATTAAAGATTTTCTTAAGTTCTTCCTTTAATAAAGGGACGGAAATTGAAACATTCGCGACGAAATCTGAATGCGAACGCCCCTGACGGTAAGCAGGAATATCCTTGGGGATTTTTAAATACCGTTCAATCTGACTTAAATCAAAATTATGCAAAATAGTCCCGTGATGCAGGATAAATTTTCTCCCGCGTTTTTGAGAATTTCCTGATATCTTTTTTTCTCCTTGTGTTAAGGCAATATCCGAAATCGGATAAAAGTCAGCCTCAACACCTAACCCCTTAAGGGCCAGCACCACCTTCCCTAATATAAATTGGTAAGATTCGCGCAGGTCATGCAACACAGGATTGGTTTCCTTGGAAAGGATTAAAGAATAATTCAAACACCCCTTCCCCTGCAGAACAGTACCCCCTCCTGAGGAGCGGCGCAGGACCGGAATGTTATCTTTTTTGAGCGCTTCTAGTTTAAGATCATCTTCGGGCTTACAAATTCTTCCCAGCACAACAAATAATTGAGATGATTCCCAAAGACGCAAGGCCTCCCCGCTTAAATCTTTTTCAGCTAAAGAAAGAAGCACTTCATCGTATAAAATATTTTCTAAAGGAGTGGAAAACGAAATATCTTTAAGAATCATCGGCCGGCAAAAAAGTTAACGTTTAATTCCCGGGCGGCCTTGACTTCATCGGGCCGGCAGATAGGAGTGGTCTGAGGCATCTTGGAGAAAGCTTGCGGATCTTTCTGGCTTAAATCATCGGCGGCAAACATCGCTTCGATAAATCGGTCGATGGTTTGCTTCGATTCAGTTTCGGTCGGTTCAATCATAATGGATTCTTTAACGGTCAGAGGGAAATAGACCGTCGGGGGATGCATGCCTTGATCAATTAAAAATTTGGCGATATCGATGGCGTGCACGCCGCGCGCGGCTTGCCGCGCGGCCGAGAAAATACATTCGTGCATGCAAATACGGTTAAAGGCCAAGTCAAAGCGTTCCTTTAAACGCTCCTGGACATAATTCGCGTTCAAAACCGCGTAATTACTGACCTCTTTCAATCCCTCTTTGCCTAAAAGGAGGATATAACTGAAAGCTCGCAAGAGAATCGCGAAATTTCCATACAGCGAAGCGATGTAACCAATCGAATCGGGATAATCATAATTGAGCGCAAATGTTCCATCCTTTTTTTTAACAACGCGTGAAATGGGCAAGAAAGGAACTAACTTTTCGTTCACTCCAACCGGCCCTGCCCCGGGGCCTCCACCGCCGTGAGGCGTGGTAAACGTTTTATGGGTATTAATATGCATCACGTCAAATCCAATGTCCCCGGGCCGGCAGCGGCCTAAAATGGCATTTAAATTTGCGCCGTCGTAATACATGAGCCCATCGACGGCGTGAATCATTTCGGCAATCTTGTCGACTTCGGAATTAAAAATACCGTGCGTGTCAGGACAGGTCAACATCAGTCCCGCCACCTCATCGGTGATGCTTGCCTTTAATTTTTTAAAATCCATAACCCCGCTCGCGTCCGATGGAATCGCGATAATTTCATAACCAGCGATGGCCGCCGTTGCGGGATTGGTCCCATGCGCTGAGTCAGGAACGATAATATATTTTTTTGTGTTGCCTTTCTTTTTGTGATACGCCGCAATCATCATGACCCCGGTGAGCTCCCCGTGGGCGCCCGCCAAAGGCTGCATGGTAAACGCCTTCATCCCAGTCATCTCGCATAAAAGCTGTTCCATTTCATAAAGGACCTCCAGCGCGCCTTGAGTTAACTCTTCTCCTAAAGGCAGTTGAGGAAGTAACGGATGCAGATGAGAAAACCCTTCCAATTGGGCCAGGACTTCGGTAAATTTAGGATTGTATTTCATCGTGCAGGAACCTAAGGGGTAAAAGTTCGTATCCACCGAATAATTGCGCTGGGATAGCAAAGAAAAATGGCGGACGACCTCTAGCTCGGAAAGCTCTGGCCAGGGACAGTCCTTCTTCCTTTTATATTTAGAAGGAATTTCAACCTTCGTGTTGACGTCCGAGGAAGCGCTGATGTATCCCCGCCGTCCGGAAACCGATTTTTCGAAGATTAATTGCATATTTTAACAGACTATTTCTTCCAACGCTTTGGCGTAATTTAAAATTTCTTCCTTGGTCCGTTTCTCGGTCACGGCCACAATCATGTAATTGTCCATGCCCGGATAATAACGGCCCAAAGGAAATCCCGCGGCAAAGCCTTTTTTAACCATGGCCTCGACGACTTTGGAGGCATCCACGGGTAAGCAGACCGCGAATTCATTAAAGGTCGGTGAACTTCTTTTGACCTGAACACCTTTAATTTTCCCAAGACACTGCCGGGCAAATTCGGCCTTCTCTAAATTAAGCTGGGCTAACTCCTTTAATCCTTCTTTCCCTAACAAAGACATAAAAACAAGGGCTTGAACCGCGCACAAAGAAACGTTTGTACAGATATTTGAAGTCGCTTTTTCCCGACGGATATGCTGTTCGCGCGCTTGAAGGGTGTTCACAAAACAGCGCCGGCCGGATTTGTCAACCGTCTCCCCCACGATACGGCCTGGCATCTGGCGGATAAATTGTTTTTTAGTGGCGATAAATCCTAAATAAGGCCCGCCAAAATTTAAGGGCAATCCTAAACTCTGTCCTTCACCGGTTGTGATATCAGCCCCCATCTCCCCCGGCGTTTTCAAAAGCCCCAAAGAAATCGGATAAACACTTTCAATGACTAAAATTCCCAATTCATGCGCTTTTTGAATAATGTCCGAATGATCGTCGATGGCGCCAAAAAAATTCGGATTCTGCAAAATAACCGCCGCTGTTTTGTTATCCAGGTGGCGATCAATTTCTTTGCGATCACTCTGGCCATGAACAACCGGTGTTTCTTCAAATTCAAAATGAAGATTACTGGTGTAGGTCTTAACAATCTTGCGGTAAATGGGACTGACTCCCCCGTCGATAATAATTTTATTTCGCCTGGTCAAGCGGATCGCCATCATGGCCGCCTCGTAAAGCGCTGTTCCTCCGTCGTAAAGGGAAGCGTTGGCCGCCTCCATTTCGGTTAAGGCGCAAATCGAACTCTGAAATTCGTAAAGGGCTTGAAGAGTCCCCTGCGCGCACTCGGGTTGATAAGGCGTGTAAGCGGTATAAAATTCTGCTCGAGAAACAAGCGCGGACACAGCCGCAGGAATGTAATGATCGTAATAACCGCCGCCAATAAAGGGAATAATCGTGCTGTTTTTGGAGGCTAATCTTTTAATGTGCTCAGTGACTTCAAACTCGGATTTGCCCTCGGGCAGATTAAAGGATTTGGGTCGTTGATGCGGCTTGATATCAGCGAACAGATTGTCAATCGATGAGACTCCAAGGATTTGAAGCATATCCTTGGTCTCACCCGGGGTATGCGGGATATACGGAATCATTATACTTAACCAATGCTTTCTAGAAAACTGCTATATTCTTCCGCCGTCATGAGATTGGATTGTTCCTCAGGATTCGAAAGCTCAATCTTGGCCAGCCATCCCTTATCGTAGCAGGATTTATTAATAAGCCCGGGATTAGATTCTAAGGCCTCATTAATTTCTGTCACCCGTCCCGTGAGAGGCGAAAAAATATCACTGGCCGCTTTAACCGATTCAACAGACGCGAATTCTTCAAATTGTTCCACCTCTTGATCAACCGCGGGCAATTGCACAAAGGTAATATCACCCAAGGCTTCCTGAGCGTAATCGGTAATACCTACGGTCGCAACATTGCCCTCGAGGCTCACCCATTCATGTTCTTTAGTATAAAGTAATTCTTCTTCTAATTCCATGGCAATTCTCCTGTATCATTCTATTTGTTAGAACACGATGTTGAATCATTAAAACATAAATTTTCAAGAAAGCAAATAAAAATTTTATTCTTCTTCGCTCAAGTGCATTCGCCTTGAGCTTCGAAGGAATGAACTTTCCCGGCAAGCTCGCTGAAAAAAGTTCATTTCTTCAAAGAACCGCCTTTGTAAAATGTCCTCTCGGCAATCGTAGCTTCAATGTTTTTCTCATCGCCGATTAAAATTTTATTACCCAGCCCTGCAGAATCTTTTAAAATAAATCCCAGACCGATGCCTTTACTTAAAGCGGGTGAAAATGTGCCGCTGCTGACCACTCCTATTTCTTTCTGATCTTGCGAATAAATTTTCTGCTCGGATCGCGGCGAGCGGCGATTCAAGGAAATAAATCCCGCCAGTTTACGTTTCAGGCCTTCATTTTTTTGTTTGAGAAGAATCTCTTTGCTCCTAAACTCTTTGTTAAAATCCACAAAACGGCTTAAGCCCGCTTCCAGCGGTGAGATATGTTCTTCTAATTCATGGCCGTAAAGGCTGTAACCCATTTCCAATCTTAGAACGTCTCTGGCCCCTAATCCAGCGGGTTTGACTCGTTTATCTTTCAAGAGCGTCTGCCAAAGTTTAACTGTCTTCTCCCGCGGGAAAAATATTTCGTAACCCAGTTCGCCGGTGTAACCGGTGCGGCTGATGAGAACTTTTTCGCCCAGTAAATCAAAATAATCAAAGGTAAAATATTCTAATTTTTTAATCTCGGGATTTAGTTGGGATAAAACATCTCGGGACAAAGGTCCCTGCAAATCCAGCTTGCCTGTTTTGAGGGAAATGTCTTCAAAAGAACAATCTTTGGTCAGATGCTTTTGAAAATGAAGCGCGTCCTTTTGCGTTGTCCCGCCGTTAACGACCATAAACCATTCCTCATCTTTAACGCGAAAAACAATCAAATCATCGATGGTGCCGCCCTTTTCATTTAACGTAACCCCGTACCGGCTGGTCTTCAAAGGCATGTCCACAATGGGCATGGTGACGATTTTATCTAAGCCCGATCTGACCGCATCACCTTTAATGAAAAATTCCCCCATGTGAGAGGTGTCGAAAAGGGTACAGCCTCGGCGGGTCGCTTCGTATTCGGCTAAGATGCCTTCATATTGAACTGGCATGTCCCATCCGCCAAAAGGCACCATCTTGGCCTTTAACGCCAGATGCTCTTCGTAAAGCGGTGTTCTCTTAAGATTTTCTTGAGTGGTGATCATGGTTAACCTATTTCGAAATCAGACAACATTGAGGCGTAGTAGAACGCGCCCAGGAGGGATCGAACCCCCAACCCTCTGCTCCGAAGGCAGATGCTCTATCCAGTTGAGCTATGGGCGCAAAATAAATCCTAAAATTGCTCTATCCAATTGTCCGCCAGAGGCGGATCCGCCTTCGGCGGAAGCTACAGGCGCAAATAAAAAAATTATCCTGCCTTCTCTTCGACTTTCTCTTCCAAATCCTCGACAACCTTTTTGACTTCCGCTTCCGCCTTTTCAATCTTTTCCTTGCAGAATTGAATGAGGGTCACGGCTTCTTTGACTTTCTCCGACAGCTCATCGACATCGATTTCTTCATTCTCGATTTTCTGAATGATTTCTTCTAATCTTTTAATTGATTTCGTATACTTAAGGTCCGCCATATTTTTTCCTCAAAAAAATGTTTCCTGAATTTCTTTATTGAGCTTTCCTTTCACCTGACTTTCCACGCTTCCATCGGCGAATTCCGTCACCAGCTCTTGATAAGCTCCCACGTCTTTCACACTGCGCAGCGCCTTGCCTCCTTTAATTCGGGTGATGCTAAATCCCCGCTTCAGGGTGTTCACCGGATGGGCCATATCAATCATCTTCTGATAATTACTTAACTTAAGGCCATCCTTCTCTAACCGCAGCCGCGCGCCCTTTTTTAAACTGTCTTGGTGATAGTTTAATGCTTTTTGAGAATCTTTCAATAGAATTTCACTGCGATATTTAATGGTTTCTTTAAAAGAGATGATCGCTTCGTTGTGATCTTTTAAAAATTTAAATAACCCGTTCTGCAAACTCAAGGCTAAAGTTTTTAGATTTTTCTTTTGATCCTGGATTCGACCGGAAACTAGCTCTAGAAGTTTCTCTTGGAGATCATCCAGGCTACCTAAAAATTGCTGAACGTAATTCACCAGAACCTGCGCGATGGCCGTCGGCGTCTTAGCGTAGGTGTGCGCGGCCATGTCGGTGATGCTGAGATTAATTTCATGGCCGATTCCGCTTAACACCGGTAGAGAATATCCAGCGATCGCCTCGGCGATGAGGGCACTGTCAAAACAGCTTAAATCGGCGAGTGATCCTCCTCCCCTCGTGATGACAATCACATCCAGCGTTTGGATTTTCTGTAATTCTTTTAAGGCAGAGACAATGTCCTTTTCAGCCTTCTTGCCTTGCACTAACGTATCCCGCAAAAATATTTGGAACGCCAGACCGCTTTTTTGTAATTCCGAAACAAAATCATTGTAAGCGGCCGAATCAAAGGCGGTGATCAGGCCAATATTTAAAGGGACAAGCGGCAAGGACAACTGTTTATTTTTTTCAAACGTCCCTTTTTCTTTAAGCAGGGCGATCAATTTTTGTTTAGCTTGCGCGAGTCTTCCTAAAGTGTAGGTGGGATCAATACTTTCGACAATCAAACGCAGAGCCCCGTGCGGCGCGTAAAAGTCAATCTTGCATAAAAATTTTACCTCGATGTCGTCTTTAAGCGCGAATCCATTTTCATTTTGCTTTAGAATCTGATCGATGAACGCCTTGCGCTTGGCAAAAATAACCAGGCCGATGCGGGCAATGATATCTTTGGAATTAGGGTCTTTTTCGACGAGTTCGAAAAAAATGTGGTCTTTGTGTTTGTTGCGGTCGTACTGCTGAATCTCTCCGCAAATCCACAAGGGCTGTGGAAATCCGGAGGCGATAACATCCTTGATAAACCGATTCAGTTCGGAAACTGTGAAAAATTCGTCAGGCATGAAATTTTCAAAAGTAAAAAATGCTTAAGCCTTGATCCTCATGTCGTAAAAGGATTTGGTAAGGAAGACCAGCGAAATTGCGAAAAAGACCACGGCCAGGGTCAAATTAAGTTTTGTGCTTAATTCGATGGCGATTTCAATGGCCAACAGGCCAAAGAGCGTCGTAAATTTAATAATCGGATTGATCGACACCGAAGACGTGTCCTTGAACGGATCCCCTACCGTGTCGCCGACAACGGTGGCGGCATGTAGAGGTGTTCCTTTTTCCCGTAAATTGACCTCAACGAGCTTCTTGGCATTATCCCAGGCCCCGCCGGCGTTCGCCATAAAGATCGCCTGAAACAATCCGAATAAGGCAATCGAAATCAGATACCCGATAAAAAAGTAAGGATTAAGACAGGCAAAGGCGAGTGTAGTGAAAAAAATCGTTAGAAATAAATTGATCATCCCCTTTTGCGCGTAACGGGTGCAGATCGCCACCACTTTTTTACTGTCGTCAATGGAGGCCTTCTCAACCCCATCGAGTTTGATATTTTTTTTGATAAAATCTACGGCATGGTAAGCACCTGCGGCCACAGCCTGTATTGAAGCACCGGTAAACCAGTAAATGATTGCTCCTCCAGCGATTAAACCAAATAGAAAAGGCGGATAAAGGATCGAGAGCTTATCGATATTTTGCGTAAGACCCGCCGTCAAGATCACAATGATCGAGAAAGTCATGGTGGTCGCGCCCACGACAGCCGTACCAATCAAAACGGGTTTAGCCGTTGCCTTAAACGTATTTCCCGCGCCATCGTTAGCCTCAAGATTGTATTTGGCGCGTTCAAAATCCGGCGTGAAATTAAAATCTCTTTTGATTTCTTCCTTGATATTAGGGATTGTCTCAATTAGAGATAATTCGTAAATCGACTGGGCGTTATCCGCGACCGGCCCGTACGAATCCACGGCGATCGTCACCGGCCCCATGCCTAAGAATCCAAAGGCCACCAGCCCAAAGGCAAAGATTGACGGAGCGAGCATCAGCGTATCTAATCCAAGAGTGCTCACCCCAAAGGCCGCGGCCATTAAAGCCATAATGGTCATCCCCATCCAGTAGGCGCTGAAGTTCCCTGTTGTAAATCCGGCCAGAATATTTAAGGAAGCCCCGCCCACTTTCGAAGATTGATGAATATTCTCCACGTAAGCCGATTCCACCGAGGTAAAAATTTTCACAAGCTCCGGAATAATCGCTCCGGCCAGCGTTCCGCAGGTAATAATGGAGGCGAGTTTCCACCATAATCCCGCGCCCAGGCTTGATATCAAAAGATAGGAGCATAAATAGGTAAGAGCAATGGATACGAATGAGGTGATCCACACCAAAGAACTTAACGGCGCCTCGAAATTCATTTTTTGGGCTGTCAGATATTTGGCTCTGGCCAGGCAATCGTTGATCCAATAGGAAGCGCTGCTCGCGATAATCATCGCCAGGCGCATGACAAAAATCCAGACAAGAAGCTGAGCTTGAAACATTGGTTCTTTCACGGCCAAAAGAATAAAGGAAATAAGCGCGCCCCCTGTGACTCCGTAGGTTTCAAATCCATCCGCCGTTGGCCCGACGGAATCTCCGGCATTATCCCCAACGCAGTCGGCGATAACGCCAGGATTGCGGGCATCATCTTCTTTAATCCCAAACACAATTTTCATCAAGTCCGATCCAATATCCGCGATTTTGGTAAAAATTCCTCCGGCAATTCTTAAGACGGAAGCGCCCAGTGATTCGCCAATGGCAAATCCAATAAAACAAGCGCCGGCGTATTCGGGATTAATAAATAAAAGAATAACCAGCATGACAAAAAGCTCAATGCTGATCAGGAGCATGCCGATGCTGATCCCGGCTTTCAAAGGGATATCGTAGACGGGAAAGGCTAAACCAGTCAGACTCGCGAAAGCGGAGCGTGAATTAGCAAAAGTGTTTATCCGCATCCCGAACCACGCAACGGAATAACTTCCCAGAATACCCACGAGACTGCAGGCCAGAATGATCGCGACCTTGTCAAAGGAAAAATGACGCAGCCATCCGAAATACGCGACAATAATCAACCCGACTAAACATTCGAGCATTAAAATAAATTTACCTTGAGTGATCAGATATGTCTTGCAGGTCTCGTAAATGAGCTTGGAGACATCGCTCATCGAGCGGTGACAGCTTAAGTTTTTAATTTGTAAGAATTGGACAAATCCGAACAGTAATCCGAAGACGCAGATCCCTAAGCCCCAGATGAGAATACTGCGGCCATCGAGGCCCCCTATAAATTTTACGGAACTTAAGTCGGGCACGATCAAATCCGCCTCGCTGGCCCAAAGGGATGCGGCGGCCAGCAGTGAAAAAATACAGGTAAGGGAAAAAATACGTTTTTTCATACAAATTACTCCTCGTTTGAAGTGGTCAAAATTGCCAGGTTTGAAGTTATTATAATGAGATTTTGAGTAAAGACAACAGAAATTTGGATGGGTGTCAAGCCAAATTAAGTATTGATTTGCCGTTTTCTGAAAAACTACCTAACCTTGTCTTTCAAATAACCAATCAATTGATACGCTGTAAATGCGTTGGGTAAATCATTCGGTTTTTTACCTTTAAAACATTTAATTATGCAGGTCGATCTCGGCTTTGAGAAATAATAAGTATCTCCACCGGTAATGGTCGCATTTCCAGTGGTATGTTGTGTGTAAGTGCCTGTTCCATAGGAGGTGCTTTGAGTTGATATATTAGTGGGGGTAGTATAACTGGATACTGCAGTGGAATCTTCTTCTCCTAAAATTATAAAATAATCGAAACCATGGTCAAGGGTTATTTCTGCACACTTTAAAAGCAAATAATCTTGGGCCTTTTCTTTATCAACAAATGCATTACCCTTAAATGAAACCCTGAAAGTGTCTTCTTGTAGTTGGCTTTCACTATATCCTCCGCCGGTCCAACCTTGCCTGTGATAACCAGTTGCGCACCCTGCGGAAAATAATAAAAGCGAAACTGCAATCATTTTATTTTTAATTAGTTTCATTTTCTAATTATCTTGTTTCTCGATATTAGCTAAAACGCTTTTCCATTTTTTTGCTTTCTCAGGGTCATTAATTTGTTCTTTCAGCCATTCCTCATAGGTTAAAATTGGCTCACTACTATTCTGTTGCATTTCATGCCTATATTGGCCATATTCTTTTTTTGTCTCAAGCTCAAGTTGCTTATTTTTTGCATTACTTGCCTGTACTGCCGCCCCGACGCCTGCTCCTATCAATAAAAAAGCACAGCCATTAAGTTGCAATATTATGGTAACAAAAATAATTGTAGTAAATATTTTTCTCATAAAAAGTCATTCTTCTTGTGATGCCAATATTTTTTTACTGCCATTTTGAAATTTTTAAAGCAAAAATAATACAAAAATAAGGTACCCAGTTTTTCATCTCAATCTAAATTGACATTGAATATAGCACATAATTGAAAGCTTGTTAAAGAAATTTTAAATGAAGATAATCTATGGACGTCACAAATTACCCCTGCGTTTACTCTAAAAAACACCCGCAGCCATTTATCTCAAACGACTGCGGGTTAAGTGCTCCAACCTTATTTTATAAAATTAAAAATTTATTTCAGATAACATCTTCTCTTTTAATTGTTTAACACTCTCACGGAACGCCTCTGCTAATTCTGACCCAAATTCACCGACAGGATAATTATAAAGAGAATACGTCGAGCTCTCGGAACCGCTGCCTTGGATATTCCCCAAAACTTTACCACTCTCTTTGTCAACAATTTCTAAAGAGATATCCACATCCCCTACATGAGTTTCGAGGGGCAGTCCCAAATAGACTAAAGGGAAAAATATAACAGAAAACCAATTTGTATTAACTTTCCAGCTAAATCGATTAAGCGTTCCGTTAATAATGATATCGTCACTTTCTTGAGAAGGGAAATTGACTTCTTCAAAGATTCCTGAAGATTTAAAATCTTCCATCATTTTGTAAGTTACTTTGTTGGGAACATCTTTAAGCGTTTTCTCGTTGGACTTGATATCTTGTTGAGACCTTCCATCCTTTACGATATTAAATCCAACACTCTTGTTAATTCTTTCCGTGTTACTAATGAGAGAAGGTTGATATTGGAATGGGACATTCCCTTTTAAACTTGCACATCCGGATAGAAGACCAACACTGAATAAAGCAACAGCAATTAATAAAACGTTTTTTCGCATATTTCTCCTTTCACTTTTATGTTGTTTCTCTTTTGTAAAAATGGTTGTAATAGATACAAAAAATTCTCTACAACTTCACCGGAATTCTTTCGAGCACAGCTTCGATGGCGCTTTCCAAAGATTTGGCATCTAGAATATCACTTTTTCCCTGTGAATGTATATAGGAAAATATAATTTTTTGTTCAGGCAGGCTGACCATGGTCATAAAAATGCTCACCCTGCTTTCTTCGGTTAGTTTTTTCCACCATCCTCTTGGAGCGATAAAGCTTTCTATCTTCACTAATAAAACAGTATCAATTCCTTCGGGGATTAGCTTTTTAGCCGCAAGGACCTTTTTAACCAGAGGATCAACTTTTTCTTCTGGCTGTTGGTTCTGTTTCTTTTCCTGTTTGACTGTCTTTTCTCCATCCTCCTCATCTTTGGCCGTAATCTTACCCGAGGCTAGGATTTGAGTAAAGATTTCTCCAATAATTTGGCTTTCGATATTCTGTTGATTGGGTTTAGACGCAGGCTCTAAGAATTCAAAAACAACCTCACGGATTAGATTGTCTTCGGCGTTATTTTTGTCAAGCTCATTAAAATTTTTACTGTAACCCGCAATGGAATAGCCGCGTTTGGAAAATTCATCGTAAATAATTTTTTTAATTTGTTCGAGGGCGAGGTTAAGCTGACTGCGAAGTTCTTCTCGGGAAATATCAAATTTAGAATCGAGGGTTATTTCCGGAGCAATGGGCAGGACATAAATTGACCTTACGGCTTCGTTATCCAAAAAGACATCTGAGCGGACATAAGGCATGGATGTGCACCCTGTTAAGCCACAGAGTAAAAACAATAAAATATACCCGATTTTTAGTTTCATAAGTTTTCGGAATAGCATCGATATTACTAAATTATCGATAAGTATAGCATAAAATGAAAGCTTGTCAAGGTTTGACCAATAGTCAAATCTTAGGAGGGAAAAATAAAGATGCGCAGGGATTTGAGGGCTTTTAGTGCCAGTCAAACCCCTGCATGAACTTATTTTATTTGTGTTCTGATTCAACCTGCCTTGAGTCTTCTTGCCGCTCGTAGGCGCCCATGTCGGCGTAAGTAAGACTGCCTGAACCGGTGTTGTTGACCGACTGGTCATCGTAACGAGGCAATTCCGCCGCGTCTAAATATGGCGCTTTATTTCCGTCGGCGGCATCAATAGCCGGAGAAAAATTTTGCAGAGAGAAATCATTGTGATTGGAATCGGTAAAAAGCGGATTCTCAGTAATATTCCCTTCTCCTGCCCAGCCTTCTTCTATATTAGAGTAACGAATACGAAGCAGTTCGGCGTTGTCTTCAATCCCAAATGGAAAATTATTCCAGAGGATGGAATTTTCAATACTTAATGTCCGCAAGTTTTGTCCATAAAAAATAGCCCCGCCGTTTTGGCCAAAATTATCGGCAATCGTGGTATTCACAAGCCTGACGGTATTGCTCGAGTTCCCCTCAAATACCATCGCGGCGTTGTTGTAAGCGATATTTTTATTGGCCACAACGTTGGTTAAGAAAACAGCGGCCTCTTCACTGTGGATCCCCGCTCCTTCTTTAGCCCAATTCTGGCGGAGAATGGAATTGCTCATCTTAAGCGCTCCGCCTAAAATAGCCACGCCGCCGCCTTTTATTTGCGCGTTATTTTCACTGACAACCGTTTTATCGAAAGTGGCGTTGTCGTTATTTTCTAAATAAATGCCGGCGCCTTTCCCATTGGCTGTGTTCTGAGTGATCTGCAAATTCGAGAAAAGAGGATCAGAGGAATTAACAACGGCTAATCCGCCTCCTTGATTGGCTTCATTCTGCCGGAAAATACAATCCTCTATTTGGGCATCGGATTCGTAAAGGGCGACTGCCCCTCCCTGACCTTTGGCTTTATTTAAGAGAAAAACACAGCGGCGAATCGTTGGACTGCTTTGGGAAACGTAAATAGCCCCGCCGTTGTAATCGTGCTCGGCTAAAGCCTGCCCGTGTAGAATTGTAAAACCGTCTAAAACGGTTTTGGCCGATTCTCCTTTATTAAAAATAAATCCGGAGTGGGGTTCGTTTAAATTGTTTGAGGCGCAGTCGATAATGGTTCTTTCCGGCCCCTGTTCGGATTTTACCGTAATCATTTTTCCTTCGAAAGAAATATCCCGATTGCCGGCGCCGTGATAAATTCCCTGTTTGACCATGACGGTATCGCCGTTCACGGCCGAGTTAATAGCTTCCTGAATGGTGGGATATTTTTCCGGTACGATTAGAGTTGCTGCCCACGCTTGAGTGGACAGGATGAAACATCCTGCGATAAGAGCGGTTAGTAATTTTGCGTTCATGGTGATCCCTCCTGTTGTTGGTTAGTACTCTGTTAAACAAATTTTTGTATGTTGATTACCTTAAAATTAAAGAGAAACCAACATGCAAAAACTAACTCAACAGAGTATTAGTTTAAATTTGGATAGTCTTGGGGGATCGGATTTTGGGGTAATGGGCAGCCAGGGTTCAATCTGACTGCCCGCTGATTGTGCTATCTTAAAAATTCAACTTAACACCGCCGCCGACAAAAATCGTGTTCATCTCAACACTGGTTGAACCGACCGTGGTCCCTGTCAGAGATAGATTGACGTCGTAGTCGCTCCACAAATAACTGCCTTCGGTAAAGAGGGCTAAGTTATCGTTGAGGTTGTATTCAAGCCCGATCCCGGCTCTGGCGGAAAAACTGGTATCGCCGCCAAGATCAAGACCCGCGTCTGAGACAAGGCTGCTTTCCTGGTAATCCCAGAAGACAACGCCGACCCCGCCGGTCAGGTAGGGTACAAGCGCGTTGTCGGTCGCCTCAATGGGGAATTTGAGCGATCCAATGGCCAGCAAAGGAATGCCGGTGATGTCACCGAAATGAATCCCGCCGGCTTCATCTTTGTATTCGTGGTAACCGCTTTCAACGCCCAATTCGAGATTGTCGTTGAATTCGTAGGTTAAGCGGCCTCCGATGTACCCGGTGGTCTCCAGGTCCTCATCCGAGGGGATAGCTGCCGCCCCGTAAAAGCCGAAATTGACTTTCTCGGCCTCAAAAGCGCGCGCTTTAAGCGCTGGGGTGATGATCATGGCTGCGGCAATCGCCACGCTTAAGAAAACTTTGTTTCTCATGTTTCTTCCTCCCTTTCTCATAATCTGGTTTAAAATAAGTTTTGCCAAAACGGCATTTTGTTGAAGTATAGCATACTGTTGATTGTTTGTCAAATAATTATTTTAAGCAAGATTTTGCGAAAAAATTATCTCCCCCTTCGCTTTTTAGCGAGCCCCATGTGTCTCTCACTTTAGGACTCATCGAAAGGCTGCTATTGCTTAAGTCTCGTCGCCTGGCCGTGCTCATTGTAGATAATTTCTAAAAATCAGCTCTTGACAAAGGTTAACCTATATGTTAACCTTTGGGCATGGGGAGAATAGTTGTTTTTTACAAAACCTCAAATAACAAATGTCTTGTCGAGAAATTTTTAGATATGTTGCCCTCAAAGGCAACTCAGAAAATTCTATGGGTTTTAAAACTTCTGGAAGATTTAGATAGAGTTCCTGCTCAGTATTTCACGAAAATGAGCGGGACAGAGGATATTTGGGAATGCCGGATCAAGCTGGGTTCCAATATTTACCGGATATTTGCTTTTTGGGATGGGGATAAAATTATTTTAACGCATGGGTTTATTAAAAAGACACAAAAAATACCACCCCAAGAAATTGAGAAAGCTGAAAACTACAAAAAAGATTATTTTCATAGTATAGGAATTTGAAAAATTCCAACACGTAATAAAATAGTGCGCGCCTGCCCTGCCGAGTAGGCCCCTTTGGGGGCGGGTCAGGCCAGGGAAGCGCCTATTTTAACAATCAGGAGGGATAAAACAATGAGCGACTTAAAAAAATACATTCAAGAACGTAAAAGGAAAGACCCTGTTTTTGCCTACAATTTTGATGAGGGTTATCAAGAATTCAAAATCGGTGTTCTTTTAAGACAGGCCAGGGAAAGCGTGGGATTAACACAGGAAGATCTGGCCGAAAAATTAAAGACTCAGAAAACAGCTGTTTCCCGTATTGAAAACCATGCGGAAGATATAAAATTATCAACTCTTGAGAAAGTGGCTGTGGCTTTGGGGAAACATCTTACTATCCAATTAGCTTAAAACCAAACAAAATACGGGCCATGTACCTAGCATGGTACAGGGCCCGTATTTTGTTTGGAAGTTAAATTATCCGATGGCTGAAAGATGTTTGCAAGTTGGTGACCCCGAAAACAATTTTATTGCTCTGCTCCGTACCTGTCCCCTTTTAAGTGCCTGGCACCTTTTTCCTTTTTCCTTTTTTCTTTTCCGCTTTTTCCGTTTCTACAGTCAAAACTGACACCAGTTATTGTTTAATCACTATTTTCCCAAGTTAAAACAGCTTCTTTCGGTTGAAAGTTTAAAAATAATTCTATAACCGCATTATGGATAATCTTGACATAGACCCAAGCTTCACAAGATTGTTTTAATTTTCTGCGCTCTACTTTTAACCAAGAGTAAAATCCCTTGGCCGCAAGGAGCTCATCGATATAATCAGCCGTTTGTTCATTAATGCCTTTATCACACCATCCGCCCCATTGGGAGCCTGTAAAATATTCATTAAGTTTGTCATTATAATCAAGGCTCTCATTTTCTAAAGGTAAAAAGAATCCTTCCATTTTCCTTTGCTGGCAGACATGCCCTCCGACTTGATTGATATAAACAACCCCTGTTTTCCAGGGAATAATTAAACCCATGTTGGTTAATTCATACAGTCGAACCGCGGGTTTTGTTTGGAGTGAAGTATTACTTTTATTCATGGGGCATACCTCCATGCTCACAATAATAATTGTATTTTGATAAAATATCTTCTTTTGAAGCATGAATTTGAGCACAGCCACAAACTAATACGACTATAAAGAAAAATAAATATTTAGACATAAAGTTTAAGAAAGTCCAGATATAATTTAGGCAGCCACTTACTTTTCATACAAAATAGGATCATTTCTTTTCTAAAAGAATCTGACTTTGGTGACCTTGAGAGATTTTTTCCCAACTTGTTCTATAAAAATTATACTCATCTTTTGAAATCTGCCATTTTAGGTCAGCGATCATTTGCTTTTGATGAATCGAGGAACGGCCAGCAGAAAGATTCAGAGAACTTCGGATTAAAGAGTTTTCAACCAAAAAACCATCAGGCAATGTATGTACCTTTAATTCATTAGGTAAATCAATGAGGATGTTGGCCTGTGTTGTTCTTAAGTAATTTTTTTTGATGGGGTAGATTCTATTTTCCGTTAAGAACGCAGGAAAAGTAGAAGCGGCATCGCCGTAAGGTTTTAGAATAATTAAATTGCCAGCATGACTGAGCCAGTGATCAAGCCTAAATTGGGCCTTTAAGATGAGATTTTGATTGAAATCCTCTTCGTGCTCAAAAGCATAATTTTTTAGGATTGCATAGGGATAAGTTCCGGTGAGAATTTGACTGACAAATTTTTCCTTCTCCTCTGGTTTGAGTTCCGCGAGAAATGTGCGGACAAGACCATTATCTTCTCCCACCCAGACAACTTCAGCTTCTCCATCAATATTAAGGTCCGGCTTTACATTCAAGTGAAAATTGGAAGTAATAAAGTTTTTCTGAGCATCTGATCGAGGGATCTTGTCAAAAATAACTTCTTTTTCTTTGATAATCATGACATCGCTTCCCTCAGTGCTATAAGGAAGGGTGCCAAAAGCGAAGTACTTTGCTGTTGGATCCAGAAAGTATCTATTCCCGGCTATTTCGACACTTACGATGGCATGATTGAATTCCCCGACTGAAGCCACCTCTTTTTCAAGCGGGCCTAAAGGGTTAGTCCTGACTAAAGCTATATCGGCCTTAAGCCCAAGACTTTTAAGCATGGCCAGAAGCAATACGGACTGATCTTTACAGTCACCATATTTATTTTTAAATACGTCCCTTGCTGGCTGTGGTTCATAGACGGTTGTTCCGAAATTTAATCCAACATACCGGACATTTTTCTTTAAATAATAATCAAGACGTTTGAGTTTTTCTTCCTCCGAATTAAGCCCTTGAATTAATTCTTCGGAGACAGTCTTGATTTCTTCATCCGACTCATCTTTTCCTTTCGTCAAAGTACGCCACCAATCGGCAATCTCCTCCCATGATTTAGCCGTGCTGACGATAATAGATGAGCCAATCTCACGGTAAGAAGGCATCAAAGGTTCCGGTGTCATAGGCAAAATATGATCTTCTTTCCAATGGTAAATCTTTGTTTTCTTTTGAGGCGTCGAAGATATTTGAGCTTTGACATCGGTATTTATATTTTTTATTTGTAATTCGAATGTCTGCGGAAGCTCTATAGTTAAGTCTGTTTTGATAACCGGAATTGTTTGTGTCAGTTCAAATTCATGGAAAAACATTCCCTTCGCAATGGGCTGATTGGTTTTTAAGGTTACTTCATATTCAATAATGCTGCCTACTTCCACGGCAGGCATGGTCATCACAAAATATTTAGCTGCCGTGTAGGTAGGATAGTTTTCGCCATAAGTTACAACGTTGCCCTCCGTCGTTTTAATGATCTTACCATTAGGTAAGATGGTATGGGCGAATTGGACTTGAATAAATTCGTATCCATCGAAGAAAGGAAAATAGACATCGGCCCAGCGTTTGCCTAGCTCATTGAGGATTTTAATTTTTCTGTGGATCGTTTTTTTGGTTAAAAATTCTTCCATCACTTCAATATGCTGTTCATCAAGAAGCATGATCGCTTCGGCATTGGAAGGGTCATAACCAAGATCCCCCCAGGTATTCTCAGCGGCTGTTGATTCTAAATCCTTACTCTTTCCAATATAAAATTTCTGCCGATCGATCAACTCTTCCTTCGAATTGCGAACCTCTACGCGCCATTGTCCCGGAGAACGGAAAGGGACTTCACCTTTAATAGGCAGAAAGGTGAAAAATCTAAGGGACCCCGGACTTTGGCACTTTGTTTTTCTAAATAATGTATCATCGGGGGCAAACCAATAAGCCGTCAGAGTACCCTCCCCCTGCCAAAGGATTCCCCACCAATATACTTTTTCATCTTCAAAAGAAAAACCTCTTTTCTCTTCGTTAGCTTGCAAGTTAGTGCTCCAGAAACTTGTCTTAATGCGGTCCGTAATTCCCGAAGAACTAACTTTCCCGAGAATGAAATCTGTTTTGGGATCAATGGTGGCACATCCCCCGGAAATCAACAAAGCCAATAAAAACAATCTTTTAATCATTTTTATTCCTTTTTTCTATTTCGGAGAAGTTGCATTCATTTTATGATGTATCTTTTTGTCCAAATTTCTGTTCAAAAATTTTTAAAAGCTGCTCTCGCCACCATGTTAAATAGCGATAGGCAATTTCAGACTCACCTAAAAATTCATTTGGCGTGCTTAAATCCACGCCGGTAATCTCACGGACGGCATACCAGAGAAAAAATTCACTTTCCTGCCAGCCGTTTTTTTCTCCAGCTTGTATCTTGGCCATTAAAAGGGGCAAAACAGGTTCTCCGAAGGCCGCCATTTTTCGATAACTTTCGAGAGTGATGTAATCATCCGCTCTGGAACTGATTTTTACAGAAGAATTTTCCTCCAATGCCCGCTGCCAATCTTGGTAAGCGCTAAAGAAGTCATCGGCGGTTCTATTTCTTACAAAAATTTTTCTTTCTTTTTGGTTAAATGCCTTATCCAAGTTTCGATTTTTTTCGAGAAAATCAATCCATTCTTCTGGAGAAGCTGTAAAAAGTCCTGTATTGACTTCAGCATTAACGTAAGGCAATTGGAATTCTTGCTTCTCCACCGCTTCTTTAAGCCACTGGAAATCAAAGGGCAGGAGAATGAGATTTTCAGCGGTAATCTCAATTTTGTAAAGTGAGTGGGTCGGCATGACATGGCTAAGCCAATTTGAACCAACAGTATTATTGGCCATATCCCCGGCCGTAAGATCCATAAAATAATCGCTGTCTATCTGAAAGATAGTCATTGCCAACTGGGAAGTGACCGCGCCGCCTTCAATAATTTCCAGATTCTTTTTTCCTTGAGCAACGTGCCAGATTTCGCGTAATTCTTGCTCAATCTTGCGGTCACCATCTTCAATGCTCTCCCAGGCGCCATTTATTTCGGCTACATTAACCACGTATTCATTCGTATAGAAAGGATTCAGCGCCTGCTCTCGGCATCCGGCAAGAAAAATAATAGCAGAACAAATCAGCAAACTAAAAATGTGTTTCATCATCGAAATAGCTCCTTTTTAATCTAGATTCATAATAGTATGTTAACTCATCCTTTTCAAGAAGATTTCCGATTTCGTCGTAGCGGTAGGTTTTGGTGCATTCCTCAGTCCCCTCGTCGCCCCTCGTTTCACTCGGGACTCCGTTCGCTTCGCTCTCTTCGCAGTACTTGCCCAGGGCTGGACGTTGTCTAATATATGGTTAATAATATGTATTATTTTATTGCTTTTTAATACCCCGGATGGTATGCTTATTTTATGGAAGAACAAGCATCCAGTTTCATTTGGGATCGAGACCGAGAATCAGTCAATATTCAAAAACATGGCGTCGATTTTGTTACGGCGGCCCAAGCTTTTAAAAATCCCGGAAGAAAAATTTTCATTGATAATCGGCACAGCCAAAAGGAAGAACGGTATTTTTGTATAGGGAAAGCAGATAACAGAATTATCACTGTGCGTTTTATTTATCGAGAAGGAAAAGTGAGAATCTTTGGCGCCGGATACTGGCGTAAGGGGGTGAAGTATTATGAACAAGAAGATTAATGGCCAAATGATGCCTATCGGGAAATTAATGAGAGTCGAGGATCAATTACCTCCTCCGGAGCAATTGGTCATGCCGGAAACAACGGTCAAGATCACCATTGCTCTAAAAAAATCGAGTCTGGAATTTTTCAGACGCCAGGCTCAAAAACATCATACGAAGTATCAAAGGATGATTAGAGAGCTGGTGGATAAGTATGCCACACTGTACCAGCCAGCTTAAATCGTTCTTAAAAAAAACAGACAGCCAGGTTTTAGCCTGATTGCCCGTGATTTATTTGGAAGGCTGTTCTATTGCCTTAATTCGGTACGCGTCCCCGGAACTCGTATCTACTCGACCTTCGTCGTCTGGCCCGAAGTGTTGTAGTCGCTAAAAGTGGGTAATACCTACTTGACAACTATGGTTCAATGTTGTATAGTTTAATCAGGAGGTTTAAACTATGTTAATTTCTTTAGACTCAAGAAAACGTGTTCCCCTTGGCAGGATACTCAAAGGAAGAATATCGAACCTTTTTAATGCAGAGATTGTCAATGGCAAAATTGTCCTTGAACCTATGAAGGCTATTCCTGAACGAGAAGCGTGGCTTTACGAAAATCCTAAGGCCTTAGCCAGTGTCAAACAAGGATTAAAAGAAAAACCTAGGCACAAACTGCCGGATATGTCTAAATATTTGACCGATGATAAATGAAATTATTCTCACCGACACGGCCCAGGCCCAGCTGACTGCTTTAGAAATAGACCATTCTAAGAAGCACATTGAACGAGCGGTCAAAAAAGCCTTAGCCCTCATGCAGCATAATCTTCGTCACCCCAGTCTTAACACCCACGAATTCACCAGCCTCAAAGGTCCTAGCGGAGAAAAAGTCTTTGAGGCCTATGCCCAGCACAAAACGCCTTCAGCCTACAGAATATTTTGGTATTACGGGCCAAAGAGAGGACAAATCAGCGTAGCGGCTATTACGCCGCATCCCTAAACAAAAAACGGGCAACCAGATTTTAGCCTGATTGCCCGTTGGTTATTTCGAAGGTTATTCTATTGCTTTAATTCGGTACGCGTCCCCGGAATCCCTACAAGTACCATTTAGCCGTGTCTTCGTCGGAGCCGTATTTCTCGTGAGTCGTGATCGCTCCAAAGGGTTCGTTCTCGAAGAGTTCGTCGAGGTTCCCTTCTGCGTCGGTGGTGACGTTGGTGCTCCCTAAGTGATTGCCGTGGTAGTAGGTTGTTTTGCCCGACGAATCGACCGCCGCAATCCGCGTGCTGCCTAAATAAATAAACCGCGTCTGCTTGGTTCCGCGTACTTCGTAGAGACTCCCCACGTACTTGGTGATTTCGGCGTTGGGATGTTCCTCGTGGCCGCGCGATGGCGAGCCGGGCTTCCACTCTTCCGAGGAGTCGGGGGGAAGGATTTGTGTGTCGCCGATGGAATCGTTCGCAGGATTTTTTGAGAAAGAGCGTTCAATTTTTGAAGCTTCCTGATTCCTCAGGAACCCTTCAAATCCAAATTTTACTCCTCCACCTTTCTGCTGTAAAGACTTTTCCTTGAAAACTATTTTCTTCACCCGGCCGCCATCGCCATCGTAAACGTACCGCGCGACGGGTTCGTTCTGTCTTCTAACTTCTATCAATCTATTTTCAGTATCGTATTCATACGCGGTGACAACCGTATCCTCCTCGGTCGTCTCCTCCTGCTCGCTCATATTCCCATTGGCGTCGTAGGTAAACGAGAGCCAATCGGCGCCGTCTTTTGTAATCGACGTTGGTAAAAACAAAAAAGGACAGTCCTTTAACTTCAAGAACCGTCCTTTTTTTGAATTTTGTTTTCTGACCTCTAACTTCTGAACTCTAACACTTTAAACAACGTTATATAATTTTTTTTAAGTAAATAAAGCCCTTAAAAAGAAAAATTTGAAAAAATAATGGCCTCCTGATAAAGTTAATTGTATGCAGACAAGTTAACCCTTAAAAACAAGGAGGCCACCATGAACACAGAAAGTTTATCACACATTGAACAATTCCGTCAATTAAAACAAATGATTCAACAACATCCCTCAAAAGTGATCATCATCGGCATGGATGTCAGTAAATATTATTCTGTCGCCTGCATCGCTGATGGCCAAAAAACAATCATTAACAAAAAGATGAAAATATCAAATACTCGCCTGGGGTTACAACAACTCAAAGAACAAATGATGCTTATCCAAGAGGCTGATCAAAAAAAACATATCGTGATTGGCCTTGAACCAACCGGCAATTATCATAAACCCATAGCAAACTTTTTTTTAAAACAACACTTCCAGGTTGTGGGTATATCGACTGTCACGGCTCATGAAAATCGGAAAACCCTGGATGGCCGCTGGAAGAAAAATGATCCCAAAGATGCTTATAATATTGTCGATCTCGTCAGCCAGAATAAATGCTTCTTTTACCAGCAAGATGCTTATTATGAGTCGTTAAGGGGCCTCATTTCCTTGCGTCATCGTTTATCCAAAGAGTTGTCTTCAATTAAAATTCGACTGAGAAACAATCATCTTGCTAAATATTTCCCCGAAATGGATGCTTTGTATAAAGACATGCTCCATCATGAAGTGCTCTCCATCTTTAAGAATTTTCCAACGGCCAATGACATCGCCGCTGCTTCTTTTGACACATTTCAAGGATCTTTAAGCTATCGACACTCGTCGATAAAAGCAACAAATCGAATCAAACATCTCTGGGACTTAGCCAGCCATTCCATTGGATGCCCAAGATCATGTTCCTGCGATCTTAACCTTCAATGGCTCTTAGAAGACGCGAAACGCATTCAATCTCAAATCAAACGTATCGATGGCGAGATTAAACATCAATGTTCATCTTTAAAAGATTATTCCTTGCTTCAAACAATTCCCGGGTTCGGCCCATGGACAGCGGCCTGTTTTATCGCCTATCTTGGCAGCATCGATAACTATGACCATCCTAGACAACTCACCAAATCTGTTGGCATCGATCTGGAATATTCACAATCAGGCAGATTTCATGGTCAAGCCAGCATATCCAAAAAAGGTAATGCACTTTTACGTTATGCCATTTGCACGGCAGCGCTTAGATCCATGCGCAATCCATGGATTTACTCTTACTGTCAAAAAAAACTGCTTCCCAAAGGAGAGACATCGGTTACTAAAGCAAAATTACGAATCAAATTAGCTGATAAATTTTTACGCGCGGCTTTTGTCATCTTAAAAGAACAAAAGCCTTTCGACGTTCAACGTTTCGTGAATCCGGTCATGAACTAAGCCTGTCAAACAACGTTAGGGCATTGACCCTGTGAGGGACAATTCAGGCGATGGACCGGATTCGCAACCTTGGATAAAGTATGATCAGCGCATATTTTCTATGACGCAGGATACTCGTAACGATAATGGGGTGAATCAAAAATCGGTCCTTCACCGGATCAACGAAATTCGTTTTCAAAGAGCTGTCTTGGGCATCCATAGACTCACAGGAGGTCTTTACCCTTGACAAAATTATAGTATGTCCCGCTCTTCTCCCTCTGCCAATTAATCAGTTCGGGCAGCGTCTGCGCTCTGTCCGGGGACTAAAGTCCCGCCAAGGCGGGAGCTTTCCTGTACGTGATTAGCGAGCCGCTGCCTCCGATATAATCATGCCGACCCCCTTTGTGGGGTGCGACCAAT